>WNGD01005808.1_pt1 | contig 11918 bp, 11 predicted proteins | sample 5400671 | NCBI WGS metagenome assembly WNGD01 (sample SAMN13153369, study PRJNA577476) | soil metagenome | isolation source: 40 cm soil or saprolite under grassland replicate 2 | place: USA:California | collected 2016-06-15
GAACGCGGTCGCGACCAGTACGCGCTCCTTTCGACCGAGGCGAATCGCATCGCGACGGAGATCGACGGCTCGGGCGATTGGGCGAAGACGTGCGACCGGCTCAACAAGATCCACGCGCCGACGCCCGATGCGATGCGCGACGAGTACGCCGAGTGGACCGAGCGCGCGCGATCGTTCCTGCGCGACACGCAGCTCGTCACGCTGCCGGCGGGTGAGAAGTGCACGGTCGAACCTTCACCGCCCTTCCAGCGCCCGGTGCTCGCGGTCGCCTCCTACCAGCGGCCACCGGCGTTCCGCGACACGCTCCACGGTCACTTCTTCGTGCCCTATCCGCCCGATGGCACGTCACCGGAAGAGGTGCAGAAGCGCCTCGAGGGCAACTGCAGCGCCGGCATCCCGACGACCGCCGTGCACGAGGCGTATCCGGGTCACCACTGGCATCTCGTCATGGCCAAGGCCAACCCGTCGCACGCGCGGCGGATCTTCGGTACGCCGTACTTCAGCGAGGGATGGGCGCTCTACGCGGAGCGCGTGATGCGCGAGCAGGGCTTCTTCACCGATCCGAAGCATCTGCTCTACCAGTACGAGGCCACGATCTTCCGCGCGGCGCGCATCGTCGTGGACACCAGCCTGCACATGGGCGAGATGACGTTCGACGAAGCGGTGCGCTTCATGGTCGAGAAGGGGAATCTCACCGAGCCCAACGCGCGCGCCGAGGTCGGCCGCTACTGCAGCTGGCCAACGCAGGCGTCGAGCTACCTCACCGGCATGCTCGAGATCATCGATATCCGCACGCGCTGGCTCGCGCGACGCGGCAAGTCGGATCGCCCGGCGCTGCGGGCGTTCCACGACGCCATCACGTCCGCTGGCATGTTGCCGACGACGCTGGCGGAGAAGGCCATCGCAGACTGAATTCCCGCCCGCCCAGGAGCGGGCGAGCGCTCGCTGATCAAGTGCTGCTAATACTTTCGCTCGTATGCCACCCAGCATCTTCGACGCGCCGCTCTACGCGCTGCTCGTCGTCCTCGGCGTCGGGCTCATCGTGCTGGCGCGGTGGGCGGCGCGCCGGCGGGGTACGCGATGGGAGTCACTCGTCGCGCTGCGGGTCGGCGACGTCCTGTTCACCGAGCTCGTCGGCGCTTTCCTCATCGGCTTCGGGATCGGCGCTCTCATCGCACCGCAGCTCGACTCCCCCGGTCCCCCCGGTCCGCCGGGGCGTCCGGTCCCGCCGTCGCGTTTCGGCGGCGCGCTCAGCGGCAGCCGCTTGCCGTTCCTGCTGGGGATCGTCCTCGCCGCAATCACCGCCGCCGTACGTATCGACTGGACCGACCACCTGCTGCGTGGCCCGTCGAAAGGAAACTCGCTTACGACATACATCGGGTGGGACGCGAAAGTGGTGGCGCCGATCCGGGCCGGCGAATTCGGTGAGATCGCACTGCCCGACGGATCCGGCAATGTGATGTCGGTCGTCGCGACCGCGGACACGGACATTGCGCTCGGCACGGCCGTTCGCGTCACAGGGACGAAGGATCTGAACCTCGTCGTCGCGCCCATCTCCGCTCGGTAAGAGTCAGCGGCCACATCGCTCTCGCGATGCGCCCGCTGCCTCCTCTCGCCCAGTGGGCACGCTTGACACGGTCCGCTACGCTTCGCGCGGCAAGCCGCGCGCAAAAGAGAACAAGCGGCTGGGGGTGGCGAATGCCTCGTTCGATCTGGCGTGGAGTCATGAGCTTCGGGATGGTCGCCATCCCCGTGCGGCTCTATCTGGCGACCGAGAGCAGCAGCAAGGTCTCGTTCAATCTCCTCTGTCCCGAGCACAAGTCACGCATCAAGAACAAGCGCTGGTGCCCCGAGGGCGACCACGAGGTCGCCTGGGGCGACGTCGTCCGCGGTTACGAGTACGAGAAGGGGAGTTACGTCGAGTTGACCGACGAAGATCTCGAGAAGCTGCCGCTGCACAGCAGCAAGGCGATCGACATTGCTGGCTTCATCGAGAATAAGGAGCTCCCAGGCGAGCTCTATTTCCAGTCCGCGTACTACCTTGAGCCCGAGAAATCGGCCGCCAAGCCCTACGCGCTTCTCAAGAAGACGCTCGAGAAGACCGAGCGGGTGGCCATCGCGAAGTTCGCCCTGCGAGATCGCGAACGACTGGTGTCGGTGCGCTCGCATGACGGCGTCCTGGTGATGAACACGCTCCACTGGCCGGACGAGATCCGCTCGACCGAGGAGCTGGAGCTTCCCGAGGATGTGAAGGTGAGTCCACCCGAGATAAAGATGGCCGAGAACCTCGTCGGCATGATGGCGATGAAGTTCGAGCCCGACGAGTTCAAGGACGAGTACAAGAAGGCCGTCATGGAGCTCGTGGAGGCCAAGGTCGAGAAGCGCCAGATCATCGAGGCACCAGAGCCGGAGGCCGAGACGACCGTGGTCGACCTCATGTCCGCGCTCAAGGCGTCGGTGGAGAAGGCGAAGAAAGGCGAAATCGCGCGCGGCCGCGAGGGCCGTGGGGGCCACGAGTCGCTCGCCAGCGGGAAGAAGACGAGCGCACGCGAGAAGAGCGCGCGAAAGAAGGCCTCCTAAGCAAGGTCCGCTCGATATGCTCGGCGAGTGCGTCGTGACACGCGCTCGCCGGGCGGCGAGCATCCCATCCTCCTCGATGTCGGCGATGCGCAGGCCGCGCTTCCCCGCGATCTCACGCCGATGCGACCGCGCCTCGCGGCGAGCGCGTTCAACTCAGCCGATCACCTCTTCGAGCTGAAGTGGGACGGCATCCGCGCCGTCGCGTCGATGGACCGCGGACGCCTGCGGCTGGTCGACCGCGGCGGCGGCGATCTGGTGCCGCTGGTGCCCGAGCTCGCGGAGCTGCCCGTGCCCGAGGGCGCGGTCCTCGACGGCGAGATCGTCGTGTGCGATTCCCGCGGGCGTCCGAGCTACGACCTGCTGAGCGGCCGGCTTGGCCCGAAGGCCGCCAAACGCGGACGCGGGCCAGTCTTCGTCGCGTTCGACCTGCTGTATGAGGAGCGCCGGTCCCTGCTGGCGCGGCCCCTCGAGGAGCGCCGCCGCCGGCTGACCGCGCTCGGCTTGCGCAGCCGTTCGGTCGCGGTCCCCGAGCACCTCGCCGAGGACGGCGAGCCGTTCCTCGACGTCGTCGCCGAATACGGACTCGAGGGGATCGTCGCGAAGCGCCGCGATAGCCCCTACATCCCCGGCACGCGCAGCGGCGACTGGCTCAAATGCCATGTGACACCGCGCGCGGACGTCGTCCTGGGAGCTCTGGTGGAGGACGAGCGGCGCGGTGCGGTCCGCGCGCTCTGCGGGATGTACACGGGCGACATCCTCGCGTTCGTCGGCGAGGCGTATGTGCCGCCGTATCTCGGCCGCTGGCTCGATGAAGCGACGCGCGATTTCACCGCGGACGTGTCGCCCTTCGCGACTCCCCTGCCGCTACGAACTGGCATGCGCTGGCTGCGTCCGCGCATCGTCGCGATCGTCGAGCACGCCGGCGAGATCGGTGAGCTGCGCGATGCGCGCTTCCGCGCGCTGCGGTTCGACGGGCGGCTCGACGACTGCCGCACTGAGGAGCCGATCGAGATGGAGTCCGCGCCGCCGCGGGCCGGCAGCGAGCGCCCGCGTCTCATGGTGCTTCATTCATTGCCATTCGGACCGGAGTGACTCCCACTGCTAGGGAGCCGCATGGGGCGTGCACTCGAGTCGCCCTCTCGCGATCCGCAGGTCCTGACCGCGAATGTCACGTCGCGCGACAGGTCGGCAGTAAACCCATGCGCCCTCGTACGCCGCAGCCACTTGAACGTCCGCGCCACATGCCGTGCCATATGTGACAGCCCGTCGCTGACCGGGCAAGAGCCATACGGGGGCAGCGCCGTCTTGCGGAAGTACTTCCAAGAGCACGGAGTCCGCATTCACGAGCGTGAGACTGCCTGTCGGATCGCCCATGATCGGGCACCCGCTGATCGCGCTCGCGCCGACGAGCACGGCGGTGCATCCGCCGATCATTACCACCAGCGAGACCATGACGGCGCGCAGAACGCGAGGCGCAACGTCACCGATGGTGCCGCGAGTCCACGTGGACCCCTGAGCACGATAGGCGAGCAGCGAAACGGCAAAACCAACGAGAGCGAGCTCGATCAGATACGGGGTCCAATCCCCGGACATCAGAAGCGGAAATGCGAGCACTGAGATCGCTCCCCAGACCAGAGCAACAGTGATGCGCCTTCGACGCGATGACATGGTGATCAGTCTCATATACCATTAGAAAAACCCCGGAGGTCACTTGAGCGTGCCGAAGTTCGTGTTCGTGACGGGCGGGGTCACCTCCTCCCTGGGCAAAGGCATCACCGCGGCTTCACTCGGACGCATCCTCTCCGCGCGCGGTCTCTCCGTCGCGTCGCTCAAGATGGATCCCTACCTCAACGTCGACCCTGGAACGATGTCGCCGTATCAGCACGGCGAGGTCTTCGTCACCGAAGACGGAGCGGAGAGCGACCTCGACCTCGGTCACTACGAGCGCTTCATAGACCGCAACGTCACGCGCGCTTCGAATCTCACGACCGGGCAGATCTACAACGCCGTCATCGCGAAGGAGCGTCGTGGCGACTACCTCGGCGCGACCGTGCAGGTCATCCCGCACGTCACCAACGAGATCAAGGAGCGCATCCACCGGGTCGCGCGCGAGCAGCAGGCAGAGGTCGTCGTGGTCGAGGTCGGCGGAACGGTCGGCGACATCGAGTCGCTCCCCTACCTCGAGGCGATCCGCCAGTTCCGCAACGACGTGGGACGCCAGAACGTCCTGTACATCCACCTGACGCTCCTGCCGCGCGTCGCGACCGGCGAGCTGAAGACGAAACCGACGCAGCACTCGGTGAAGGAGCTGCGCTCGATCGGCATCCAGCCGGACGTGCTCATCGCTCGGGCGGATGAGCCGATCGACGAGGAGCTGCGCGAGAAGATCGCGCTGTTCTGCGACGTCAAGCCCGACAACGTGATCTCGGAGCCCAACGCGTGGTCTATCTACGGGGTCCCGCTCATGCTCGAGGAGGCCGGTCTCGGTCGGATCGTCGTGGAGGAGCTCGGCCTCGGCGAACGCGCTACGGAGCCCGACCTCGTCGAATGGCGTTTCCTCACCGACCGCATCCGCAACGCGCGCATCCCGTTGACGATCGGCCTCATCGGGAAGTACATCGAGCTGCCCGACGCGTATCTGTCCGTCGCCGAGTCCGTGAAGCACGCGGCCTGGGCCGCCGGCTGCAACGTGAAGCTGGTCTGGATCGACAGCGAGAAGCTCGAACGCGACCGTGACGTCGAGCCGCTCATCGGCCTGGACGGCATCGTCGTGCCGGGCGGCTTCGGTTACCGGGGCATCGAGGGCAAGGTGCAGGCCGTGCGCTTCGGCCGCGAGCGCAAGGTGCCGACCCTCGGTCTCTGCATGGGCATGCAGTGCATGGTCATCGAGCTCGCGCGCACGGCGCTCGGGACGGACGACGCGAACTCGACCGAGTTCGACGCCTTCACCCCGCATCCGGTGATCGATCTGCTGCCGGAGCAGCGTGATGTCGCGGACAAGGGCGGCACGATGCGCCTCGGGAGCTATCCCTGCGTGCTCGAGGCCGGTTCGCTTGCGGCGCGCGCCTACGGACAGCCGATCGTGCTCGAGCGGCATCGGCATCGGTACGAGTTCAACAACTCGTACCGCGAGCTCCTCACCGCGCGCGGCATGACGTTCACCGGGCTGTCGCCCGACGGGCGCCTGGTGGAGATCGTGGAGATCGCGGATCACCCCTTCTATCTCGGCACGCAGTTCCACCCCGAGTTCAAATCGCGCCCGAACCGGCCGCATCCGCTCTTCGCGAGCTTCATCGATTCGGCACTCGCCTTTGCGCGTGCGAACGGACGCGCCGAGGCGTCGGCACCGATGCTGCAGGAGACGCACCGATGAAGCTCTTCCTCGACACGGCCGAGTACGACGAGATCAAGACGGCGGTCGATTGGGGCGTCATCGACGGCGTCACGACGAATCCGACCCTCATCGCGAAGGCCGGACAGGACCACGAGACGCAGGTCAAGCGCATCTGCGGGCTCGTCGGCAACGTGTCCGCCGAATGCGTCAGCGAAAAGCGCGACGACATGATCGTGGAAGGTCGCCGCATCGCCGCGTGGCACAAGAACGTGATCGTGAAGGTCCCTCTCACGCCTGACGGTCTCGGCGCCGCGAAGATCCTCGCGGGCGAGGGCGTCCGCATCAACGTCACGCTGTGCTTCTCGGTGAATCAGGCGCTGCTCGCGGCCGCCGTCGGTGCCTACATCGTGAGTCCCTTCGCGGGCCGGCTCGACGACATCAACGAGGACGGCATGCGCGTCGTGGCCGACATCGTCTCCGCGTATCGGCAGCAGGAGATCAAGACCAAAGTGCTCGCGGCGTCGATCCGCAACCCGATGCACGTGACGCAGGCCGCACTCGCGGGAGCCGACATCGGCACGATGCCGTTCGCGGTGTTGAAGATGCTCTTCAACCACCCGCTCACCGAGGCCGGACAGAAGCGATTCCTCGAGGACTACCGCAAGACGCAGGAGGCGAAGCCCACCGCGCCGACGGGGAGGCCCGTAACGCCAGAGGCCGTAACGAAGCGCTGAACTAGGCCGCGACCATGCGCTGAGATCGACCAGTACTTCCGGCTTCGCGATCTGCTAGCGGTCCGACACCGAAGCGCCCACGGCCCATCCGTAGAGTGGCGCGCCACATGGCAACGAAACGCTGGGACTTCCGCGACGAGGATCTCCGCCCTTACTCGGTCGAGATCGAACATCGGGTCCTGTCCGGCGACCGCAGGATCATCGTCAACGGACGCGAGGTCTTCCACGGCGGCAAGTTCTTCGACACCGCCGGCGACCACGCCTTCGACATCGACGGGCACAGCGCACGGGTGCGCATCGGCAGCAACGGATTCGGCTACACCTACCACCTCGTCGTCGACGGCCTCGCCATCCCGCCGGAGGGCGCGACGATCCCGCGTCCGCCAAGGTCGGTGGTGGTCGACGTCGCGCCAGCGGTCGTGCCCGACCGCGGTTCAGCGGAGCAGCCCGTCCTCGCCGCGCTGGCGGGCGGACCGGATCAATCGGCTCTCAAACGCGTCGCGCTCGTGCGACGAGTGCGCAACGGTGGCCGCTGGTTCTACCTGATCGCGGGATTCTCCGCCGTCAATTTGGTCTTCTTCTTCATCGGGAGCAGCACCGGCTTCGCGCTGGGAACCGCGATCGGCTGGATCCTCCAGGGGATCCTCGAGGACCTCGCCAACCCATCCGTGGCTTGGATCGCCCACGTCGCGGTCATCGCATTCTTCGCTTTCCTCGGCGTTCGCGCGACAGCCGGAGCGCAGTGGGCGTTCGTCCTCGGCGGTCTCGTCTACACCATCGACGGTCTGTTCCTGCTCCTGATCGGCGACTGGATCGGCGTCGTCGTCCATGCCATCGCCCTGTTCGCGATCGTGAGCGCGATCATCAGCCTTCGCCAGCTGCGCTCCACGCCGGTGACGTCGCTCTCACCCTCCTGACCGCGGCGCGCTACCCGCGGCGCGGCGCCTCCGTCAGCAGCAGATCGCGCAGATCCGCGCCCGCGACGCCGCAGAGATCGAGAACGCACAGCAGCAGCGCGGCCTCGTCCGAATCGGCGCGTCCGGTCTTGATCGAGATGTCGGTGGCGTAGAGCGATTCGTACGCGCGCGCGATATCCGAGCGACTGAGGCCGCGCGCGTGCTGCACGTAGCGAAGGATCGCTCCCGGTGAGGATCGGATGGCCTTCGCCTGGCGCTCCGCGTCGGCACCGGAGGGCGCCGTGGATGCGAAGAGCAGCACGCGGAACTGCCAGAGGAGCAGGGCGAGGATCTGCTGCGGCGCGTTCCCTTCGGCGAGGAGACGCTCGAGACGCGGAACCGCCTCACGATGATTCCGGCGAACGACCGCCTTCGTGAGCTCGAAGATGTCCGACTCGATCGCGCCGCTCACCAGCGCGCGCACGTCCGCGGCGCTCACCGGCGCGCCACTCGCGTACGCGCCGAGCTTCTGCACCTCGTTCTCGATGCGCTCGGTGTCCGGACCGAGCGCGAACGCGAGCGCGTCCAGCGCGTCTGGCTGGAACGTCACCTGGTGCAGCCGCGCACGCGCGCCGATCCAACCCTTCACCTCGAACGGCAGCAGGCGTTCGATCCGCTGCGCGCGGCCGCCGATGTCCTGCACCGCGTCCGGCAGCGCCAGCTCCGCCGTGACGCCGACCCTCGCGCGCGCGCGCGTTCGGCCGCGACCGGCGCGAAGCGCCTCGACGGCGACGAGGACGAGCGCGGACTCGCCCGGGAATGACGCGAGGAACTCAGCGCCGGTGAGCGCCTCGGCGTGCTCGACGAGCACCACCTGCCGCTCGTCCACCGCCGCGAAGAGGCCCTGCGACTGACCGGCCATCGTGATCGCATCCACCGGATCCGAGCGCGCGTCGACCCGCGTCAGTCCGAGCGCGCCACCGAGCTGTGGCGATCGCCGCCGCGAGAGATCGCCGGGCTCGCCCGCTCCGCCTGCGAGCAGCGATTCGACGAGCTCACCGACGCGCAGGCGCGTACGGAACGGATCCTCGCCGTGGAGGAGGAAGACCATTCGCGTGGGCGCGGACCACGAGGCCTGTGCCATCGAGCGTGACCTCCACCGTCCCGTCACGATCGGTCCGGAACGTCGTGATGCCGCTCAGGGCCGCGAGCGTTTCCGGCGTGGGATGACCATACCGGTTCCCGGCTCCGACCGAGATGAGCGCGACCTCCGGGCGGACCGCGTCGACGAGCGCGACGCCATGGGGTGTCGCGGCGCCATGGTGTGGCGGCACGTAGACCCGCGAATGCATTCCCTCGGGATGCAGCAGGAGGTCGGCGAGAGCCTCATCGGTCGCGTCGCCCATGAACAGCGCGGAGAAACGGCCGCTCTCGATGCGAAGGATGAGCGAGGGCGTGTCGACGCGGGGATCGGCCTCGGGGGAGAGCACGCTGATCACGGCACCGCCGACGTGGAGCCGCTGCCCGGCGCGCACGGCGCGGCGCTCGGCATGCGCGCGCGCGATGCCGTCCGCCCAGAGATCCGCCAGCGGACCCCCGTTCAGCCCGACCGGCTCGAGCGTCATCCCGACCTCGTAGCGATCGAGCGCCGCGATGAGACCGGCGCCGTGATCGACGTGCGCGTGTGTCAAGGCGACCACGTCGATGCGGCGCCGCCACGGTGGCAGGCTCGCCCCGAGCTCCTCCATGAGACGCGCGGGATCGGGACCGCCGTCGATGAGCACGGTCGCGCCGCCGACCTCCACCAGATACGCGTCGCCCTGACCGACGTCGAGCGCGCGCACGCGCACGTCCGGATCGGCGTTCGGCCAGGCGAGGACGCCCGCGACGACGAGCAGGGGCACCGCGAGTAGCGCCGCGTGCGACGTTGCGACGGCTGGCATGGAGATCCGCGGGACACGCAGATGACCGCGGACGAGCGGCGCGCCGCGCACCGCCGCGACCAGCGCCAGCGCCACGACGGTGCCGGTCACCGGACCGGCCGGCACGCTGACCGCCGCGACGGGCAGTCCCGCGAACGACTCGACGACAACGCGAAGCGCCAGCGCGAACCCGTACGCGACGAGCGCGACCGGCTGCGCAAGATCGAGCGACAGCGCACCGACGACGGCCGTCAGCGCGCCCGCGAGCATCAGGGGCGGGAAGAGCGGGACGGCGACGAGATTCGCGACCGGCGAGATCAGCGACACGCGCCCGAACGCGGCCGCGACGACGGGCAAGGTCGGCGCGCTGGCCGCGAGCGTCGTCGCGAGACCCTCACGAAGTGCGCCCGGCAGAGGTGCGAAGCGCGCGGCGAGCGGCGCCTGCCACAAGACCAGACCTGCCGTCGCGCTGGCCGACAACAGGAAGCCGAGGTCGGCGATCGCGGCGGGGTCCAGGAAAAGCATCGCGGTGACCGCGACGCAGAGCGCGTTCGCGGTGGCCGCGCGCCGACCCGAGGCGAGGCCGCACGACGCGACCGATGCCATGAGCGCGGCGCGCATCACGCTGGGTGCGAGCCCGACGAGCAGGCTGTACGACACGATCGCGGCCACCGTCGCGACGGCGCGCACGACCGGCCGCGCGCGGCCGCGCAGTGCGAGCGCGACCGCGGTACCGACGAGCGTCATGTTGAACCCGGAGATCGCGAGGAGGTGCGTGGTGCCGCTCACCGCGAAGGCATACGCGAGATCCGCCGACACGCTGGCGCGTTCGCCGAGCACGATCCCGAGCAGGATGCCGCTCTCGGGCTCGGGCACGAGCATGCGAAGCGGACGCGCGAGGTCCGCGCGCAGTCCATCCAGGGATACGAGCTGCGCGAGATCGAGGCCCGGCACGGGACCGAGCACGAGGCGCAGCGCGACGCCGACCGCGGACGCGCAGGCGCAGGCCCAGAGAGCTCGGCGAGGACGATCGGCGCTCGCGAGCGCGAACGCTGCGCAAGCGATCGCGCCGACGGCGCCGAGCACGAGCGCGAGTGGTATCGATGCACGGGCCGTGAGGGCGACGCACGTCGCGACGAGCGCGGCGGGTAGCAGCGGCGCGACCAGAAGGATGCCCACGGCCGTGCGCTACCGGGTGGTGACGAGGTCGCGGATATCCGAAAGGACGCGGGCGGTCACCAGCCCGCGGGTCTGCAGCTCCTCGACTTTCGTAAAGGCCTTCAGCTCGCGCGCACGGACGATCCGCGCGGCCGTGCTCGGTCCGATGCCGGGAAGCGATTCGAGCTCCGCGGCGGACGCCTGGTTGATGTCGACCTTACGTTCCGATTCACTGCCCACGCTGCCCGCAGGCGGCGTCTCGCCGTAGCGGGGGACGTACACGCGCGCCCCATCACGGAGGGTCGCCGCCTTGTTCAGGGCGGCGGGGTCAGCGTCCGGGGTGGTCCCGCCGGCCGCCGCTAGCGCATCGGCGACCCGCGCGCCGGAGGCGAGCCGGACGACGCCGGGACGCGCGACCGCTCCCTCGACGTCGACCACGATGAGCGGCGGCGGTGTCGGCTCGGGCGTGGCCTCGACGACCTCGACCGGTACGGGAGCCGGCGTCCGCGCGCGCACGACCATGACGAGCGCGCCGGCGGCGACGGCGACGATGACGGCGACGACCATGGGTATCGAGCGGGGCATGACGGGAGCGTGGCCAAGTCGCGGTGTCGTGGGAAGCCCCGAAAGGGCTCGCGGCCGTCACACGTTCGTGTGACGTCGGTCCCAAAGATGTGGGACCACATTCGCCTAATTCGCGCGGCGGCGCTCCCCGGGGGGCTGCATCTGCACGATCGAGACGGGAAGACTGCCGACCGCCTCGCCGTCGACCGTGAGCTCGAACCGGTGCATCCCGTAGGTCGTGAAGCTCATGTTGTTGAGCTCGACGATGACGTTCACATCCTGTCCCGCGACGGCATGCACGCTGATCTCCGGCGGGTTCGGCATCGATTGCTGCCCGTCCGGCCGCAGGAGACGAACGACGACGTTGTGCGCGCCGACCTCGAGGCCGAGGATGGCGACGAGGAACATCCGCGGGTGCTGCGCGGGCAGACCGCTCACGCTGATGTTCCGGAAGATCCCCATCAGGCTGACCTTGCCGTCCTGCCCCACGAGCGCGTGATCGCAGAGCGCGCCGAGCCTGATCTCCCCGCTCATTTGGTCACGATACTCACAATGCGATCCGAGACGACGATCACCTTCGCGGGCTTCGTGCCGTTCAGCGTCGCCTGCACCTTCGGGCTCGCCAGCGCCCTCAGCTGTGCCTCCGCGTCAGGCAGGCCCGCTGGCATCGGGATGCGATCGCGGACCTTGCCGTCCACCTGAACGACGATCGTGACCTCGCGCGGTGCGG
>WNGD01005809.1_pt1 | contig 11917 bp, 8 predicted proteins | sample 5400671 | NCBI WGS metagenome assembly WNGD01 (sample SAMN13153369, study PRJNA577476) | soil metagenome | isolation source: 40 cm soil or saprolite under grassland replicate 2 | place: USA:California | collected 2016-06-15
GAGTTCCTCGCGCTCACGGCGCTGTTTTTCCTTCAGCGAAGTAGTAGGTGTACGAAACGTTTGCATTATAAGCCTCTTTGCTTGCAATGTATGGACGAATGCGTCCAAACTATGACGAGAGATATATTTTTTGACTTACTAGTTTTATTGATGACATATGAGATTTTCTATGACTCTATAGTCATTATTTTACGATAAAGTCACTTGAATGTCAAGGGGGAAAGGAGGAACACTGCAATTTGCGAAAGAGTCGAGCTTCTTTTAGAGCTTGCATGTAGCTTTTTTCTGCTGTAAAATGAGGTAGCTCATTCCTGTTCAACTCGATCAAAAAGAAGTGTAAGAGAGGATTGTACGTTTGGGGAGGGTCTATGGGAGATCAGATCGGACAAAAATTTGGCAGCTATCGCCTTGTTCGTCTATTGGGAAAAGGGGGGACCGCTGAAGTCTATCTTGGCGAACATATCTATCTAGGTACTCAGGCTGCTATTAAAGTGCTGCATTCCCAAATAGCAAGCGATGATGTGGAGCGATTTCGCAGCGAGGCACGTACCGTTGCTCATCTTATGCATCCTCATATTGTGCGCGTCCTCGATTTTGGTGTAGAAGGCACGATGCCTTTTCTCGCAATGGAGTACGCTTCCCACGGGACTGTGCGAACGCGATATCTCAGGGGCACCCGCTTACCGCTTGAAACGATCATCTCCTATGTGAACCAGGTGGCTGCTGCCCTCCAGTACATTCACGAGCAGAAGAAGCTCGTGCACCGGGATGTCAAACCGGAGAATATGTTACTCCGGACCGACCAGGACCTCTTGCTTAGCGACTTTGGCATCTCCGCCATCGAACAAAGTAAAAGCGATTTGATCACGCAGAAAAGAGTTGCCTTAAGCGCCTCTGGCACGACTTCCTATATGGCGCCTGAGCAGATCCAGGGAGATCCACACCCAGCCAGCGATCAGTATGCATTGGGCATTGTTGTCTACGAATGGTTGTGCGGTTCCCGCCCTTTCGAGGGGGAGGCCCTCTCAGTCATGTACCAGCATGTGCATGTTCCCGCGCCCCTTTTACGAGAGAAAGTACCAACTATTTCACCTGCGGTAGAGCATATTGTGCTCAGAGCGCTGGCGAAGAATTACCGGCAGCGTTTTGCTACGATCCGGGATTTCGCTGAGGCTTTAGAACAGGCCAGCCATGCACGAGAGGACGCCACTCTTCCTGCATGGCCACTCTCAAGGCAACCTGCGCTCAACTCACTTCCTGCCCAACGGGCGAATCAAACAGGAGACAGCTCAACTCTTCTTGCACAGCCGTTCCCTGGAGCTGCACCATCACCGCATTCAACTCAACCTGTATTGAACCCAACACCTGCGCAAGAGAAATTGACTCCCCCATTTACGGGCGATTACAAGGGACCCTCCGCGCATGCTGCCCCTGAACAGGATAGGCGGATAGTAGCAGAACCTAACAATGCCCCCAAGTCAACGGGAATCGTGACACCTGTTCATCAGCCTGGAGGCCTATTCAGAGGCAAAGCTATGCTACTGGTTGGACTGGTTGTCATCATTGTTGTGGGAAGCGTTGCCTTTCTCCTTTCCTCGCTGAACAACCATAGCAATGCTACGCCTTCGGTCAACACTCAATCCACTGTCAATACTCATGCCTCTGCTACAACTGATGCTTCTGCTATAGCTACTGCTGCCGCCAATGCTTACAACGCTGCAACGGCCCACGGGGTGATGCTTGGTTTTGATGCGCAGCACACCCGTGTCAATCCTTATGAGAAGGTGCTCAATGTTATAAATGTCTCCAAGTTGGTGCAGGCCTGGAAAGTTCCCTCTGGAGGACGCATAGGGTCTGTACCAACCGTAGCCAATAGCAGGGTCTACGTCAGCGCGGCCGGTCGCGTCTCGAATGAGGGGAATATGTATGCTCTCAATGCCGGAACGGGACATGTTGACTGGGTTAAACCCTATGGCACTTACTATAACGGCGCTGGCCCAACGGTAGCCAATGGGACAGTCTACATTGGCTCAGACGAAATACTCTATGCCCTCGATGCCGAAACAGGAGCCACCAGGTGGACTTCCACCACAGGAGGTAGAATCGGCACTTCTCCAACGCTGGTCAATGGTGTGATCTACATCGGCTCAGACGATGGTAGACTGAACGCCTTTGACGCCTCAAATGGAGCGAATCTTTGGACCTACTCTGCTGGCGGTAGAATCCTCTCCTCCCCTGCCGTTGCCAATGGAATAGTCTATGTCGGTTCGGATAATGGTAACCTATACGCTATCAAAGCCGGTTCGGGGCAGTTTCTCTGGGCCACTCCTACTAAGGGAAAAGTCCGTTCCTCGCCTGCTGTCGTCAACGGAATAGTCTATGTCGGTTCATTTGACGACAGTCTGTATGCTGTCAGAGCCGAAACAGGAGCGGTGCTCTGGACCGCACCAACCGGTGATAGCATTTACTCTTCGCCTGCTCTCGCCGACGGGGTAGTCTACGTTGGCTCGAGTGACAGCAAGCTCTATGCCTTTCGTGCCTCTGGATGCGGGAACACTACTTGCCAACCTCTCTGGACCGCCTCCACCAGGGGTGGTATCTTTTCCTCACCTACTATTGCCAACAGCGTGCTTTACATTGGCTCGAATGACAACAGGCTCTATGCCTTTCGTGCCTTTGGATGCGGGAGTGCTTCTTGCCAGCCTCTCTGGTCGGCTTCCACTGGGGGTAGTGTCCGTTCCTCTCCAACGGTAGCCAATGGGTTTGTCTATGTCGGCTCTGAAGACGGCAATGTGTACGCGTTTCACCTGCCTAGTACTACTTGATGAAGCACATGTAGATGATAAGCCAGGCAGGAAACTATGGTCGTTATTTTTGTGTGCCGTACCCAGCTAGCTCGCCTGCCAGATACGCACGTCATCTCCTACCGAAGCGATGCGCTTGCCATCTTGTGACCAGGTGACAGCAGTAACGAGATCGAGATGGCCGCCATAGGTGAAGATCCGTTGCCCGGTAGTTGCATCCCAGATCTGCACCGTAGCATCCCAGGAACCAGAGGCGATGCGCTTGCCATTCGGCGACCACGCAACAGCTTGCACGCCTTTCGTATGACCACGATAGGTCAGAGAGAGCTTCCCTGTGACTGCATCCCACACCTGCACTGTGCCATCCGTGCTTCCGGAGGCGATGCGTTTGCCATTGGGTGACCAGGCCACTGCCCAGACATAACTGGTATGGCCTCGATAGGTCAAGGTGTGCTGGCCTGTCGTTGCATCCCACACCCGCACAGTATGATCAAAGCACCCCGAGGCGATGCGCTTGCCATCGGGTGACCAGGCTACCGCCGATACCGTACCGGAATTACCTCGATAGGTGTAATCAAATTTGCCACTTGTTGCATCCCACACCTGTACAGTATTATCGCTGCTGGACGAGGCGATGCGCTTGCCATCGGGCGACCAGGCCACGGCAAGCACCAGGTCCTTATGGCCGCGATAGGTCAACAGGCGCTTACCCCTGGCGGCGTCCCACACATTCACAGTCTGATCCCAGGAAGCCGAGGCCAGACGCTTGCCGTCGGGCGACCAGGCCACCGCCCACACACGATTCCTATGGCCAAGCACGCTGAAGTCGACGGTTCCCTTCACTGTGTCGAGAACCTCCACTGTTCCATCATCCTCTCCCAAAGCCAGCTGTTTGCCACCAGGCGACCAGGCCACGGCATTCACATTGAATGGGGCTTGATAGCTCCGGAATGTGGTTCCCAGTGGGAGAGAAGTGGTGGGAGGAGCAGGGCCCACCACATGATTAGCAAAAGAGCAGGTGGTCAAAAGCAGGACGAAACAGCCGATGGCAAGGAACCATTTGCTAGCACGAAGTTTACGCATGAACTTTCACCTTCCTTGTGGCCATTCCATTCCTGGAACGACGCACGCAGCAGGCGCCTGCACTCTGCCAGCACGCTGCTGTTCCACCCGGTCGCTTATCCCACCTCCTCATAGAAGTATGGTGTTACGTTCACTAACGAGTCAAGTATGTAGAGGAACGCCTCTATCAAGGAGTACATTGATACTCACTCGTAAATTTTGCCACATTCACTATACTTTACTGTGGGCAGAACTTCAACATTCTGAGATACCTCTCGGATGATCGAATTTTTCGATCATCCGAGAGGTATTTCACGTACCAAGCCTTTCGAGCCAAAGTACCTATTCTCTGGAAATGATCTAGCCAGCAGGTGGGGGATACTGTATAATCGCGCTATGCAAAACGACACGATTGCGGCTATCGCGACGCCGCCGGGTATAGGTGGCATTGGTGTAGTTCGTGTGAGTGGAACGGATGCGTTCACCCTGGTGGAACCTCTTTTCCGACAGCCGGGAGGACGTACTGGCCTTCCTCCTTCACACTTGCTCGCCTATGGACATATTGTTGATCCAGCCACAGGGGAAATAATTGACGAGGTGTTGGTGGCCTTTATGAATGCCCCGCGCACCTATACCAGTGAAAATGTTGTGGAGATCCAGGGACACGGGGGGCCACTTGTGCTCCAGCGTATCTTGCGCCTGGTATTGGCTCGTGGTGCCCGCATGGCAAATGCTGGCGAATTTACGCTGCGCGCCTTCCTCAATGGGCGTCTCGACCTGGCACAAGCAGAAGCGGTGATGGATCTGATAGGGGCGCAGACCGAGGCTGGACAACGCCTGGCGATGCAGCAACTGCAGGGACGAGTCTCTGCACAGGTGCAGGAGGCTCGTCACGCGATTCTCGCTGTCCTGGCGCGTATCGAGGCCAGTATTGATTTCCCCGAAGAAGATGTACCTACTCCCCAGCCGGCGGAACTTGCGCCAATGATAGCTATCGCACAGGAGCGGGTAGGTGCTCTGCTGGCAGGTTCCGAGCAAGGGCGCCTCTACCGGCAGGGTCTGCGCACCGCTATTATTGGCCGGCCGAACGTCGGCAAATCCAGCTTGCTCAATGCTCTTTTGCGTTCTGAGCGCGCCATTGTAACACCTATCGCGGGGACTACCAGGGATACCGTGGAAGAAGTGGCCAACCTGCATGGTATTCCATTGCACCTGATCGACACCGCGGGTATCACACCAAGCGATGACCCGGTTGAGCAGATGGGCGTGCAACGCAGTCGAGCAGCAGCCGAAAGTGCCGACGTCGTGCTACTGGTCTTTGATGGGTCCGAGAAACTGACCGGCCAGGATCGAGACGTTTGTGAGGAATTGCGTACAATGGGTTTTGGTATGGGTACAGGTGTGGTAGGTACAGGAACTAGCAGGCAAGTGGTTGTAGTGGTCAATAAAGCGGATTGTGTGCAACAGCTGGAACGCGAAGCGCCGCGTGACCTGTGGCCTGAAGCGCCTATTGTGACTACATCGACGTTGACGGGACAAGGGTTGGCGGAACTGGAAGAGACGATAGCCGACCTGGTACTGGCTGGCAAGACTTTGCATAGCTCAAGTGTACTGGTCACCAGTATGCGGCACCAGGAAGCGCTGCGGCGTGCAACCGAACATCTGCGAGCTTCGTTAGTACCACTTGAGCAGGGATTGCCGCTGGATTTTGTCTCCATTGATTTGCGTGCGGCCTATGATACGCTGGGTGAAATCACCGGAGAAACAGCCAGCGATGATCTGTTGGACAGAATTTTCAGTGAATTTTGCATAGGCAAATAAGTTTATAATAGATGAGGCGGTGGTGAGGTATCTATTCGAAATGAAATGAGAGATTGTTAAACGGAGGTTGTATTTTAACATGAAGGTGCAAGGACATGTACAAAAAAAATCGGTGACCATCCTGGCGTTCGTTACTTTGTTGAGTATGTTACTGACAGCTTGTGTGTTCGGGGCCACAGCCGTAAAACCAACACCGACGCCGAAACATACGCCGACGCCAACTCCAACCCCGACATTTACCCCGACCCCAACGCCAGACCCAACTCCAACGTATCCTGCTGTAGTCCCACCGAATAGGGTATTGGGAATAGCCGAAGATACCCAAAAATCTTTTAAAAGCATTCCCTGGGTACGCTTAGGATATGCGACCTGTTTTAATAAAATCATGAAGGGTGATCTTTTGAAAAAAACGGTTGCCCGATATCATAGTCAAGGCGTGCGCGTGATGCTTTCGCTTTGTCAATGGGCAACCGATGCGCGACTCTATGACACGGGTAGGATGAATGATGCTGCTCAGGCTGGTGCCGACGCAGTACAGTGCGGTAATGAGCAAATGAAGCAGGGACCATTTAATAGTTATGTACCACCAGCGGTCTTCGCTAAATTCTATGATCTTTGCCAGAAGGCCATGCATGCCGTGCGTCCTGAAATTCCGATCATCATTGGCTCGAATGATCCTCATGTAGGAGGGCAAGACTATTATCCCCTGGTAGCACAGGCAGATTACCTCGATTCCATGCAGTACTATATGAATACTTCTGTTCATCCAGGTGGGCACTGGAACTGGCGCTCCCAGACTATCGGGCTGATCGATAGCTGGCATAATGGCTATCCCGATCAATCAGTGAACAGCCTTTACGGCTTATATCTTTTCTGGGCGCAGCAATTTGGGGTTGATCTAGGAAGTGGTGGATTAGGGAAGCACCTCTGGGTCGTTGAGGGCACCGGTTGTATCTTTGGCTGCGGTATCGCCACCGATTCCTATGATGTTGCAGTCTCCCACATTTTGACATTGATCACTGATGTACAGACAACGATGCGCTATCAGGTGCCATTTTTCTACTTTAGCGCCCGGGACTTTCCCAGCCAGGGAGCATTCTGGCCAATGGGAATACGCTCTATTGGTGGTAACCCCAAGCCAATACGCCAGGACTTATGGATGGGGGCGCGAACGCTAAACATGTCTTGCGGATCAGGGCATGTTACTGTATCAAGTCAGGAGCAGCTCTTGGCCAGTCTCTACAGTGGTTGTAATCTGCCAGGTAACTATATAGGTATCCTGGAGAGTTGAGACAAAGAGGCGTATAGATAAGAATGTGAATCCACTCAAAAATATCAAAACAGGTTCCTTGATTGTGTGTGTACTGGTGCTGTTAGGGAGTTTTTTGCTGGCCGCTTTCTCATATCGCATGGTAACGGCGCAGCAGGGATCTGCAATAATCTCGACCCCAACACCCCCTGCACCCACCATTTCGACGAATACACCTGCTGTAGCAGGAACTCCGAAGGCGGCTTATCCTCCGGTAGTTCCACCGTCGGCTGTACTTGGTATCGCAGCTGACCCTGGGTACCCTTTTGAGGGTATACCCTGGGTACGGTTAGGGTATGGAACCTGTTTTGACAATGCCATGAAGGGTGAATTACTGAAAACGACGATAGCGCAATATCATAGTCAGGGCGTACGGGTTATGCTCTCGCTTTGCCAGTGGGCGAATGATGCGCGGCTCTTCGACAAGAACATCATCAATGATGTGGCTCAAGGGGGTGCTGACGCTGTGCAGTGTGGCAACGAGGAGATGAAGATAGGAAAGTATAACCTGGGCGTTCCTCCGGCGATCTTCGCGAAGTTCTATGACCTATGCCAGCAAGCAGCGCACGCGGTGCGCCCTGAAATTCCGATCATCATCGGTGCGAATGATCCCCAGGTGGGAGGAGTTGATTACCAGCCATTAGTTGCTCAGGCGCACTATCTCGATGAAATGCAGAACGCTATGAACACTTCTGTGCATCCGGGGGGAACCTGGAACTGGCGATCGCAGATTGTCGGTCTGATCGATAGCTGGCACAATGGCTATCCCAGCCAGGCAACAAATAGCCTCTATGGCTTGTTCGCGTTCTGGGCGCAGCAATTCGGGGTTAATCTCAATAGTGGGGACCTGGGAAAACATTTGTGGGTCGTTGAGGGCACCGGTTGTATCTTTGGCTGCGGTATTGACTCTTCAAGTGCCTATGTTGTTGCGGTCTCCCACATTTTGACATTGATCACCGATGTACAGACAACGATGCGCTATCAGGTGCCATTTTTCTACTTTAGCGCCCGGGACTTTCCCAGTCAGGGCGCATTCTGGCCGATGGGAGTACGCAAAGAGAGTGGTCACCCCAAGCCGCTACGCCAGGACCTGGCGATGGGGGCGCGAACGCTAAACATGTCTTGCGGATCAGGGCATGTTACTGTATCAAGTCAAGAGCAGCTCTTAGCGAAACTTTATAATGGATGTACACTGCCAGGTGATTATATCAGTACACTAACGAGTTAGTTGAGCCTCATGCAAAGAAGCCATCGAATCCTCCTGCGGCACCTTTCCTTTACGTGAGCGCAGTATGCCGGGTCCTTTGCTCGTAAACCACCAGATGGCACCACCGGTTAGCAGCACGAGAAGCGGCTCAATAGGCGAACGGAAGCGGGAACTGCCATAGAAGGCGATGTTCTGTAAGATGGTCATGACCAGGATCAGGTAAGCGATGAGCAGGTGGCTTTTCTGACGTTTCCAGGTAAAGATCAGCCCGAGGAGGGCCATCAGGATTACAATAGGAGTCATAATCCAGATCATATCGTAGACAATGGTTGACGAGATTTGATGGGGAAACTCAATAAAAGGGAGTCCAGGCTCAGGCGTATAGGGTACCCAGGTATGGAGAAAGTGCAAGCTGAGAAGAAAGGGCATATGCTGTAAATGGCCGCGGATCCAGTGGACTGAGTACGAGGTGCTATCCGCATTTGGCGCAGGCGGCTCGACCTCGTTGGGAGGTACCCACATGCCGGTATCATGACCTTGCAAGACGGTGTTATTGTATGCGCCGGTGAGAACCATGCCGCTTCCCATGGCGATGGGGATGATTTTATGTGTGATGGTGTAGTTGCGCAATGTCCAGGGTGCGATCAATATAACCGTCACCGCAGCGATGATGACTACCCCGCGTAGAGCTATTTGCCACGCGATCATTTTTTTCCATACGACGATTACCGCCCATACAAAGACGACAGCCAGCAGAAGTGGACCATTGAGACGGGTGAACGTTGACAGGGCCAGTGATACGCCGGCTATGAGCGACCAGCTATACAAGGCGATCGTTTGCAGACGGCTACGCGAACTGGTCAGTGTATCATCGCTTGACGACCGTTGTGCATTGCGCTGGAAGCGATAGAGGGAGTATGCAAAGGCGGTCAGAAAGAAGGTATACACAGACTCGGAATAGAGCCATCCATCATTGATGAAGAGGCCAGGATAGACAGCTGCAATGGCTCCGGTGATCAGGGCAATCCGGTGACCGAAAGTATCTCCGGCAAAGAGGTAGACAATTACACATGTTCCTGAGCCCAGTACACTTAAAAAGAGGCGAGCGTAAATATCCTGTGTCGTGCCCAGGACGGAAAAGATACTATACATGATATAAGGCCAGAGAGGGGCGCGAGTAATGGAAGGAGTATTTGCAACGCTACAATAACAATGATACTTGATCATGCCAACGGCCAGATCATAATAATAGTGGGCATCGTACTCCACAAGATAGTGTTTGCCAACGGTCACGTTGTATATAATGCGTATAAGCAAGGCAAGGCCGAAGACCCCTGCTGCTGGTAGAAAGCCACGGAGACTTTTCATTTTTCAATCCTGATCCTTATCTTATTGATTTGCTTATCTGCTCTTTTCGCTTCTCTCCCTTACATTGGCAGCAACAAAAAGCGTTCGCGGTCCCGCACGATCTGCATTACCTGTTGTGTCAATTGATGCAAAGATGCAATAACCTGGTTATTCCAGTTGTCGGGGGTAAGCTGCGTAACATACTGGTAGACCTGTTCGCTACTGCGTACTAACGCGAGATCGAATTGTAGTAGTTGACGCAGCAGTGGCTCCTCCTGGCGAAAACGCCACCAGATACGATCCTGTGAAGGTACCGCCATGCCGCGAATGGTAGTTTCAACATTGGAGAGAGCCTGTTGCGCGGCCTCTATCTCTCGTACCTGCACCAGCGCTTCCTGAGGCGGATCGGGATTAGCACGGGTGAGGGGTGGAATAAAACGGCGCTGGTATTCGCCGCGCAACGTTGCCAGCATATCCACTGCTTGCGCCAGGTGGTAGCTGGCGCGTTCCCGGACCAGCAAATCGTCGGCTCGCGCTTGATTTACCGAGCTATAAAAGTTATAGCCGTAACCTGTAAGCAGCAGTTGCAACTGCTGCACAATGGGATCGTTGGATGGCCCAGAACTCATTGTATCTCCTCCAGCTGCGAGGGCCCGATTTCTCAGGCCCATTGTATCATTTCCCGTTCCAACACTAGCGCCCCGACTGATTTGGGTGTGCTGGTGCGGGGGGAGCAGCAGGAGTGTTGAGCATGTAGCGATCAGTGCTGGCTGTCGTCTGTACACCGCTGATATTGAAAGACTGGCCGATCGCCATATTGGGGGCAGAAACCACTCCTCGTTCCGCCATCAGCATGGCAGTATAGTAGCGCACCGCCTCGATTTCGCTCAAGCCAAAGGCTTTCAGTGAAATCAGCGCCTTCATTCGCTCGTCGCGCGGAAATACCAAAACCTTGATAGTATCCAGCGAGATGCCGTAGGTGCCCAGGAACTGTTGGAGGTGTTGAAACACGATTTGAGAAAGGTCGTGGATCTTTTCATTGACCGATTCTAGCGGCGTAATCTGTACTAACTGATTGACGGCCTGTTCAATCACCGGACTCGCGTAGGCATTCACTTCCTGTGTCGTCAAAGCATGTCCACGGTAAGGCATATGTTGCACGAGCCGTACAGCAGCTTCTCTTGTCTCGACATGGATGTAGTAATCCACGCTGTAGACCATCTCTGCCATTTCGCGTGAGAGCGCCATGCCGGTCGTTTTCAATATCAATTTTGCGCGATTGATATAGAGGGCCTCGTATTGCCAGGGGCTCTGGCCGCCATAAAAGGCCTGCTGCATGGAGCCAAATAGAGGGCGATCAGGGGTCTGGACGGGATACTGGCCTGTTTCATAAATTTGCAGAATGGCACCGCGCGACTTGAGCACGCAGAAGTGGTTACTTTCCACTGTCAGCAATGAACCATTCATGATGTTATTCTCTGGATAGTGCCAGAGTAGGATTTCGGGTCCCATGACCTCTTCGCCGTTGTCAGTCAGGGTCGAGATAACGTTGCGTAAACCAGGCATAATAAACTCCTTTGTTGTTCTATGTATTTATATTCCAATGAAATAAAGGTATGTCTAGCTATTACAACGCACGAGTTCATCATTCTTAATTGAGTTTTTATAATTTTATAAAAACTCAACTGTGCCTTTTTGAACTCACTTACCTCTTCATTTGGGTGCCTGATTGAGCTTGCAGAGGGATATTATTGTTCAACTGTGTTTAATGGTATCCATCTGAAAACGTCGGTTTAGATGTCAATTCTGCTGTCAAATTAAAGCATTAAAGATGCCCAGGATCAGGTATTTATGGTACTTGGTCTTGGGCATTTTGTTATAATAGCTTGCCATTGGTACAACAAACTCATAAAGCTACTTCAAACCTAATATGCCGATAAGTGAGTTACTTTAGCAATGGAGTTATTTATACTTCTCCGATAACTTTCTGCAACGCTGAGAGCAGTGTATCAACGAAACTATCAGCAGAAAATTGTTTGCTGGTAATTGGCTCGTACTCCAATAGGATCTTTTCAAGAAGTATGCCTGTCGTCAGTGAATCTATTGGTAAGCTTGCTAATGAATCTGCCACTTTTTCACGCACATCGAAACTGGAATTTGTGAGAGCCTTAAGAAAAGCTTCAATAACTTGAGGTTGCTCACTTCCTACTTTTGCAAGTGTAGAGACTGCAGAACTTTGTATGAAGGAATCAGAGGCAGGGTCAACGAGGGTCTTGAGCAATGCTTCAATAACTTGAGGCAGATCACCTCCTATTTTTTCCAGGGCATCTACAACCATTTGGCATAACTGCCAATGAATATAAGGTT
>WNGD01019786.1_pt1 | contig 11915 bp, 10 predicted proteins | sample 5400671 | NCBI WGS metagenome assembly WNGD01 (sample SAMN13153369, study PRJNA577476) | soil metagenome | isolation source: 40 cm soil or saprolite under grassland replicate 2 | place: USA:California | collected 2016-06-15
ATGTGCGCCGCCTGGAGGGCGCGCTGATGCGGGTAGCCTCATTTGCATCGCTAAGCGGCAAGGAACTGACGCAGGAAGTCGTGGAGCATTTGCTAAAGGATATTTTGCAGGAGGAGGGACGGCATTCCATTACGATCGAGCAAATTCAACGGCGCGTGGCCGAACATTTCGATGTGCGCGTGGCCGATATGACAAGCAAGCGGCGTCCGGCCAGTATCGCCTTTCCGCGGCAGGTGGCGATGTATCTGGCGCGCGAGCTCACCAGGGCGTCTTTGAATGAAATCGGCGAGGCCTTTGGCGGGCGCGATCACGGCACCGTGTTGCACGCGTGCAAGTTGGTAAAGAAACGCATGACCGAGCAGGACAACCTTCGCCAGACGATATCGTTCATCGATAGTTCGCTTCAGCGTTGAACTCCCCAGTGGCGCACACTTCCCCGCGTCAGAGATTGCGGTTGCCGAACAAAATCCAAGGCGTTACATCTTAGACGCTTCTGTTCATCATGAAATTTAGCGTTACGAAAGAAAAACTGCTCGAAGGTCTGCAACAAGTCCAAAACGTCGTCAGCACCCGCACGACACTCCCAATCCTTTCCAATGTTTTGCTGCAGGCCGCCGAGGATGAAATCCATCTCACCACAACCGACCTTGATGTCGGCGTGCGCGGCAGTTGCGAAGCGCACGTGGACAAAACAGGAGCGACTACTCTCCCGGCGCGTCGTCTCTTCAATATCGTTCGCGAACTGCCTTCGAGCGAAATTCAGGTCGATGTGGATGGAAAAAATGCCGCTTCGATCCGCAGCGGCCAAAGTTTCTTCAAAATTCTCGGGCTGCCTGAAGACGAATTTCCGCCGTTGCCGAAGTTTGAGGGAGCGAAAGTTGTCACGATTCGGCAGAAAGATTTGCGCGATGGCCTGCGCAAGACTTCCTATGCCATATCGACCGACGAGACCCGCTACGTGCTCAACGGCGTTCTGTTCAGTTTCAAGGACAACAAGCTGACGCTGGTGGCAACGGATGGGCGCCGGCTGGCCATGGCGGAAATCGAACTGGAATTCCCGCGCAGCCACGAAGCGGACCTAATTATTCCGACCAAAGCCGCGACAGAATTGCAACGCCTGCTTACCGATGAGGGTGAAGTCAAGGTGAGCATGGGCGGCGGGCAGATCGCGTTCGACCTCAACAAAACGCTGCTCGTCTCAAAATTGATCGAGGGCAATTATCCAAACTACCGGCAGGTCATTCCGGGCGAAGCAAAGGAGCGAATAAAACTCGAGCGCGAAATGTTTCTGAACTCGCTACGGCGCGTCTCGCTGCTGGCCAGCGACAAATCGCACTCCATTAAACTGAATTTCAGCAAGAACAACATCGACATTACTGCCAATACCCCGGAGGTGGGCGAAGCGAAGGAATCGCTCGCCGTCGCCTACAAGGGTCGCGAGTTTTCCATCGCGTTTAACCCGGAGTTTCTAATGGCGCCACTACGAGCGCTGACTGAGGACGAAGTGTTCCTCGATCTGATTGATGAGATGAGTCCGGGTGTTTTGAAAATTCAGACGCCGTTCCTGTACGTGCTGATGCCGATGCGCATCAGCTCCTAAGATACGTTACGAGACCCCCCGCCGCGGCATCGCCGATTGAATCATCATTAATTCGGTGACGTTCTCCGGTGTAAGCAAACCGACCAACCGCTTCATGCTGTCGAGCACCGGTACCGCTGGACAGTTGCATTCCTGCATGATCCGGAATGCGTCTTCGAAGCGCGTTCCCGTGGTCACCGTAGGAATGTCGCGTCGCATTACGTCACCGACCGCTAGCGTCGGATCATTCTTCCTTAAGGCCGCGATGAGATCGTGACGGGTGAGAACCCCGGTCACGTTGCCCGTCTCATTCACCACTGGAAAATCGTGCTGCGAAGTCGCAAGCAATGCGTCCACCGCTTCCTGCAGGCTGGCGTCTTCAGAGAGTGTGCGGAACTCCCGCACCATCGCGCTGGAGACTGGAAACCGGCGTGAGACATCTTTCATCTGCGCCAGGGCCGCTTCCTGGGACGCACCGATATAAACGAAAAGGGCGATGAAGATCAGAAACGGATTCCAGAGCAGCCCGATGAAGCCAAAGACGAACGCAAAACCCTGTCCAACAGTCGCGGCCACCTGCGTAGCGCGCGCATAGCTCATCCGCGTGGCCAGAAGAGCGCGCAAAACCCGCCCGCCATCCATTGGGAACGCCGGCAACAAATTAAAAAGAACGAGCACGACGTTTATCGTCAGCAACTGCGCGATGAGACCGCCGCCTTCGACTGTCGAAGGATTGAGCAAGGCTTGTGATCCGCCAGCTACAAACAAACCGAGAGCGATGACGACATTCACCAATGGCCCCGCCACTGCGATGATTAATTCCTGCACCGGTTCCTCTGGCATCCGTTCCAGTCGCGCCACTCCGCCAATAGGCAGCAACGTGATATCGGGCGTATTGATTCCGAATGCCTTTGCCGCGAAGGCGTGCCCAAATTCGTGCAGCACGACGCACAGAAAAAGGAGTAGAACAAATATGACGCGGCTCGCCGCCACAGCAGAACCGCCTTGCGCGTAATAGCCGAAGGCCAGCCAGGCGATCAGCAGTAAGAACGTAATGTGAATCCGCAACTGGATGCCGGCGACACGAAAGATTGGGATGGACCAGCCCATTCGGGTCAATCTGCTCTCGGATTACATCGCGCGCCAGCGCTCATTAAGCGCCATCGCATATTGGGGTGTTGAAGGCATCAATCATAGGTTCGAAAACGACTTTATCGCTGCCCTGTTTGCTCGAAACTGATTGGCGATGGGGGCGTTTGATGTCGCGATCGTGGGCGGCGGGCCGGCTGGATCTAGCTGCGCCGCATTTTGTGCGCTGGCCGGTCTGCGCACGCTCGTTCTTGAGCGGGAAAATTTTCCCAGGGAAAAAGTTTGCGGCGACTGTTTGAATCCATCTTGCTGGCGGGTGCTGGAGCGCCTCGGTATCGCGCAGCTGGTTCGTGATTTGCCGCATTCCAGACTCGCAGCGGTCGAGTTCATCGCGATCGAGGGCCATAAAGTGATTGTCGATCTTCCAACCGGATCTGATTGCGAGCTTTCGGTCAAACGCAGCCTTTTCGACGATCTTCTGCTAAAGCGCGCTCGCGATCTCGGCGCGCACGTTCGCGAGGGAACAACCGTTACCGCATTAGCTCACAGCAGGAATTGGAAAATTGAAACTCGGGGCAGCGAAAATTTTCTTGCGCGGACGTTGGTCGGCGCAGATGGACGCAATTCTACTGTGGCGCGATTATGGAATTTACTGCCACGCCCGGCGCGTGAACGCGTGGCACTGCAAGCGCACATCCCGCTGCCGCGACATTTTGATAAACGCGTTGTCCTGCAATTTCTTCGTGAAGGTTACTCCGGCCAGGCTCCCGTAAATGAAACCGAGTTGAATCTTTGCCTCGTGGGCACACCTCCCACAATTTCCAGATTGCGGCAATGGGCAGAACGGCATTTTGAAATTACTGCCGATCAACTCTGGCGCACGATCACGCCGCTTACGCGTTCGCCGGTTCCTTGCGCGCATGACGGTCTGTTTTTCATCGGCGACGCAGCCCGTGTCGTGGAGCCGTTTACCGGCGAAGGAATTTATTACGCCCTTCGCTCGGGAGAACTGGCCGCAAAGGCGATCACTGAAATTAATCGGGGCAAAGACCGCCAATCAGCTTTGCGTGAATTCACTCGCGCTTGCGCCCAAATGTATCGTGGAAGACTCTGGATCAATCGGCTGGCGCGTGCCGCAGTTTTGTCGCCTCGTATGGGGTCGTTTTTTGTTCATGCGGCGGAAATCAACCCGTCGATCTTGAAGTTTCTCACGGCGAAAATCGTTTCGCGGGAGTTGTAGCCACGGCCCTGTGGGCTGTCTGGGATAGACGTGCCGCAGGCACGTGGCTACAGCGATAGCCTCGCCGCTTTTACCGTGTTCGCCATCAGCATCGCGATCGTCATCGGCCCTACGCCACCCGGAACCGGGGTGATTGCGCTCGCCTTTTTTGACACTTCCTCAAATGCGACATCGCCCACCAGGCGATAACCGCGCTCGTTCGCTGCGTCTTTGACGCGATTAATGCCAACATCGATAACAACAGCGCCTTCGCGCACGTGATCGGCTTTCACAAATTCCGCTCGCCCAATCGCCGCAACAACAATATCGGCTGAGCGGGTAATCTCCGCGAGATCGCGGCTGCGTGAGTGCACGACCGTGACTGTGGCGTTTCCGTTTTTGTTTTTCTGCATGAGAAGCAGGGCCAACGGTTTGCCCACGATCATGCTGCGGCCAAGCACCACGACATGCTCACCGTTGATGTTGATCTTACTTTCGATCAGCAAACGTTGCACGCCGAGCGGAGTGCACGGCACAAATCCACTCGGATCGTCAAGCACGAGCTTTGCGACGTTGTCGGGATGAAATCCATCCACATCCTTGCGCGGGTCAAGCGCGCGCACGATTGCTGTTTCGTCGATGTGCTCGGGCGGCGGCGACTGAACCAGAATGCCATGAATGCTGGAGTCACGATTGAGTTCTTCGACGCGCCGAAGAAGCTCAGTCTGTGTGATCGATGCCGGCAGCTCCAACTTCACTGAGTGCAGGCCAAGCTCCCGGCACATCTTGTCTTTTGAGCGCACGTAGGCGCGCGAAGCTGGATTGTCTCCAACGAGAACGACGGCGAGACCCGGGGTAACGCCTCTTGCTTCCAGTTCCGCAATGTCACCGCGAAGATCCACATACACTTTCTCCGCGATTGCGCGTCCATCGATTAGTTTCGCCATAGTGAAGGAGGGCATGAGACACGAATTACACGAATTGTCACGAATGGGAGAGTCAATCAGTCTGGTTTAGTTCGTGTAAATTGGTGAAATTCGTGTCTCAGCGCATTTTAACCAGCTCCATCATGGCGTCCTCCACAGCGAGGCGTTCAGATTCAAATTCCTCCGGCGTCAAAGTCGGTCTGACACGGTGGGGCCGGTTGATCAGCACTCGTACCTTGGCAAAAGGTCGGGGCACGATGAACCGATCCCAGCTGCCCAGCCGCCAGCAGTGCGAATATTCCAGATTCATCGGCAACACCGCCGCGCCTGATTTCTGTGCAAGAAAAATAATGCCCGGACCAAGTTCGTACGCCGGACCACGCGGACCGTCCGGAGTGATCACCACATCGCGACCGGATGCGAGCACCTGTGTTAGCTGAAGAATTGCGCTTGCTCCAAGCCGGGAGCTGGAGCCGCGAATCACATCGTAGCCAAAACGTTGAACGCCGTCGGCAAGCAAATCGCCATCGCGGCTAGCGCTGATCAAGGCGGCGCCATGACGTTGCGGAAAGAAACGCCGCAAAACTAATGGAAAGATCAGTAATCGATTGTGCCAGAGTGCTCCGATATAATTTTCGATCACTGGCCTGTCGACGATGCCTGCCCGGTCGTCGATTTCATAACGCAGCGTACGCGCCCAGATCTGCAGCAAGCGAAATCCAAACGCGATTAACCATCGCGCAAGCCTACCTTCGATCTTCAACTTTTTTTGGCGAGGTTTTTGTCGAGGCGGCCTTTTCGCCCCAGCGGTAGGCGCTCGGATTAGGCAGCCCGATTTGATCGAGAATGCGCCACACGACTGTGTCCACGACTGCGGTTACGGAACCGGGACGGCTGTAGAACGACGGAATAGCTGGGAGAACAATCGCTCCGGCTTCGAGCAACGTCACGACGTTGCGCGCGTGAATCAAATTCCATGGCGTCTCACGGGGGATTCAAGAAAACATCGGCTGCGCGCAATAGAGCGCTGTCGCTGGAACCGGAGGCGATTCGCCCCAGCGTGGCCATCGAACAGGGGACGATCATCATCGCGTCAAAACGCGCCGAGCCGCTCACGAACGGCACGTTCATGTCGTTTTCAGAATGCTGCAAAACATTTGAAGGAATTTTGAAATCATCGAGCTCCTGCTTCGCAACCTGATTTGCAGACGCGCTCATCATCAGATGGAGTTCGTGCGCGGCACAATCGATCTGCGCGAGCAACCTTTGCAGATAGATGGTTCCGCTGGCGCCGGTGGCGGCGATCACGAGTTTCATTGCCCTAACAAATCACAACTCTTCGTGATGCTCTAGCCAAACACTGCAATTCGAAAGGCAGTCGAGGACAGCGCGTTCTACGGCACTAGTTGACAATATTTGCCGCGGAGGAACTTAACAAGAGGAGAGCGAACCATGATTACCCCCACCCGACTTTCTTACGGTGTACTCGCAGCCACACTAATTCTGGCGGGTCTACTGCACCTTGAAGCACCGCTGCTGGTTGTTTTGTTCTCCTATTTTGCGTTACGGCAGCTCTATTTTCTGACCAAAAGAAAATGGCTCGCTTTAATTTTGTTCGGGATCGTTGTGGCCGGGATTGCGGCAGCAGCAGTTTATTTTACCCGCGCCGCCATTCTGGCGCTGCCAGATGTCGCTGATACGTCCATTCCCTCGGCCAGCGCCTGGGCTCAGAAGCGCCAGATCGAGTTACCATTCACTGACTTCGAAAGTCTTAGACAAGTCGTGATTGACACGCTTGGTCAGGAAGCGCAGTACCTGCGAAACGTCGCTAATTTTGCTAAGAGCACCGCGACGGTACTGGTTTTCAGCATACTCGGGAGCCTTTTTTTAAAAACTGGCCTCGACCCTCACCGGGGAACCCATCGGGTGAAGAACAACCTATACTCCATTTGCTGCGACGAAGTTTCGACGCGCTTCCGCGATTTCTACCGCAGCTTCGCCACCGTCATGGGTGCGCAGATCACGATCTCGCTGATCAATACGGTATTGACCGCGATATTCCTACTCGCCGCGCGCCTGCCGCATGCGCCACTGCTCATTGCAATCACGTTTCTTTGCGGTCTTGTGCCCATTATTGGCAATTTGGTAAGCAATACGATCATTGTCTTCGTTGCTTTGACGGTGTCGCTAAAGCTGGCGATTTCGGCGCTTGTGTTTCTCGTTCTGATCCACAAACTGGAATATTTTCTAAACAGCAAGATCATCGGCGACCGGATACGAAATCCTGGTTGGCTGACATTGATCGCGTTGATCATCGGCGAACGACTCATGGGTATTCCCGGCCTGATCCTCGCGCCGGTGGTATTGAACTATTTGCGCGTGGAAATGCTGACGGTGGAAGTGGCGCCCGCGCCGGAGCCCCGACAAGTCGGGGAATTGAAGCATTGAAACGTTAAATCGGCAAGAGCTTTTCCGTTTGTAACGATTCAACTTTTTTAATCTTTTACCGCTGACTTAAGTCATGAAAGCCGGTTTTCTTGAGAAACTCATCGAGCGGCTCGGGCGCATCGGCCCGGAAGAGGTGCAGAATTATTTTCTGCGCCTGGCCCAGGAGAAGGGTTTTCTGGAAACGGTTTTCAATGCTATCCAGGAAGGCATCATCGTTACCGATTCGGACGGCCGGATCACGTATCTGAACGACGCAGCTTGCGGATTGTTTGGATTGGAGGCGGCGGATGCCATCGGCAAACCGCTCGACGAACGTATCCGAGGTCTCGATTGGGAATCGCTGACGCAAAGTGGCGGGCCAGTCAGCCATGACATGGAAATTTTTTATCCGCAAAATCGCTTCATCAATTTTTATATCGTGCCGCTGGTGATCGAGCATCGCGAGTCTGTAGCCGGAGTCGCTGATTCCGGCCGAGTTGCAGTCCCGATTAGCGAACGCGGTGGGCTGGCATCGACGATTCCGGGTAAAGCGGAGCAGGTTGGGCACGTCATGATCCTGCGCGATATCACGGAGACCCGGCGGACAGCCCAGCAAACCATTGAGTCGGAACGTTTGAACGCGCTGACCTTGCTGGCAGCAGGCGTCGCGCACGAAATCGGCAATCCACTCAACTCGCTGCACATTCACCTGCAATTGATGCAGCGCAGCGTGCAAAAGCTGGACGGCAAGGCGAAGGCGGAGCTTGAACAGTCGATCGATATCGCCCGTTCCGAAGTGAACCGGCTCGATTCAATCGTGACCCAATTTTTGCGCGCAATCCGGCCATCGCGTCCGCAACTCCGTCCGGAGAACTTAAACACGATTGTCGAGGAGGCTGTGCGCTTTTTCATGCCTGAAATTCAGGACCGTAACATTGTGGTCGAACAAGAACTGCGCTCGGACCTGCCTTTGCTTCAACTTGATCGTGATCAAATGAAGCAGGCGTTTTACAACGTTATCAAAAACAGTCTCGAAGCTATGCAGCGCCATGGCACTTTGCGCATCCACACCGACTTGGACGACACACATGTCTTTATCAGGTTCGTCGATACCGGCAGTGGTATGTCGGCAGGTAATTTGAGCCGGGTTTTTGAGCCTTATTTCACAACCAAGCCGTCTGGGACCGGTCTTGGGTTGTTAATTGTGCGTCGCGTTGTGCGCGAGCATGGCGGCGAACTCTCTATCGAGAGCAGCCAGGGAAAAGGCCTCACGCTTACGATTCGCTTGCCATACATCCAGAAGCCGGTTCGCATGCTCGAAGCGGGCGAAAGCAAACCGCAAGGATGAAGGCCGAACAATGGGCAGATGGGGGGCGGAGCTCTGCGACGCCGCCGAATGTGCGGGCTCGCAGGAGCTCGCCCCTCCAGCAATCGCCCCTCCGGCGACCTGAACGAAAGAAACCGGCGCATTTTCCGACAGTTGAGATTGGGTTCCGATCGATCATTATCTTCTTAACCGTGTCCACGCACCGGCGAAGACCGCTGCTCGCAAACAACGAAGCGACGCAACGAATCATCGCGGCATGGCAGGCCGCCAACTCCTGGCGTGTCGGCCGCTACGTCATCATGCCAGATCACATTCATTTGTTCTGCGCGCCGAATGCGTTTCCGCCAAGCCCGCTTAAGAATTGGATCGCTTTTTGGAAAAATCACATCACGCGAGCATGGCCACATCGAGATCAGTTGCCGCTTTGGCAGCGGGATTTCCGGGACCGGCAATTACGACGCGGAGAATCGTACGCCGAAAAATGGAAATATGTGGAGAACAACCTAGTGCGTCACGGCCATGTCCAGCGCGCAGAAGACTGGCTCTATCAGGGCGAACTCAATGTTCTCCACTGGCACGACTAACTTGAGTGGAGGGCGGAGCCGTGCGACGCCGAGCGACGACGTTAAGGCTCGCGGAGCTCGCCCCTCCATTAGCAAGGCGCGCTTAATCGCCGCCAAATCCTTTTTTCAACCAGCCTTCGAACTGACGAAAGAGGAGCCGGAAGTAGGCTCCCGGCGATTGCTTGAAAAGTTCGATAATGCGCGGACTCAGATCTTGTCCGGGGTCATCAATCGTTCCGAACAGACGCACATTAGTCCATAGATAGCCGTTCTGCTTGCGGCTAAAGACTTGTTCAGGATTCGGCAGCCAATCGAGATATTCACGAGTAAGCCCAAGTCTGATCATACCGCCCAAACGACGTCCCTCGATCGACAGTTCTCCCTCGATCCGGAATTTTCCTCTCTCTTCGATACCAATCTTATTGATGTCGATCTTCGGATATTTCCATTCGAAACTGAGCGAACAATCATTTAGCGCTAAATGTTCGAATGATTTCTTCTGCGCAAGCTCTGCGAGCTTTTCCAGAACGGGAAGGTTGTCGATTCGCCCGCTATTGACGCGCAATGAACCTTTGCCGGAAGAGCTTTCCAGTTTCGGATCCTTTCCGTTCCAGTGAAGATCGCCGAAAGCGTTGCCGGCCAAATGCTCTTTCCATTCAGCCGGTAACCATGAGCGAATTGGGACCTGATTAAAGTTAGCTCTCAAATCGACACTCTTGTCTCTGCCGATGCCGGCGTTTGCCTGGGCGTGAATGCTTTCCTGGCTGCCCGAATCTGATGCCAGATCGATATCGTAAATCGTCAGGAGGGTCTTGGTGATGAGAAGATGCGCGCGGCGGAGATCCAGATCGGGAAACAAAGCCATCTTCAGTCTGCCGCTGGTGGCAACGTATTCAAAATCGGGACCGTGAGGCGTAACGAGCAGTTGTGTGCCGAAAAATCCGGCCCGCTCACCGCGAAATCGCCACGTTATGTTGGCCTGCGGCGTTTCAATCCTCTTCAGATACACCTTGTTTGGCAAAAAAATGGCGAACCATGGCTTGGGTACCACTGTGTCAGGATGCGCTTTGTAAATCTGAATCTCGACCTCGCCTGATTGCACGCGCACGTCGGTGAATCTCCACTGCCGCACAAACACGCCCAACGGATCAAACGTTGCCGTGATGCCGCGACCGTCGAGTGACTTCATCGCTTTCTCTCCATTCCGCGCTTGAAAACTGTCGCTTTGCGCTGCGAATGCGCTGGTGCGTCGGATCGGCGAGTAGTGGCCCTGAGGGAAATGCAAACCTTTCGCCGTCTCATCTTCCATCGCTATGCGGAATGCGTCGCTCTCGACGTAGTGGGTGAGCAACGGACTATAAAAGACGGCCACACCTATCCCAGCTGCGATCAGAAAGAAAATCGCAACCGCCGCGGAATAAATCAGTAGTTTCCTTCGCAACGTTGCGAGGTTACAGGATTAAATCGTGAATCGTTAATTCGTTTTAATGTTGTAAGGGATCACCAATCAACGAGGCTCCCGCGTCATTCCGAGTTGCGCAAACAGAAAAGCGTAAATGTCGGCCAATTGTTTAATTCGCTCGCTTAACGCTGTGCCCTGGCCATGACCGGCACTGGAGCTAGTCCGCAATAGAATCGGGTTTTCAGATTTGTTCGCTTCATCGAGGCGCGCCGTCATTTTGCGCGAGTGGTATGGCGCGACCCGTCCGTCATTTGCGCCGGTCATCATCAGAACAGAGGGATATCTCGTTCCGTCGACGACGTGGTGATATGGCGAATAAGCGTAAAGCGCCTTGAATTGCTCGGGATTTTTCACCGTGCCGAACTCGGTGACGTTGAACGCGCCATTCGGCGCCAATTCGACTCGCAGCATGTCGTAAATGCCCACCGAGGAAACGACGGCGCGGAACAAATCGGGATGTTGCGTGATCATCGCGCCCATCAAAAGTCCGCCGTTACTTCCACCCTGGATCGCCAGTTTTTCCGGGCGCGTATAATTCTCTTTGATCAGGTATTCGGCGGCAGCCGCAAAATCGTCGAATACGTTTTGCTTTTTCGTGAGATTGCCGGCCTTGTGCCACTCTTCGCCGAGCTCGCCACCGCCTCGAATATTCGCCACCACGTAGACGCCGCCGCGATCGAACCAAAGCCGTCGCGTAAAATCGAAATTCGGCGACATACTGATTCCGTAACCGCCATAGCCGTAAAGCAGCGTCGGGTTGCTTCCGTCACGCTTCATCCCTTTTCGAAAAAGGATGTTAAGCGGAATTTTTGTGCCGTCTTTTGACGTGGCGAACTCGCGCGTCACGTCGATGTCGGCAAATGAAACAGGCGAGGTGCTGCGCAGCGCCGTCTTTGCAGGCTCGGTTTTTCCATGGAGACATCGAAACCACGCCGCCGGCTCGGTGTAACTCACGTCGCGGAGCAGGAGCGAGCCGTCTTCGAGCGCGAGCATTTCCTGAACAGCCGAGATTTGTGGAATCGGGATGGTCGTTTCATTTTTTCCATTCAGATCGAAGCGCCGGATTTGAGAGGGCCCGCTGAGCAGATCGCCTACGTAAAGCGCGTCGTTGCTCGGCACGATGTGCTCGATCACCGCTTCCCCATCCGCAACGATCTCGGCCGCATTCTTCAATTCCGGCACGTCGAGCGGCAGCCGCAGAATCTTGCCGCGCGGCGCGTCCATGCGCGAAACCAGGTAGAGCGCATTGTCGCGACCGAGGCGGGCGATTTTAATCTGATCGCTGAATTGCGTGATCTGCTTCCACGTCCCATCTGGCCCGAG
>WNGD01005811.1_pt1 | contig 11911 bp, 8 predicted proteins | sample 5400671 | NCBI WGS metagenome assembly WNGD01 (sample SAMN13153369, study PRJNA577476) | soil metagenome | isolation source: 40 cm soil or saprolite under grassland replicate 2 | place: USA:California | collected 2016-06-15
GTAACTGTTCAGAAGGGCTATGCAGTTGCGGAAAGATCACCGATCTGCTAGAGTAGCCGCATGACCAACGATGAAGAACGGGAACGACTCCAACAAGAGAATACGATCTTGCGGGAAGCATTGCAGCGCAAAGACGAAGAACTGCACCAAGCACGCCGGTCCAATCAAGACTTGCGCGAAGGGCTCAAGCAGGCCATCATCGCCATTGAGTCTCTTCGAGAACAGGTCAAGGATCTCCAAGGACAAGTGAACTGCCTACAAGAGCGCATGCAAACCCTCGAAGGACAGCAGGCCAAAGATAGCCACAATAGCAACCTGTCTCCTTCTTCTGATCGCTTTGCTCGTCCTGCCAAAAGTTTGCGACAAAAGAGTGGCAAGAAGCCAGGTGGGCAAGCAGGCCATCGTGGCCATCATCTCCGACAGGTAAAGGTGCCCGATGAGATCCTGGTTCATAGAGTCGAACGCTGTGAGCAGTGTCAGCACGATCTGCGTGCTCAACTGGCAGACTTGCCAGAGCGCCGCCAGATGATCGATCTGCCTGCCAAGCGACTGTGGATCATCGAACATCGGGTCGAAGAAAAACAGTGTCCGATGTGTTATCACCTGACACGAGCCTGCTTCCCAGCAGGGGTGAAAGCCCCTGCACAGTATGGGACGGGCATCCAGACCCTGGCAACGTATCTGGTAGAAGGTCAGGCCGTTCCTTACGCTCGGGCCAGCCAGTTGTTGCAGGAACTCCTGGGTGTCCAGCTCTCCGCCGGAAGTATCGCCACCTTTGTCAAAACCTGCCACCAGCAGTTGGCTGAGGTAGAGACACACCTCAAAACAGCGTTGATGAAGAGGAAGGTGATCCACCAGGATGAGACAGGACTGCGTGTGGACAAAACGGGATGGTGGGTTCACGTCTGCTCGACGGATCGGCTGACCCACTACGCCGCTCACTCAAGCCGAGGCCGCCCAGGGCTTGACGCGATTGGCATTGCCCCTCGATTTGTTGGGATCAGTGTTCATGATGGGCTCAAAAGTTACGATGGGTACCGCTTCACACAGGCGCTGTGCAATGTCCATCACTTACGGGAATTGACTTTTGTCGAAGAGGAACTCAAACAGCCCTGGGCTACAACGATGAAAAAGCTGCTGCTGGATATGAAAGCAGAAGTGGAGCAGGCCAGAGATGCGGGCAAGCAGCAGTTGGCGGTGCCGATCCTGGCGCATTTGCTTCGTCGCTACGACGAACTGCTTACTGAAGGATATCTGGCTAACCCTCCCCCAGGTCCACCGAGAAAATCAGCGCACTCCAAGCGAAGGCCGGGCAAAGCCAAACAAAACCCTGCCCGGAATTTGCTCGATCGGCTCGCTCAAAAGAAGCAAGCCGTGTTGCGGTTCCTGCATGATTTTGACGTCCCGTTTGACAACAACCAGGCGGAGAGAGACCTGAGGATGATCAAAGTGCAGCAAAAAGTGTCCGGTTGCTTCCGGACTGAGGAAGGAATTGCGATGTTCTGTCGTATCCGCAGTTACCTCTCGACCCTACGAAAACAAGGTATGGCGCTCTTGTCTGCACTGGATCGTACGCTGTCAGGAAATCCTGTTCTTCCTGCTTTTTCCTGACCCTCCTGAATAGTTACGATTTTTACAGTGATCCTAGTCCTACCTCCTATTGGGCCATTTACCAGTAACTACTGCTATACGAACCAGAAAGCAGCGAGAGCGGGAGGAGGTCGTCATCGCCCCTGGTGGATAATTGCCATCATCTCCGGTACTGTTGTGACTTTGATACGCGGACATCCCTGCTTAGCGCCACAGGCAACCTCGTACTGATCCAGAATCTGCCAATCCTGATAGGTCACATAGTCGATGTCTCGCTCACGGAAAAACGCCTCAATCTGCGACAGGTCACGATGATCATCGCTGATTCCTTCCAGGATGGGTAGATCGGCCAGCATTGATTCGACTGTGGCTGCCGAGTCAGGCTTGTTATTCCCGATCAGACCGGTGGGGCCGCGCTTGGCCCACCCGACGACATATTCACCTGGTACCATTTCACCGGTATTGGGATGCACGACTTGCCCTGCAATATTGTTGATGGTAGAGGTCGCATGGTCGAATGGCACGCTTTCAATTGGCACACTACGATAGCCAATAGAGCGCAACACCAGGCCAGCCTCAATGATCTCAAACTTGCCGGTTCCTTTCGATCGTAGTCCGCCATTAGAATCCACGACAAGCTCATTCTGTTCGATCTTCAATGCCGCAATCCGCCCATTCATACCAACAATTTCCACGGGCGAGGCCAGGAAGCGCAGGGTAATGCGGCGAGGAGCTGGATGCTCCGTACGAGCAGCATATTCATGCAGGAACTCCAGGTTAGCCTTCGCTGTGCGATCTTCCTCTACTTCGGCCTGGCTGGTCGGGTCAAGTTCGATGTTTTGAGGATCGACGATCACGCCCACCCCTTCAAGCTTCCCCAGTTCCTTGATCTCAGGGGTCGTAAATGATGCTTGCGCTGCGCCACGTCGACCCAGTACCACCACCTCGCGGATCTTGCTCTCGCGCAGCTTCTCCAGTGCATGGCCGGCGATATCAGTCTTCAGCAACGTATCCGGGGACATGACGAGGATGCGCGTCACATCCATCGCTACGTTGCCATTACCGACCACGACAGCCCGCTCGCATGAGAGATCAATGGGCAGATCGCGATAATCAGGATGACCATTATACCAGCCAACAAACGAGATAGCTGGAAAGCTATTGGGCAGATCTTCACCGGGGACGCCCATACGTCGATCAGCCTGGGCACCAACCGCATAGATGATCTGATCGTAGAACTGCTTTACTTCTTTATGATGGATATCAACACCGTATGTGACATTCCCGAAGAAACGGACTCGTGGATCCGCCAGGATTTTAGCAAAGACGCGGATCACCGCTTTGATGGACTGGTGATCAGGCGCAACGCCGTCGCGGACCAGTCCGAAAGGAGTGGGAAAGCGGTTGAAGATATCAATGGTCAGTACGATATCGCGTTTCTTGAGAAGAGTTTCGGCGGCATAAAACCCCGCTGGGCCAGCACCAATGATAGCAATGCGTAGTGGCCGGGCTGTAGTTGCAAGTTGTTCCATTACATCCCTCCCTTAAAGAGACTATTGTCTTTATCTAGCAGTTTGTCGGAGAGAACGATTTTCGCCGAAATTTCACCCACTGGAAGGTCGCTTTAGGTCCAAATGGGAACGATGGTCGCCCCACTTTTAGGCCCAACGTTAAGATAGCGACCTGGTAGCCGCAGAGTAGATAAGTCCGGCACAGTTTTGGGGATGATGCTTCCCATCTAGGTAGTATTCCACCAAGCCCGGCTCAACTGCACCACTAATCCGTCTTATCGGTCGAGTTTGCTTCGTCTTTCGGGATGTTATCGGCAGAATCGCCCGATCTATCTCGCCAAAAACTCTGCCGATAATAGAACTGTGCCGATAACCAGTGACGCTCTTGCCTTCAAAAGACAAAACTGAACCGGAGTTATCTCCTGTGCAGCAAACTGGCCCGTTCCTTAACGCTAGGCCATAAAGAGGAACGAGAAAAAGCCGTCTGCAGCGCTCCGAACACAACACGGAGTTAATTGACCCGCTTTGTGCGCCCGCTCCATTCCTTGTCGCGCAGGACGTACTTCTGGATCTTCCCGGTCGACGTTTTCGGCAGGTCTCCGAACGTCACGGCGACGGGACACTTGAAGGCGGCAAGGTGCTGGCGGCAGAACGCGATGATCTCCTGCTCCGTAGCGTTCTGACCCGGTTTGAGCATGATGAAGGCTTTTGGACGTTCGCCCCAGAGCTCGTCGGGAATAGCCACCACCGCGCATTCCAGTACGGCGGGATGCTGTGCAACGATCTGTTCGACCTCGATGGTTGAGATATTCTCGCCGCCCGAGATAATCACGTCCTTCGCGCGGTCGCGCAGCTCGATATACCCATCGGAATGCCAGACGCCGATATCGCCGGAGTGGAACCAGCCGCCCTCGAACGACTCCGCCGTCGTCTCTGGATTGTTGTAATAACCCTTGGCGACGTTGTTGCCATGCATGATGACCTCGCCCATCGTCTGGGCGTCGCGCGGTACATCGTTCATATTGACGTCGACAACGCGCGCCCGCTCGGCGGTGATATTCCCCTGTCCCTGGCGCGCGAGCAGACGAGCCTGTTCCGCCTCGGGCAAAGCGTCCCATTCGCTGTGCCACTCGTTGATGGTATAGGGTCCGTACGTCTCCGTGAGCCCATAGACGTGGATGGAGTGCATATTGAGCCGCTTCATCTGGCTCAGCAGCGTCGGCGAGGGTGGTGCGCCCGCGACCGTGACCGTGACCTGTTTTTCGAGGCGGTGCGCGCTGGGATGGTTCACCAGGAAGATCTGCACGGTAGGCGCGCCATTGAAGTGCGTTACGCCCTCATTCTCCAGCATCTCCCAGATTGCGTTGGGATCAATCTTGCGCAGGCAGACGTGGGTTGCTCCCACGGCGGTTACGGCCCAGGTAAAGCACCAGCCATTGCAGTGAAACATAGGGAGCGTCCAGAGATAGACGCTGCTGCTGTTCATGCCGGTCTCCATCGCTTCGGAGAGGGCGTTGATGTAGGCACCGCGATAGGTATACATGACGCCCTTGGGATTGCCCGTGGTCCCCGATGTGTAGTTGATGGAGATCGTTTCTTCTTCATCCTCCAACCAGCTTGTGATCGGCTCCGGCGCTCCCTGGGCGAGAAATACTTCGTAGGGATCTTCGGCAGCGCCCGAATCCTCGATGCGCACGACCTGGATGCCCTCTAATGGCAGCGGCTCTACCAGCGGGTACAGTTCTCTATCGACGAAAAGATACTTCGCGCCGGAGTGCTTCAGAATAAAGTCGATCTCTGGCGTGCTCAGGCGCGTATTGACCGCGACCAGGATGCCACCGGCGGCGGGTACAGCGTAGTGGGCCTCGAGCAGCGCTGGCGTGTTCGGACTCAAGAAGGCGGCGCGATCGTGCTTCTGCATGCCTGTAGCGCGCAGATGCGATGCCAGGCGATAGACGCGCTCCGCAAGCTCGCGGTACGTGTACTGCCGTTCGCCATGCACCACGGCTATCTTCCCGGGAAACACTAAGGCACTGCGTTGCAGAAAACTCACCGGCGTCAGGTCGGTGCGATAAACTCTCTCTCCCATTGAACTCTCCCTTTCTGAACGGGCCGTAGTCTACATATTTTTTACCCCTTTATTATACCATCAGCTTGCGACACTGCTGGGATAGGGCAACGATTTCAACACAACTGAGCCATTTGACAGAAGAGAGCCTGCTCTCATCCTCCTATCGCACGAGACCATTCATTTTCGGGTGCTGTTAAGTCCGTTATTCCCATTTATAACCCGAATACACCATAGATGGCAGTATGATATCTGTTACATCTGGCCCGTTGAAGTCTAGCACTGGGATTGAATGGTCTCCCACTACAAAAGCATAGCCAGCAATTCCTGTTGGTCGGTTTGCGCTGTTGATGGTAACTGAGCATTTGTGAGCAAGCAGTACAGAATCCCTTTGGTAAAACGTGGATCCTCATAGCGTTGGCGAATCTGGTAAATTTGCTTCACTGTGGTACGCAGGCGTTCTATGCGCGTGTCCAGCGCCAATTTATCAGTTACTATGTTAACAATGCTTTTTTCCAATTGTGAGAGATGGGGCGCAACAATCGACAAAACCTGGCAACGCACCGGGCAGTTGGCACAGCCAGCTTGTTTATGTGGAGGCAGTCTGAGCAGTTTGTCTATGAGTTGTTGTTGGATCACAAAAAACTGTTGCCGTCCTGTATCGTCCAGATGATCGCGTTGCACCCAATCCAGTAGCAGCGTGCTTAGAGTTTGCGCCGCAGCTTCACGCAAGAGACGATCAGCAGGATGCAGGGCACGTCCTTGCCGGAAGACAGTACTGCGTTTGACGAGCAGTGTCGTTTGGTTCAGAAGTTCGCCAAAAAGGGGAGATATGTGTCAATGCATCAATTTGGCGATGATATGTGTCAGCAAAACTGAAAAGAAAAAGGCTTCTCCGTTGAGGATTGGCCTTGCCTCACAGCCATCCTCTTAGATGTGGCACATTTGCCCGTCTTCAGCATTGCTGCTGGCGTTTTCCCCAGATGGACTGCGAATGCGATCGAGGCTCTGATCTTTTTGGTTAAAAAGAGATCTACAGGACCATATCTTGGATCTTACGCAACCCTGCTGATCCCACATGTGGGAGACCATTCCATTCCGGGGGCAAAGTGCTTGCCTGCTGACAGAGAATCAGTTGACTGTCGTGGCTGTCTCAGGAGAGGCCCTTCTCAGCAAGCGTTCAGTTTGCCCCCGGAATGGAATGGTCTCCCATTGCTCTCAATATGGTACGGGTCGTCTCCTGGTTGACAGATACGTCACCAACTGAGCCTTCTCTAGCAAAGACACGTCTCTCACGTTTTGCCGCTTTAGAGAAAGCTACAGCTTAAGAACAATCCGCTTTCTCCATTGGGCAACAGAGTCAACGTTTGTATTGGGCGAAGTTGACAAAGGAGCTAGACGTAAGGTCTAGCCCCTTCTCTCTTCCATCACGAGAATGTGTCTTTGCTCAGACAAAATGTCGAACATTTGCCACCAGTTGGTTCATATCAACTGGCTTGGTCATGTACACATCCGCACCCGTTCTCAGGTCCCAGGTTTGACCGAGTTGGGTATTATTGATAGCTGTCAACAAAATGATGGGAATATGTTTGCTTTCCTCTCTGGTTTTGAGCTCACGGCATACCTCAAAACCATTCCGCTTTGGTAAAATGACATCAAGCACAATGCAGTGAGGTTGCTCATGGATAGCTCTCTTAATCGCCTGGTTCCCATCAACGGCTGTGATTACCTTCAATCTACTCTGACACAATACAGACATAATCTCTGTTAACTCTGCTCTGGTTGGCTGACAAAATTAATGTGGGTTAGAAAAGAATAAGAACACTCCCGAAGGGAATAAAAGCACTGCATCAAGTGTCTTGATTCCTGGAGGTGCCATGATGAGCGAAGCCAAACAGCTGCATGACGAACTTCTGAAAGCATTCCTTTCCATCGTCCCGCGAACAATCTACCAGGAGAGTCACCGCCTGAGCAATCTGGCCTGGGCCGTCATTGGTCTTTGCCTGAGCCACAGCGTGCGGCTCGGGGCGTGGGCCGAAGTCCTTGAGAGCCGAGCACAGTATGCCGCCAGTCGTGTGCGCCGCTTCTCCCGCTGGCTGCAGCATCCTGCTATCCACCCACAGGAGTGGTATGCTCCGATCCTGCAGGTAGCGCTCCACGATTGGCAAAGATCCGCCCGTGTGTATGTTGCCCTGGATACGACGGCTCTGACTCCCTTTGTCTTGATCCGTGCTTCGCTCATCTACCGAGGCCGTGCCATCCCCCTGGCTTGGCGGGCCATGCGCCACAGAAGCACCAAGGTCAGTTATGAGGACTATCAGCCAGTTCTGGAACAGGTGCGCTCGATCATGCCTCCTGGTCTGGTGATTACCCTGCTTGCCGATCGCGGCTTTGTGCACGAGCACCTGTTGCGCTACCTTCACGAACAGCAGTGGCACTTTCGCTTACGATTGATGAGCAACACCCTGGTCCATCTGCCGAACCAGACGGTCTGTGCTGTCAGGGATCTGTGTCCCCCTGAAGGCAGCGTCCGGTTCTTGCATCAGGTGGCGCTTCTGGGAGCAGCCGTTGGGCCCGTCCACCTGGCTCTGGCCTGTCCCCTCAACCACCCGGATGATCCCTGGTTCGTCGGAAGTTCTGAACCCACCGATGCCAGAACCTTGGACGAGTACGGCTTGCGTTTCGACATTGAAGAAGCGTTTCTCGATGAGAAATCGGGTGGCTTCCAGCTCCAGGCCAGCGAACTCTCTACCCCTGAAGCTTTGGAGCGGCTTTTGCTGATTGTCGCGATTGCTACCCTTCACTTGACCAGCCTCGGAGTGGGAGTCGTGCAGGCGGGGAAACGGCGCTGGGTCGATACCCATTGGGATCGCGGTCTCTCGTACCTCAAACTTGGGTGGCGGTGGCGACAGCAGCAGTATCAGCGGGAATGGCAGGCTTTTGCCCCTTTTTGGCTGGATCCTGCTCCAGACCCCTTCCCAGCTCTTGCCTCACGTCGAACTGTTGGTGGAGAGAGGAACAGCGTTGACCTCCCTATTGCTGTGTAATCTCAGCGTTTTTTAAGGTACATTAATTTTGTCAGCCAACCAGAACTCTGCTATGCAGTCCTCGACCACCAAAACTGTAGGGACCACATGCGTCTCCCTTTCATTGGTATATGGTAGATCCAACTTTAGAATAGAGCAAGTGTAGGATGGAGTACTTCCTCTCCACTCCTCTATGACTTCTGATAAAGGTGATTGGCATATCTCCCCTCAACTTCTGACTACTCGTTTCCGCATGAGCCTGCAAGCAGTGTTTCCGCATACCTTTGATTTTGATTGATGGTTATATTATTGAGTGTATCAGAAAAAATGTATAAGAAGTTTCTGAAAAGATGTATAAGAAATCATAGAAATATATGCTAAAGTTTGAATCACTACCAAGCGAGTAGACAAGCATAAAAAGAAATACTACTAATGAATTAACTTGATTAGGGGTGATATTCGCGGAGTTGCCATGAAGGCCTAAAATGCGCGAAGCTGTCATGAAGTGCAAAGGAGCCGTTTTCTTTCTGACATTGGGCCCAGAACCTGTTGCTGCAGCGATTGTTCGCTCGCCATGTTCTCTTTTACCCGTTGTGCTTGAGTACAGGTCCGTTCATTTCACTGGCCTGACTGCTAGCAGATGCTGGTTTCTGCCACGACATTTCTGTGGCGAGTCAGGAGCGTGGGAAGAGCCTGATATGCGGATTGAGACCTGCTCCGTAGAAACTGCAAATTCGTTACTTTGCACTTCATGACAGCTTCGCGCATTTTAGGCCAATGGAGATCGCAGCCGAGGAGTCGTTGGGGGCATCCGCGTGCAATTCTCAGTTCATGATTGCACTCCCTGTCCTTTACGTGCACAGTGTACCAGAGCGAAAAGTGCCCCACGAGAATTGGTGTTGTTGCCTCGGGACCGCTATGAAGCCTTACGAGCCGCTAAAGAGCGACAGAACACCGAAACCTTTCGAGAGGAGTATGCCATGCGTGCAGGGGTTGAGAGTACCCATGCACAGGCTCTTCATCGCAGCGGTTTGCGTCGGACACGCTATATCGGACTGGCAAAAACGCGAGTACAACATATTTTCACGGCCATTGCTCTCAATATGGTACGAACGGTCTCCTGGCTTACGGATACGTCTCTTGTTGAGGAACCTCAGCCCAAGACCCGCCTCTCACGTTTTGCTGCTTTAGAAAGGTGATTGCATGAGATGAGCCTCTTTCCGATTTCGGCAACAGAGTCTACATTGATGACACCAGGGGCAAGATAGCTATATAGCTGGAGAGGAACGACGCGTGCCCAGTTTTGTGCCCAGTGTACCATGTCTGCCAGGCTCGTCAGCCTCACCGGCAGCTCTTGTTGCCCGGCGGTGTATTCTTGCAGGTCCCCTCGCCATAGCAATGAGGACTGCCTTGCAGCGCGTGCCAGGAACCGAGCCATTCCCGCTGCGAGGCTTTTCGTTGCTCATGGTATCACACCTGCCTTTCCTCACGTTCCCTCCGCTGTCGTAGATCAGCCGAAGGTGAACACAAACGCCTCCACGCCTGCATCGAGAAACTCGATCTCGAAGTGGCGATCAGCAATGGGCTTCGGTTGGCGGATCAGTTGATACAGCCGCTGGTCGGTCACCGTGCCGTGGCCCTGCTCGTCAATGTCACTGCCATGAGCAGCGTCTGGCGCCTGTCCATCGAGGAACACGCGAAAGCGTACGGACGTTCCTCGTGCTGCCGGCCCCATGACCAGATGCAGATCGCGGGCGTGAAAGCGGTACGCAATGCGCCCGTTGGCCGCGTTCAGCGCAATGGCCTGTTCCCCCACCGTCCACTCACCCGCCAGGGCCCACTGATTGAGCGAGAAGCGCGCGGGGACAGTATAGACGTGAGGGGTATCCAAGACTGCACCACCGGGGGACGCAAAGTTCTCGGTACGCGCGTCCCCGACATAATTTTCTGCAGACCTGAGGCTCCCCCAATCGGCGGCCGCTTCAGCGCCACTGGCATCGACCGACACCAGTTCATCATCGATGCCACCGATTCCGGCCTCGGCCAGCACGTATTGAATCATCATTTCCGACTGTTCGTAGGCACCCTCGCCGAAGTGATGAGAGCGAATACGGCCCTGCACATCGACGAGATAGAGGGCCGGCCAATAGTGGTTATTAAAAGCACTCCAGATCGCATAGTCGTTATCGATGGCGATCGGATAGGAGACCCGCATGTCCTTGGCGGCTCGGCGCACGTTCTCAAGGCCGTGCTCAAAGGGGAACTCAGGCGTGTGCACGCCGATCACCACCACGCCGTGCTCCTGGTATTTCTTGGCCCACGCTCGGATATAGGGCAGTGTGCGCAGCCAATTGATACAGGTGTAGGTCCAGAAGTCGATGAGGACCACTTTTCCGCGCAGGCCGGCCGCCGCGAGTGGCGGCGAATTGAGCCAGGCGGTCGCGCCACCCAGAGAAGGCAACTCACCTTCAATGGGTAAGTGAATCGCTGCGGGGTGTCTCGCGGCGAGCAAGAGCTTGTTTAGTTTCATCATGCATGCCTTTCCTCTGCTTGGATGTCGAAGCCTTGCGCGTCTGCACCATGCGCGACGCCAGCATCGAGGTGCGTCAGTCTCACTACGTGATTCGGGAAGCGACCAGCTCACGACCGCAGTCGTCCACCCGCTGAGCTCCCGGCGGCGACCGCGCGCAGGATCACGTCGGTAACGACCTGTGGCTGCGAAATCAGGATCACGTGGGAGCCCTCGACCTCCGTGATCGTCGCCCCAGCGCGGCTTGCCATCGAACGGATGACATCGCTGCCGGCCGCCTTGTCGCCGCTCGCCACCACGGCCCATGAGGGCAAGGTCTTCCAGGCCGGCACCCCGGATGGCTCGGAGAACGCCAGTTCGGCGACGGGGCGCTGGGTGGCGGCCATCACGGCAGCCTGCTCGGCGGGCAGGTCGGCGGCGAAGGCCTCATGGAAGTGGGCGGGATTGACCGCAAACTCCACGGCGGTCTGGGCGCCCTGTCCCGTCGGATAGTGAAGCGGGACCAGGGCTGCGTTCAGGATGCTGTCCTTCGAGCCGCTTTCGACATCGCCTAGCCGCTCCCCTTCGTCGGGGGCGAAGGCGGCGACAAAGACCAGGCCAACGACGTTCCTGGCCTTGGTGGCGGCGTTAGTGATCACCGCACCGGCGTACGAGTGGCCGACGGCCAGGACCGGGCCGCCAATCTGGTTGAGGAAGCTGGCGAGGTAGGCGGAGTCATTGGAGAGGCCACGCAGGGGATTGGCAGGGGCCGTCACCTGCACCCCGCTTGCCTGCAGCCGCTCGATCACGCCAGTCCAGCTGGAAGCATCAGCAAAAGCGCCATGCACGAGCACGACGGTCAGAGGGCCAGTGGGAGGAGTTGTCTGAGACATGAGCATTCCTTTCTCGGGTGAGTGTCGACGAATCAGTCAACAGGGTCGTGAGACCAGGTTGATCGCGACACTGATGGTGCCGCCTGTGGTAGGGGACGACGGACACACGGTGTGCCCGCCGTCCTCTCTCCACCTAGTGCAGGGATCTGAAGCCCGCGCGAAGCTCTTCTGAAAGGAGTTGCGGCTGTTCCCAGGCCGCAAAGTGCCCGCCTGTGTCGAGCTTGTTGTAATAGATGAGCTTGGGATACGCGCGCTCGGTCCAACTCCGCGGGGCCTGATAGAGCTCGTCAGGAAAGGCGCTCACGGCCACCGGG
>WNGD01020060.1_pt1 | contig 11911 bp, 9 predicted proteins | sample 5400671 | NCBI WGS metagenome assembly WNGD01 (sample SAMN13153369, study PRJNA577476) | soil metagenome | isolation source: 40 cm soil or saprolite under grassland replicate 2 | place: USA:California | collected 2016-06-15
CTGACATCGTGAGAATGGCTGCGCTATTGCCCGTTGCGATCATTGAAACGACATCACTGAGCAGTCCTTTCCCCGTTCCTTGTTTGGGCGCGTCAATCAGAGCCAGGGCGACATGCCGCTTGATCGCGGGGCGGAGAATGGGAGTAAGCAGGAGACCGAGCGCATTGGCCTTATCCGCATCGCTCACGTATGGAAATTCCCCAACAGCACTTAGTAGGAGCGCCAGCGCGCCCTCCCGTTCTTGCAGCGTCGGCTTGAGTGGCACTTTACATGCGTCCATACCTTCACCTGGGGCATAGTAGAGTTGTGTTGCTCGGTCATAGCCCGGTTGATCCAGAATCGACCCATCAGGTCGAAGAACGGGCGTTTCCACAATGGCGGAGAGTGCAGGAAATGGAAGATAGGGCTCCTGTGTCTGACGAGCGAGGATCTGTTCTGCGAGCTCTTTGGGCGGTGAGACCGGACTCTTTTCGTACACATCCTCCTTCCCTGGCACTTTCTTGAGGCGGAAAAAGTTCGCCGCATGGGTGAGCACTTCTTTGACTTCCGCCACACCCATCTGTGTGAGCAGTGGCCGACCCAACTCATTGTGCCCAACACGAACCAGTCGTGCCGATTGCATGAACAGGCTGGGAGTCTGTTGCTCCCGTCGCATGATCGCGGCAACCGATTGATCGACCATTTCGCGCAACTGTTCGCCATTGATGAAAATTTCAGGGAGTGGCTCAGACCCTTCAGGTGTTCCTATCTGTGGCGGAGCGCCGGGTCCCTTGCCTCCTTTGCCAGAGGAAAGTGAAGATGGACGCTCCCAGGCGCGACGGGCCACTTCTTGAAACGCGCTCATCACGCTCGCCATGGCCTCCTCTTTGGTGTATGGTTCAAGCCTCCCTTTGCTATTCTCTTTGGGAACCTGCTCAACATAGTCACACAGCACCTTTCTCGCAGTCTCCTGTGAGTAGCTATTATCGCGTAACTGGCAGGCCAACCAGAAGCCTGCATCGTTGCGGCCCATGCGCTTCTCTTTGATCTGCCGGAGTGCTCGACTCAGCAATACCGGTACAGGAACTGCCGGATCGGGTATTGCGTTTGAGGGTAAGGAGCGCTTCTTTTCTTCAGGAGGCTCAAGCAATCCGAGAAACCGGCGCAAGTCGTCAGGAAGAAGAGAGAGCGCTTCCGGGATGGGTTCTCGCAACCAGAGGTAGGGCCCATTGGTGTTGTGCCCACAAAAGGCGGCATAATTTACTATTGAGCGTTGGTACCATCCAACCAGGATGTTGAAAGTACACATGATGCCCGCCCGATCCCGTCTGGACATGGGGGCGGTCCAGCCCGAGCTGCGTGCGTGTTTTCTGACCAGCGTCTCCATCAAAATCGAGAATCACGATCTTGCTAAGTGCCCCAGTGATGACTCCCCATGCCGACGGTGCATAGGTCTTCTGCCAGTAGAGGATCTCTTTGGGCGACGCCCGACGCGTCTGGAGCCGCTTCCACCCCAGGCGTTCCGGGTGCCCATCCGGGTAGGTCTCACCGGTTTTAGGCGGCTTTTTCTCCTCATCGAGAGGAAAGACCGACCACTGAAACTGTTGGACCGCGCATAGTGCCATGTGAAAAGGCGCTTGCGCGGTCCAGGTGGGAGATGCTGCGACAGTCGTCATACGCTTTCCTCTTTCATTCTTGCTATGTTATGACCAGACAAATACGGTAAAACAAGGTGAATGGAGACTTCAAGGGTGTTGTTTTCATGAACGGGCACACAACACCCCCTTACTGAAACGTCGCGGTACAGCGCTCCATAAGCATCTGCATCGCCGGAGGCGTTACCGCGTTCCCATACTGTTGCGTCTGCTGACGGTTGGTACCCAGCACGACGTAGGTCTCTGGAAAGGCCATCGCCCTCCCGATTTCCGAAGGCTGTAACATACGGAAGTAGCACTCCTCTACCGATGGGCACGCGGGTGCCGGAGTTACCAGCGCATGCCGGTCCAGAGTAGTGAGTGTCCCCATTGGATCGACAACGGAGCGCATATTATCCTGCCCGTAGTAACTGACCAGGAATGAGGTGGCGATTTCCGGTGAGAGGACCAGCCCATGGTGATTGCCCTGGGCTGTGACGGTTGAGAGCGGCTTTGTCACCGAACGGGTCGTGCCGGTCCCGTACAGCTCAATCACGTACGGAATGACCAGCGCCCGATCTTGGCGCGCGGTCTGGGTCTGCATGGGCTGTGTTTGAACTGGTGCGATTCTCCCACTATCGCTGCCATGACTCAGATTCACCACGAAAGGAGCAACGACCGCCAGGCCATTATCGCCCGTCTGTGTTGGAAAGGGGTGTACAATGGGGCGTATGCGGTCCGTTGTTTTGTTGATCTGGACCAGAAAAGCGTCCTGAAACTTCTGCAAGCCCAGTTCAATCCGCCGGATCGTCTTCTCTTTGAGCGCCCTCTTGCGCTCGCCAATCCGTTGGATGGGAAGATCCCAATGAATAGCGTTGGCGGCTGCATAGTAGTAAGGCGTGACCTCTCGTGCACACTGTGGGCAGCAATACACGTACTGCCTGCCGTAGCGCCCCCATTTTCTGAGCGGGTTCTTCCAGGATTGGATAGAGGCCACATCGTGCTCGCAGTTCGCACACCAGGCCATTGGCGTAAAGCGTAAATCCGGTGCGGTGTTCCCCCGCTTCCAGAACACCACATACATGCGGTCGCGCGACTGCGGTGTCGGGTGGGCGAACATGGAGTTGAAATACACCATTTCCCAGGTGTATTTCAACTTCTGCATCATCAGGAGCCATTCGTCAAAGAGAATCCAGTCACGGGCCTCGACCACGTTTTCGACGATGATGCATTCGTACTGGTGATATTCGGCGAAACGCGGCACGTCCAACATCGTGGCGCGTGAGCGTTCCGCCGCCGGATCGATCACGGGTTTCTCCCACAGATGCAGTTGCGCCTGCTGTTTGCGCCGCTGCCCCTTGGCCAGGCTGTGATTCAAGCATTCTGGACTGGTGATCAAGATGTCGGTGCGTGGATAGCGCCTGGGATCGCACGCGCTGATATCCACGCAATCATGCAGCGTCTCGGGGAAGTTGGTATTATGGGTCTCCACGGCCAGCTTCCAGTGGTTCATCGCCAGGACCACTCTCGCTCCCGCCGCTTTTGCCCCCAGGGAGGAACCGCCAGCGCCGCAAAATTGGTCCGTGACCGTGAGATCGGATGTTTTCCTCATGCCGTCACCTCACCCTCGTCGAGCACACCATCGAATAAAGTGGCCTGTGTCTTCTCTCTCACCACGCGCTCCAGGTTCTTGCGCGCAACCTGGAAGTAGCTTTCTTTCAGTTCCACCCCAACAAACTTCCGGCCCAGGCGCAGCGTCTCGAATCCTTCGGAACCAATCCCGGCAAAGGGCGAAAAGACCACATCGCCCGGATTGCTCCACAACTGCACGGCGCGTTCGATCACGTCCAATTGCAGAGGGCAGTTTTTGACGACGCATCCCTCTGCGATGAAAGAGGCATCCTCTTCCACGGAGATGTCCCAAACCTCAGCTTCTCCAATTGATAAAATTGAGCGTACCTTCTTCCAGGCTCCATCATCCTCAATGAATGCTGATTGGTGTCGAGGTGAAAAGAGCATCTTCCATTCATCACGAGTTGTGACCAGCCGCCCCTGTATCGTCGTTTGCCCAGCTTTTCGCCCGGCGTAAACACTGGCTACAACGTCATGTGCGCGATGTGCAATAAGTGCCATTCCGAGTGCCAATGAACGTGATACACTGGTTGCGTGCCAGCGACCTAAGCGATCTTGATGTCCATCTGCGCTCAGATAGCCATCTAACAGGGATTCCGCAAGTTCCGGCGTGAGTGCTAGTGCCTCAGCAGGGACACGCTTATTGGCCGCCCCTGATCCGCAACGTCGAATCATGTCGTGAATCCGACCGCCAAACTGCCCCGCACGATCCGTGATGTAGATCTGGGTCGCAGTGGTGTTGCAGGTGACACGCCCAGCATGCGCGCCTAACCGTGTGACAAGTTCTTCCGATTCCTGATGACTGCACGAGAGATGCGGCAGTCCGCGGACGCTGAGATGGCCATCGCCCAACCATCTCCCAACTATCCACCATTCCTCTGCGGACAAAGGAGATTCCTCTATCGGCGGCAACTTCAGGTTCACATAGCTGCCAAGCGTATCAGAAGCAGCAATCCATTCCGGTTGAGTTGTTTTTGCGATGGCGCGCGGATGTTTCGTTCGTCCTCTTCGCATCCAGAGTTTATGATCTGGTGTCAGTCGTAAATCAGCTACACCTTGAGCGGTTACTCGCACCACGGGTTTTATTCCCGTGCAGACTTTAGCTGTGACCGGACGCCATCGCCCCATGTGGGTCAAGACGAGTTCGCCTACAGATATCTCTTCGATTGAGAACTAACGATCCTCTTGCCAAGCATATATGTTTTTCGTCCTGACTCTCACGCGCCTGCTCCACGTTGAGGACGCGCGTCTGACGGATATCAAACCAGACCGGGGAGGCGTAGCGCTGCCAGATCTCCAGCGGAAAGTCCTCGTGGGTGTGTGTGACCGGCTCAATGTGCGCCTCTTCGTGTTCGTCTTGCGGCCACTTGCGGAACATGAGCAGGTATTCTGGCAGTCCCTGTCGACTGAACGTGCTATCGGCGCGAAGCTGCTTGTAGAGCAGACCGTGCGCCTTTGTGCGCTGCATCTCGATCACGGGATCTTTCCAGATCGTGACTTTGGAGTGATAGGCCCATTCATCAGTTGCAGCATTGCCAAGATCGCGATCCGAATCTCCGTAAATGTATAAATTACTGAAAGGTGGGCTGAAACAACTCAAGTGGATGCTGCTCTCAGGTAGCCCTCTTGTCACTTCAACACAATCGCCATGATAGAGTACCCAGTTTTCACCAAATTCCTGCCCTAATACTTTCGTTGTTTTACTTAACATTTGTACCCCCCTTGCGCATCTGATTGTGATGTCGAAGATGTGCCGACTGATCCGGGAACAGTTGAAGATTCTCAGATCGGTTATCATCCTTGACTCCATTGATATGGTGTACAACTTCTTCCTCAGTAAGATAGCGGCCAATCACGCGTTCCATCCCTAACCGGTGTTCTAAAACATACCCTCGTATATCGGCTGATGGATGACCAGGAGCCAATACAACGACATAGCCAGTGTCAAGCTTGTGTCGGCCTCCTGACCACGACGGGTTAGCACTGCCCCTTTGCGCGGCGCCTGTGCACTGAAGGCTACAGTACTTTGGCGAATTGCTATGTTGCGATGACGGACTACGGTATGCTCTCACCAGCTTTCCACACACCGCGCAGGAGTATTCAACGTTTGGCTGTCTTCCCCTGCCTGTCCCACGAATGTATGCACCGTGGCAATGCTGGCTACAGAACCGTGGGGCGGCTTGATTGCGCAAGTTTGCTGGCGTGCGTATCTTTTTCACCTGGATACCACACTGAACGCACAGGTACTCAACAAGCATGTGACACCATCCAATCAGGAATGATCATCGGCACCTGTGGGTCATACTTTGTGAGCGTCAGATCTCCTCGCAATGCAGTATGGCCTGTATTCATGGCGTCACTCATCTGCATGTGCGCGCGCATCTTGCGTTCTAGTGCAATCACCAGCGGCGATTCGGTCTCTGTCGCCACGATCACCACGTCAACCGGCTGTTTTTGCCCGAAGCGATAGAGACGGCGCACGGCCTGGTAGAAATCTTCAAACGAGTAAGAGAGTCCGACGAAGGCCGTATGATGGCAATGTTGGAAATTCAGACCATAACCGCAAATGGAAGGTTTACTGATGAGGATGGAACGCTCACCGTGCAACCACCCGAGGACTCGCCGCTCTTTTTCTACCGAGGAGAGAGAGCCGTACACACTGAATGCACGGTCACCAAAGTGCTTTTCAAGTTCTTCTTGCTCGTAATTCGTATTGCACCAAATGACCCAGGTCTCTTCAGACCCATTCACCAAATCAGCAACCGCTTGTGCGCGATCTGCTGCCGTGAGACGCATCTCTTTATGCAGATTGGTCGCGCTCATCGTTGGCGCGCGGAACAATTGGCCGTCCTCAACACCAATGGTGACATCGGTTTCGACGTAGTGCCGCGTCATCTGCAGCTCCGGCAACGAAAAGCCGTCATCAGAATACCCGAGGTCCGAGGGCCTGCGCAGTGAGATGGCCCAGGATGCGACCCATTGCCAGAAATCTTTCGCGGCGTGGCCCTTCAGCCGATAATGGCCGTTGCTCATCGTGTCGTTAATAAACCAGCGCATCAGCATTTCAGGCGATGGCATGATGCCCAGGAATTCTGAATGGTTGCCTATTTCCATGACATCGTTGGGCGCAGGCGTAGCCGTGCAGCACAAGCGATAGGTCTCATAATTCGCAATGTTGAGTCCTGGACGTACATCCGCCTGTGAACGACAAGGATGCACAACGATATCAAGCTTCACGCCTTCGGCAATGGTCTGACTGGCGACGGCCAACGGTGCAAGGATGAGCACGTCACCGCCGCTGTGTTCGTGCACCAGGCGCGCCCACTCGAGCTGCATTCCCGTTTTCCCGGTTCCGCACTCGGCGAACAACGCCGCGCGGCCTTTGCGCAGCGCCCATTGCACCAGCGCACGCTGAAAGGGAAAAAGCCTGGAATGAAGATCGGTGAGCGGGATCTCCATTCCGACGGGTTGCACTCTCACCTGTTTCGTCTGAAGAAAGGTCTGATAGGTTTCTACAGGCTGCTGCTCAATCATGAACCCACCTCCAACCAGGATTCCTGATAACAGGGAGCACGGTACAGGCGTGGCTCCCGTGTGCGAAAATTCGCGAACCACTCTTGGGTCAACAACACATGGCGCGCTCGTTCCAGGCCACGGCAGCGGGTCTCCGGCGCGCAGGTGGGCGCTTTCTCGCCGTGTTCATCCCTTGCTTGACAACTGGCGAGGACGGGCGGAACAGGGTATTGGTTATTGCACCAGGAGGCATAGCCCCACGTGGCATAGCCCGTCTCGCGGTCTTTTTTCACGGGTCGGGTCGAGGGTCCGACGCTATCCGTTGAGAGGTGGATCTGGTGCTGGCTATCGAGGTTGCCCTCTTCATCATGATCACACTGCCAGAGCAATTCCCCGAGCGCTTCTGCAAAACACATGCCCCAGATATGCACCCGCCGGACGCCTTCCCGTTTGAGAAAAGGAATCACCAGGCGCATCGTGGCGCGAAAGACTGGAAACAGCGCGCGGCGAAGCCCCAGGATACACCAACCTCCCAGGCCGAGGATGTCGCTAGAACGCATCGAGGGTAGAAGGCGTTGCACACACGCAAGGTACTGTCGGGGTGTTACCCCCTGGGCGCTCATAAGACAGGGAATGCCGTTGCGGTGCTGATCCAGGTAGGCAGCAGCGGCAACCGTTTCTTCGATCGCCAGATCCGCATCGGCGGCGCTCCACCGCTGTTTTGCACGTGCGAAGAGTCCGCTGGCATCCTCCGTCCAGGTTTCGTCAATGAGCACGTCATAACTGGCCCGCGCCTCTATCTGGTCCGCATAGCCGAAATCGGTTGCATGTTGCTCTTGCCGTTTGAGGGCCTCTTTGAAGGTCAGGCGTGATGAAACAATCACGCTCAGATGTCGTGCTTGCCCTCGAAGGAGCAGGCACGCATCACTAAACGCGCCACTATCCTGTAGGACAAGAGCGCCTTGAGGAACGGCAACGGAATTGGTCTTCTTGATCTCGCTGCCACTGACCGGAGACACACAGGCGTAGGGACCGGTGACAACGGGATGGTGATTATAGTGCTTTTCTCCAACACCACAATAGAAGCGAATGGCTTCGTTCTGGGAAGAGAGCGTCATACACTCACCTCCGTATCCCATAATCCCTGTTGAATAGGCTCAAAAGGCGCGATTTGTCCCTTCCCACGAAGGGCATTGATTGCCATCAGCTCAGCATAGCGGTGCTCAATAGCCTCTGGTTCGGTATAGTGGATGGAAAGCTCCATCATCTCCGCAACGCTCTTGCGCACATCGCTCAGCAACCGCGCCTCAGATGGTGTAGGCATCATCCGAGGCCAGCCTTTGGTATAGAGCAGGTGCTTCGGAATGTGGGCCTCCGCCTTTTCGCGGAGGGTAGCACGCCGTTTTGCTTCTCTCAGCCTGCGAAGGGCATCCTCGCTGAGCAGATGTGGCGCGATATCGCTTAACCAACGGCCCTCCTGGAAGCTGAAGGTGGAGACGGTTTCCAGCTCAACCAGTTCTCGGTAGATGTCGTGATGGTCAGGGCAACTCGCGGATTGAATCAGGTCATGCAGGGAACTGAGGATACAGAAGGCGCAACTGACCCGCGTGGTGCCATAGCGCGTGTATGCCTCATGGAGTGGGATGTTGTAGATGTGATGGTACGTCAGCACATCTTCCAACGTCCAGGCGAGAAGAGGATGCCAGCTATACCCGCTGGTACCATACGTCGCACTGGTTAATCTTGCCTGTGGAGCATACACCGGAGCATGTGCCCGCGTCGCGCTCTCTTGCCGTCGGAGCCCCACGACCGAGAGGATCGTCTGACCCGGATAGCGCTCGACCAGGGCGCGACAGATGATGGCGGTCTTCAGCTCGCTGGTGCAGAACCGCATACTGGCCGTTGACCAGGGAAGGATGAGCTTCACGCATTGAAGTTGCGCATAGCGTTCGCAGTTATTGTGCCAGCGGACGAGCCAGCGATTCATCAGATCGCCCGCTTGACGCTTCACCACGACTAATTCCAGATCATAGCGGCGTGCCAGGCGCTCGCAGGCAGGAAGGGAGTCTTTCCATTCGATGCGACCGAGATCGCTATGAATGAGGATGCGTGGCCCCATATGGCCTACTTGCTTCAGATAGGCCAGGGTTTGGGCGGCAGCGACATCGGAGTCTTTGCCGCCGGAGACGCCTATGGCAACGGGAGCGCCGAGAGTCAGCAGTTCGGTGATTTTCGGCGCGGTTTCCAGAGCAGGGAAGGTATGTATCATGCACTGACCTCCTCTCCCACTGGCTCTAACCACCGTATCGGCTTGCCCAGCATCCGTGCATATTCGATCTCCTGACGGGTCGACTCTCCTACATACCCTCCCACATTGAGCACCAGGATTTCGTCTGCCAGGTCGATCTTGAAGAGATGGAGCAGGTCAAGCATGGTTTTATCGATCGGCCCAAGCGCCAGATCTTGATCGCTCTTTGTATCGCAGCCGATGCTGAGCACGATTTTCCCTGCCAGTGTCTCGCGGAGATTGGCCTCCTGAAACGCCTGCATGAACCGGGTTGAACCACAAAGACAGACGATAAAAGGCCGCTGCAACGCGGCCTTGAGGGTTAAAAGATCTTGAAGAATCGTCATCACGCACTGGCCCTTCCGTTTTTGTTGTGTTTCTGCGTGCCTTTTTTCGCGGCTTTTTCCGCCTTTTGCAGGGCTTTTTGCTTGTCGCGTTCCGCAATGGCCTTTCCAATCAAGTCCGAGGCTTCCCCGCTGGTCAGATCTTCCGTGAAGGGAATACCGAACTTTCGGAGCATGAAAAGCTGCTTGTTGCTGACAGGGAAAGACCGCCAGGGCGCGTTATTATCGACAAGCGCTTTCTTCTCTGACTGCAGGAGCCGTGCTTTGATCTCGGCGTGCTGCATTGCCCATTCCAGGGGGACTTCGTGACACCATTGTTGCCCTCTGAAGTCCGGTGCCAGTTTGGCCCAAACTGAGTAAAGGCCCGGCACTGTGTCTGAGGGGAAAAGGAGAATACGATGCTTTTGTTCACCCACTTCCAGGACATACACCCCATTCAGGTGGCGCTTCCAGTCCATCCGGGCCAGAACGTTCACTTCTACGTCAAGTTCGCGCCTGGTCACGATGGTCGTGCGCTCTTTCGATTCTCCTGCTTTTATTGCTTGCTGCTCGCGCTCTGCTCGCGCTTTAGCTTCGAGGATACTTTCCCCGTCCTGCAAGTGCTTTCCTAACGCGGTACTCAGAGAGAGCGGCTCTAAGCGATGCTTCAGACAGTTATCAGTGATATCGAGAATAATGCAATCCCGCTTGCCCGGCGCTTTGCGTGTGCCTCGTCCAGTCGCTTGAACGTAGAGCGCTCGCGATTGGGTCGGACGTGCCATGATAATACAGGAGGTTTGGGGACAATCATACCCTTCTGTCAGTACACCAACGTTGCAGAGCACTTGCAGCAGGCTGCGTTCGTAGTCATGAAGGAGCTGCTTACGGTTCTCTGGCGAGGTCTCGCCGCTCACCATAGCTGCCTGTACTCCCATCGTCTGGAAGGTTTCCGCCAGGTGTTCCGCATGTGCAACCGTCACCGCGAAACAGAGACCCTGACGCCCCTTACAGTGCTTGAGGTAGCCATTGACAACGCGTTCATTTCGATCTGGCGTGTCAACGGCAACTTCCAGTTCATCCAGCTTGAAGTCTCCCGCCTGCGTATGCAGGCCGTCCAGGGAGGTTGCGGTTGGAATAGCGATGGCCCGTAAGTTGGAAAGGTAATCTTGCTCGACCATATCGATAATCGAGGCAGAGAAGAGAGGCTCTCCAAAGATGTGCTCAATATTCTGCTTATCCATGCGATCAGGAGTCGCGGTCACGCCGAGCACGAAGGCATCTGGTAGCGCATCAAGCACCGCTTGATAGCCAGAAGCCGCGCTATGGTGGCAGTTGTGAACGACAAGCCCATTGGCAAGGTAGGTGTGATCCTCTTCTACTTCGAAGTTATAGACCAAACCATCTGGACACACTCCTGCAAATGTTCCATCACGTCCTGGTTCGTAAACCTCAATACGGTCCACCCCAACCCAGCGAGCACCAGTTCTTTCTTGCGGTCCTGTGCCTGACGATTGAGCGCAACATGCGACATGCCATCGACTTCTATCGCTATCAAATGCGTTGGGTTGGCAATGTCGATTTTGTAACTGGTTGGAACATGCAGCGGATTGATCTTGGGCAGGTGCGTTTTGACCACATATTCCATCGGCCATCCCAACGCCTCGGCAAGAAGCCTCTGCGGGTGTGTCGGACCTTTCCCATTGCCTCCGCGTGTCGTTGGCGCATGGCCCATTGCTTGCAAGGTGGCTCGTACCTTGCTTCTGACCCCCTCCTTGTGCATTGGATTGTTGGCTGTCATACGGGCTGAGGCATACTTCTGGTTGGTCCGCGCCATCGTTTCGGAAGAAATCCTGGCGCGTCGTTCCCGTCGGCAGGTGTCTGAACAATAGATTGGCTTCCCCGCTCTGAACCGGGTCCGCTGATGCTTCGTTGTCAGGTGGAAGGGTCGTTGGCACTGTGTGCAATGCCCTATCATCTCCTGCATAGAGGATCTCCTCATGGATAGAAAGGTGTTCAGCGGCTTTCCAGCCGGACACGGTGTAAAAGGGATGATTTGGAGTACAGACAACGACAGTTGCGCCGGCGTGGATGCGGAGCAGACGCTGCCCAGCAGGGCGGCAAAACGTGTTGACGACACGCTTACGTGAGAAGGTCTGAGTCTGTTCGTTGAAGGCAGTAACCATGTCCCCGACCTTGAGCTGCTCAATCGGCTTGCCATCGATCAGCGTACCAGCGGGGAAGCATTCATCAATAACCACCAGATCATAGCCGAATAGTTTGAGCTTTTTGAGAGGCTCTGGTCGGGAAATGGTTTGCACACTGGCCACGGTGATCGGCGCACCCCATTCATGCCGACCAGCTCCCACCTGCCCGATCACTGCCGTCGGGTCCACCAGACGAAACTTGTCCGCCGCCTGTTGCAGCAGTTCCTGACGATGCGCAATGATCAGCGTGTTCAGGCCCAACCGCCGGGCGGTTTCGGTAAAGACAATCGTTTTGCCGCCGCCCGTTGGTATCACCAGGAATGCACGCCCCTTCGGATT
>WNGD01005813.1_pt1 | contig 11907 bp, 13 predicted proteins | sample 5400671 | NCBI WGS metagenome assembly WNGD01 (sample SAMN13153369, study PRJNA577476) | soil metagenome | isolation source: 40 cm soil or saprolite under grassland replicate 2 | place: USA:California | collected 2016-06-15
GTACTGTGATGGTGAGTCCAGGAACGCCTAGATTGATATTGCAGCCTTCGCCATAATTGCCTCCCAATGATTATGACAGAAACACCTACACCAAGTATACGCTCCTTTGGCATGCAATACATCTAGGGAATCCTATATTCATGAGATCTTAAGTGGATAGTTTATTCACCCAGCCATGTGCAATTGCATAGGCAGCGGCCTGCGTGCGAGTTTCACAGTCCAGCTTAGCCAGAATATGGCTGACATGCAGCTCCACGGTGCCCTCACTCAGGCTCAAGGCCGTCGCAATCTCGCGATTGGTTCGCCCGGCAGCCAGCTGGCTGAGCACCTGCATCTCCCGCTGCGTCAAGCCCTGCACCGGCTGGCGGGTCGCTAACGTGCTGCGCCGTTTGTGTTGGGCTTCCAGGTGAGTAGAGGAGCGTAACGCCTGTACAGCCTGTATCCCCGTGGGAATCTGCAAGCGTTCGTAGACAGCCATGGCCTGGTCTAGCAGCCTGTCGGCCTCCTCTCGTGCAGCCTGCTTTGCAACTCGTCCGGCGGCTTCTGTATTGGCCCAGGTCAGGAGCACCTCTGCCAGGCGCTCAGAGGCCAGGGCCTGCTGATACAACCACTTGACGTTGCCCCAGGCTTCCACTGCCTGCCGCAGCGCCTCTATCGCTTGCTTCAGCTTGCCTTCCCTGGCATGCACTACTCCCTGAGCCTCCAATAGAGCGGCTGCGCCAACCGGGTTTTCGGTCACCTGCATAAGCGCCTCGAGTTCCGCGAGCCATTGTCGAGCTTTCACACGATTGCCTGTCCCGGCGTACAAATCGATCCCATCCAGCAATACGGGCAGGATGATAATGGTATCTCCGGTAGCTTTCCACCTGTTCAAGATGGGTTCGTAGTACGCCTGTGCCTGGGGGAGGTTCCCCTGGGCCACCTGCAGTTTGCCAAGGCCCCACCATAACTGGACCAGGTACATGTACTGGTCCAGTGACTCCACGATCGGTTGAATGCGTTGGAGATGCCTCCGGGCCTCGTCCAGTTCATTTCTGGCCAGCAAGAGGTGCACAAGCGGGAGTCCTGTATTGGCAACAAGAGCCGGAACATGGGCCTCTTCCATCCGCTGCATCTCCCCACGCAGCAGCGCGATCCCCTCTTCCCACCGCTCGCCTGAGAAAAAGCGCTGCCAGCCGATGATGAATGAAGGGCGAGGCATACCGGAACGCGCTTCAAAATCAATGGTCTCTGCCAACACCGCTTCGGCTTCGTCTTCTCGCCCCCAACAGGTGAGCATCCATGCCAGCCAGGCGTAGCTGAACAGGAGCACATCGGGGAGATGATACTGAATGGCCGTCTTGAGCACGTTGCGCATTTCGGCGATGCCTTCCTCAGCAACACTTGCATGCTGATTGGCCTTGATCCACGCACGAGAAAGCAAGCTCATTTGAATCGCGGGGACTTTACGCGGATCGGTCAGCGACGCATAGAGTGCAAAACTGCGCTCGATCCAGCGCAGAGCGCGCCGGAACTGACACTCAAAGGCTGCCTGGTACGTCGCTATTTGTGAGGTGATCACCAGGGTCTCAACACTTCTATCCGCGTGATCGGGCTGGGCAAAGACCGCTTCCGCCGCCGTTTCTAGCTCGTTCAGCATGGCAGGCAGAGAGGTACTGGCAAGAAACCAGCTGGGAAGGACCATGTTTGCCAGGCACTGCAGTGCCCGGTACGGCTGTCCAATGCGCTGGTAGCCCGCTTGTGCCATGCTTAACCAGTGAAGCGCATCAGCGGAATCGTGGATGCCCAGACTCAGCATGCCGATGCGTTCCAGCAGTTGGAATCGCTCGGGGCTATCCTCCGGCAGGCTCGCCTGAGCCATGTTGAGGTAATAGCGCTCCTCACGGAAGGCACAGAGGCGGCTGGCGCGTTCCGCCTCATGCAAGGCATACGGCTGGGCTTTTTCTGGCAACCCTGCCAGCCAGTAGTGTTCTGCCAGTAGTTGGGCAAGATTGTCTCGCTGCATTGCAGAAGCAGAGCCGGCCTCACCCTGGCCCTCTCCATGTAGTGGAGAGGGAAGGGCCAGCGATTCGAGGGTTTCTGCCACCTTCTGATGACGGAGGCGGCGCTCGGGAGCCAGCATGTGCTCGTAAATCGCCTCCCGCGTCAACGCGTGTCGAAACTGATAGCGCTCATGCCCCCTGAGCGCCGGGAGAACGGGCTGTGTAGCACTCACCTCGCTAATCAATTGCACGTTCACCGCTCTGCGTAGAACTGCTGCCAGTTCATGCTCGCCCAACCGGCATAAGGTGGCTAAGAGGGGAAAATCGAAGATGCGCCCGATCACAGCTGCATAGGAGAGCACCTCCTGGTCAACAGTGGGCAATCGCACAAAGCGTTCAAGGATGGCGGTGGTGATTGATGGGGGGAGGCTTGGCCGCATAGCTGGCGAGATGTGCCAGGTATTCTGGCTCAATTGGAGTTGTCCGCTGGTGGCCCTGGCTTCCAACAATTCCTCCAGAAAGAAAGGGTTACCCTCATCCCAGTCAAACAGGAGGTGTGCGAACTGCTCTGGCGCAGGCTGTTCAAGGATGCTGTCCAGGCACCAGGAGTGGTCAGAAAAAGACAGGGGAGCTACTATCATCTCAGAGGCATGGCGCTGCGCATGCAACTGCAACAACAGGCGGCTCAATGCTGGACTCTCGGGCAGCGCTTCACGCCGATATGATCCCAGGATCATCAAGGGAGTTGACGGCTCTGCTTGAGCCGCATTGACATCTAAGCGCTGGACGAGAAAGGCAAGCAGTTCCAGGCTGGTTTCATCGGCCCAGTGCAGATCTTCGAGCACGAGCAGGAGCGGTCCCGCATGATCCTGTGCCAATACCTGCAATCCAGCGAGCACCCGGTGAAACATCGCCTGCTGTTGTTGCACAGGGGGACTCGGGGCATCGAACGTGGAGGAGCTGACTGCTGCAAAGAGCGGTGCAAGTTCGGGGAGTAGACCCACGAGAAAAGCGAAGTTCGCCTGAAGAAGAGAGGACCTGGAAAGGGCAAGCCTGCCAGAGGCAGTTGAGAAATAACGGCGGAAAGCATCCAGGAAAGGAGCAAAGGGAAGCGCCTGGTCCTGGGAGATCGCCTGGCCGAATAAGACCAGCGCCTGGCTCTCCTCTACGAAGACCCGGCAGAGCTTCGTCTTGCCCACGCCAGCTTCGCCAGCCAGGAGCACGAATTGTGGCTGACCCCTGGCCGCCTGCTCCAATGCCTCCTTCAGTTCCTGCAATTCGCGTTGACGTCCTACAAGTTCATGACACAACAACGGTTTGGGACTGGATAGATAGCGCATGCTCCACCTCTCTACTCCGGGCAGTAAAGTCTCGTGGGCCACTCTGCTCTACAATGGCAAGGGTTCTTCCTCCTAGGATCTTGCGATAGATGGGTTCAGTCTCAATTATAGTCGCTTGTTTCTCTCATGTCTATAGGTTTTCCTATAGAAAAATGGGATTCCTCTCCTTTTTTTCTTTAAAAATCTCACCACAAGTAAAGTGCAGGTATACTTTCCTGGCCTTAGTAGGGAGGCGATGATGGGCGATGGGTGCCAGGGCGGGGGTAAGTGCCAGGGCGGGGCTTGCCCCGCCCCTACCATGACACGGCCTGGCAGGCCCACCTGTATCATGGTAGGGGTATCGCTTGCGGGTACCCTAGCAGACGATTGTATTATCAGTGTCATTTGCCAGCAAAGGCTAAAGGCCCACCCTTCCCCACCCAGCCGCCCTCTCCCCTACGGAAGCCTCTGCCTGCTGTTGAACACGCTGCGCAAGGTCATGAATATAGGATTTCCCAGATGTATTGCAGGCGAAAAGAAGCTAAACTGTTAGCAGGGGCATATCAGCCTGAATTTCTCATTGTGTATTTTTGTAGCAAGCTCCCTACTTCCTCAAAGGAGAGAACGGAGATGGGCGATTCCCGGTTGATGAACTCACCAGATCCCTCACCAGGCTTACCTCGCGCTGCCAGGCGATCAAAACCGCAGCTGCTATAGGCAGGTAAAATAGTTTTTCTGTCAACTCTCATTGTCTTTCGCAGTTTCGTGTACACAGGCTTCCTGGAAAGGAATCCATCACCACAAAGGAGGTGAACATCATGGCACTGTATATGGTTCAAGGTACTTACACCGCTGAAGCGTGGGCGGCGCTGGCGAAAAACCCACAGGACCGCCGAATCCCTGTCAGGGAAGTGGCACAGAAGCTCGGAGGTAGGTTGATCGACGCATACTACTGCTTTGGGGAGTACGATGTGATCGTGCTTGCTGAACTCCCCGACGACAACGCGGCTCTAGCAACGGCCATAGCGGGAGTCAGTCCAGGGCACCTCAAAGCGATCAAGACGACCAGGTTATTCACGGTCGAGGAGACGATGGAGGCGATGCGCAAGGCTGGGAGTGTCACGTTCCAGGGGCCAAGAGGGTAGGCCAGCCTGATCTCTCAGGAGTTCGGGAGCTTCACACTCCCGAACTCTTTGACTTCCATGCTCTCTGTGTCGTGTTTCTGTCAACTCCAGTTGTCTTTCTCAGTTTCATGCTCACGGGCTCCTGGCAAGGGAGCAACACCTAGAAAAGGAGAACATCACCTATGTACGCACGAGTCGTCACAACTCAGTATCAGCCAGGAAAGATAGACGAGGGACTCCAGATCTTTCTCAACTCGATCATGCCGGCAGCCAGGCAGCAACCAGGGTACAAAGGGGCGCTTGCGCTGGTAGATCGCAGTACAGGCAAGGCTATAGCTATCGGCCTGAGAGAGACAACTGCCGACATGCAGGCAACCGAAACCAGCGGCTACCTTGCGGAGCAGTTTGCCAAAGTTGCGCCTCTCATTGTAGGAGCGCCAGTCGTAGAAGTCTATGAAGTGAGCATCCAGGAGGTCCAGAAAGGCGGCCCAGGCGGGTACGCACGAGTGCTGACCGGTACGAATCAAATCGGTAAGATAGATGAGGGGATCCAGATAGTTCGCGATTCTATCTTGCCCGTCACCAGGCAGCAGCAGGGGTACAAGGGCTACCTGTCGCTCACTGACCGCACGACCGGAAGGGCGATCTCGATCTCGTTGTGGGAAACGGAAGCCGATTTGCTGGCAGGTGAGACCAGCGGTTATCTCCGCGAGCAGCTTGGCAAACTCTCGAATGTCTTGGCGACGCAGGTGGTTCGGGAGGTGTATGAAGTGAGCGCCCAGGAGTAGGTCTTGCTTGCTATACCTATAGGGGAGCTCACCAGGGGCAGTGGAGGGGTGTACACGGGTAGGTTTGTTGAGGAGAGTGGTTTTCTGAACTGTAAAGACAGGGCGTGGATGGGACGAGTGGTGGGGCCTGGTGCCTGTCCTGACCGCCTCGTTGCGCCAGCCAGGAGGACAAGCACAAGGCCCCCACGCAACCGCTCCGCCACCCCTTGTCCCTACAGATCCGAGGCCCTTTTCTACAAAACCTACCTGTGATGGCGTTGTGAGAGTGAAGTCCACGCTTGTGATGTCCTCGTGAGGTCCATGCATTACACTGAATACTGGATAGATATGTACCAGAGGATGATGAGGCGACGAGGTGGGGAGCGGAGATTGAACAGCTTGCCCTTTGTGCCGAGGCTTCTCCTGGTGCGTATCGCTCCTGGCGGGTCCCTGGTCAGATGCCTGTGCTCGTAGAAGTCCAGAGTTTCGCCGGTGGAGTGATAGTATGCACGTGGAACGAAAGGAGTTGGCTGTGAGTACCCAGATTCCTGAAGCTTACCTTGACTTCGTTAACTGTCCGCCTGTTGCTGCTCTGACTACTGTCATGCCCGATGGCCAGCCGCAGACAACGGTGATGTAGTGCAATTTCGATGGGAGGCATGTGCTGGTCAATACGATGCGCGGCTTCCGTAAGGAGAAGAACATGCACCTCAATCCCAAGGTTACTCTGTTGTGCTATGACCCGCGCGAGCCCTTACGCTTTCTCGAAGTGCGCGGCACGGTGGTGGAGATGACCGAGGCAGGAGCGCTGGAACACCTGGATGGCCTCGGTGAGCTCTACACCGGCAAGTCACCCTATTTCGGTGCATGTGTGCCTGCCGAATTCAAGGAAAAGGAGACGCCAGTTCTATGCAAGATTCTCCCCACCCACGTGGTAACCCTGGATGCCAGTCGCAAGGAGGTAGTGCAGCTATGAGCATTCCAATCCCAGAAAGCCACGTTGATTTACTCACGCGACCGATTCATGGTGTCCTGACAACTATGATGCCAGATAGCCAGCCACAGTCCAGTCTGGTCTGGTGTGACTATGATGGAGCATGCGCTCTCGTCAATACAACCCGCCAGCGCGAGAAAGGCAGGAACATGATGGCCAACCCCAAAGTCTCCTTGTTGGTTGTGGACCCGGAAGATACTGCCCGCTATATCGAGATCCGCGGGGAGGTTGAGCTTGTCGAGGATGGGGCCCTGGAACACCTGGACAATATTACCAGGCAATACACCAACCATCCACACTACTATGGCTATATCTATCCGGTCGAACAGCAGGCCAAGGAAACGCGCATCATCTGCCGCATCCATGCCATGAAAATCACCCTGGATGCCATTCATAATGGCTTTTAACGAAATAATCCGGATAGCGGAACTACCAGCGAGGGCCGAGAAATCGGCGGTGGGCACGATAAATCGGCCCCTACAGATGGCCGAGTTATTATGTTAAAGTTCATAATGAAGAGCGATACAGGAAACTGTAACAGGTACCTATATAGCCTGGAGAGGTGATCACCTTGCGCATTGCGATCGTATCTTTTGGATCTCGAGGGGATGTCCAGCCTTACCTGGCTCTAGGCCTGGGGCTGAAGCATGCTGGTCATACAGTGCGGGTGGTTACGCAGCGAGATTCTGAATCGCTTGTCAGGGAGTACGGATTAGACTATGGGGCCGTGGCAGGCGATGTCCGCGCTATGATGCAGAGCGACGTTGGTCAGCAGATGATCAACGCCCCACCCAATCCCATCAATTTTGGTTGGAATGCCATGAAGCTGATTCAGCCGTTGCTTCGACAAATGGCCATAGACTGTTTGAGTGCCTGCGAGGATAGCGACGTTCTGCTCTGCTTTGCCTTTTGGCGACCTTTTGGCATTTCTCTTGCGGAGAAGCTGAACATTCCTTATGTAGAAGCGGCGGTCGTTCCCATGCACCCCACACGCGAGTTTCCAAGTCCTTCGCTGCCCCTGTCAACGTATCGATTGGGCGGTACGCTGAACCGGATCAGCCAAATTATCGCCTCCCAGGCTTTTGCCCAGGTTTTCCGACCGGCGGTCAATCGTATGCGCCGGGAGGTGTTAAACCTTCCTCCATGGCCTTTTTGGAAAGCTGCTCCCAGTAGAAGGAAACAACGCAACCTGGTTTTGTATGGGTTTAGCCCCTCGGTCGTACCTCGCCCGGCGGACTGGGATGATTTGAATAAGGTGACAGGGTACTGGTTTTTAGATCCTCCCGCACCATGGAAACCACCCAAAGCTCTCGTGGATTTTCTGCAAGCCGGGCCACCACCAGTCTATGTGGGCTTTGGCAGTATGCCTACTACCTCTGCTGAAGAGACAACCCGGCTGATCGTGAGCGCATTAGCGTTGGCCAAACAACGAGGTATTCTGTTATCTGGCTGGGGTGGTCTGCAGCAGGCCGATTTGCCAGACACGGTACTGATGGTCGAATCAATCCCGCACAGCTGGCTGTTTCCCCAGATGGCCGCCATCGTCCATCATGGTGGAGCGGGAACAACAGCAGCTTCATTGCGAGCCGGAGTACCCTCTATTCTGGTTCCATTTGGTATGGACCAGCACTTTTGGGCGCAAAGGATCGTGGACGTCGGAGTTGGTCCCCCGCCTATCCCTCGCGGCAAGCTTACCGCCTCAGGCCTGGCCCAGGCCATCCTTGCCGCTGTGGGTGATCAGAAAATGCGCGATCGTGCAGCGAAATTAGGCGAACAAATTCAGGCGGAAGATGGCATTGGCCAGGCTGTTGAGGCATTTCAGCACTATTGCAAGCTTAGCGTCTGATATCAAATCCGTTGACATCATGTGTGTTTGGAACCTGGCGAGGGCAAGCCTCGCCACTACATTTCCAGCACGAAGCACCAGGATTTGATATGATTTTTGTACTGACCTCTTGCGGAAGGATACCTGGAAAGGAGCAAACCAATGTGGCGTTCTATTCAAGCTATTAGCAAAAAGAAACGCAATGATTACAAGTTGGTCCCGTATTCAAAGGTCCGGCGCGTGATGGCTGTTACGCTTCACTCAGCACAGCGCAAGCCGATGATTCATGGCTTGATCGAAGTCGATGTGACCAGGGCGCGCGAATTCTTGCGGGAACACAAAGCGAAAACCGGAGAGTCCCTGTCGTTCACGGCGTTCATTATCACCTGCCTGGCACAAGCGGTGGATGAGAACAAATCCGTGCAGGCGTGCCGCAAAGGCAGCAAGCAACTCGTCCTGTTTGATGAGGTAGACGTGGCGAGCGCAATTGAGCGTGACATGGCTGGCCAGAAGCAGCCGATTGTCTACATCATCAGAGCGGCGAATAAGAAGACTTTCCGCGAGATTCATCATGAGATCAGGACCGCCCAGGTAGAAGCAGTGGAGAAAGCCTGGGTGAGCTTCAGAGATTTCCGGTTCCTGCCGATGGTGGTCTTCAGATTCATCTGGCCGATCTTCTGGCGGATGCTCGGCAGGAATCCACAGATGCAAAAGAGATATGGCGGGACAGTGGGCCTAACGGCGGTCGGTATGTTTGGGAAAGGTGCTGGTTGGGGAATCCCCGTGGAATACCGTGCACTCGGCATTACCCTTGGCGGTCTCGCAGAGAAGCCAGGCGTCGTCGACGGGCAGATAGCCATCCTCGAATATCTCAGCATGACACTGAGCTTCAATCATGATCTGATCGATGGGGCTCCGGCTGCTCGCTTCACCCAGCGGTTGAAAGAACTGATCGAGAGTGGCTACGGCCTCGCTGAGAGCGAAGAAGTATAACTATGCTGCGAGTGCCGTGAGTTCCCTCACACGAACAACGACGTGGTCTTGAGCAACGCGTTTAAGCGCTTCAGGATGCTCAGGTTGGCCGGCCGCATCCAGTTTGATATGCAAGAGCCTCTGATAGGCTGGCGCTGATTGCAGAATCAGGAGCAGGATTTTTGCCGCCATTTCGGTATCCGTAAACGTTTCTCCACTGGCTCGCAACGTGTGCCCTTGCAGCAAGATCGTCACCGGGGCACCATTGCGGAGATTTTTCCACCAGGTGCGATCCTTCTGGCTGATTACTAACAGGGTCTCCCCGTCACGTACATAGGAAACTGGAAAGGTATAGTGTTTGCCACTCATGCGCCCAGTAACGGTGATCAGCATCGTGTTCTTATCCAACAAGCTATGCAGCGGCGAACGCAAAAGCGAGATCACGAGCGGGTTGTAGAGTTTCTGCCAGTTCATACAGGTCACCTCCCTGGGAAGCAGCACCAGGCTCGTCCACCATTGGGAGCCACAGCAAGGTCATGTGTTGCGTCGCGCTCCCGGTGCCTGATAGCTGCATTCAATGAGCCTTATTCTCTACCAGAGAATGTAGCAGACCAACCTTACACCTGCGTCACAGCAGCATTGTTTTTTATTACAAAGGTATCACAGATGGTGTAAAGGATTTGTTATCAATCTCTCGGATGAGCCGCGAACTCGTCTGCGTGCTTCAACCGTTTGCGAATCGAAGGATGATCGTGGAAGAGGAATTCGATGATCGGTGCCGGCTCAGCATCGGCAAGATTCTGGTTTGCCAGCCGCGTCATCGCACTTTTGAACGATTCGACCTTGTATGTAGCCTGGAGCGCATACTCATCGGCCTGGTACTCTATTAGCCGACTATAGCCATTGCTGATGGGCAAGACAATCAATCCGAAGGCTCCAATCAATGCCAGCAATAGCGGTATAGTAGCGGGATCGGCGAGCCCCAGGTAATAGTGTTGGGTCTCAACAGCCCAGTGCAGCGCTAGATTAACCAGGTACAGACCTCCAAGTGTCAAGAATGATTGGCTGATAATCAGCTTCCAGATGTCATGATGCACATGATGCCCCAGTTCGTGCGCCAGCACAACCTCAATCTCATCTGGTGTGTAACGATCCAGCATTGTATCCCCAAGCACAATGCGGCGCGTATTGCCCAATCCCATCAGGGCAGCATTGGCTGCAGTCGTTTTGCTGCTCATTTGCATCGTAAAAACGCCCCGAACACGGGTACGGGCGCGTTCGGCAAGCGCTAGCAATCGCTTCGTCAGATCGCCTTCAGGTAAGGCCTTGAACTTATAGAAGAGCGGGAGAATGAGCACCGGTGCGAGATTGGCCATCACGACCGAGAAGAAGAGCAACACCAGCGCTACCCAGAGCCACCATGTTTGCGGCTGAGAGGCCAGCAACGCATAGACCAGCTCAATGACCAGGACTTCCAGTACCAGGGCGAGCACCAATCCCTTGAAGAGGTCGCCCAGCCAGCCTTTCAGCGTCATGGTCGAGAGTCCATAACGATGAGGGAGCACAAAGCCGCTGTAATAAGCAATGGGCGCTGTGATAAGCTGGTAGCCCAGGATCAAGATCAGGAAGTAGGCCAATATTTGCCAGGGAAACCAGCCAGCGATGGGCTGCCAGCTCAGGGGCTGTAGTGCATTTCGAAGCCAGATATCCAGGTTCGTGAACAGGAAAATGAAGACGCCTACGACGCCTATGCCCATGTTCACAAACGAAAGGCGACGGCGTACCCGCGCATATTCTTTGGCTTTCTTTTGCCGGTCCGCGTCAAGCTCTGCTGGTTGTGGTTGTGTAGTATCTATCTCCATGCCTGTTCGTCTCTTAGATTTGGCTCCTCATCCATTAGGGGGACGACGGGCGACCATAAAGGACTTTGCTGGCGAATGACATTGGGAATGCAATCGCCAGCCAGGGTACCCGCAAGGGGCACCCCTACCATGATACGCATGGGCCTGCCACGCCGTGTCATGGTAGGGGTAGGGCTTGCCCCTGTCCTGGCTTTCTGCCCTGGCTTTTCCGCCGATTCGCCTCAGCATCGCATTCGCCAGCAAAGTCTCAAGGCCCACCCAGGGCGCGATAAATCGGGCCCCTACATTGCCCTCGCCCCTACGGGAAGGGGTGTTCACCCCGAGGGATGAAGAGCCTCTGGTTTATTGTTTTGCTGTAGGGATATTATATCACTTCTTCGCCTCATACTCCCTTGTTCCCAAAAACAGGAAATTAAACAGAGTCGCAAATGGGTTTTTTGCTTATCTCATACGTTATAACAGTATGGTAGGTTAAAACATTGACAATCTACCGATATCAGGCTGTACTTATCTATAGTCAGCTATATAAAGCGAGGGTTGTACTTATGGCGATGTCACGTTTAAAGTACTATCGAATGGAGGCTGGACTATCGATTGCACAACTTGCTCGACTCGCTCAAGTGGATGAAACAACGTGCAGACGAGCAGAAACGGGTAAACCCGTACAGGAAGTCAAAGCATATGCCATTGCAAAGGCAATCAGCCAGGCATATGGACAAGAGTTGAGTATCGAAATGTTGGAAATTGTGATCTATTCGTAAGAAGTCAATATCTAGAATGGAAAACCTCTGCAAAACACGAAGAAACGCCTAGATGGGCATCTAAGCGTTTCCGCGTTGACCTTTTTTTCTTGCTAAGTACTGTTTGCATTCCGAAGCTCAGACAGTACATCACACCCACACCTTATCCTTTTACTGTAGTTACCACAGGGCAGCTAAACACGCGTTTTTGCTGCCAGGACAGGCTAAAGGTCTATTCACAGTATGCCACGAAGAGCCTCGCCTGTCAATTGAGAAAGGTAGAGACATTGAGAGAGCAAACAAGCTATTCTCAACAGCAGCA
>WNGD01024566.1_pt1 | contig 11907 bp, 10 predicted proteins | sample 5400671 | NCBI WGS metagenome assembly WNGD01 (sample SAMN13153369, study PRJNA577476) | soil metagenome | isolation source: 40 cm soil or saprolite under grassland replicate 2 | place: USA:California | collected 2016-06-15
ATCTTCCGGCGAGATCGGTTTTAAGAGATAAACATCTGCCTGGCGATCCTCCGGCCGCGATTCCTTTTGCTCCAGCGCGCTCAATAACACGATTGGCAGATGCGAGAGCTGGGGCGTGTTTCGCACAAAGCGGCACAGTTCGTAACCGTTCAGGTTCGGCATGATGGCGTCAGTCACGATGATGTCAACCTTCGCTGTTAGCGTCACGCGCATCGCTTCCAATCCATCCGCGGCGGCCAACACATTGTAACCCGCCCGCCGCAAAACTACTTCAAGATAGCGTCGGAGCGAACGATCATCCTCCGCCAGCAGAACACATCGTTGTTTCTTAAACGTCTGTGCCGCCGAGATGGACGCGTTGTTTGATTCCCTGGTGTTGAAATCTTCTTGCGTGATCATTCGTGCGCGGGATTCTTTCTGAGGCCTGTGAGGGTCTCGCTTTCGGAGTATCCGGCAAGCCGGCCGCACGTAAACAGACTATCGTCTGGAGACTTGGATTGTCAATGTTTTTCACATTTTTGTGGTACGCAAGTGTTCACTTCGCGAAGCTGGATAGGCGCAGCGATCCATATCAGCTCTTAACTAACCTTCAGCCTGGCGCGCGCAGTTTTTGCCATAGGCCGAGTGACCAGGTCCCAAACATTGCTCCCAACCAGAAGAGGGCCGCGGCCACTAACATCAACAGGAAATATTGAATGACGAACACGTAGCGTCGCTCAGTATGTAAGGCTGATTGGACGCAACAGTAGTAGATAGGAACGACGAGCAGGACGGCGATGACCCTGCTCTGACGCCGGTGAGCCAGCAGCACCAGGCCGATGATGGCGAATGGCAGCACCCAGGCAGTCAAATAGAATCTCTGCACGGTGCGAACCAGGAACCTGGGGAGCCGCGTCCACAAATAATTTGCCGGCCCCAGCTCGAACAGATCTATGCGCCCGATGTTTGCTATTGGCCGTATTGGCGTCGACGCACCGTTGCTGAATTTCAACTGGACACGCGAGGCCGGTCCGCTAACGAAGCCCATCTTCAGCGCGTTCAGTGGCTGCTCCTGTGGGGGCGTGCCTTCGACGAGATCCAGGACCGTTGAGACAAGAGCATCCCCGCTGTCTGCGTCTGCCACTGTGACAAACATCCGCCCCTCCTGAAGCTGTAGCGGAAAGCTGAAAACGTAATCGGTATTTCGTCGTACGGTAACCGGCGAGGTGACCATCTGGTCTCCGGATTTCGAGTCATCGGCGACAAGCTTGAACGCTTGACCGTCGCCGGTGAGCGTACCGCGGGCTTGCGTCGAAGCAACCGCGCCTTCTTCAATCAACGCTCCTGGAGATCGGGACCAGACAGGCTGCGCTCGCTCCGTGCCTTCCAGTGAATGGGTGACAGGCGGATAACGTGAGGCTATCGGGACCCTGGCAAGCCGAAAGAACGTTCCGGCGCGCCTAAACATCACTCCGAGATACCATGCCGGGTGCGCACGAATAACCGCCAGACCGCGAGCTACACGCATGCGGTCACGTTCGATACCGTCTGCGCCAAAAAGCGAGGGCGCGTAGTCAGGCCGGCCGTGCGCTTCTGCCTCCTGGCGAACGATGCCCAAATCTGTTTTCGGAATTCCAAACCGCCCTTCCTGATCGTACTCGGCGATTCCCTCGAGCAGCTTTTGCCCGGCGCCGAGCGAAAGCGGAATGAAATGTCTGTAGAGAAGATAGTTTCTGATCGTCAAGGGTGAAATAACTACCAGCGTGGCGGCGACGAGTGTCGTGGAAAAGCGCAGCCGTCGACCGCGCTTGAACAGTATCGGAATAACAGCCACCAGAAAAGGGGCAAGCAACAAGGCGTTGGCTCTCAACCAACACGAGATTCCCACACAGACGCCGCTGCTGACGATCGTTAATAGTCGAGGCCGCCTCGAGGCTCGAACCAGAAAGTAAACGGCGAGAAGGATTGGCAAGACGGCCAGGGAGTCAGGTAACAGGACCACTGAGTAGTAGGCTAACTGTGGGGAGAACGCAGTGAGCAGTCCCGCGATTATTGCCGCGCCGAGTGGCAGCATTTCATAAACAAGCAGGAACACAATGACCGCGGCGGCTGAGTCGGCGATCATTTGAGTGAATTGAATGAGCGAATCCGAATCTCCCCCAAGCTTAATTAACAGCGCCAACAAAATGGAATAGCCGGGCGGGTGGCTCAGATGATTGAGATTACTTGCATAAGCTTTGAAGTCGCCGCTGGCGAGCTCCTGCGCTCCCGTTCGGTATTCATCGGTCACATAAGTTTCCAGCTTTTTTACGTCAAAGCGGTTGTCTTGCCAGCTCAAGAGCCGAACAGCAAAGGCAATAATGAAGATGGAAACGCTGAGAATAACGATCGATCGTGTCAACGTTTTCCGAGGATGAGAGTCAGCCGGATTCCCAGAGCTTTGAAAACCCCACGTTACCGACCGGTCGAGTAAACGCATGATGGATGTGCTCGGCTAGTTCGTCCTATTTCCGATCGATAAAGGCGCGCAACCACAGCTCGAACGTCAGCAGTTGAAAGACCTGTAGATTGTAATCTTCACGGCCTGACAGGTTCGCGGCAATGATGTGCGCCACTTCCGCCGAACGGAAAAGACCGCGCCGGGTGACTGACTCTTCAGAAAGTAAGTCATCGACGAGTGGGCGCAACGGCCCGCGCAACCACGACCGTACGGGCGCGCCAAAGCCGGCTTTCTTTCGCCAGATGACCTCGCGCGGCAAGAGCTTTTCGAGGGCGCGTTTCAGAATGTACTTGCGTTTGAAACCATGCAACTTCAATTCAGTCGGCAGGCGCGCGGCCATCTCGATCATCTCATGGTTGAGGAATGGAACACGCACTTCCAGATTAGCCGCCATCGATGTCTTGTCCGTAGTGATCAGATTCAAGCACGGCAGAAAAGTTTTCAGATCGACGTAAAGCAGTTGGTTGAGCGGCGCGGCGTTTTGTGCGCGCGCAAAGTAACGTCGATGCGCTGCGTAGGCATCGATGCCCATTGTTGCATCGCGCAGCTCGTCAGTGTAGAGGCGTTGCTTGGCCTCGTCGGTGAAGTAAGTTCCATAGCCCAGATAACGATTCTCAAAATCAAGCGCCGCACTGCGCGCAAACTTTTTTGCGTTACGCAGGGGTGCCGTCAATTTTCCGGGCAGGCCGCCGGGCAGGGCGAAGTCGATCGTTTTCATCAGCGGTCGAAGCAGGAGTTGAGGCACCGGATCGAACGCGCCGGCGATCTTCATCGCCAGCTGCCGCGGATAACCCGCGAACACTTCATCGCCGCCCATCCCTGAAAGCATCACCCGCAACGTTTCGCGCGCCGCGCGCGACACAAGATAGCTCGGGATGGCCATATCGATAACCGGCTCGTCCATCTGATAGACGAGCTGTGGCAAGAGTTCGGTCACCTGGGCTTTGAGCATGATCTCGTGATAGTCAGTATCGAGGTGCTGATTCACTCGCCTGGCCCACCGCACGTCGTCGGGAATGATGTCATAGCGCAGGTCTTCAGGCTCGATGCCGATTGTGTACGTGCCAACGCGTCGCCCGTTGCTGTGACGTTCCATCATCGCGACAATTGCCGATGAATCTATCCCACCGGAGAGAAACGAGCCCAGGGGAACGTCCGCGACCATTTCGAGCTTGACGACGCGATCGAGCGTTTCCAGCACGCGCTCTTGCCACCACGCTTCGCTCCTTCCGTCATCAATCTCGTCAAATGAAACATCCCACCACTCTCGAATACTCGACTCGTTTTCGCGCAGCGTCAGGATGTGACCTGGGGGAACAGTCTTGATGCCTTGAAACAGAGTGTTCGGATCGGGCGTCCATAAGAATGTCAGGAACTGATGAAGCGCCTCTTTGTCGAGTTCGGGTTCGATTACGCGGCTGGCAAGAATAGCTTTAGCTTCCGACGCAAAGACGAACGCCCCGCTGGGAGCGCAGGCATCTTGCCTGCCTTCGTTTACATCGGCGCGACGATGCGCGTAATAAAGCGGCTTAATTCCCACCCGATCCCGCACGAGCGTCAACGCCCGGTCTCGCTCGTCCCAAATCGCAAACGCAAACATCCCGTTCAGCCGCGGCAAACAATCCACGCCCCACTGGGCCCATGCCGCCAACAGGACTTCCGTGTCCGTTTGGGTTCCGAAATGGTGGCCTTTGGCTTTGAGTTGCTCGCGCAATTCGCGATAGTTGTAGATCTCGCCGTTCAGCGTTATTACAAAACGGCCATTAGCGGAGAGCATCGGTTGATGGCCCGCAACGCTCGGGTCGATGATCGCCAGGCGGCGATGACCGAAACAAACTCGACGGCCGTCACTATCGATCGCCTCTGAGGTCCAGACACCTTCATCGTCGCGCCCGCGATGCTCTATGGATTGAAGCATCGCGGGGATGAGCTTATCGGGGTCGCTCCCGACGATGCCGGCGATTCCGCACATAAGATGGATTACTGATTAGTAGTCAGCGGTGTGTCGCTGCCAGCACATCAAGAATTCTATCGGCCGCATGACCGTCCCACAAAGGCGGCACGCGGGGCGTGTTGTTAGCGCGCGGGCGGTCGAGCGCCGCCAGTGCAGCGGTCGAGATCCTGTGCGGGTCTGAGCCCACCACGACATTCGTTCCCAGCTCGACGGTGATTGGTCGCTCCGTACTTCTGAATCTGTCAGCACGACTCTCGCGCCGCTGAAGAGTCTTAGAAAGTCGAGATAGCCAAGCGGCTCGAGCAAACGCAGGCCATTCATTCGTTGGACTCGATCCGTCAAACCGAGTTCGGCAATCGTTTTGTGCGTGCGGGGATGGACCGGAAAGATGATGGGCAGGCGTCTCGCGATCTTTTCGAGCGCGTCGAGGATGCGCGAAAATGTACCGCGCTCGTCGACATTTGAAGGACGATGAAGCGTCAGAACGGCGTAATCTGAATCCGCGACACCGAGTTGTGCTCTTATTGTCGAAGATCGGGCGTGCTTGAGTTGATTCAACAGCGAATCGATCATGACGTTGCCGACAAAACAAATGCGGTCTTCCGGAATTCCTTCGCCGCGCAGGTTGTCGTCAGCGTCACGCGAAGGAGTGAATAACCGATCGGCAATTTGATCGGTCAACAGGCGGTTAATCTCTTCGGGCATCGCGCGGTCGTGGCTGCGCAAGCCGGCTTCGACGTGCCCCACTTTCATCCCGAGCTTGACGCAAACCAGCGCGCAGGCGAGCGTCGAATTCACATCGCCGACCACCAGCACCCAGTCGGGCTTCTCTTGCAGCACAACGGGCTCGAACTTTTGCATCACCGCGGCCGTTTGCGCCGCGTGCGAGCCAGAGCCAACACCGAGATAGACGTTTGGTTCCGGCAGATCCAGGTCGCGCAGGAACGCATCGGACATCATCTCGTCGTAGTGTTGCCCGGTATGAACAACAAGCGGCGCAAACTCGCGTTCACGCCGCTTCATCGCATCCACAATTGGCGCCACCTTCATGAAGTTAGGCCGCGCGCCGACGACGTTGATGACCTTGAGCATGAACGCAACTAGTAATCAGTGGTCGGCCGCCAGTAGCGTGTGTCTGGGACGCGAAGGGCTGATGTAATCCCATCGAGTCGTTGTGGCGTAGGGGTTCTCTTGTCATCCATGACGCTTTCGATAACCTTAACCAGGTCCTCGGCCTTGGCCAGGCCAAACGCTTTCTTCCACAAACCGGTCGACTCGTTACCAATTATCCAGATATTAGTATGGTCGTTTTTATCAGCAACGTATTGGCCGAGCTTATTCAGAATGAAATCGACATTGGCCTTTTGGCCGGTAAGCAACAACCAACCCGGTCCGGCGTGAAGTGAGCCAGCGTATTTCTTTAACTGTGCCGGAGTGTCCATTTCCGGATCGACTGTCACGGAGACAAAAAACACTTCTTTGCCGACGCGGTTGCCAAGCAACTCCTGCACCTTCGCAAAATTTCGGTTCATGGGCACGCACGAGGCCTGGTAGGTGGAAAAGAAAAAGTCCAGAACCACGACCTTGCCCTTCAGCACGTCGTTGTAGAAACGCACGGCCCTGCCATCCTGGTTGATCAACTCGGTGTTAGTGAAATACTTTTCCGCAGGTGATGGCTCCTGCGCCGTCTTAGCGGGAGTTTGGGCGCGAAACGTAGGAGGGAAAGATGCGGCCGCCAACAAAGCGATCGCAACCATTCTCAAGCACTTGGCGGCTATCGTGGTTCTTTTCATAGCCGAATTATCCTGGCGCGGCTCTCGCGCCGGACGTCCCCATTCAGCGCATTGCGGGTGTCCACAATAAGCGACGTCAATTGACAAGCACGCTGGTAATCGATCTCGCTGTGGTTGGTGACGATGACGACGCAATCGGCGGTGCGCAGTTCTTCGTCAGTTAAGGGCACCGACTGCAATGGTTCGCCACTGCCTTCGGTATGCGCGTCATCGAAACGTACCTCCCGCACAAAGGGATCGTGATAGCGCACGTCAGCTCCCTTTGCGCGCAAGCGGTCGATGATTGACAGCGCCGGACTCTCGCGTACGTCGTCGATGTCTTTTTTGTAAGCTACGCCGAGCAACAGAACGCGCGATCCGTTCATGGCCTTGCGCGCATTGTTCAGACCATCCGCCACAAGCTGCACCACGTGCTCCGGCATCCGCGAATTGACCTCTTCAGCGAGACTGATAAAACGCGAATCAAAACCATGCTGCCGCGCCTTCCATGAAAGGTAGTGCGGATCGAGCGGGATGCAGTGGCCGCCGATGCCCGGGCCAGGATAGAACGGCATGAATCCAAACGGCTTTGTAGCCGCGGCGCGGATAACCTCCCAGGTGTCGATGTTCAGCGCGTAACACAGACGCGCCATCTCGTTCGCCATGCCGATGTTTACGGCCCGAAAAAGCCGCTACGGTCGAATCTTCGGTAACGCCGCCAACAACTTTTGGGATGTTAGCGGTCTGAAACTGCGCGTTGCCGGGATCGACTCGTTCGGGAGAAAACGCGAGCAGGAAATCCTCGTCAAGCTTTAGTCCGGTCTCCTCGAACATTGGCAACAGCACCTCGTCCGTAGTGCCCGGATAGGTCGTTGATTCCAAAATGATCAACTGGCCGCGACGCAAACGCTGCTTGATCTCTTCCGCCGCTGCCATGATGTAGGAGATGTCGGGCTCCTTTGTCTTCCGCAGCGGCGTCGGCACGCAGATAATTACGGCGTCGCAGGCTTTCAAATGATCGAAGTCCGTGGTAGCGCACAGACGCTTACCCTCAACCAATTCTCTCACCGTCGCCGAGTCAATGTCGCCGATGTAGGACTGTCCCGCATTGATCGTTGCGGCCTTATTTTGATCTACTTCGAATCCGACGGAAGCAAAACCACCGCGCGCAAACTCGACCACCAGCGGGAGGCCGACGTAACCGAGCCCAACCACGCCGACGCGTGCGCCCTTTTCCGTAATCAGCTTGATAATTAGATCCTTGACCATTTGTATTTGATTCAGCCGAGCCTCATTTCTTCAAACTATTCCCGAGCCAGTTGAACGGCTTATCGATGTTGAAAAAGTAGGTGATCGTCTCGTTCGTCTTCGGATCAGTGATCGTCATCTTGTCGTAGTTATGATGGTCTTTATTAATCAGTGCCTGACCGGTCGGTCGCAATCCAAGCCAGTTGAGTAGCGCATATTCTTCGTCGACGGATATCACGACGAAAGCAGTCTCTTCAGACTTGCCGTCGCCCGAATTCTTTATCGAGTTGAGCAGACCCTCGAAGACAAACTTATGGTAAGTGGCCTGGTCCGCGTGTGCGAGTTCGCGATGGGAAACAAAACAACCAAAGTGGCCCATAATGTCCAGATAGTTCCTGGAAAGAACGGTCTCGGCATTCTGGAGCGCCTTGTCAAACTCGCGGGCCTTGATCGCGTCAAACATTGCCCGCCGCGCCTCTCCGTCGCCACCGTAAGGACTGTAGGCCGAAGCTTCCGTGTACGCCAGGCGAAGCTCCTTGAAGTCAATCGCTTGATCGCTCCTCTTCACTCTTTCAAGCAAAGCATCGTACGAGTTCTTTGACGGCGGCGGCAGTTGCGCGAGCGCCAGCGGCGCCAGCAGCAGCAACAAGACGCAAAGCAATATTGACTTAGAGAACATCGTCAAGAGTTTTCCCGTTGGTCTCGGAGTTTGAAAGGAGGAGTCGCTTGCGATTATTAACATTTCAATCGAAGTAAGACTATTTGAGCCCCGCGCGCGCTGTCAAGGAAGAGGGCAATCGGTGGTGTCTCAATTTGATTTACTCTCTGCGCTGGCTCAGCGTTCTCTGCGTCTCTGCGGTGAATCCTGGCTGCGAAAAGCTCACCGCGGAGACGCAGAGGCCGCAAAGGTTGCGCAGAGAAGAACTGAGATTAAGACACCAGCGGCAATCCTTGACTCGTTCTACTTCACCCACTCGTCCGCGATCTCGGTTTCGACTTTCACCGGCACGGTTCGCAAATACTCGCGACCCGCAGCACACATCGCCCGTTCAACTTTCTGCGCGATCTCTTCGGCTTCATCTGAATCAACTTCGACGACGATTTCGTCGTGAATGATGTTCACGATCTTTGCCGAAGTATTGCGTAGATCATCCTCAAGCAGACGCAACGCGCGTTTGAGGATGTCGGCGCTGGTGCCCTGGATAGGCGTGTTCTTGCCGTTGCGCTGCGTCATCGAGATTTGCTGGCGATCCTGTTCGTCAAAGCGGAAGCGAACGAGACGGCCCGATGCGGTGCGCGCCTGGCGTTCGCGCACCGCGCGATTGGCGGCATCGCGCAAATAGTTGTCGAGCTGGCGATAAGTCGCGAAGTATTTTCTCAGAACGTTTTCGGCCTCCGGCACTGTCAAGCCCGTCAGCATCGAGAAGCGCTGCGCGCCAATGCCGTAGACCACTCCGAAGTTCAAACGCTTCGCAAAGTCTCGCTGTTCTTTGGTGACCTGATCGAGGGGCGCATTGAATACCTGGGCGGCAGTGACGCGATGAAGATCGGAACCCGAATTGAAAGCGTCGGTGAATCCCTGATCGCCGGAAAACTCCGCCAGGATGCGCAGCTCGATCTGCGAATAATCGGCAATGACCAACTTTCGACTCGCGGGATAGCCACTGAAGCAGCGCCGATACTCTACCGCGTGCGGCACCTGTTGAATGTTTGGATTCGTGCACGAAAATCTGCCGGTCGGCGCGCCGATCTGGCGAAAGTCCGCGTGCAGCCGTCCGGTGGCGGGATTGATCAGCTCGATCATGTTCTGGCCATAACTGGTCAGCGCCTTTTGCACGGTGCGGTATTCGAGCAGCGTCGCGACCACGGGATACTGAGCCGCCAGCGGTTGCAGCTTCCAGTTGCGCGTCGAATCGGGCAGCGGAATGCCCATTCGATTCAGCGCCTCAGTTAGTTGCTGGTGCGAATCGAGATTGATGTTCGCGCGCGCCGGCCCAAACAACGATCCCTGCGCCGCGTCTTTTCCCAGAATCTCTTGTAAATCGTCAGCCAGCTCGGCGCGTCTTTTCTCGACGATTGACAGCTGTTCGAGCCAGCGGTCTTTGTGCATGTAAAAGCCCGCCAGCTCGATATTCGCCACGGGCATGACGCATTCAAATTCGAGCTGCGCGCACTTGACCAGCGAATCGGATTTCAACCGCTCGATCAGTTTTTCGCGCAGCGGCAAAAGGATCGCCGCATCCCGCGCGGCGTATTCCAACTGCGCTTCGGAAAGTTCGAATTCCCAGTTACTGAGCCGCTCGCTCTTGTCGACCGACTCATTCAGGTAACGCGACGCGACCACCTCGAGACCATGGCGTCCTTCAATGTCACCGGCGCTAATCAACTGGCTTGCCAACAAAGTATCGAACAACCCACCAAGATCGACGCCGAGATTGTGCTTGATAAACTTCGCGTCAAACTTTGAGTTATGCGCGATTTTTATCGGCCGGGGCGCTGCCAGCAGTCGTCTCGCGGGATTGAGCGCTTCATTATTTGAAAGATCGCCGTTCGCGAACGCGTCCACGTCGATGATGTGGACGCCGTCCGGAGCAGCGAGCTGGATCAAACGCAGGCGAGCGTTGTAGGGATCGAGATCGGTGGTTTCCGTGTCGAGGCCAAGAGAAGTTTGTTTCTCAAGATATTCTACCGCCTTGCGAAGTTCTTCTCCTGTTTTGATTACCTGATAGTTTGTGGCCATTGATTACTGCCTGGCAGACTCTCAATATTTTGCGCCGATTAAATAACGGACTGGTTCGTTGCCAGGGACGAAGGCGGAATGCCTGGTGTTCGCTGGAAGAAAATCGCGGTCGCCGGCGCGCAGGGTGTAGCTCTTATCGTCAATCGTTAATTCGAGCGCGCCGCTGATGATCCAGTGAGATTGATCCTCAGCATGCAAGTGCGTGCCGTAAACTGTTCCCGGCGCATCGCTCCATTCAAAGACACTGTAGCCCTCGCTCTCCAGGCGTTGGCGGAGGGCTTGAGCATTCGGCTCGCTGGTGTCGGCCCATCTCTCGAGATGCAAGCTCATTTTTTCGTGGCTAATTGAACGGCCCCTCGTTTTTCAATCCCAGCAGACGCTTCAACATCAATATCTGCCCCTTGTACTGCGCTTCGTGATCGATCAGATGATGCAGAATCCACCGCAGGCTTTGCCCCTGGGTCTTGCCGCGCCACTCATAGCTGAAGATGCGCTCAAGATCGCCATCGTTGAATGAAGCAAGCACTGTGCGGGTCTGTTCGCGAATCCTGGCGGCTTCATTCAAACAAAACTCGGCCGAGTAGCCATTGCTTGCCACGCGCTCCGGTTCTTTTAGTACATCCCAATAAGGCGCCCGGGCGTCTTCATCGGGAAGCTTATGGCCTGAAACCACGCATTGCATCCAGAACCACTCGGCCTCGCCAATGTGCAGCACCAGCGCGCCTACAGAATGCGCGCCCGGCACGGCGCGCCGGCCAATGTCTTCATTGGACATTTCGGAAACTGCATCACGTACTTGCTCGCGCACCTCGTCCATGCCGCCGAGACAGAAACCGATGGCCGGCGGAAACCCCTGGGCGGGTGATAGAACTTTCGTCTTCGTCGACATTCAATCATTCTCCGTTCCAGATATTGACTCTTTTCGAAATCCACTACGTACAAGGTTCGCTGTAGCGAATCACGAGGCTTCTGCCGCCGAAGCGGAACCGCATGAAGGACAGATAAGCGTTCTTCGGGTCCGTGGGATGCTTTTGCACCGTTTCTCCTTTTGGCAGCTTTACTTCCTCGCGGGCCAGGATTCGCATAGAAGAAGATTCGGATATCTCCAGAATCAGGCTCTCAATCGCAGTCTCAAGATAGAGCTTGGTGCCGTCGCTTGAAACGCCGAGCGGCTCTCCCTGATCGGGCACCTGCCAGGTACGCAACACTTTTCTCATTGATTGATCCACCAGGTCCATCTCGTCGAGATGGAATGAGGGAGGTCTTACGAGAAGATATTTCTTTCCGCCGGTAATCAGCTCGATTTCCCGCTTTGTTACTTTGGTAACAGGAAGACTGAAGAAGCACTCGCCGCACATTCCGTTCCCTTCTTCCTCGCTGACGCGCGTCTCAAAAGTGACTTGACGGCCGTCGGTCTGCTTCATTGGCAGCTTGTAGGTGCGCGCGTTTGCTCGCGCCGTGCGGCCTCGAGGAGTCGGGTTATTCCGTTGGACAAACTCGCACAGATCAAACTGGAAATCGAGACCCTTCTTTGCCAGCAGGTCGTTCGCGTATCTCGCGAACTCAGCCGGTTTGATCTTTGGCTCAGCCACCAGCTTTTTCTGCAGTTCGTCGGTAAGGTTCGCAGGGACAATCCTGATCGACGACGGTTTAGTCTGAGCCGGAATGGCTCCAATCGGACCGCCGGCAAAAAAGCTGAACGCAATCAACGCTG
>WNGD01005816.1_pt1 | contig 11906 bp, 14 predicted proteins | sample 5400671 | NCBI WGS metagenome assembly WNGD01 (sample SAMN13153369, study PRJNA577476) | soil metagenome | isolation source: 40 cm soil or saprolite under grassland replicate 2 | place: USA:California | collected 2016-06-15
GAAGGCAGCAGGAGGAGCTCGCAGAGCGCATCCCCGACTACGACGTCGTGATCACGACCGCGCTCATCCCCGGCCGCCCGGCGCCGAAGCTGATCCCCGCGGCTGCGATTGCACGGATGCGACCGGGCTCGGTGATCGTCGACCTCGCTGCCGAAGCGGGTGGCAACGCGGAATCGACCGAGCCGGGCGAGGTCGTCGAGCGGGACGGTGTCACGCTCATCGGCGTGACGAATCTCGCCTCGACGATGCCGTTCCACGCGAGCCAGTTGTACGCACGCAACGTGAGCGCGCTGCTGCAGCATCTCGCGCCGGAGGGCGAGCTCGCGCTCGACTGGAACGACGAGATCACCTCAGGGGCGTGCGTGACTCGCGAGAGGGAGGCGACGGCAGCTTGAGCGTCGCTCACCTTCGGCTCGCTCCCGTGAGGGAAACCATGTTTCCCTCACGAGCTCCCTTCTTCAGGTGTCGCCTTAGCCCCCGCACCGCTGAGATCGCCGCGTGGGCCGAGGAGAAAGAAGGGGGAAACCTCCCGGTTTCCCCTTACGCCCCTTCCACCACTCATAGGCCACAGGTCGGCCTATGAGTCACGGGCTCCTACTCACGTTCGAGGTCACGATCCTCGTGCTCGCGATCTTCCTCGGCTTCGAGGTCATCTCCAAGGTGCCGACGATGCTGCACACGCCGCTGATGTCGGGCACGAACGCGATCCACGGCATCGTCATCGTCGGCGCGATGCTCGTCGCGGGTCTCGATCACAAGGACACGCTCACGAGCGTCATCGGCCTGATCGCCGTGGTGCTGGCGTCCGCGAACGTCGTCGGCGGCTTCGTCGTCACCGACCGCATGCTCGAGATGTTCAAGAAGCGGGAGAAGAAGCCCGACACGTGAGCCGCGAGGTCACGAATCTTCTCTATCTGATCACGATCGTGACGTTCATCCTGGCGTTGCGGTTCTTGTCGAGCCCAGCAACCGCGCGGAGGGGAAACCAGATCGGCGCGGCCGGGATGCTCGTCGCAATCGTCGTCACGTTCTTCCACAAAGGCGTCAACAGCTACTGGGAGATCATCGTCGGGATGATCGTCGGCGGCGCGTTCGGCGCGATCGCCGCGCGGAGGGTGCGCATGACGGCGATGCCGCAGATGGTCGCGCTCTTCAACGGTGTCGGCGGCGGCGCGGCGGCACTCATCGCGCTCGCGGAGTTCCACCTCCACGCACCCGATCCGGGAACGCTCCAGGCGGACATCAGCTCCACGATCAGCCTCTCGGCGATCATCGGGAGCATCTCCTTCTCGGGCTCGATGATCGCGTTCGCGAAGCTGCAGGAGCTGATCCGCGGACGCCCGATCACCTATCCCCTGCAGCAACTGGTGAACGGGCTCCTCTTCGCCGCCTTGCTCGCGGATGGGATCGCGATCACGGCCGGCGCGGAGCAGCAATGGCTGATCTGGGCTCTGATCGCCGGCGCCTTGGTCTTCGGGATCCTCTTCGTGCTGCCGATCGGCGGCGCCGACATGCCGGTCGTGATCTCGCTCCTGAATGCCTTCACCGGCCTTGCGGCAGCGGCAACAGGATTCGAGCTCGAGAACAATGTCCTGATCGTCAGCGGCATGCTCGTCGGCGCATCGGGAACGTTCCTCACGATCATGATGGGCCGGGCGATGAACCGGTCGGTCGCGAACGTGCTCTTCGGTGCGTTCGGCCAACTAGCGCCGTCCGCTGCCGGCACCGCTGCAGGTGGGGATGCCGACGGCGAGGTGCGTTCGACTACAGCGGACGACGTAGCCGTCATGCTCGCCTATGCGAACAAGGTCGTCTTCGTTCCCGGTTACGGAATGGCGGTCGCGCAGGCGCAGCACGACGTTCGGGCGCTCGCCGATTTGCTGGAGGGGCGCGGCGTCGATGTGGCGTACGCGATCCACCCGGTCGCCGGACGCATGCCCGGACACATGAACGTCCTGCTCGCGGAGGCAAATGTGCCCTATCCACAGTTGAAGGAGATGGACGAGGCGAACGCGGAGTTTCCCCGCACCGACGTGGCCCTCGTGATCGGGGCGAACGACGTCGTGAATCCGGACGCCCGCAACAACGCACGCAGCCCGATCTACGGCATGCCCATCCTCAACGTCGACAGTGCGCAGCAGGTCGTCGTTTTGAAGAGGAGCATGAACCCCGGCTTCGCCGGAATCGAGAACCCCCTGTTCCTGAACCCGAAGACCGTGATGCTGTTCGGCGACGCCAAGGAGTCGATCCACAACCTCACAGCGGCCGTCAAGGGTCTCTAAAACTACGATCCTCGTGGTGATCGCGAAGGTTCTGTTCTGGTTCTCGCTGGGCGCGCTGGCGTGGACCCAGCTCGGCTATCCGCTCTTCGCCGCGCTTCTGGCGCGGCTGCGATCCCGGCCGGTCCTCAAGGGGGACTTCATTCCGTCCGTGAGCTTGATCGTCGCCGCGCACGACGAGGAGGACGTGATCGAGCGCCGGCTCGGGAACCTGCTCACGCTGGACTACCCGCCGGAGAAGGTCGAGATCGTCGTCGCGTCCGACGCCTCGGACGACCGCACCGACGAGCTCGTCGAGGCGATCGCGGCGCGCGAGCCCCGGGTCCGGCTACTGCGCTGCCCACGAGAGGGCAAAGTTGCCGCGCAAAATCGGGCCGTCCGCGAGACCCAGGGCGAGATCCTTGCTTTCTCGGACGCCAACGCGCGTTGGCAACCGGACGCTCTGCGCAAGCTCGTGCGCAACTACGCGGATGCCGACGTTGCGTACGTCTGCGGCTCGAGCATCTACGAGACGGCCGAGGGAACGAACCGGGAAGGGACGTACTGGCGCTTCGAGGGCTGGCTCCGCCGCAACGAGTCGGAGCTCGGCTCCATCACGGGCGGGATCGGGGCCATCTACACGGTGCGGCGCTCGGACTACGTCGACGTCGACCCACGGTTCGGTCACGACCTCGCGCTGCCGTACCTGATGGTGCAACGCGGGCGGCGGGCGGTCTACGACCCGGAAGCGCTTGCGTCGGAGAAACCGTCGCGCAACATCGAGGACGAGTACCGCCGCAAGGTGCGCATGTTCGAGCATTGCTGGCTCATCGTCCTGCGTGGACGGATGCTTCGCGGGCTCGGACCGACGTATCTGCTCGAGGTCCTGTCGCATCGTCACCTGCGCTACGCCAGCGGCCTGCTGCATCTCATCCTCCTCGGATCCTCGATCGCGCTCGTGCGGCAAGGGATCGTGTACGAGATCGTGCTCGGGGCCCAGCTCGGGTTGCTGCTCGCCGCGGCCTTCGGCGTCGGGATCGCCCGCTATTACGTGCTCGTCACCTGGGCCACGGTCGTATCGCTCGTCCGGTATCTGCGCTTTGGCGTGCCCGCGGTCTGGGCCAAAGCGGAAGGGACGCGGTGAACCGCGCGCTCGACGCCACGGCCGCTGGGCTCGGGCTGGCGGTGGCGAGCCCCGTGCTCGTTGCCGCGGCACTCGCGATCAAGCTCGACGACGGCGGGCCCGTCTTCTACCGACAGCGGCGCGTCGGCCTGAACGGAACGGAGTTCGAGCTCGTGAAGCTGAGGACGATGGAGGTCGGGGCGGAGCACAAGGGCGCCGGCTTCGCCGTCAACGAGGGCGATCCGCGCATCACGCGTGCCGGCCGTCTGCTGCGGCGGCTTTCCATCGACGAGTTGCCGCAACTGTGGAACGTCCTCCGCGGGGACATGAGCCTCGTCGGCCCACGCCCCACGCTCGCGTATCAGGTCGCGCGCTACACGCCGCGGCAGCGGCGCCGACTCGAAGTGAGGCCCGGCATCACCGGTTGGGCGCAGGTACAGGGCCGTGCGCGCGTGCCCTGGGACGAAAGGATCGAACTGGACGTCTGGTACGTGGAGCATCGCTCGCCGTGGCTCGACTTGAAGATCATCGCGCGCACGCCGCGTGCACTCTTCGCCGGGACGTACAAAGGCGACACGGGCGGCTGGTCGAGGTGATCCCGTTCTTCAGCGGGACTCAGGTGCGCAAGGCGGTCTCGCCCGAGCGTGCCCTGGAGGCGGTGCGCGACGCATTCATCGCCTATGCCCGCGGCGAGTGGACGATGCCGCCGAAGGTCTATGTGCCCGCCTATCCAGAGGGCGACTTTCGCGCGATGCCGGCGTTGGGTGCGGGCCACGCGCTGCTGAAGTGGGTGACCTCGTTCCCCGGCAATCCCGCACGGGGCCTGCCGACGGTCACCGGGCTAGTGCTCCTCTCCGATGCGACGAACGGGATGCCGAAGGCGGTGCTCGACGCGGGCGCCGTGACCGCTCTGCGCACTGGCGCGGCAGCGGTGCTCGCGGCCGAGACACTAGGCCGAGCCGATGCGGGGAGTGCGACGGTGATCGGGGCCGGTGTCAACGGCGAAGCCGCGGCGCAAACCTTCATCGCACGTGGGCGCAAAGTTCAGCTGTGGGACATCGACAGAGCGCGAGCCGAGGAGGTGGCGGGGCGGGTCGGAGCCGAGGTCGCGGCGGGTCGCGACGAAGCACTGGCCGCCGATCTGGTTGTGACTGTCACTCCGGGCCGAAACATCGTGCTGGAAGAAGGCTCGCTTCGTCCGGGTCAGCATGCGAGCCTGATGGGAGCGGACGGACCGGGCAAGGCAGAGATCGCCGTCGAGGAACTGGCACGTGTACGGGTCTTCTGCGACGACTGGGAGCAGGCTTCACACAACGGTGACCTTGTTCATGCGGTCGAGGCTGGCGTCGTGACGCGCGGGCACGTGGCACAGCTCGGGGACGTCCTCCTAGGTACAGCCGACGGACGGCAATCGGATCGCGACATCACCATCTTCGACTCCACCGGCCTCGCGATCCAAGACCTGGCCATCGCGCTCGCGGCAATCGAGCGGGTAGACGACATGGCGCTTCCGGATATCGACCTCACGTAAAAGCGCCCACCGGACATCCGGTACCCGGTCATCGGGCGGTCAGCCGACGCTCTCGATGATCTCGATCAGCTCGTCGGTGCGGTAGCCCTCTGTGCGCGCGAACTCGACGAGCTCGCGCGCCCGTGCTACGACCGCACCGCGTTCCCTCGTGCCTGCGACGGTGATGCCGCGACCGCGGCGGAACTCGAGCAGGCCTTCGTCGCGGAGAGCACGCAGCGCGCGCAGGACGGTGTTCGTGTGGACGCCTAGGACGGCCGCGAGATCGCGCGCAGGCGGGAGCCGCCCGCCGGGTGCAGCTTGCCCTTCGGCGATCGCGCGGCGGAGCTCGGCGGCGACCTGCTCATGTAGGCCGAGCGGCTCGTCGCGGTCAATCTTGACATGGAGCATGGTGCTAGTAATAGTAGCTTCATGGCGAATATGAACGACACGTTGCTCGTCGAGGCGTGGCGCCGGGCGTCGCGCCGCCGCCGCTGGTACGCGCTCGCCGCAGTTCTCGTGCTCGTGGCCGTCGCAGCGTCGGTCGCCGTGCTGACGCATCACGGTCGCCGCCACGTGCGGCCGCTGTCGGAACGAGCTCGTGCGGAGCTGGCCATGCAACGTGCTGTCGCGCAAGAGAACCTGGCGATTCAGGCTCGGCTTCGAGCGCGCGCCGCGGCGGACCGCGCCGCGGCGAACCGCTGAGCTCTCATCGTGGTTCCTCAGCGCGGGGTGGAACGCACTGTGCGTGCGACTGCGCTGTCCAGAATGTTCCGTTTGTAAAGGCCTCCGAGCAGGCTTCACACAACGGCGATCTCGCGCACGCGGTCGAGGCGGGCGTGCTCTCGCGCGGCGATGTCTCGCAACTCGGGGACGTCCTCCTTGGTACGGCCGAGGGCCGGAGGTCTGATCTCGACATCACAGTGTTCGACTCGACGGGGCTCGCGCTTCAGGACCTTGCGATCGCGCTCGCCGCCTTGGACCGGGCAGATCAGTTGCAACTCGCGTTGATCGAGCTCTAGAGAACCTCGCTATCCGGGAAGCCAGCCCTGCCGATACGGGCTCGGTTGGAACTTCGGAAACCGCGCGTATGCCTCGGCTGGATCGGTCGTTTCCTCTTCGACGCCCGCGCGGCTGCAGGAGCGCCGTTTCATCCACTGCATAACCGCCCCAGTCCGCGCCTCCCTGGTGCTCACGCGCGCCGACGGCTAGGACAACGCAATGCGCGTGTCCGGCGCCGACGATGATGTGCTTTGTCCCGGCTGGGCAATGAAAGAAGTCCCACTGCCGCAACGGCCGCTCCTCGCCCTCGACGATGAGAAGCGCTTCGCCGGACAGCACGAGAAAGTCCTCCTGGTCGGCTTTCCAGTGGTAGATCGCCATAGACGCACCCGGCCCGAGCACGCGAAGGAAGATGCCGACCTGCCGGAACTCTGTCTCACCCTCGAATTCGCAGCTCGCAGACCAGCCCTCGCGATGCAACCAGCAGGCCTCGCGAGCGTTCAGGACGAACCATCCCTCCCCGACAGGTACGAGTCCGAACTCGGTCTCCTCGAGCGGCGCCTCCCGTACCACCATTCGACTTTACCGAGTGCCGGTTACGCGGCGAAGCCACGATGAGGCGACCGCAGTCGCCGCGACGGTTCTCGCCGCGCCGGCTCTTCTGTGGAGACTCCGTCACACTCTCGACACGGTGTCTGACACCGGGCCGTGGATGAAGTGGCTATGGCCGAAACGGACAGCTCCGAGGCTCTGTGGCGCACCATGTGCCCGGTCGCGGGGCTTGGCCTTTCTTTCGCAACTCACTTCCGGCACGGTGTCCGACACCTGGCCGTGGCTTTGAGTGGCTCCACCCTTGGAGACGGTTGGGGGACTCAGCTGGCCGTACGGTCGTGAGCGCCCAGCTCGACTAAACAGACGTGGTCGACGCGAGGATCGGTTCGTGTACTACTTCGAGCTTGATCCCGTCAGGGTCGTAGAAGAACGCCGCGTAGTAACCAGGGGCGTAGTGCGGAAACTCCTTCGGAGCGCTCTCCGTCTCTAGGCTTACGCGCGGCACTTGTGCCCGATCGACAGAAAGGAGAGCCGACTGTGTCGGGTCCGTTCATCTTCATCGCCACCAACCGGCTCAAGCCAAGGAAGCTCGATGACGAGAGGGCGCGCGTGCCCGGTCTAGTCGAGTTCATCGAGGCGAACGAGCCGCAGCTGTTGGCATTCAACGAGTACGCCGACGACGAGGGCACCGAGGTCGCGGTCGTACAGGTTCACCCCGATGCCGACTCGATGGCGTTTCACATGGAGGTCGTGGCCGAGCGTGCCGCGACCGCATACGCGGAAACTGTCGAGGCAACCACGAACATTCAGGTCTTCGGCACGCCGAGCAACGCAGTTCTGGACATGTTGCGTCGGCAGGCCGGAGCCGGCGTGCCGCTGCGCGTGATGCCCGTGCACTTGGGCGGATTTGTGCGTCGTTAGATCGAAATGGTTCCCTAGGCTCCACTCCAACAGACCGACCACGGGGCACGGTAACCCGCTCCTAGCTCCAGATTCCCCCCGGGGAATCGCCGCCCTGGTCGCTGTGTGCAGGCGGAGCTGCGCCCGGTGGCATCAGGCCGAACCGTGAGAGCGCGTAGGGCAGGTATCCGTGCGCTGCCATCTCCGTGGTGTGGGCCCAGCCGCCGACGAACTCGCTGACGGGCGCCTTCGGATTGAAGCGCTTGATGTCCCGGTAGAGCAAGCCGGATTCTTGGTTCTGGTCAGTGACGGTCCTGTCCTGCGTGCTCCACCAGATCTGAAGGGGCACCCCGGCAAACGCGATCTTCCGCGCGAAGTCGAGCGGGCTCCGGGTCTCGTAGCCGCCCGGATTCGTGGTGGGTGTGCCGCCGATCTCGCGGCGCGCTAGCCTCTGCAGCCCGTCTCCGAAGGGAAGGAGATCGAAGGCCCGATAGCGCGCCGCCATGTTCGTCGGCGCGTCGAAGGCCGCGGCGCCGGCGAGCAGTCGTGGATATCGCGCGAGCAGGAGAAGCGTTTCCTGTCCCCCCATGCTGCCGCCGAACGCGTACACCCGACGACGATCGACGCGCAGCCAGGGAACGGCGTGCTCCGAGATCGACGGCATTCGCGCGAGGTCGCGAATCTCTCCAGGGTCACCCCACGAAAAGAGCGTCAACTTGCGGCCCTGACCTTCGGGATTGATCACCGCGAAGCCGCCTCGCCCGGGCAGGTCTCCCCACCGACGGATGTTCGCGCGCGCACCCACACCGCGTCCGTGTGGCGAGATCACGAGCGGGATCGGAGGGTGGTGCTTCGGTCCGTACCAGGCGGGCAGGATCAGATACGCCCGCCGTGTGAGAGAGTCGTGAGCACGGTAGGAGATCGTCAGGACACGCACCAGCGGAGCGGGCGGACGGGCGAAGGCGGTAGAGGGAGCCACCGCAGCGGCCAGGGAGAGAACAAGGCCCGCGATCGCCATGCGCGTGGTCGTGCTCATCCCATAGGAACGTAGGCATCCGCCCCGCCCTTTTCCTGCCTCGCAACGAACGCTTAACGAAACGACAAACGAGGGAAAACGTCGAGCGCTCAGCCGGACACGAGCAGCCGCGCCGGCGAGAAAAGCTCGAGGAGGTCATCGCCTTTCCCCAGTAGCGCCGAGGCGACGAGCTCACCGCACATGAAGCCCAGGAGGTTCCCATGGCCCGAGTAGCCCGCGGCGATCCAGGTCCCCTCTTGACCAGGGACTGGGCCGACGAGCGGCAGCAGATCCTGGGTCAGACCGAAGATCCCCGCCCAGCGGTGCGTGACCTTCGGCATGTAGCCGAGCAACTCGACGAGGAACGCATCGAGCGCTTCCTGGATCGGCTCGGTCGTCGTCTCGTCGTCCGTCATCTCCGTGAGGATCGAGAAGTCGCGGAAGCCGCCGAGGACGATGCGTCCGTCCGCGAGCTGCTGCCAGTAGTCGAACCCGTGACGTGCGTAATGCGGGCAATCGAAGAGCCGTTCGGCCAGGGGTTCCGTCGCTATCACCTGGCCGCGCGCCGGCCAGATTGCGTCATCGAGCTCTGGCAGGAGACCGCGTCCCGATCCGTCGGTGGCGATCACGACCTGCTCTGCGGCGACCTCGTCGAGCGACGCAATCCGATGATGCTCGCGGAACGCGACGCCTTCGGCGGCCGCCTGCTCGGCAAAACGACGGACGAACCGCCCCGGCTGCAACGAGCCGTCCGTCGGATGGAAGATCGCGCCGTGGAACTCGGGGCGCAGATGCGACAGCTCTTCGCGCCACGCCGCCGCGAATCCGTCCTCGTGCAGCGCTTCGTACTCCAGCCGGATCTCGTCACGCTCCTCGTCGTCGGCCGCAAGGCGAAGGCTGCCTGTGCGGCGGAAAGCATCTCCGGCAACCGTCTCGAGCCGGTCGAGCGCGCCTTCGGTTCGGTTCCAGAGCTCCTTCGCCGCCTCGCCGTACGTCTCGCGTGCAACGTCGTACCGTGCCGCGCCCCCGCGGAGGGCGAAGCCGCCGTTGCGGCCGCTCGCGCCCTCGGCGATTCCCCGGGCATCGTGCACGCGCACACTCAGGCCGCCGCGTGCGAGCGCAAGCGCGCACGACACGCCGGTGATGCCGGCCCCGATCACCGCGACGTCGACCTCGTCCTGCGACCCCGACTCGACCGGTCGCGTCGGTTCGTCGAGCCAGAATGGTATGTCCACGGGGCCGATGCTACGCGAGGCGGCGGTAGATTCCGTCTCCTTCTGCTGCCAGGCCCGCAACGTCGAGCTCGGCGAGCGCCGCAATCACCTCGCCGACGGCAAGTCCCGTCTTGCGCACGAGCTCGTCTGCCGTCGCAGGCAAGAGATCGAGAATCGGATCGTCAGGTGCTGCGCGCGCGGGCGACGGTTGGATTCCGAGCGATTCGAGCACGTCGGCCGCCGCCGTGAGCGGCGTCGCTCCTAACCGCAGGAGTGCGTTCGTCCCCGCCGACAATGCGGACGTGATCTCGCCCGGCACCGCGAACACCTCTCTCCCCTCCTCGAGCGCGAAGTCGGCGGTGATCAACGCGCCGCTGCGTTCGCGTGCCTCGACGACGATCGTCGCGGCGCAGAGACCGGCGATGACGCGGTTACGAGCCGGAAAACGCCACGGTGCAGGTTCCACGCCTGGCTCGTATTCCGAGGCGATGAGCGACCGCTCGCAGATCGCCTGCGCCAAGGTCGCATGCGCGGCTGGGTAGTCACGATCGATCCCGCAGCCGAGAACAGCGACCGTGTGACCGTCCGTCTTCAGCGCACCGCGATGCGCTTCGCCGTCGATACCGCGCGCGAGCCCGCTGACAACCACGACGCCGGCCGCGGCGAGGTCGCGACCGAGCATGCGCGCCACCTGGGCGCCGTACGCCGAACACGCGCGGGCTCCGACGATCGCAACGGCAGGCTTTGCGAGGAGTGCCGCCTCACCGTCTCCTCGCAGGTAGAGCCGAACCGGTGGATCGTGGATCGCGCGGAGCAGCGGCGGCAGCTCGCGCCTACGCAAATAGGTCACGGCGTCGCAAGCTCGCTGGGAGCGCGATACGCGAGGGCCTCGGCCACATGCTCGGGCAGAACGTCGTCGGAGTCGGCGAGCGCTGCGATCGTGCGCGCGACGCCGGCGACCTTCGCGCGGCCGCGCCCCGACAGGGGCAGCCGCTCGACAGCCCGGGTCAACAGCTCGTCGGCGGCAGCCGTTCGCTTCGGCGTGGCATCCGCGAGCCGCAGGCGCGCCGCCACGACTCGCGCGCGCACCGGATCGGAAGCCTCCCCCGGGCCGGCCTGAAGCTCGAGGGCGCGAGCCCTGGGGACCGTCACGATCAGGTCGAACCGGTCGAGCAATGCTCGCGAGAGCTTGTCCCGATAGCGCGCGAGCCTCTGCGCGGAGCAGCTGCATTGCGCACCGGGATCTCCCCGTGCCCCACACGGACACAAATTCATCGTCCCGATGAGTTGGAACCTGGCCGGAAAGCGGACACTGCCGGCAGCGCGCGCGACGACGAGCTCCCCGTCCTCGAGCGGCTGGCGTAGCGCTTCGAGCGCGGGACGCTGGAACTCCGCGAGCTCGTCGAGCAGCAGTACGCCGCGATGCGCGAGGCTTGCTTCGCCGGGGCGCAATCTCGGCCCGCCGCCGACGATCGCGGCCGTCGACGCACTGTGATGCGGCGCGCGAAACGGCGCGTAGCCGATCAGCGGATGGTCCGGATCGACGAGACCCGCGACCGAGTGGATGCGCGTGACCTCGAGTGCCTGCTCTTCCTCGAGCGGCGGCAGGATCCCGGGCAGCCGGCGGGCGAGCATCGTCTTGCCCGTGCCGGGCGGACCTCCGAGCAGCAGGTTGTGACGGCCGGCTGCGGCCAGCTCGAGCGCGCGCCGCCCGCGCTCCTGTCCGCGGACGTCGGCGAGGTCGAGCGGACGCCGCCTTGCCTTGCCGTTGCCGACGACGTACTCGGGCGGCTCGAGCTCGCCGCGGAGATACGCGACCGCGTCCGCAAGGTGGCGCACGCCGACAGGCTCGACCCCCGCCAGCGCAGCCTCGGCGCACGCTTCGTACGGACAGATGATCCGCTCCAGGTCGGCGCGCCGCGCACCCTCGGCCACGGCGAGCACGCCGCCGACCCGACGCAGCCGCCCGTCGAGCGCGAGCTCGCCGCAAGAAGCGTGTTCGGCGAGGCGCGCCCGCGGAAGTTGGTGCGATGCGGCGAGCAGCGCGAGTGCAATCGGCAGATCGAATCCCGACCCTTCCTTCTTCAGCTCGGCCGGCGCCAGGTTGACCGTTACGCGCCCTCCGGGGAACTCGAGCTCCGCTGACAGAATCCCACTGCGAACCCGCTGCTTCGCCTCCTGACAGGCTCGGTCGGCAATGAATGAACGCATGGAGGCACTAATGGGATTGCCCGACCTTCCACCAGGCTGACATGCCTCGCATCCAGGATCAAGCCGAGAACGCCGAGCGGTACGCGACGGCGAGCTGATCTCACGCGCTTCAGCCTGCCCCGAT
>WNGD01005817.1_pt1 | contig 11905 bp, 11 predicted proteins | sample 5400671 | NCBI WGS metagenome assembly WNGD01 (sample SAMN13153369, study PRJNA577476) | soil metagenome | isolation source: 40 cm soil or saprolite under grassland replicate 2 | place: USA:California | collected 2016-06-15
CCGCTCTGTGAGGGAGCGACGAGATGTTCGAGAGGTTCACCGACCGGGCGCGGCGGGTTGTGGTCCTGGCTCAGGAAGAGGCCAGGATGCTCAACCACAACTACATCGGCACCGAGCACATCCTGCTCGGCCTCATCCATGAGGGCGAGGGCGTGGCCGCCAAGGCGCTTGAGTCGCTCGGGATCAGCCTGGAGGCCGTGCGCCAGCAGGTGGAGGAGATCATCGGGCAGGGCCAGCAGGCCCCGTCCGGGCACATCCCGTTCACTCCGCGCGCCAAGAAGGTCCTTGAGCTCTCGCTGCGCGAGGCCCTGCAGCTCGGCCACAACTACATCGGCACCGAGCACATCCTGCTCGGCCTCATCCGCGAGGGCGAGGGCGTGGCCGCGCAGGTGCTGGTCAAGCTGGGCGCTGACCTGAACCGGGTCCGCCAGCAGGTGATCCAGTTGCTGCACGGATACCAGGGCAAGGAGCCGGCCGCCGCTGGCGCGCCGTCCGAGACGGCGCCGTCCACCTCGCTGGTGCTGGACCAGTTCGGCCGGAACCTGACCGCGGGCGCGCGCGAGGGCAAGCTCGATCCGGTGATCGGCCGGGAGAAGGAAATCGAGCGGGTCATGCAGGTGCTGTCCCGGCGCACCAAGAACAACCCGGTGCTGGTCGGCGAGCCCGGCGTCGGGAAGACCGCTGTCGTCGAGGGGCTGGCCCAGAAGATTGTCAAGGGCGAGGTGCCGGAGACCCTCAAGGAGAAGCAGCTCTACACCCTGGATCTCGGTGCGCTGGTGGCCGGCTCCAGGTACCGGGGTGACTTCGAGGAGCGGCTGAAGAAGGTCCTGAAGGAGATCAGGACCCGCGGGGACATCATCTTGTTCATCGACGAGCTGCACACGCTGGTGGGCGCGGGCGCCGCCGAGGGCGCGATCGATGCCGCCTCGATCCTGAAGCCGATGCTGGCCCGCGGCGAGCTGCAGACGATCGGCGCGACCACGCTGGATGAGTACCGCAAGCACCTGGAGAAGGACGCTGCGCTTGAGCGCAGGTTCCAGCCGATCCAGGTCGCCGAGCCGACGATCTCGCACACCATCGAGATCCTCAAGGGCCTGCGGGACCGCTACGAGGCGCACCACCGCGTGTCGATTACCGATGACGCGCTGGTCGCCGCGGCCCAGCTCGCCGACCGCTACATCAGTGACCGCTTCCTGCCGGACAAGGCGATCGACCTGATCGACGAGGCAGGCTCCCGGATGCGCATCCGCCGCATGACCGCACCGCCTGACCTGCGCGAGTACGACGAGAAGATCGCTGACGTGCGACGGGAGAAGGAGTCGGCCATCGACTCCCAGGATTTCGAGAAGGCCGCGGCGCTCCGCGACACCGAGAAGCAGCTGATCGCGAAGAAGGACGCCAGGGAGAAGGAGTGGAAGGCCGGTGACATGGACCTGCCGGCCGAGGTGAACGAGGAGCTGATCGCGGAGGTCCTGGCGACCGCGACTGGCATCCCGGTCTTCAAGCTCACCGAGGAGGAATCCCAGCGGCTGCTGCGGATGGAGGATGAGCTGCACAAGCGCGTGATCGGGCAGGACGTCGCCATCAAGTCGCTGTCTCAGGCCATCAGGCGGACCAGGGCAGGGCTGAAGGACCCGAAGCGGCCCGGCGGCTCGTTCATCTTCGCTGGCCCGTCCGGGGTCGGCAAGACGGAGCTGTCCAAGACGCTGGCCGAGTTCCTGTTCGGCGACGAGGACTCGCTGATCCAGCTCGACATGAGCGAGTACATGGAGAAGCACACGGTGTCCCGGCTGTTCGGGTCCCCGCCCGGGTACGTCGGCTACGAGGAAGGCGGCCAGCTGACCGAGAAGGTCCGCCGCAAGCCGTTCTCCGTGGTGCTGTTCGACGAGATCGAGAAGGCCCATCAGGACATCTTCAACTCGCTGCTGCAGATCCTTGAGGACGGGCGGCTTACCGACGCGCAGGGCAGGGCGGTCGATTTCAAGAACACCGTCATCATCATGACCACGAACCTGGGCACCCGGGATATCTCCAAGGGGGTTTCGGTCGGCTTCGCCGCGGCGACCGAGTCCAAGGGCTCGTATGACCGGATGAAGAACAAGGTGAACGAGGAGCTGAAGCAGCACTTCCGGCCGGAGTTCCTCAACCGGGTGGATGACACGATCGTCTTCCACCAGCTCACCCAGGAGGAGATCGTCACCATCGTCGACCTGATGATCGCCAAGGTCGACGAGCGGCTGAAGGACCGGGACATGGGCCTGGAGCTGCGTCCCGCCGCGAAGACGCTGCTGTCGGAGCGCGGTTATGATCCGGTGCTCGGCGCCCGGCCGCTCCGCCGCACGATCCAGCGGGAGATCGAGGACAACCTGTCGGAGAAGATCCTCTTCGGCGAGCTCAAGGCGGGCCAGATAGTGATGGTCGACGTCGAGGGCACCGGGCAGGAGGCGCAGTTCACGTTCAAGGGCGTGGCCAAGCCGGAAGCCGTGCCGGACGCGCCGCCAGCGGCGCCCGCGACGGTCAAGAGCAAGGCCGCCGCGGCCGGCCCCGACGCGCTGCGAACCGGCGAGTGACGCCAGGACTCGGCGGCAGTACCCGCGGCCGGCCCGCACCCAGCTGGGTGCGGGCCGGCCGCCTACCCGGGCAGCACGAACCGCCCGTCTGCCAGTGGTTCCGCAAGGCCGTCGGCTACCAGCCCGTCGAGTGCGCGGGCTAGCTGCTGGTGATCGGGCCAGGCCGCGGTCAGGTCCGCGGCCGGGACGGGACCGCCCGCGTCGCGGAGGACGACGAGCAGGCTGCCCCGGCATTGCCGGTCGCTGCCCTGGTAGCGCGGCGCGGCCCGTGGCCTGGCACCGGCCGGGCTGCCGGCCAGCCGCCAGGCGCAATCCGGCGCGACCGGGCAGCTGGCGCACCGCGGCCGGGTAGCGGTGCAGACCAGCGCGCCTAGTTCCATGACGGCAACCGACCAGCGTGCCGCTTCCCGGCGCCCGGCCGGCAGGAGCGCCTCGGCGAGCCTCCTCTCGGCCGCTGAGGTGCTGCGGGGCGGGAACTCCCGGCCTCGCACCAGCCGGGCGAGCACTCGCCGGACATTCGTGTCGAGCACGGCATGCCGCTGCCCGAAGGCGAAGCTGGCGACCGCCGCGGCGGTGTAGGACCCTACGCCGGGCAGCGCTGCCAGGGCATCGGTGGAGCGGGGCACCTGGCCCGCATGCAGCTCCGTGATAATCCGGGCGGCAGCATGCAGCCGGAGCGCCCGCCGCGGGTAGCCAAGCCGGCCCCATTGCCGCACCGCGTCGCCCGGTGCGGACTGAGCGAGCGATCTGGGGTTCGGCCAGCGGGCCAGCCACGCCTGGTAGGCGGGCAGCACGCGCGCCACCGGCGTCTGCTGCAGCATGATCTCGCTGACCAGGATTGCCCACGGCGAGGCATCGGGCTGCCGCCAGGGAAGTTCCCGTGCATTCGAGGCATACCAGCTCAGCACAGGCGCCTGATACCCGTTACTCATGACGGGCTGATCCTGGCACAGCCGCCGTGCCTGGCGGATCCTGGCATCCCGCGCAAGTCTCCGACCTGCGGTAATGCGCCGGCAAAGGGGCGGCGGGTCGGCGGCTGGCGCCGGTCGGGCTCTTGCATACTCAGGGCATGGGGGAAAATACTTTCCGTTACAAAAAAGGGGAGAGGCCGGCTTCGACCTACTGGCGGCGGCGATTCCTTGCGCTGGTCGGCGGCCTGGCGATCTTCGCGTTGCTGGCCTGGTCGGTATCCGGGGCAATCGGCGGGGCGAAGGTGATCAGCCCGGCGGCCAACGTGGTGGCCGGCTACCAGCACCGGCCTGCTGGCAGCGGCGCGGGGCCGGGGGGGCCCGGGGCGGCCACGGCGCCGCAGGCGTCCTCGACCCCTTCGCCGCGGCCATCCGGCTCGGATAGGCATCACCTGGGCCGCCACCAGCGCCGTGCCCGCGGGCACCCGGGCCGCAGGGCCACCAGGCCGGCGCCGCGGAAACCGTCCACCCGGCCTAAGCGGCCCGGCGCGCCCGCCGCATCCGCAAGTCCGGTGCCGGGCCGCGGCGGCGCGCATGGCAGGGCGCGCGCCTGTCCCCGGAGCAGCGTCGTGATCAGCCTGTTCGCCAGCCAGATCAGTTACGCAGCACACACGCGGCCGGTGTTCGACGTGGACGTGGTCTCCACCTGGGGCAAGACCTGCACCTTCAACGTCGGCGGCGCGCACCTGGCAGTGGTGATCAAGGCGGGCAGCACCCGGGTATGGAGCTCGGCTGACTGTCTGCAGGGCAGGAAGTCGCTGTTCACCGACCTGGTCAAGGGGGTGCCGACGACGCTGTCGATCTCCTGGGATCGCCGGGCCTCATCGCCTGGCTGCAGGCGCGCCTCGTCCGCGGTGCCCGCCGGGCTGTACTGGGCGACGGCATCGAGCGGGAAGCTCACCAGCAACAAGGAAATCTTCCGGATCCGGTGAGCGCGCGGGTCCGGTGAGCGCGCGGGTCCGGTGAGCGCGCGGGTGCGGTGAGCGCGCGGGTCCGGTGAGCGCGCGGGTCCGGTGCGCGCGGGCACGGTGGGCCGCGAGGCCGCCGCCCGGCCTATACGTAGCGTTCGACGATGGATGACTCCGCGAGCCGGGAGAGCCCTTCGCGGATGCTCCGCGCGTGCGATTCCCCGATGCCGGCGACCTGCTGCAGGTCCTCGACGCTTGCCGCGAGCAGCTTCTGCAGCCCGTCGAAATGCTCGACAAGCCGCTCGACCGACAGCCGCGGCAGCCGCGGGACCTTGGCCAGCAGGCGGTATCCGTGCGGGCTGACCGGGTGGTCGAGCGCGTCGGGCTGGCCGAATCTGAGGGTGGCTGCCACCTTGGCGACGTCGAGCAGTTCGTCAGGGGACAGCCTGCCCAGGTCGGTCAGGACGGCGCCCATGGCGAGCTGGCGGTCGCCGCCGGTGCCGGGCACGTAGTCAAGGACCAGCAGCTCGCGCTCGGCGTCGGTGCCGGCCACCAGCTCGTCGAGCTGCAGCGCGAGCAGCCTGCCGCCGGTGCCCAGCTCCACCATGTAGCCCTCGATCTCGGCTGCTATGCGGCGGACCATCTCTAGCCGCTGCGCGACCGATGTGATGTCCCGGACGGTGGCGAGATCCTCGATCTCGAGGGCGGAAAGCGCGCCAGAGACTTCATCGAGCCGGAGCCGGTACCTCTCCAGGGTGCCCAGGGCCTGATTGGCGTGCGACAAGATGGCCACGGAATCCTCAAGCACGTGCCTGGTGCCGTCGATGAACAGCCCGATGGTTCGCATCGACTTGCTGACCGCGACCACCGGATATCCGGTCTGCCTCGCGACGCGCTCCGCGGTCCGGTGCCGGGTGCCGGCCTCGTCCGTCGGCAGCGCAGGATCGGGCATGAGGTGCACGGCGGCCCGCACGATGTTGTTCGCCGCGCAGTCGAGGACAATCGCGCCGTCCATTTTGGCGAGCTCGCGCAGCCGGGTCGCCGAGAAGGAGACCTTGAGCTCGAATCCGCCCGAGCAGAGACCTTCGACGATCTGGTCGTAGCCGAGCACGATCAGCGCGCCGGTATTTCCGCGCAGGATCCGCTCCAGGCCCTCTCGCAGGGCCGTTCCTGGCGCAAGCGCGGTGAGGGCTGCCCGGCGGCGCTCATCTCGGCCCTTGCTCGCTGCAGGCACGGAACCCCCGGAGATGAGGGACTACTGACTGCGGCCAGTCTATCGGCGACTCGTCAGCAGCGCCCCCGGTTGGCTGGCTGCGGCTACCTGCCGAGGGCCGCCGCCATCGCTTCCCTGATATCCCCGGCCTCCCTGACGTCGGCCAGCATGCCACTCGCCGCCTGGACTGGCCCGGCCGCGTCCGCCGGTCCCGCGGGGAGACCGCCCGAGCCACGCGGCACGATCGCGATGCGGAATCCCATCCGCTCAGCCTCCGCCAGCCGGCGCTGTATGCCCGGGACCCGGCGGATCTCGCCGGCCAGGCCAACCTCGCCGATAGCGACCAGCTGCGGAGGCAGGCTCAGGTCTGACGTCGCGCTCGCCACCGCTAGCGCGACGGCCAGGTCCACGGATGGCTCGGTGAGCCTGACTCCCCCCACCGTCGCGGCGTAGACGTCCTGCTTTCCGATGGTCACGCCGGCCCGCCGTTGCAGGACGGCGAGCACCATGCCCACTCGCGAGGCATCCAGGCCGGATGTCACCCTTCGGGCCAGGTCCGCAGTCGATGCGCAGACCAGTGTCTGCACCTCGGCGACGAGCGGACGGCGGCCCTCCAGCGCGACCGTAACGCAGGTGCCAGGGACCGGATCGCGCACCTGCGAAAGGAACAGCCCGCTCGGATCGGCCAGGCCGATCAGGCCGTACTCACCCAGTTCGAAGCAACCGATCTCGTCGGTGGGGCCGAACCTGTTCTTCAGCGCACGCACCATCCTGAGCTGTGAGTGCCGGTCGCCATCGAACTGCAGGACGACGTCAACCAGGTGTTCCAGCGCGCGCGGCCCGGCTATCGCGCCATCCTTGGTCACGTGCCCGACCAGGACGGTGGTCAGCATCTGCTGCTTAGCCACCTCCATCAGCGCGGCAGTGACCTCGCGGATCTGGGTAACGCCGCCGGGCGCGCCGTCACTGCCGGCGGCGTTGACGGTCTGCACAGAATCGACGATCAGCAGACTGGGCCGGACCGCATCGACGTGCCCAAGGACGGCGGACAAGTCCGTCTCGGCGGCAAGGTAGAGCTGCTTGCTGACGGCCCCGATGCGGTCGGCGCGAAGCCGTACCTGCGCGGCTGACTCCTCGCCGGTGACGTAAAGGACGGGGCCGGCCTCGGCGGCGAGCGCGCCCGCCTCAAGCAGCAAGGTGGACTTGCCAACGCCCGGCTCGCCGGCCAGCAGCACTACCGCGCCTGGCACTAGCCCGCCGCCGAGCACCCGGTCAAGTTCATCGAGGCCGGTGGGGCGCGCGCTGGCGCTGCTGGCGTCCACGTCGGTGATCGGGATAGCGGCGCCCGAGCCGGGAATGACCAGCTGCCCGGCCCGGCCGGGCGAGCGCAGAATCCCCCGAGCCATGGCCGGGACCCGGGCCTCGGCGACCGTGCCCCAGCCCTGGCACTCACCGCACCGGCCTGCCCATTTCATGCTTTGCCAGCCGCACTCCGAGCATTGATATAGCGCCGCAGTAGCTGACTTCCCCATGGCGGGAACAGTAGTGGCAGCCGCCGACAGTCCTGGCTCCGGCTGGGCCGGCATAGGCTGGCTAGGCACGGATAGCGCAGGCCGGAGAGGATCCGGAGAGTAGGGGAGAGGCCTTGGGCCGCATTGCACCGGCTTCGGGTGCGCTGGTGGCGCTGTCCAGCGCCTCAGTCTTCCCCGAGCGGACGCCGGACGCCTTCGAGACCGCGGCCAGGCTCGGCTATGACGGCGTCGAGGTCATGGTTTCGACCGACCTGATCAGTCAGGACGTCGACGTCCTGCGCAGGCTCGCCGACTATCACCACGTTCCTGTCCTCGCGGTGCACGCGCCATGCCTGCTCATTACCCAGCGGGTCTGGGGCCGGGAGCCGTGGGGCAAGCTGAACCGGGCCAGGGAAGCAGCCGAGAAGCTGGGCGCACGAGTCGTCGTGCTGCATCCGCCGTTCCGCTGGCAGCGGGAGTACGCACGGGACTTCGAGGCCGGGCTGGCCAAAATAAGCGAGGAAACCGACGTGATCTTCGCTGTGGAGAACCTGTACCCGCTCCGCGCGCGCGGCGCCGAGGTGGCCGCGTACGCCCCGCACTGGAATCCGGTCGAGCTTGACTGCCGGCACGTGACTCTGGACCTATCGCACACCGCCGTGTCGGGATCCGACGCCATGGAGATGGTTGCTGAACTCGGTCCCCGGCTGGCGCACGTGCACATGGCTGATGGCGACAGGCCCGGCCTGCCCGACGCGCACCTGGTGCCGGGCCGGGGCGGTCAGCCGTGCGCGGAGGTGCTGCAGCGACTCAGGTCGAACGGCTACGCGGGGGTGGTGGTGCTTGAGGTGAACACACGGCGCGCGATGGCCAATGACGAGCGGCAGGCAGACCTGGCCGAGGCCCTCGCCTTCACCCGGCATCATCTCGGCCAATACGGCGGGCTAGCGCCTGCTACGCCTCAAGGATCAGGGTCACAGGACCGTCGTTGACCAGCATGACCTGCATATCCGCGCCGAAAACCCCCGTCTGTACCTCAGCCCCGAGGCCGCGCAGCGCGTCGGCGAACGCGTTGACGAGCGGCTCGGCGACAGACCTCGGCGCTGCAGCCTGCCACGTCGGCCGCCGCCCCTTCGCGGTTTCCGCGTAGAGCGTGAACTGGCTGATGACAAGTAGCGGCGCTCCCGTTTCTGCGCAAGACCGCTCACCCGGCAGAATGCGGAGATAGTAGATCTTGCGGGCAAGCGCTGTGGCAGTCGCTGGCGTGTCCGGGTGAGTCACCCCGACGAGCACCACCAGGCCGGGGCGGGGCAGAGAGCCCACGATCGTCCCGGCCACATCAACATTCGCGGTACTTGCCCGCTGGATCACGGCTCGCACGAGAAGGCATTCTCCGCTCATGACGACACACAGCACACGCCGGCCCGCCGCCGGGCAGTCCTCCGCAACTGGTTCAGCCCACGCGTCGTCTCCTGGGTCGGCCGTTGCGTCCTCGGCCGGCCGGGACGGCACGCTCATTACCGTCGCGCCGACCGGCGCCGAATCGGACAAGGCGTCGGTGCCGGCGCTGCCAGTGACGCTCGACGAGCTGGTTACCACCGCGAAGACATGCAGAGTCGCGGGGGCCGCGGTCATCCATGTGCATATCAGGGACGAAAATGCGCGTCCCACCCTGGACCTTGGCAGGCTCAAAGACACCGTCCAGGCGCTGCGGGAAGGCACGGACCTTGTCATCCAGCTATCAACCGGCGGGGCGGTCACTGACGGCTTCGGGGCTCGACTTGCCGTCCTGGATGCGGGCCCTGACGCATGCTCGCTTACCTGCGGGACGGTGAATTTCGGTGATGAGGTGTTCGCCAACCCCTGGCCATTCATTTGCGAGCTCTATGGCCGGACCAAGGAAGTCGGGGTAGTGCCGGAATTCGAGCTATTCGACATGGGCCACATAGCTACGCTGCACCGGCTGCTTGATGATCTCGGCATGCCGTACGGCGGGCACGTGCACTGCGACCTGGTAATGGGGGTGCCAGGCGGGATGCCGGGTACCGCCGCGCAACTGGTCCAGGCGGTGGCCGCGCTGCCGTCCGGTGCGACGTGGTCGGCGACTGGCGTCGGCAGGACGTCGGTGCCGGTGATGTTCGCTGCGCTATCGGCAGGCGGCCACCTGCGGGTCGGGATGGAGGACACGATCTCGTTCGCCCGCGGCCGCCCGGTGACGGACAACGCTGAACTGGTGGAGCGAGCGGCCGCATTGGCCGGACTGGCGCAGCGGCCCGCGATGACACCAGATCAGGCTCGCGCCTTGCTGGGCGTGAATCGCAGCCGCTGAACCGCGAATCCAGGTCGAGCTACACCCCAGGCAGCATCGTCCTGGACCAGTGCGTGATGGCCGACGAACGCGCCGTCGATGTGGCTGGTCGGCACGGCCGGGACATCCATGCGGAAGGCGCATGGAGCACGGCCATCCTCCGCCCGCGTTCGTCTCCGGACTGGGATACGCCCATAGGCAAGCCCGAACCGGTGGGCTGGCTGCAAGCCACCTTGCCTAGCTCACCCGGTACTCCCATCCTTCCTGCCACGCGAAGTTCTCGGCAACGAGATCCTCCAGCGGGACGCCGCCGATGAGGTGGTCCAGGCCCCACCGAGTGGCGACATGACCGATGACGAGGACCCGCTGCCCGTTCCAGCGCAGTGGCAGGTCATCGAGGAACCGGTCGACGCGCACAACGGCCTGCCGCCAGCTTTCCCCGCTCGGATACGGCCGGTCTAGATGCTCGCGCCGGCCAGCGTGCAGCTCGGCCACGGGCATCCCGTTTCGCTGCCCGTAGTCACATTCGCGCAGCCGCCAGTCATAGAGCACCGGAATCGTGGACTCGCCGAAGGCGGCGGATGCGGTCTCGACAGCGCGGGTCAGGTCGGAGCTGAACACCGCGGTGATCCCGTCGCTCGTGCGCCGCTGCCCCAGCTGCCGCGCCTGCATCCGGCCCCGTTGCGAGAGCCGGCCGGGCATCCAGCCGCTGGCGCGTCCTTGTTCGTTGTCCTCGGTCGTGGAATGGGTCTTCAAATACCAGCTCGATGGCCACCAGCCAACCCTACGAACGGCATGCCGCGACACACGTATCGGCGGCGATCGATGGCCGGCACGCGGTCTTGGCCTGGGTGCGGGGCGCTGACCTTCGGCTGGGCGGCAGCAGAGCTACTGGCGATCGCGACCTGCCGCATGGGAACAGCTGCGCCCTCCGTGCTGCAGCCGATCGCCCGAGTGCCTGCCTGATTTCGGCAGTGCCGGCGTACGGGCCGGTGGCGAGGCGGCTGAAATCCGGCCGGACGGCACCGGAAGCATCGTCGGCGACCGCGGGCATCAGTCGCCACCTGGCTACCTTGGCAGAGTGATCGGGCCGGAGCGCTCACGGCAAGTTTGCAAGCGCGAGCGCCGATGGTGAGACTGGGGCCATGAGCCCGGTGAATGTCAGCTCGATCGGAAGCTTCGTTCGCGAGCAGCGTGAACAGGCCAAGATCTCAATCCGCCAGCTCGCTCAGGCCGCCGGCGTGCCCAATTCGTATCTGGGCCAGATCGAGCGGGGACTCCGCAAACCAAGCGCGGACCTACTCCAGCAGCTCGCAAAGGGCCTGCGGATCTCCGCCGAGGTGCTATACGTCCAGGCCGGGATCCTGGAGGACCGACCGCACGGCGTTAGCGTGCGAAGCGCCGTTCTCGACGATCCCGATCTGAACGAGCGGCAGAAGCAAATGCTGATTGAGCTCTACGACTCGTTCCGCAAGGAGGCGGCGCTGGCCGCGGGCCCGGAAGCGGCGCTGGCCGCGGGCCCGGAGGCGGCGCTGGCCGCGGGCCCGGAGGCGGCGCTGGCCGCGGGCCCGGAGGAGCCCGGGGATGCATCGCCGCATGCCGGGGACGCAGAATCTACCAGCGAAACGGAGTCTGCCAGCAAAGCGGAGCCTGAGCACATGGTTCCGAGCCCGGCCGCCAGCAGATAGCCTGACATCGTGATTTTCAGCAATCCGGGCGCGTACTCGGCGCTCACCTGGCTCTTCGAGGTGCTGGCCATTGCCGCATTCGTCGTCGAGGCATGGGCATTTATCGACGCTCTCCGCCGGCCTTCTCAGGCGTTCGTGGCGGCAAGCAAGCAGACCAAGCCGCTGTGGCTGATCATCCTTGGCGTCGCCACCGCGATCGGCCTCGGCACCGCCGCGAGCACCGGCTTCGCGGCTATCGGCATCCTCTCCGTCGCCGCTTTCGTCGCGGCGGGGGTCTATCTCACCGACGTCCGGCCCCGGGTCAGGGGATTTAATGGCGGGTCATCGCGCCAGGGCCCGTACGGCCCCTGGTGAGCCACGAGCTCACCCGCGGATCCACCAAGGCCACGCCAAGCCGGCAGGCCGCACCAAGCTGGCAGGCCTCACCATGCCGGCAGGCCGCACCAAACTGGCCGCACCAAGCTAGCAGGCCTCACCAAGCCGGCAGGCCTCACCAAGCCGGCAGGCCGCACCAAACTGGCCGCACCATGCCGGCAGGCGACGCTGAGTCGCTGGCTACGCCGGGTCGCAGGTCGCGCCTGGCCCGCCCGGCTTTGCACTAGGCTCAATGGCCGTGAGCGAGACCCAGTGGCGAACGCACCGGCTTGAGCTAGCTGACCAGACCCTGCGCGAATGGGATGCGGTCGTTATCGCGGCAGCGCCGGACGGCATCGTACTTGACCGGTCAGCGTTCTATCCC
>WNGD01009901.1_pt1 | contig 11904 bp, 10 predicted proteins | sample 5400671 | NCBI WGS metagenome assembly WNGD01 (sample SAMN13153369, study PRJNA577476) | soil metagenome | isolation source: 40 cm soil or saprolite under grassland replicate 2 | place: USA:California | collected 2016-06-15
CACGGGACCGAGCGCACCTTCGCCGACTGACGCCGAGGCCACGGGAGATCCGGCGGGCCCGCGGACCTGGTTCTACAGCGATCCCGGCGACCTGCCCATGGCGCTGGCCTGCGCCGAGCGCGGCATCGGTTACCTGGCTTACTCGCCGTTCGGCGGCCCGGATTTCAGCAGCGGCGACGCCTGGCGGATGGTGTGCGGTGAGGCGCTGCGGGAGTATGAGGACGGCTTCCGGGCGGACCTGGAGCCGGTCAGCGATCCCGCGTTCGACGGTGCGCCCTGGGAGGTGGTCAGGGCGGCCAGGACACCAGCTGAGAGCGCTGCGGTACGTAGAGCTGGCGACGATGTTGGAGGCCGCTACCCGTGCGGCACAGGCGGAATGCTGTTAACCATGAGCATCGCATTCTCGGACAGGACCGAGAGCCAGTAGTTCATCCGTTCGGCGTTGGTGGTGTCCTGCCAGTGGGCGAACAGCCAGGCGGCGTCGGAGAGAGGCAGTCGGCCTTCCGCCTGGTGGACCTCGGCGGTGAAGGAGACCCCCTGCGGAGGGCATGCGTCGATGGCCGTTGACACGATGGAAGCCAGGCCGCCTGGCCCGTACATCATGTTCAGTGACCGGCGGCCCTGATAGCTGAAGGGGATGGGCAGCCGGGTCAGGAAACTGAAATGATCCCTGAGCCCTGGGACAAGGGGATGCCCATCGTGCAGGTGAAAGTGCACGTGCTTGCCGAGCCGGCCAAGCGAACGTGTGACCTCGAGCACGTGTGGCAGGGCAGCTGCCACCGCGTCCTGGATGTCTGCCACCAGGTCGGGCAGGCGGTGGTCCGCCACGCCGAGCTTCTTGAGATCCAGGCCGGGATGGCTGTCTCCGAACCTGGCGGTCACTTGTCTCAGGCCGATGTGTCCGACGTCGATGCAGCAGCTGACTCGTTCGGCGTTCCGGAGTTGCTCTGCCACCTCGACGAACCACCCGCGATCCAGTCCGGCCGCGTACTCGAGGAAAACCAGGGGACCGGCCGGCCGCTGGCAGAGGCGGCCATTCAGCTCACGCATCCCGGCGAGCAAACGGTCGGTCTGGGCTCCCATCTCACGCTTGTCGTGGACGACGAGGCCGGCGACGCGGCCCGCGAAGCGGTCGGCGAATTCCCGTACCAACGCGCGGTCCCGCCCGTGCAGCACGTTGACGCCCCGGTTCAGGTGGACGACGGGCAGGCGCGGATGGGAAGGCACGAACCGCAGGACACGCTCGAGCTGATCTGGCGTGTCGGCGTAGACCTCGGCGGCCGTGCCCATCTGGGCGAAGCGGAGCCCGGCGAGCCTGAGTAGCGCCTCATCCCCGTCGACGCGTTGCTGGAACAAGGCGTGAACGTAACCAGAGGCCTCGCCGAGATCTCGTTCATCCATGACTCTCAACTCCACAGCGTGCAGACGGTCTTCTCACCCTCGCATCGCTGCCAGGGCAGGCCCGGACTAGGCCGCGCGTGGCAGCTGCTCCGCAGCGGCCGGAAAGCGACCGACAGCGCGCGGCATTGTCCGCCTCAGCCGCTTCAGCTGAACGCGGGCGCTGTCATGACGCATGCGGACGTAGTGGACGATGCCTTCCATCGTCTTTTTCCCGTGCCGCAGTTCGTGCTGTCGGCAGCCGCTCCGGTAGATCTCGTCGTTGCTGTACCGCCGACCAGTGAACGGGCGACCATCGGGCGTATCCGATTCCAGGTAGGCCGCCTGCCGGACCCGGTACCACAGGCCATCCTCAGAGCGCGGCCCGATCTGCGCGGCAATGGCCTTCGAATTGAACTCGGTATCGAGCGTGTGCTCCAAATAATCCAGGTAATACTGTCGGTAGTCGTGGTTGCGGAGTAGGTTCCGGACGAGCGGGATTTTCGGTTTGTGACGGTTCGTTTTTCCCGGCCAGTCCAGGATATCGGCGTACTGCCACTGGGTGCCGGAATAATCGATCCCCAGGCAGTTGTCGTAGTCCCACGGTATGAAGTGGAAATAAGGAGAGCTGACAAAATCCTTTGCCACTCCTCGGTGTCCCGAGTTGTAAAGATAATAATTAGACCCCGACGCGTAATAGTTGTCCCAGCTCCCGAGCAGCATATTGACGGCCGCCCACCTGAGGAAGGCATTGACGTTCATGATGCGGTCCACCGACTCGCGGAAGGCGTCCGTGTCGAAGCGTCCCTCGCCGCCGCCCAGCCCGATGCCGTTGATCGTTCTGATGAAACAGGCCAGGTCGTCGTAGGTGCTGGCCTCGGGGTTGTTCTTGTTGGTCTGGAGCCGGTAGGTACGCTCGGCAGAGCCGGGGATGAAATACTGCCGTCCCGAGTCATCCCCGTCGGGCGCGGCCCGGTATTCTAGATACGCACCCCCAATGTCGCGATAGCCGGTTTTGTAGAGGTTTCCGCGGTAGTTCCCGCCGAAATGATCTCTCAAGAACTTCTTGTCGACGTGCTCGATGACCGAAAAGAGCCCTCTGTATCTTGCGCCGAAGGCCAGCTTCGCGTACGTATGCCGTGGCGCGGGAATATCGGCCAGGCCGAACAGGCGCCAGGCCAGCGCTTCACGCATTTGCGATGGATCGTTGTACATCGCCTTGAGATTGATCCGGGTCATTCCGGCCAGCCGGTTGCTTTGTCCTGCGGCATCGAGAATTATCCTCCAGGACGGCTTCGGTGCGTGCAGCGTACGGTTCCCGCTGTTTTTGAGCGCGAAGGCCTCGGTGCTGAACAGGACATCTCCGCCGCCGAGGACCGGAACGGGTCGGCGGTCGGCCGGATCGGTCCTCCACACATCGAGCCTGGCGCCGCGGGCGGGCCTCACCGGCTCGGCCAGGACACCGCGTCCCGGACGGAACACCGTGATATGAAACATGTGCATGTCCTCGCCGAAGAACTCCGGCTTCCCCAGCGACGCACCATGACGGCCTGCCATCTCGCTGGCCGCAGCTCTGCTGCGCCCGGGCAGCTCCCATGCCGCCACCGCACGCCCGTTGAACATCTCCCGGAACCGGTCCCCGCAGACAGCCACATCCATGCTTCCCCCATGCCTGTATCTTCCCCGCGGGCCCCGTTCACCCCTCCAGCAGAGCGGCGCGCCCGGATACCTGCTCTTCCTCACGGAGCAGGCGGCAAGGCCAGCGATACATGCGGGGACAAAAAAGCAGGGAACTTTTCGATGCAGTAGGAACGGCGGGCGCGGGTGGCAGGAGGGGCTCACACCACGACGCGCCGGTCGCCGTTGCTCTCCACCTGGCAGGCCGAGCTAAGCCTCCAGCTGAGCACCGTGACAACCTCGCCAGGCGTTACGTTATGCCGCGGCGATCAGAATGTCCGGCCAGGCGAACTGGCGGCCGCCCCTTAAGTCGGCGGCTGAGACCTGCTGGGTGGTAGCCCGCAGCACCCGGTGTCCCTGCTTGGGCACGGGCGCTGATCGGCGTGGCCGGCACTCCCGAGGCGGCTGACGATTACGACTGCATGATCAGTCCGCTGCTGCATCACCGGTCCGATGGCGCGGACACAGACTGGTCATGACTAAAGCAACACAGATTGCGCATCGGCTTCGTCTGCTAATCAGGCGGACCTGCGGCGCGGGGTGTATCAGCGGTTGCCGGGCGCCCCTCTGTACAGGTAAGAGCACCGGGCGCCAGCCCGGTGCCCGGTACGGCGGCGCCGCGAGCCGGACCGTGCCCAGATCAAGGGGGATCACCATGAACGTACCTACCGCCTCTGTCCCCGCCCCGGCTCCGGTCCGGGGGTCGAGCCTGGCCCCGTACGCCGCGGCCGGCGGCGGCAAGGTCCTGCCGGGCTGTTACGGCGTCAGTCACGGCTCCGGCCTGACCGGCGAGCTCATCAGGCACGCGACCGAATCGTGGGCCGGGCATGCCTTCGTCTACATCGGCAACGGCCAGGTCATCGAGGCCGCGCCGCCGGTCGCCAGGGTCTCCCCGGCTGCGTCCCATCCCGATGCGGTATGGAATGTGCGCTACCCGCTGACCGGCGATCAGCGGGACAAGATCTGCGCCCGGGCGCACGCCCTGGTGGGCTGCCCGTACGACTACCCGGCCTACGTCGGCTTCGCGCTGGAAGTGCTGAAGCTGCGCAGCGGCAGTCAACTCGACCCGGTCTTCAGGGAAGACCACTGGCGGGTGTGCTCGGCGCTGGTCGCGGACTGCTACGCGTACGCGGGCGCAGACCTGGAAGAGGGCCTGAAGTACCCCAACCTGATCAGCCCGGCCGACCTGTACAACATGATCGCGCACGAGGCCTGAGGCGGCCCCGCAGCATCACGGCGCGGCCGGGCTTGCTCATCGTCCCAGGCGTGTAGCAGCACACTATGACCTCGATCGTGAGCCGCCTGGCCTGCAGGATCGGCCCCGGCTTGCGGAATACCCTGAACCTATGCTCCCTTCGACGTATCCAAGATTCTCCCGATCGCAGTACAGCTGGGCACTGCTGGGGCTCATGGTCTTTATCCTCACCCTGATACTGGCTCTCACGAACCTTCAATCCATCTATGAGGCTCAGAAGGACTTCATTGTCGGCTCGCTGCTTTCACTCACAGGCTTTAGCTTTGGAAAGGCGCTGAGCCGGACGCAGGAGCAGAAGGCTATCGAGCTCATCCAGACCGCACCCACCGGAGCTGTCGTGGCAGCGCTAGAGAGGGACCGGACGGACCGCCTGCATACCGATGGGTTGTTCCAGCAACTGTCACTGCTGGCCAGGAACCTGGAAACGGCGGTTGACCGGATCTCGGAATACTACGACGCGCAGGCCAGGCGACCCGACTTCTACCGGCACCTGCCGTTGCTCAGGGTCGCGCTCGACGATCTCGACAAGGCCAACGGGAACATTGTCAACGCCGGGCAGATCCTTGGGCCGATGGCCGAGCGCCCAGGTTACGCCATTTCACCGGCCGCCCGGCTGTCCTTCACATCGATCCGCCGCGATCTGCGTGAGTCACTAGGGCGCCGAGATCAATCGTATGAATGGTTTGCGGCGCGTCTAGAGCGGCTGGGCAACAGTGAATTCTGGGACGTGTTCGATGTCATGACGTCGGATGCGCTCAAGGCGGATCGCCTGCTTGATGCGCTGCTCGGGCAGTATGTCGCCTTCCCGCCGGACGAACTTCTTGTTACCACGATCGGCTATTTGACTGCGGCAATCAGGCGGGCCAATGAGGTGGGAAAGATCCTTCACTCGCAGCAGATCGAAAAGCCGAAGATCTTCGATGTCATGGTCGAGGATCTCAACAAGGCTCTGGACGACCTCAGCCGCATCGATGTGTGTGACCCACAGCGGACCGCTAACTCGTGATCGACTGTCCGACGCTGAGGACGGAAAGCCAAGGTAAGAAAGCAGATGCGCGGACACCAACACTGTGCTTGATCCCATTCGGCGGAGCCTGCGGTAGAGCAGGAATGACGGTTCGAGGTCCCATCCCTCGGAGTTTGTGGATGCGATCAGGAGACACACTCATCTCGGGATGCATGAGAGCATTGTCAAGGCAGGTGAGACGAAGGCCTGGGAGCATGGCGGTGGGACCCAGGGCGGTCCGCGAAGTCGCGGGGGCGATCTCTGCTGATCATGCACCCGCCCTTGGCGCTGAGCCCGCGCCAGCCCGACGTCCCCACCTTTCCGTACCCTCGAGGTGAGGGGAGCTCGCCTCGCGTCGGCCTTGCGGGCCGTCTCGTGGTGGTAGCGTCCTAACGGACAGGTGCGGTCGTGCCGGGTGGGCCCTGACCGCAGCATCGTTGCTCCAGACCCTGGTGACGCCCCGAGCGGTACGCGGATGACGCCCAGGAGACCAGGAGCGACGAAGATGACAACACCCGGTTATCTTGCCCGGCCAGCCGGGCGGGCCCCGGCCGCAGACCGGCTGCCGGTCGCTGTCGACCCTTCGACGGCTAGCTTTCGTGCGCTGGCGCTGCAGGTGCGAGCGATGGGTCTCCTCGACCGGAGGTCCGGCTACTACCGGTTGAAGATCACCCTGACCATCTTCGCCTTCCTGGCCGGATGGGTCCTGTTCGTTATCGTCGGCAACTCGTGGACGACCCTCGCCGTCGCCGCATTGGCGGGGATCACCTTCACCCAACTCGGCTTCATCGGCCATGATGCTGGGCACAACCAGGTATTCGGCACACGCCGGCGCAATCGCCTGCTCGGCCTCACCGTAGGAAACGTGCTCATCGGGCTGAGCTTCGGCTGGTGGGTTCACAAGCACAACGCCCACCATGCGCATCCCAACGAGATGGGCCGCGACCCCGACATCGGCCAAGGAGTCCCCTTGGCCTCGCCTGTGCCGGGAAACGGGCGCCGCCCTCTTGCGTCGCGGCTGGCACGCTGGCAGGCGCCGCTCTTCTTCCCCCTCATGCTGCTGCGAAGCGGGGGTATGCACGTACTCGGGATCAAGCGGCTTTTGTCGCGACGAGACCGCGCCTCGGCGGTAGAAGCCTCCCTCATCGCGCTGCATGCCGCGCTGTACCTGTCGGTGGTGCTGCTGGTGCTCTCCCCGCTTAAGGCACTGGCGTTCATCGCCGTACAGCAGGCGATCTTCTCGCTATACCTGGGCATCAGCTTCGCCCCCAACCACAAGGGGATGCCGATCATCGAAACCGCAACGGCGACCAGCTTCGCCCGCCGCCAGGTAGTCACTGCCCGAAATATTACGGGCGGCCGGTTCACCGACTTCATGCTCGGCGGCCTCAACTACCAGATCGAGCATCACCTATTTCCCACGATGCCCCGGCCCAACCTGCGACGGGTCCAGGGCCTCGTCAGGGACTTCTGCGCAGCGACCGATCTTTGCTACTGCGAAGAAAGCTTCGTCGAGTCATTCCGCCAGATCCTCCATCACCTTAGCGACGTAGGAGCAGCCAGCCACGTTCAGGAGGCGCAGAGGCGGTCGGCTTAACCTAGGGCCCGACCCTTGGTGGACCGCCGTTCGGAGCCGGAATCCAGGTCCGTTCGAACATTAGCGCCGCTAACGATACTTCCGGGGAGCCAAGTTGGGAGCCATCAGCGCTGGGCGCCAGGCTACAACGAACCAACGCCTTCGTAGGTGAACGGCATGCTGGACTACGCCCAGCCGCGTCTGGCGACTGATTCACACCGAGGAGGTCACTGGTTCGATTCCAGAGCCGGCCGTTCTGCTTGGGTGCAACGCTGAAGTACAGCAACGACTACTGGCCGGCCTGCGCGGCGCGGGTCACCTGGCCTGGCTGACGGCTTCCCGCGCCGCCGCGCGCAGCGCCTCGGCCGCTGCGGATCTGCCTTCCGGTGTGGTCTGCAGTTCCCACTCGTCGAGCAAGACCACAAGACGCCGGTCCAGCTCGTCTTGCTTCTCCCACGCCGGCAGGTGGTTTAGCAAGATGACCGAGAATTCACCCACCTGCAGGCCCCCGGTACTCCGGGATGTTCATTGCCAGCCAGGCACAGGTCGGTCTCGAATCCCACGGTCCGGACGGATGCCACGGTGAACGGCTGGCCTGTGAGCGCGCAGACGCCGCGTTTGGCCTCCAGGACGGTGCCGGACAGGCGCACGTGGGCGTTGGCTTGACCGGGATCGCCGAAGGCTCCGTAGGAAAAGATGATTCTGCGGCCACTCATGGCGGCCAGGTCCAGCCTCGCTCGCGGTAGTGCTGCGGGGCCCCGGGTCGTATCTTCTGACGGGTCGAGCAGGCTGGCGGGCGACGGCCAGCCCGATGCAGGCGAGGTTGGAAGCCATGCGATGACCTTATGGAGCGAGCAGGCGCAATGCACCGAATATACGGACCAGTGCCGGTGTCCACCCGCCGGGCGGGAGCACTGAACAGGCTCGCAATGCTCGCGGAGCCGATCTGGCAGGACCGGCTCCACGAGCGACACGCTGTCAGGGCGTCATGACACCTCGAAGAACAGCTCGTACCACGTGCCGGATGTCTTGAAGTCCACCGACGGCGGGTTGCCACTTTCCCTGACGGTGACTTGGCCACCGATCTGCTTGGACTTGCCGTTGGATACTTCCTCCAGCGTCACCTCGGCGCGGCCGTTGAATTTGACGCTCGTGGGACGCAGATCCTTCTTCGTTCCCTTGTCCATGGCACGGTTCCAGACGGTGATGCCGTCGACGATGATCTTCGGCTCGTCGAGGCCCGTGATGTCATGCTGCCGATGGCATTCCAGCGTGACCAGTTCCAGTGTTGCCACTGCGTGTGCCCCCTTGTCGTGGCGGATGATGATGGGCACGACGCTCCCGGACCGGCGCTAACCGAGCGCTAACCAGGTCGCGGAGGACTGAAACAGGGCCATCTCAAGCACAATGCTTACTGGGCTCGGGTTGCCCCGGCACTGGCCCAGCGGGCCGCCTGCCGCAGGAGGATCTCGGTCGGCGGGTCCGGCGGGACGCCAAGCTGCCTCAGGGCCGAGCCGACCCGCCGGCGTGCCGCCGCAATCTGGGCGGGACGGCGGCCCCTGAGGGCAGCGGCCAGGGCGACGCGGTGGCCGCGGGCGTCGAACGGTTCCAACGACAGCGCCCGCTCGGCCAGCGCGAAGGACGCCGCCGCCTCGTCGGCGACCAGGCGCAGTTCGCCGAGCGCCAGCAGGTGGCCGACATGGCGGATGCGGACCTGGTCGATCTCGACCACGACGTCCGGGCTACGCACGTGGTGCAGGTCAGGCAGCGGATCGCCGCGCCACAGCGCGACCGCGTCGGCAAGCAGGGCGGCCGTGCGGTCGATGTCACCGTCGGCCCGCGCCTGGACGGCACGCTTGTCCAGGCGGTCAAGGGTCCACAGATCCACGGAGAGAAATTCGGACTCCAGGAGCCGGATCGTGTCACCGTCGGTGCGCAGATGGTAGCTCGCGTCACCGCCGGATCGGTCGGGTTCGAGCAGCCGGCGAAGGTGGGTCAGCGTCACCCGCATGTTCCTGGCGGCCTTCGCCGGGACCAGGCCCGGCCAGAGCAGCTCGATCGCCTGATCGCGGGTCAGGACGGGGCGCACGGCCAGTGCGCTGAGCAGTTGGCGCACGCGGGCACGCCGGAGCTCGGGTGCGTCGACCGGCACACCGTCACGCGTCAGCCGCATCGGCCCGATGACAGCGATCTGGGTCCGCTGCTCAGGAGGCGCGGGCAGTGCCGCCAGCAGCTGCGCAGCTCCCGCTGAAAGGGGTCTTTGGGCCGACCGTGCCGTCTCGCGGAGCTGCCGGTGGACTACCGGCCCGAGCGTGTCGGCTAGCCATCGGCCGAGCTCGTGCCCGTGGGGGTGACCCGCAGCCGCGAGACGAGCGGCTAGTTCGACCGACCACGGCAGCGGCAGGAAGCACAGGGCGTACGCCGGGGTCAGCTCCCCGGCAGCGGTCAGGTCGCCCGCCCGCGCCTGAACCAAGGCGCGCGCCGTGGCCCGGGCCGTGACGTGCGAGGGACCAAGGGCAACGCCGTCCCAGTGCGCGCGCAGCCGATCGTTCAAGACGTAACCGAGGGCCAGAAACCGGCGCAGGTGCCGTTCGGCAAACCGATCCTCGACGGGCCATCTGGCCACGTGGCGAGCGTAGGCCTGCCGCGCCGCCGGCTCCGCGCCGCGCACTACAGCAACGGCCGCCTGGGCGGCGCAGGCTAGGACGGCGTCGCGAGGATTGTCGTAGTCAGCCGGGTCTCCGCAGGGAAATGATGGAAACGGGGCTTCTTCTCCGCACGAGGCCGCCATCACCGCCGCCAGCGCCGTTGCCACGAACCCTTCTCGCGCCGTCGTCGGGTCCGTGACCACCGCTGGCGGCCGGACGCGGGCCTGCGCACCGGCCCCGGAGCCGGCCGAGGCGTGGGCCAGGACCGCGCCAAGTCCTCGGCGGCGCAGCCGGTTCAGGTCGGACGGGTCACCGTCGAACCAGCGCGCCATGGCACCGGAGAGCCGGACGAGCTGGTCTCCGGCCTCGGCCAGCGTCCGGTCGGCCAGTTCCGCCGCTTCCCGGCCACGCCCGCACATGTTCAGGCAATGGAAATGAAATCTCCAGACGGACAGCGCGAGAGCCCGGGTTACCTCGTGCATCGGCGCCTTGCCGAACTCGGCTAGCGCGGCCTCCGGGTCACCGGCGACTTCGGCGCGCATCGCGGCGACGTTGTGGCGCAGCAGCGTCACAACAGGAGAAACGGGGCCGTCGAGCCGGTCCCCCCACTCGGCCACTACGGCCAGCCGGGCATGGTCGGCGCGGGAGTGCGCCGTGATCATTGCCTGTCCCAGCACGGCTGCGGCGCCGTGGTGGTCACGACGGTCGAGCATCTCTCGCCAGGCCCGGTCGAGCAAGGGGTCGATGCGCGGATCCTTGAAGTCGCATGCGTGCAGAACCGCGGCCCGCAGCAGCACGAACGCCGGGTTGTCCGCGACCGGTGGCGGGACCGCGCCGAGCCATCTCTCCGCGATGGCGCGCGGCAGCGCCGACAGCGTCGTGTTGACAAGGTCGACGGCAAGATCGCCGAGCAGCCGCCAGTCCCGTGCCTGGCAGGCCAGCCGGCCGGCGCGGGCCAGGTCGCCGCGGGCGACGAGGACCGCGACGGCGCGTTCCCGCAGGGGGTGCTCGTCCTGCTCCGTCACGATCCGCGGCACCGCATCCGCCCACAGGTCATGCGCGCGGTACCGGCCGTCGTCCAGCACCCCGACCAGAGGTACCTGCCGGACGAGGTCATCGAGGGTGACGGGACCGCCCGCGACCTCGGCGACCTCGCGGGCAGTGCCAGTGCCGAGCGCGGCCAGCGCGGCCAGCGCCTGACGCTGCGAGTCGCTTACCTGGCAGAGCACCTCCTCGCGGGCATACCGCCACGGTGCGGCAGGCCCGGCCGCGAGGGACAGCCGGACCATAGCGGGCCAGCCATGAAGCGGTTCTGCGATCCGCGCGTCCCGTCCGAGCCGGCGGGCCAGCGCCCGTACTTCGACTTCGGTGAAGGCGAGGTCCTCGTCGGCGATCCTGATCACCTCACCGGTGGCCTCACGCCGCGCGACGGGAACGTCAGGTGGCTCGCGCCCGGACAGAACAAGGTGGGCCGTCGCCGGCAGCGTTCTCGCGACCTCGCGGAGGAACGCCGCACCCGGCGAGCCCGGCGGGATCTCGTGCACGTCGTCAAGCAGCAGGCACACCTCCAGTGGCGCCCGCCGGATCACTGCGTCGATGACTTCCCGCGGTCCCGGAGCAGCCCGGCGGCCGAGCCCGCGGGCACGGCCGTCGACGGACATGGCGTCGAGGAGCGCCGTGGCGAAGCAGACGGGATCTTCGTATGCCGCTTCACAGCTCACCCACACGTCAATCCCGCGCGGCGCGGCCTGGTGAGCCCGTACCGCTTGAGCCAGAACGGTTGTCTTGCCGAAGCCCGGCCCCGCAACGAGCAACGTCACGGGCCGGTCCCAACGGCCCTCGAGCAGCCGGACGAGCCGCAGGCGCGGTATCTCAACGTCCAGGGCACGCGGCAGGCCGACCGGGCGCGTCAGCAGTGCCAGGGCGGGCGACTGTTCTCCGGCGGTCAAACGGGGCGCCATAGGATCGTCAGCCGGACCTGGAACGTTCATCGCGTTCATGACTTACGGAGCAGGTCCCCCGCACGCTGATACTGACAGCGCAGCGGTATCTGTACGGGGAGATCGCCGCCGGTAGCAGGGCCGCCGGCGGGTCACGGCGGCTGGCCGTAGGGGAATGTGCGGCCGCCGCCGCCGTGGTCTGGTTAACGTCCGGGCAACGCCTGGTCAGGAGCCTTGGAGCGAGACGCGACGCCGAGAGCCAGGGTCAACGATCCCGCGTGGCGTTCCTGATAAAAGGACGGGGTCCACGGTGATGACCTTTAAACGACGGTGGTCCGGTACTGATCGCGCCGCGCGGCGCGGCCTTCCAGCCGAGCTACCGGTGAGTGAGGTGGCCTCTGCGCCGGTGGATGTCCACGCCGTTC
>WNGD01005822.1_pt1 | contig 11899 bp, 10 predicted proteins | sample 5400671 | NCBI WGS metagenome assembly WNGD01 (sample SAMN13153369, study PRJNA577476) | soil metagenome | isolation source: 40 cm soil or saprolite under grassland replicate 2 | place: USA:California | collected 2016-06-15
AATAGTTCATTCTCACAATACCTTGGGTCCCGAGGGTCTCTGGCAGAATACGAGACGGTGAGTATCTTTCGCCAATTCTTGATCACAACCCCGAGGTCCTCCTTGGCACACCTTCTCGCGGCTTCAGAGAGGCTCTCCACTTTCGAAGAGTCATACTTTCTGGGATGAGTGTCGCCGGAGAGGCTCCAGACTTTGTCGAATATCCTGTGTCTTCTGTGTTGAACGAGGATTCTTCTGTCATCATCTAGACAGGCGATGGTTATCCCTACATGCTTCTCTCCAAGAATAGGACCTTCACGACGATCCCTCACCCTATGGGTCCACCATCTATCACCATATCCGATTGTTCTTCCGGACTCATCAACAAGTGGAATCTTGTATCGTTCCATGAACTAGGAACAAGTCTTTCGTCGATTGACGTATATATCGAACCTTGTCCTCGTTCGACTGTTTTACTATGCCTATGGTTGACGTTTATGCACCAGCAGACCTCTTCCCAGCCGGAACCGACGGTCGGCTTGGCAAGGAGCTCACCATGGCCGTTCTCCGCGCCGAGGGCGCGGCCACCCCTGGTCCCTTCCACCTGAACAACACCGCCGCTTTCATCCACCGAATGGACCCACACGCGGTTCACACCGCAGCCACCGACTCGGCCCGCACCGTGCGCGTTCAGATTATCACGCCGCCGGCAGCGTTGACCCGCGAAGGCCAGAAACAACTCGTCAAAGAGATCACCGAGATCATTACCAAGATTTCCGGCGACCCGACCCAAGCCACTCGCACCTGGGTGATACTCACCGAGGCAGCAGAAGGCGGTTGGGGACTCTCAGGCACAGCCTTCGGACGCCAGGAATTCGGGGCACTCGCCGCCAAAGCGGCCGCGGCACGCCAAGTAAGCGAACAACTAGCCTAGGCTCTCTGCTAGAGAGAGCTCTTCCGTTCGGAAAGACTTACAGTCTGCTAGTAGCCCTAGATCCAGGTGGAGGAGTCTTCTCTGCCACTTGCTCGGCCGATCCTTCTCTACGACAATGATTGTGGAATATGCTCCCGATTCGCCCACATCGCTGAAAGAACCTCCAAAGGCTGGATCGATACCGTGGGCTTATTCACCAAGAGGGGAATGAGAATCAAGTCGGACTTCTTCAATCCAAGAGATCATCCTGACGACAATTTCTGGCTCCTAGTCGGAGACGTAGGCTATGGGGGAAGAAGCGGTCTACTCCCGCTGGCACGAGAGATTGTTAGAGGTCTAGTCCTATGACCGAGAGAGAAGGAGAATCGTGCACTCGACCCAAGAACGCTGTGAGCAGAATACTCGGCACTCTTCGTCGGGGCAGAGTGGTTAGGCGAAAGCCACGAGGGGTCGCCGTTCAGCCATCTCAACAATAACCTTCTCCACCTTCATACGATGAATACGACGATGAACAGTCAACAACACAAGACAGTCCAAACAGACATGAACAGTACGATGATCAGCCTCCAACACCACAACCTCATCCTCAGGCCGAACCTCAAACCTAAAACCACAAGTCACAGCCAAGACAAACCCATCCCCGTCTCTCCAAACGCCCTCAGGTTCCCCTTAAGCGTTGAAGGCTCCGCTAGTCCAAAGTCGACACAGTCTAGACCGAACAACCCCTCTATGTACATACTACTAAGTGGCGGCCTATCAGCCGACACCAATCTTTGTCGCCTAGGTTTAGGCATTCAACCCATAAAGACTCTAATTACTTATCCTCGATTGTTTGCTCGTCAGAACGGGTCTCCAATATTCTATCAGACCCGGCTCCACGCATTCTTAGCCTCAAATCCCTCATCCATTCGGGCCAAGCTTCAATTTCTTTCTCTACCGAATCGACTTGTTTCGCTAACCAGCCTTGCTTAGGCATTCTTGTCAGTGTCCTCGTCGAGCCAATTTGCTTTTATGATTTTTGCAGTCTGGCCCCACATGTCACTTTCTCGATACAAGTACGAAATCGCTGGTTCTCTGAACATTGGGCTATCATCGATAGTAGCGCGTATCAAATTTCCACTGTCATCCTCTCTTCTCCTGTCGAAGAACTCCAGCGAGAAAAATGGCAAATATTGCCTCGGGGCGACGCCAACGAACGGGACAAAACTTACTTTTTGCCCACGATCTATCTTCTCCACGCTAATCGCATCCCCGTGCTGCTCCTCTGCATAGCTCTTTGGATAGGGAGCGATATAGACGACTCGACTTATTCCCGATGCAACTACGTGTCTCGTACACACATGACATGGAAAGGTTGTTGAATAAAGAGTGGAGTTAGCAGTGAAACTGCCATGGCGAAGTGCTTCCATCAAAGCCGCCATTTCAGCATGAACGGTTCGGCTGTACTCTGTGAGGCTGGTGAACATGGCTCCTTTCATCATTGGTGAAAACGCCGCTTCGACAAGGCTATTCAGATAGTTCTCAGGGTGTACCCCTTTAGTCAAAATCTCGTCTAGGAGGCGCTCAATTTTCTTCTTCGAATCCTCTTCGATTGGCAAGGGAGCGAGAAGGTCACGAAGGGCGGCAACGACGTCGTGCTTCCCCTCTCTTATTTGATCCGCGAATCTCTCCGCTTCAACGAGTTCCTTTGGACCTGCAAGAGCTAGGCTGGCTAATTGGTCGACTGAATAGTCTTGAGGAGTTACTAGCCATTTTTGAGTGTTGAGCCGATCGAGGATTTCCTTTAGAATTGCCCTCTCCATCTTATCGCTTTGATCAAAACCCTTCGTGATGTCCCGAGCATCATCTAGATCTCCGGGCCAATAGAGACCTCCCCCGGCCTTAGGGACCTCGTTGGTGCCAAGGGCAATGATACCACCGTCGCTATCGGTAATTGAAGCGCCGACCTGGCGTGAGAGCGCAGCAGAGCGAGCTGAGGCCGCATATGCATGAAACATCCCAAATTCCTCACGCGTTGGAGTGAGAGATACATTTCCAAACACGAGCTCAACGAAACGCTGAATCTGAGGCTTTAATGTGTCCCCGACAGGATCTGTCGCATTGACAAATACATCGGCAAGCGGAAAGGTATCACGCACGTTCTGGCCGAGAGTCTGGCCGGATTCTTGCTCGTCTCGGTCGACTATAGGTTCTGCATCCTTTTTGTGTTCCCTCCATCGTGGATTATCATGAGTACCAGCGATCTTCTGAGCGAGTTGTTCGATGCGTTTCTCTTTCGGAGAATACGCTGCTATCAAGAAGAATCGCCGGCCATAAACTTGCCTAAGCATTGAAACCTCGTGAGGATGCTTTAGGGAGTTTAGAATGAAGGCAGTTCTGGGAAGTGGAATCGGTTCATTCGGCTTCCCCGTTCTACCTTCCCGAGCGTTCCATTCATCTCTTTCGGCTCTTAGAGCACTAATCGCAAAAAGAGCGAGTGCCTCTCCTTTGTTGAATACCTTGCGTATCATGTTGCCCATGTTTTGGTTCTTAGTAATGCGATCATCCTCACGCATGTGAGATCCCACAGGAATTTCGCTACGACATTGGTCTAGGTCGGATGGTACATGTTTCCACCCCAGAATTTCTCCAAAGAGAGCGCTCAAATGGACTGAAATCGAACGATATTTTCGAGTGAGGAGTGATTCTTGCAACACGTTCTCTACCCGATGCAGATCGGTGCCTACGGCACCGACGAGTCCCAAGAAGATCTCTCCATCAGCGTGATAAACTGGCTCCATTCTCACCACTCCCGTCTCTTACCTTTGCTTTTTTCTCAACTCCAAGTCTGGTGATTCGAAACTCTAAGATGATGATATGCGGATTTTGAACGCCTTCGCATACCAGAGGTTGCACACAAGCGGCTCCAATTTCAAGTCCAGGATAAATTCAGCGTGTTACCGAGATGTTTGCGCTAAGAACGACCTAAGCATTGCCCCGAATACCGTTACCGAAAAGCATAGACGATATGTGCTAGGCATGTCTTCACCTTACCCTTAGTAGGAAAGTTCGCTCTCGTCTCGGGCAATAAATGATAGGTATTCGGCTCGCAGACGCCGTCGCAAGGGAGTGACTTGAGGGATGGGCAAACGGTAGAGGAAACACTCACGGATCGACGGAAATGACAATCAATTACAAGAGTGGGACATTGCACAGTCAAGGACCACTTTCAAGACTGCTTCATCCTATCGTCGGTTGCTTCCTCTGGAAGTCCAAGAAATCTTTCATTATGGCGAAAATTCGTCTGCCCTTGGAGATTGCCTCCTTGGAGAACTGGGGTTTCAACTCCCGCGTCATTTCGATGGCCTGCTCCTCTGACATTGAGGGATCTTGTGCTTGCAGAAATACCAAAGTTGACATTATCTGCAGATCATCCGCAGAGAACTTGTTAAGCTGTTTGACCAATCCTTTTGTCCTTGAGATAAGTTGTTTGCCATTTGGCGTGGTGTCTTCGACTTTACTCAGCTGAGACAGACCCGTTTGCTTGTATTTGTTCGAAAAGTAGTACTCGTGCAGAAGTCTGTCCTGCGAAGTCGGGATCTCGCGTTCTTCGATCCATCCGTAATTTTTCATGTTATCTAATTCGGCTGCCAGCGAGTCTGAGAACGGGCCGTAATTATGGTATTTGAAATCAAAAGCTTTCCACCCAATGCTATTGGCGAGATACACCATTTTCTGAAGCTTCGTGCGCCCAATGATGCGACCGGCTGATTGCAGGACCAAAGATATTAGCGCAAGTCGACGGAGTCGCGAGTTGTCGTAGGTCATTGTTTGGAGGCGTTTCCTGAGAATATATATGGAGTAGAGTAAATAGGCATTATTCCCTTATTGTTTGAAAAGGGCTTCCGCCTCTTCTTTCATTTCTTCTGGCATGTACAACCGATCAAAATATTTCTTGGTCGTCAGGGCACGGATCACTTCGGCATCTGGGAGTTGTGAAATTTCTGTTGGTTTGCCAGCATCGTCTTCTACAAAGATGTTGGTTATGACCGAAGGCTGATCGTCGGCAGGCTTTACGATGTAGGGCTTGTAAGGTGTGACCGCCCAGCTGTCAATAGGACAGAGGTAATCGGCGTTCACATTGTGTCGTTCAGCAAGTTTGAGGAATTTCTTCTTAACACCGTCGTGGTAAGCGTGAAATCTTTCATTTGTCAAATCGATTGATTTGAGAAGCCTTCGTTCGATGATCCTACGACAAATATCAGACAACACTGGATCGTTAGCATGTTGCCAACGCATGAGTGTTGAGAAGAGGGTGTGATCGTCAATCGCTAGAATCTGATCGGCGGAGGGGGGAGGCTCATTTTCGAGAAATTGGAACTCTGGAGGCATCAGTCCAGGTCGGTTTAGCTCCGAAGCTCGGCGAATGGCGGAGGCGATCAGTTGCTCAGCGCCCCTAGTAGCCTTATGGAAATAAACCGCTTCATACATAAGGTGGCGACCAACAATGTAGTCCTCAACCGCGTATTTTCCTTTGTTCAAAGTGATAGCGTGATTCTCTAGAATACCCGACCCTTTGAACACCCTCAGCATCGAGATGATTCTTTCAAGGTCAATTGTTCCAAATCCAACACCAGCAAAATATGAATCGCGCCCCAGATAGTCAAGTCTATCTGCGTCTAACTCGCTACTTATCAACTGCGAAATGAGGGTATAACGCCCGGTAATCGTGTGATTGAAGATCTTCACAATAGTCTTTGGATTAACTCCGGCATGATCAAGAATATCACTGACGGGTGGCCGAGTAATCACTTGAGCAGAAATTGCTTCATGCTTGAAATTGAAGAACTGTTCTGAAGAGTGAGAAAGAGGCCCATGACCGATATCGTGCAAAAGAGCCGTTGCCATGCCAGTCTTGAGCATGCCGTCAAATTCGTTCTTGCCTATTTCTTTCACGCGTCGAAAGTGTTCAAGAATCCTCTCCATCACGTGCATTGACCCAAGGGAATGAGTAAATCGTGTGTGGTTTGCGCTCGGGTAGACTAGTGGCGAGACTCCGAGTTGAGTTATGTGACGGAGTCTCTGAAACTCTCGCGTAGATACTATTTCGCTTATGAACTGGTACCTATCTAGCCGGATGAAATCGTGGACGGGATCTCTGACGCTAATCTCCTTGACTAAACCCGCTTTGCGGCTTTGTCTACGGCTATTCTTCTTGACTCGTGATCGTCGCCGCTTCAGATGAATCGTCGAAAGTAAAACCGAATCGCTGCATTTTAATAATTTCGGGCACAGGTTTTCGATGTTCAGTGATTGAGCAAGGGCGTTCTTCCCGAACAGTTTCGTTCTCGTGTCTGAGCAATAGCCGATAGACGGGTCAACCCTACAGATGTCGAGTCAGCGGAGCGACTGGCGCGAACGACTACGCGCCAATCCCTCACGGATGGAACAAGAACTAGCAATCAAACTACAAGACAACGGAATACACTACCAGACACAGGTCGAGATACCAGTAACCACTGCTGACTTCTACTTCTCGCAGGAGTCTCGACCATTGCTCGTGTTTGTCGACGGGCGGGTCCATCTCGGAACTGCTCAGATGGCGAAAGACGAAGAGCTACGAACACTCTTACGAAAGAGGGGATATAGAATCCTAGAACTATACTACAACAGTTACTCGGACAAGAACAGAGACCAACTTTACCAGCAAATTCTGAATTACTTACTTTGTCGTTAGGGTTGCCAGTGTCAAGCGACAAGACTGACCTATTCCGGAGACCAATCAAACTAGGCTTTGTCGGGACTCCTGTGAAAGTAATCTATCTCAAACATGAATCGGGCCAAGGGTCTAATATCTCTCGCAACGCGATCCTCGACACAGAGACGAAGTGTGTCCGCACCTGTAAATGCCGACAAGCCCACCAAGTGGAAGGAAGACATTGCGGCGTCGGTGGATTTCTACAACGTATGGTTCATGAAGTTCGCGCCGAGAGTGTATCGCGAAACTCGTGTGACGGCAACAAAACAAGTTGAGGACGCCTTCAGTTGGACCACAAACCTGACGGGTCTCACCCCCAGCGCACTCAAGATACATCCCGAAATCATAGGAAGACTTAGAATGGCGACGGCCCCGCCTATCGCTCGTGACAGACTCATTGGTCTGGCCGGGGTCTCTTCTAACCTAGTTCGGGCGATGGAGCTTGATGGCACGCTTCCCAGGAACATGCCAGACAGCCTCCTCTCTGAAGAACTTGTCAAAATCTGCAAACTGATTCTCGCAATGGCCGACAAAGACATACTGACATGGCTGGACTCCGGCCAAGTCCCTACTAAGGACGAGGTCCACCGGGCCTCTACCATAATTGCTGACAGACTTTGCGGTGCACAATCTGACCCTATTGTACGCAATGCCCAAGAGACCCGTCAGCTAGAGAGTATCGGCAATTGGTTGAAAGACAGAGGCTACGCTCACAGAAAGGGACCCAAGTTTGATCAGATGCAAACAAACACGTATGCTTTTCGAGTCAACGTGCCAGTAAAACTCCCAAAAACTGGGAAACAGGTGAATATACCCGCAGATGTCGCGGTCATGCGTCGAAATGCGAAAGCAGGTGAGATTCCTCTCCTCATCGAGGCAAAGTCAGCTGGTGACTACACAAATCCGAACAAACGACGAAAAGAGGAGGCTACAAAAATAACTCAGCTCAAAGAAACACATGGTGCTTCGATTCAGTACGTTCTATTCTTATGCGGATACTTCGATTCCGGTTACCTTGGCTACGAAGCGGCGGAGGGAATTGACTGGGTGTGGGAGCATCGCATCGATGATCTTCGGCATTTCGGGCTATAGGATGCTTCGATGAAGACAACAGAGGAATTACGACAGGCAGTCCAGAAGGATATCGACGATTCCAAAGTCCAAGAAGAGCGCAACCGACTAGGTCAATTTGCGACCGAATCGAGACTCGCGCAAGAAATGTTGACCTATGCCGGTCAGTTGCTACCCGCAAACTGGGCCGTTAGTTTTCTCGACCCAGCTTTCGGAACAGGTGCATTCTATTCTGCTCTCTTGGAGACAATGCCACTATCTCGAATCGAATGCGCGAAAGCTTTCGAAATTGACGCTAGCTATGGAAACGCGGCCAAGCGACTCTGGAATGGGACCCCTTTGGATTTGGAAATCAGCGATTTTACTCATGCTGAGATACCAGAGGAACCGGCTCGCTACAACGTTGTCATTTGTAATCCACCTTACGTACGACACCATCACATTCGAGGCGCCGACAAGATCCGGCTACAGAATCTCGCAAATCTTTCTGCAAGTGTAAGGCTGAGTGGACTCAGCGGGTTGTACTGCTACTTTCTGTGCATATCACATCGCTGGATGGCTCCCGGCGCAGTCGCGGGATGGCTGATCCCCAGCGAATTCATGGACGTTAATTATGGAAGAGAGGTCAAGCGCTATCTCCTTGAGCACGTGACCCTAGTACGAATTCATCGGTTTGATCCAGAAGATACTCAATTCAAGGACGCTTACGTTTCCTCGGCGATCGTTTGGCTTCGAAACGTACCGCCTTCTAATGATGCCCCTGTGGAGTTCACATATGGAGGTACTCTAACTTTCCCAACTCTAGTTCAAACAGTATCTACGAAAGACCTGAGATTAACTCCGAAATGGACGACCTACCCCTACCAGCCCGGAAAGCACCTAACGAAAGCCCACACCAGGTTATCTGATTTCTTCGAAGTGAAGCGGGGTCTTGCCACTGGGAGCAATGAATTCTTCATCATGTCAATGCGAGATGCGGAAAAACGAGGTCTACCTTCAGAATTTTTACACCCGATCCTTCCTCCACCGCGTGAACTAGAGACCGAATGCGTGGAAGCGGATAAGATAGGAAACCCTCTCGTCGAAGAAAAATTAGTCTTGCTCGACTGCTCTCTGTCTGAACAGGCAATTCGAGCAAGCTATCCACCTTTGTGGGCGTACTTAGAAGAAGGCAAGAAAGCCAAGGTCGATCAGCGCTATTTGTGCCGGCATCGGACACCGTGGTATTCGCAGGAGAAACGCTCCCCGTCCCCTTTCCTCTGCACGTACATGGGACGGCAGGGCACGAAACGAGGGAAGCCCTTTAGATTCGTTCTCAACTTATCGGACGCGACCGCAACGAACGTCTGGCTGATGCTTTATCCCAGACAAGAATTTGAGAGAAAGCTAAGAAGTAACTGGGGGCTCCTCAAAGCGATCTGGCAAGTGCTAGGCGAGATTTCATCCGACGATCTACTAAGTAGCGGGAGAGTGTACGGCGGAGGACTTTACAAATTGGAACCGAAAGAGCTCGGGAACGTCCCTGCAGATGCCATTGCAAAAATGCTGAAGGAATCTAGCACAGACAGCGCAGCCTGCGTTCCGTAGCCATGTGCTTCGCCTGCATTTCTGATCGCCCAGAAACTTCAATGTTTCCATCGCTTTCGCCAATCGCCTTCTATTGCTGTCAGAAGAGCGACGAAGTGGTCATGCCTTACTTGCCGCTGTGGAACATGACTTGTCGCTCTAGACAACGCTTGATGTAGATCCGCCAGTCCTATTGGCGTTCCAGACAATTCCATCTCAGCAAATCCCTCGGGTGTTTCAAAGAGTCTGAGTGCATGTTCCATCTCAAACATCCTTTTTTGAATGTCTATCCCTGGCAATGGCTTCTTGGGTCCCAATCCATTCGGAATCCCCGAAAGGGCGTCCGCTGTTGCGACCATGAGACTATAGAACCAAGTGCGGTTTCGGAATCGAGATACTCTTACAGCATGAGCAAGCTCCTCAGTTACGAAATCCAGTGAGTTTCGGAAAGTCTCACTTGCGGTTTCGCGCCCAGGAAACTCTTTGTTGAACTCTCTGTAAGCCCGACCGATTTCCGTAATGTCGCAAATTCCCTTTAGGATAGCCACTAGGACGTCGGAGGTAAATTCCACCTCTTTCATTCGAGCGATTTGGCGGTTCGTGAATATCTTCATCTTCTGCCAAGAACTGAGGGCTGAATCCTCAGCGGCCAGCCTATAGGAGGTCTGTTTGAAAGGACCGAAGTATTTTGCGTTGAGTCTCTCTTGTCTGTTTAGTGTAAGAGTATACGTGTTCAGCCGTTCGAACATCGCCCAAACTTCGGGGTCGCTGGCATTTTCCATCACGTCAGTGGAAATCTCATATTCCAAGAAATCTCGCTGTATAGGCTCTGGAAGACCCTGAAACGTAACCCCGCCTAGCTGTTCGTTTTGATTTCTATCGAGTACGAGTTTTCCCTCGTAGAAGTCGAGAATGGCCTGGAGGCGCTGCTGTCCGTCAACGACCTCGTAAGCCATGAGCTTGGTTCTCGGATTTACGACTCGTCGGAGGTAGACCTTGGGCATTGGTAAATCTCGGACAATTGTGTCGATCAGATAGGAGCGTGCTGCGCGTTCCCAAACTCCCCGCCGTTGGAATTTTGGTTGAAGTATTAGTTGATCTTTGGCGTTCCACTTGACGATTTGGTCAATGCTGAGATTTTCCCTTCGGAACCTGGCCATTCTTAGCTTCCTCCCCACGATTTCTTTATGGTTTCATAGACTTCCATCGGAATCATTTTTTCCATCGGGACGTGCTGACCCCCAATCTCGCTTACTACCCTACTGGCATCGTTTATCGTGCCGACAATCACATGCTCAATGTCGTGATAATCAAATGAGAGAGATGATGGTAACCGCCACTCACGCTCAATGAGCCAGTCTAGTCGAACAGAAGGCTTCAAGACGGCGCCAGGGTCAAACGGTACTACAAATGGCTCGATTTCAGGAGGGAGGTTGTTACCCAATATTTTCAGGACGTCACCTCTAATGTATAGTGCCGGTCCGCCTCCTTTAGAGTGGATCAAGCTCTTCGCGAACACTATCCCATATTGACTGTACCGCGTTGCGAAGCGCTTTAGTGCATCCCAGACGCACTCAGTGAAACAGACCGCCTGAGCATTCCTAGGCAAGAACGGCATGGGTGTAGCGTGAATGGTCTTTGATTTTAGAATACTGAGCAATCTATCCAAAGCAGTTGCCTGCCTATGAGTGTACACCGGATGATCGCTTGCAACGAGGTCGGGCCTAATGAAATTCCCAGACTTTGCAAAGTGAATGACGAGCGGCGAGTAATCAATTGTTCGAGTTGTATCGAACCCGCTCAAATCCCATCAATCGGCTGCCATTTTCTCGACAGGCTTGTATGTTTTTCTACTCGGCCCTCCGTGACCCGAATCCATATTCTGAAATCCTTCTAACACTCTACTCCAAAGGCATGACGGACCTCCCGACTGCGTTGAAGCTCATTGCCCTATGCCTAGGTATTCTGCTCAACTGGGGAGCTAGAAGAAAGGGCTGATCCTACCACTCTGTTACCATTTACGGTTACCAGACCCGTTACCATTCAAGAAGTGTCAATTGCAGTTGAGTTTCGCGACGCGAATAATTGAGGTAAAGCTCGAGAGGAGGAGGCGTTTGCACCTTTCAATCTATGTCCCCATGATTGCAGATAGTAGAGGTCAACGACCTGATTGTCCCTAGGGAATCGCCTTGAAAACGGCTTGGGGTCCATTACGATGCTAATGTCAGTGGAGACCTGTGGTCTGTAGTAGGGGAATGTTGATGGGTCCGTGTTAGGATCCGGTTAGCCGGCAACAGTCGAGAAAAATCAGGTATGCGTGCTTGTCTCGCGACGCAGAACTGCCTTCTCTGCATCCTGGCTGAACGCTTGGCCGAAAGGTTCTATCAGGATTAGCCTAGACACGCTCACGCTCGGTGACTGCGCAATTTAGAGGAGGGTTTCTTGACCCGATCGTCCCGTTTGCGCTTATTGCGGGTCTCGTCTGGTGGTTCTCGTAGGTCTAGTAGCCGCATTGCTTGTAGGCTTGTCAACGGTCCTTGCAGGCTGTGGTGGATCTGCGTACTTTTCCCTGGGACACCAACCTAAGATTCGCAACTGTTTCTTGGATGGTG
>WNGD01005823.1_pt1 | contig 11898 bp, 10 predicted proteins | sample 5400671 | NCBI WGS metagenome assembly WNGD01 (sample SAMN13153369, study PRJNA577476) | soil metagenome | isolation source: 40 cm soil or saprolite under grassland replicate 2 | place: USA:California | collected 2016-06-15
GGGCGGGGAGTCGAGAGAGGCGGGCGTATGGGCGCGCCGGCTCCGCGGTTACGGGGAGGGCGACGGGGTCGGGGGATCTAGGACGCCGGGGAATCTAGGACGCTGGGTTGGAAAGGACGCTGAGTTGGAAAAAATGTAGGGGCGCAGCATGCTGCGCCCCTACGTTTATCCAGCCCCTTCGAGTAATCGCGTGCTTAGCTCAACGCCTTGCTCAGCTGCTCGCAGCGACCGAGTAGCGTCGGATCGCTCACGCGCGCGCCAGCGCCGTCCAGGAAGCCTGCGAGAATCCACGGATTACCTCCCACGCCGCCCTGCACTGGCTGTTTCGGGAAGGTAAAGCTCATCCCGGCTGGAATGACGGACAGCGCCTGGCTGCGGACCGCCTCGTGCGGGCCACCCACCGGGTTGTCGTTGTTCCGGAAGATGACCTGAATGCCGAGCCCCGCATACGCCAGGCTCGCGTCCATGCTGATGAACGGCCCCGGGCTGTTCTCGCAGCTCGTGATGCCGAAATCGGCGAAGGCGTTTGCCGGAGTCTGCTGGGCGTGCGTGAAGCCATAGCGGCTGCCCTGCACACAGCGGCCGAGATAGATCTCGTCGCTGGTCGGCGTACCCTTCGCGTCCACGAACTGCACCCAAATGAACGGGTTGCCGCCCACGCCTCCCAGCACCGGCTGTTTGGGGATCGTGATCGACTTCCCGGCGGGCTGGAGCGTCAGATCCACGACCTTGTCAACGGTGTACTCGTGCGTCCCCTTCAGGTTGTTGCTGAAGGTCATCTCCACGCCGAATCCACCCAACGCCGCCGCACCGCTGAGCGTGATCTGCGGGCCGGGGTGGTTGCTGCAGTCCACGGCGTCGAGCTCCGCGTTCACGCTGATCGGGATCTCCAGGTCGGTGATGTTGATGTGGGGCAGGGACGACGACGAGGCAAATGAGGGGGCAAGCGGCTGGTGTGAAGTGTCGCGACAGGCGCCGGTCAACATGAACGCGCCCGCGAGGGCCGCCGCGTGCAGCGCGCGCGCGCGGGCCAGGAAGGTTGGCAGATGCATGGTTCGCTTCTCCTTTTTTTGCACGGAGATGGTTGCCAGAACTGCGAGAGCTTCCGGTCGCACCCTCGGTGGTGCGACCGGCCGAGCGTTCGGCAAGGCACGTGCCGGGAAACCCAGTGCATCCGCGTGATGGGCTGGAAGCGCAAGCTGTTGCGCGTCGGCGACAACCGGGGCGGTTGCCTGTCAGCGTTTCGCAATCACAAAACGTCAGGTCACCCCATGTTGAATGTTGCTGCGTTACCTCGCGCGCGGTTCGCGCATCTCCGCGGAGGGAATGGGCGTGACTATATTTCCGCCCCTCGCCCGAGTGGCGGAATGGCAGACGCAACGGACTCAAAATCCGTCGGGGGCAACCCCATGAGAGTTCGACTCTCTCCTCGGGCATCAGTCATGCTGTTGCTTATTCCTCTGCTGTATGCACAGCTCGCCACGGCGCAGCACTCATCACTCCGCGGCACCGTCGTCAGCGGCGAATCCGGTGAACCGCTCAGCTTCAGCATCGTGAGTCTGCGCCCGAACGGCGGGCGCCAATTCACCGACTCGGCCGGCGCGTTCGCGTTCACCGCCACAGCTGCCGGGAGCTATGTCCTCAGCGTCCGGCAGATTGGCTACACGCCGCTCGACACCCAGATCGTGATTCGTGGCGACAGCACGACCGTCGTGCGGGTCGCACTCCGGCATCTCGCGATCGAGCTGCCTCCGGTCACGATCGCAGGCACCCAGTGCACCAGCCCCGGCCGTCCCGATTCGAGCGACGCGGCGCTGTTCGCCGTGTTCGACCAACTGCAGGAGAACGCGCGACGCTTCGAGCTGCTCGTCGACTCCTACCCATTCCACTACGACCTCGAGCTGTCACTGCGGGAAGTGAGCCAGCGCGGGGACACGGGGCGCGCCGCGATCCGCCGGCTGCGATTCGAGAGCACCGACACTCATCCGTATGCGGTTGGTCGCGTCGTCGAGCCGGGCTGGGGTCCCTGGGGCTCTCCCGACAACGTCCTCGTCATCCGGAGCGCGGACCTCGAGGATCTCGGCAACGAGGACTTCATCGCCAATCACTGCTTCCATCTTGCTGGTCGCGACACGATCGGCGGCGAAACGCTCGTGCGGCTCGACTTCGAGCCCGCGTTCCGCATCGGTTCGGCCGACATGGCGGGCACCGCGTTTCTCGATCCCACGACCTACGAGCTGCGCTACACGCTCACCACGCTCACTCGGCCAGACCGGTCGGCACTGACGAACGTGAAGTCGATGACGTTCCGGACCCGCTTTCGCAACATCGCGCCCGGCGTGCCGCTCCAAGACTCGTTGACCGCGGTCACGACCTACCGGTACGGCAGACGGACCAAAATCGACACCCAACGCACTGTCGAGGTCAGGTTCCGCCGACAGCCCTTGCGCTAAAGTCCCCCGTTGGGGGATATGGGGGCCTCTCAGGAGGCCTCACATGACGCTGCCGCTGCTCCTCGTGCTCCTTCAGGCTGCGCGCCCCACGTCGGCGCCGGCGCAGACTCCGGCCGGTTCGGTCGCCGCCTGGACGCTGCATTTCCCCGGCGACCTCCGCTGGCAGCAGATCACGCCCGCCGGCGCACTGCTGGTCTCGAGTGATGCCGCGCTCTCGGGCGTCGACGTGGAACGCGGGCAGATCACCTGGCAGAAACCGGAGCTCGGCGGCCTGCCGGTGGACAGCGTGCGCATGGTCGAGGGCTCACTCCTGATGGAAGCGGCGAAGCCCGGCCTGTCGCTCATCTTCGACCCCGTGACCGGCACCGTGCTCTTCGACTCGCGGCGCTTGAATCTGACCCGCGTCGTCACGCGTCGCGTGCTGCCACAGACGGGGACGCTGCTCGTGCACGGCCAACGCGCCTCGGGTCCGCCCGTGGTGGCGCTCTACGATCTGGCGACCGGCAACCAGCGCTGGGTGAGTGAATCGCTCTTCCAACAGACCGAGCCGAAACGCGGCGGCCTCGGCGGCCTCATGCAGGGTCTGGTGCGTATGGCCTCGGCGGCGACCACGCTCGAAGTGCTCCAGGCAGGGCCCGAGGTGATCGTGGTTCACACGCTGATGGGCCTGCGCGCGCTCGATGCGAAAACCGGCGCGATCCGCTGGACGGCGACCTTGCCGATGGCGCGCTCCGGCGCGGTGCCCCATCAAGTCAAGCTCTATCCCTCGCTCGCCAAGAACGACCGCATTTACGTGAGCTACGACGACCGGCTCATGGCCTACCGGCTCGCCGACGGACAGGCGCTCTGGGCAAAGCCGGCGAACGTCGACGGCTGGATTCGGGACATCGTCCAGCATCCCGCCGGCATCATCATGCTGCCCGTCGGTCCGCCACCCGATCAAGCGACCGGTAACGTGCGCATCATCAACGGCGTGGTGCAGACCGGCCTCAACGTCGCACGCTATGACGACGGCACGATGATCGCCGCGAAGCCGCTCCACATGCGCGGCACCGTGAAGGACGCCATGGTCACCGGTGACGCGGTGGTCCTCGCGGTGGACGCGGACTCGAAGACGTTCGTCAATGTCCTGAACGTCGCCACCGCCACCCTGCGCCTGCAGAAGGACGTGAAGATCAAAGGCCAGCTCGACTATGCCGAGCTCGTTCCCGCGGGTCTGTTGTATGTCTCGCGGTCAGATGCCTCGACCAACGGCGAAGTAAACGTCATCGACCTGTCCAGCGGCGAACCGAAATACAAAGACGCGATCGAAGGCGGCAAGTCATCCCTGCTGCTCCACGCCGCAGAGGGAAGCACGCTCTACGTGTACGCGAACAAGGACCGTCATCTCTACGCCGTGAATCGCCAGGACGGCGCCTATCACGCGCTTGGTGGAGAGATCAAGCTGCAAGGCGATGAGGATCCGACCGCGCTCGAGGTTCGCACGGCGGGCCTCGTGCTTACTTCACCACAGAACATGGTAATTGTCAGCCGGGACGGGCAGATCAAACAACAGGTCTACAATCCCGCGCCGCAGCTGCCCGGACTGCTGCGGGCGCTGTACCGGATCAATTCGGTCCGCGCCGGACTGTACGGTGCCGCGGCGTCCGCTTACGGCGACGCGTTTGCGCAGGCCTCTCGCACCGCGACCGACACGACGGCCAAACGCATCACCAGCCAGCTGGCGACGGCGTACTCGCAGGGCGGGGCACAGCTGAGCGGATATTCACAACAGGCGGGCGCGCTGGCGTCGAAGCGGTTCAAAGCCTCACTCGCGACGCCGAGCGCCGTGTTCGTGCTGACGCGATCGCCCGATGGGAACGGCAACGTGCTGCTGCAGATCGACAAAGACAGCGGGCAGCCGCGCTCGCGCGTCGACCTCGGGAAGCAACGCGAGCCCGTCTATGCAGTCGACGACATTTCGGGGATGCTTTTCTTACAGACTACCAGTGGGACGCTCGCAGGCTATCGGCTCTGAGAGCCGTCGCCCTTAGGGCGCAGTGACGGTTGAGATCGTGAACGCGCCGCTCGTCACGCTGGCGGCGCCGCTGGCCGCTTGCAGGGTGTACGTGCCCGCTTCACTTACGGCGAGATTGCTGAAGGTCGCGATTCCGTTGGTTGGTCGTCCCGATGTCGTGCCGCTCAATGCCGCACCGGTCGAGTTCGACGCGAGTTCAATCGTGATGGTTGCCGTGAAAGCGCTGTCAATACTGCCCAGAGAATCGCGGACGACGACCTCGACCGGCGGCGAGATAACCTGACGGACGTTCGCGGTGTTCGGCTGGACGAAGAAGGCCAGTACCGCTGCGCCGTTGCCGGTGCCGCCATCGCCACCGGATGTCCCGACGAGACCGGAGCCCGTCCCGCCAAAGCAGCCGCCGCTCGTCAGCGTAACCAGCATGAGAATTAAGCCGGAGTGTGCGATTCGCATAGGTCGGTTACCCATACACGCCGCCGCCGTTCCGTCCGGACCTTTTTGTGGTAAACTGGGGGCCATGCCAACACAGGTTGCAGGCCGCAAGATCGACCACCGGGACGGCCAGTGGATCGTCCCCGACCATCCGATCATCCCGTTCATCGAAGGCGACGGCACCGGGCCCGACATCTGGCGCGCCTCGGCGAAGGTCTTCGACGCGGCGGTCGCCAAGACCTCCGGCGGCAAGCGCAGCGTGGTGTGGCGCGAGGTGTTGGCCGGGGAGAAGTCGTTCAATCAGAATGGCAACTGGCTGCCGGACGAAACGCTCGCGGTCATCCGCGAGCACCGCGTCGCGATCAAAGGGCCGCTGACGACGCCGGTGGGCGGCGGCATCCGCTCGCTGAACGTCGCGTTGCGGCAGATCCTGGACCTGTACGCCTGCATCCGGCCCGTCCGCTACTTCGAGGGCGTCCCGTCACCGATGAAAGACCCCGGCAAGCTCAACATCATCATCTTCCGGGAGAATATCGAAGACGTCTACGCCGGGATCGAGTACAAGGCGGGCAGTGCCGACGCCGACGCCGTGATCCAATTCCTGCAGAGCCGCTTCAGCGCCAAGATCCGCGAGGGCAGCGCGATCGGCATCAAGCCGATGTCCAAATTCGGCTCGCAGCGGCTGATCGTGAAGGCAATTCACCACGCCATCAAGCGCCGCCTCCCGTCGGTGACATTGGTGCACAAGGGCAACATCATGAAGTTCACCGAAGGCGCGTTCCGCGACTGGGGATACGAAATCGCGAAGGAACGCTTTGGCGCGCAGACGGTAACGGAAGCAGAGGGTGGCAAGGCCAAAGCAGACACCGGCACGGTCATGATCAAGGATCGCATCGCGGATTCCATGTTCCAACAGTTGTTGTTACGCCCGGAAGAATACTCCGTCATTGCCTCGCCCAACCTCAACGGCGACTACCTGTCCGATGCCGCCGCCGCGCAGGTCGGCGGCCTAGGCCTCGCGCCCGGCGGCAACGTGGGTGACGGCTACGCGGTGTTCGAAGCGACGCACGGCACGGCGCCCAAGTATGCGGGGCAGGACAAGATCAATCCGAGCAGCGTCATCCTGTCGGGAGCCATGATGTTCGAAGAGCTGGGTTGGGACGACGTCGCACGCGCGATTGTGCGCGGACTCGAAGGTGCGATCGGGGCACGGCGCGTCACGTACGATCTCGCGCGGCAGATGCCTGGTGCCACCGAGGTGTCCACCTCTGCCTTCGCCGCTGCCATCATCGAGCACCTGTCATGAAGACTCTTGTTTCGACGCGCCCCCTCGCCAGCCTCGAAACACCGCTGCTCGCGGTCGTCGTTGCCCAGGGATCGGCGCCGCCTGTCCAGGATGCGAGTCTCGATCGCGCCATCGCGTCAGGGGATTACAAAGGAAAGAAGGACGAGACGCTACTCGTCTACGGCAACGGCAAACCCTCGCGCATCTTGCTCGTCGGTGTGGGAAAGCCCGGCGACATCACCCGCAACTCGATCCGCCGCGCGAGCGCGATCGCCGCGAAACGCGCACGCGGCCTGGGTACCAAGTCCCTGGCGCTGGCGGTATCGCAGGAAGCGCGCGGAGGCCTCGGCGCCGCCGAGCTGGCGCAGGTGGTGGTCGAAGGCGTGGCGCAGGGCGGCTGGCAGTTCACGGAGCTCAAGAAGCAGCCCGAGGACCCCAAGCCGGAGATCGAGACCGTCGAGCTGGTGGTCGACGCGCCGGACAAGACCGCGGCGGAAGCAGGACGCCGCATCGGCGACGCCATAGCGGCAGGCTACCTCTTCACGCGCAATCTCCAGATGCAACCGGGGAACGTTTGCACACCCAGCTACCTCGCCGAACAGGCCCGGAAGCTGGGTGCGGCGCACGGGTTCAGCGTCACGATCCTCGACAAGGCGCAGATAAAGAAGGAAGGGATGGGCGCGCTCCTCGCCGTCGCCCAGGGCAGCGCCGAGGAGCCCCGGTTCATCGTGCTGGAATACCAGGGTGGCAGCGGAGCCCCTGTCGCGCTGATCGGGAAGGGTGTGACGTTCGATTCCGGCGGCATCTCGATCAAGCCGGCGCTGAACATGGAAGACATGAAGTTCGACAAATCCGGGGCGACCGCCGTGCTCGGCGCATTCGAAGTGCTGGGACGGCTGAAGCCCAAGATCAACGTGGTCGGTTTGATCCCGGCCACGGAAAACCTGCCCTCCGGTACCGCCATCAAGCCCGGTGATGTCGTGAAGAGCCACCTCGGCAAGACGATCGAGATCATCAACACCGACGCCGAAGGCCGGCTGATTCTCTGCGACGCGTTGTCCTATGCGCGCCGCTACAAACCGGCCGCGGCCATCGACGTGGCGACGCTGACCGGCGCCGTGGTCATCGCGCTCGGCCACCACGCGATCGGCATGCTTGGCAACGACGAAACCCTGCTCGCTGAAGTGCGCGACGCGGGCGAGCGCGCCGGGGAGCGGTGCTGGCCGCTGCCGCTGTGGGAGGAATACCGGGAGCTGCTCAAGTCCGATGTCGCGGACGTCAGGAATTCCGGCGGCCGCTCCGCCGGTACCATCGCCGGCGCGTGGTTCCTCCGGGAGTTCGTCGACAGCTTCCCGTGGGTCCATCTCGACATCGCCGGCACGGCATACCTCGAGGGCGAAGGCGCAGCACACGCGAAGGGGCCAACCGCGATCGGCGTTCGTCTGTTCACGGAATTCCTGCTCAAACGCGCCGGCGCTTGATTCCTCCGTGGGCCAGGGCGAGCCTCCTCGTCCTCGCCCTGTTGCCGGCGGCTCTCGCCGCCCAGGTGGATACCGCGGGTCGGGCCAGGGCGGCGCGGGACACGTCGGCACGTGATACCACGGCGCGCGACACGACGCCCGCCTTGCTGCCGACGTTTGAGCCCGCCATCATGTCCGGTCCCCTGCCGCTGGGCACGCGCTACACCTTCACGAGCGACTCCGTGCTGCTGTCGAACGCGCGCACGCTGAGCGATCTGCTCGTCCACATTCCGGGCGTCTTTGTCGCGCGCGGCGGCTGGTATGGAGAACCCGAGATCGTGTTGTTCGGCGGGCGCGGTCCCGCATCGCTCGAGGTCTACTGGGACGGCGTGCCGATGCTGCCGCTCGGCCGTGACTCCGTCTATCTCGATCCGGCGCGGATTCCACTCGGGCCCATCGAGCGCGCCGACGTCATCGTGTTGCCCGCATCGCTCCGCGTCTATCTCGTGACGGCGCGGCACCGTTCGACGACGCCGCGCACCCAGATCGGGATCGTCACCGGCCAGCAAGACATCGCCGATTATCGGGCGGGCTATGCCACGCGCACCCGATCGGGATTCGGCATCTCGATGCTCGCCGATTGGGCCAGCATCGGCCTCGGCTCACCCGGCCACACGAGCCCGCCGTTCGGCACGAGCGATATCTGGCTGAAGGCCGATTACGTCCCGGAAGGTGGACGCGTCGGGGCATCGTTCCAGGTGTCGAGCTCGAGTTGGCACCGGTCCTTGGCGCCCGATGGCCGCGTGGACGGTTGGCGCCAGGATCGCCGCGACCGGCAATTGCAGGTGTTCGTCGCGCAGCGCGATGACGGCCTCGGGTGGCGATTCACAACCACGGTAGGGACCAGCGCGATCACTCACGACACACTGGTTCCCGAGCGGACCATCTCGGTGGCCAGCGTCGAGGCGATTCGGGCGTGGCCCAATGCGACCGTCGCCGCAGTTGCGCGCCTTGGCGCCGCCGGCATGCCGCAGCAGCTCGAAGGGCGCGCTGGATGGATGCCGATCCATCCGCTCACGCTCGCGGGAACGATTCGCCAGACGGTCTACTCCAATCATCGCGCCGGTGTCCGGGCGTTTGCGACGGCGGGGCTCACGCTGCCGCTTGGCGTCTCGGCGCGGGCCGAGGTGGCCTGGCAGCACGACGTGCAGGCCCCATTCGTGACCACCGATCAGGTGCAACAGACGCTCGACGTCGCGGGGTGGGTGCGCGTCGAGAATCGCCTGCTGACGCTGGAGGTCGGCCGCGGCAGGCGCGATCCGTTCGCGCCGCTCGGGTTCGCGGGCGGGATCAAGACCGTCGATTCGCTGAATCCCACGCCGCTCACAGAATTCGTCGCGGCCCACGCGATGATTCGGCTCGCGCCCGGATTCCAGCTATCCGGGTGGTACTTCGACCCGGCCGTGGGCGGCGGAGACTTCGAGCCGCCCCGCCACGGGCGCGTGGCGGCAACCTTCTACTCGAAATTCTGGCGCGTCTTCAAGAGCGGGATCTTCGCCCTGCGCGGCGAGGTGGCGATGGAGTCCTGGAGCCGGTCGGCGCTGGGAGGGCGCGACAGCACCGGCGCGCAGCGGGCGATGACCGGATCGAGCTTCGTCGACACGGACCTCGAGATGCAGCTCGCCGGGGTCACGCTCTTCTGGAGCATCCAGAACGTCAACATCATGCGCTCGAGCTTCGTCGAGGGGCTGGGGTATCCCAAGGCGGCGCAGCAGTATGGCGCCCGCTGGTTCTTCAATAACTAGCGCACCCGACTACATTTAACGCCCTGTGCCGCGTAGTATGACAGGCTTCGGCTCCGCCGAAGATCGAGTGCTCCGCGGACGGCTGCGAGTCGACATCCGCACCGTCAACCACCGCTATTTCAACCCGCAGCTGAAGCTGCCGGCTGACCTGGCCGGGGTCGAGACCGAGTTGCGGGAGCGGCTGCGCCAGCTGCTCGAGCGGGGGCATGTGGCGGTGACGGCCCGCTGGGTCGAGGCGCCAGGTCCCGAGCGCGCGGTCGCGGTAGACTTGGAGCGCGCCCGGCAGGTGATGGCGGCGGCGCAGCAGCTCAAGAAGAAGTTGAAGCTGAAAGGCACGGTGGATCTCGCATTCGTGGCGCGGCAGCCTGACGTCATCACGGCGACGAATGGCGGGAGCGGAGCAGGAGGAGGCGAGCAGCTCGTGCAGTGGTCGGACGTCCAGGCCATCGTCGAGCGCGCCGCCCGGGACGTCGTGGCCATGCGCGAGCGGGAAGGGAAGGCACTGGTCGGCGAGCTGAGCCGCCGGCTCGATACGCTCGAGGCCGGCGCGCGGGCCGTCGAAGCGCAGGCACCGGCGCGGCTCAAGGCCGAGCATGCGCGACTCAAACAGGCCGTCGCCGAGCTGACGGCGCAGGCGACGGTGGACGAGCAGCGGCTGGCGCTCGAGATCGCCTTGCTGGCGGACAAGCTGGACATCACGGAGGAGCTGGTGCGCTTCGAGGCGCACGTGGCGGCGGCCCGCGCGGCGCTGCAGTCCGAGCAAGCGGTGGGGAAGCAGCTCGGGTTCCTGGCGCAGGAGCTGCTGCGCGAAGTCAACACGATGGGCTCCAAAGCGAACGACGCCCGCATCACGCAGACGGTGATCGCGATGAAGGGTGACCTCGAGAAGTTCCGGGAGCAGCTGGAGAATCTGGAGTGACGCCGCGAATAGTCGTCTTGTCCGCGCCATCGGGTGGCGGCAAGACGACGATCGCGAGGGCGGTGCGCGAGAAACACCCGGACGGCTTCGGATTCTCCGTCTCGGCGACGACCCGCAAGCCGCGCGAGAACGAGCACGACGGCGTCGATTATCATTTTCTGGGGCGGTCGCAGTTTCTCGAGGCGGTGGGCGCGGCAGAGTTCCTCGAGTACGCGGAGTACGGCGGCGAGCTCTACGGCACGCTGAAGCGGGAAGTCGACAAGGTCTTGAGCGCCGGCAGGCACGTGCTGCTGGACATCGAAGTCGAAGGCGCGAGGCAGGTGCGTGAGCAGTATCCCCCGCCGCGCTCGATGTCGATCTTCATTCTGCCGAGCGAGCCGCGGGTGCTGCTCGAGCGGCTGCGGCAGCGCAAGAGCGAGTCGATCGAGCAGATCCGGTGGCGGCTCGACCGCGCCGAGTACGAGCTCCAGCAGGCGACGCTGTTCGACCGCTGGATTCGGAACGACGATCTGACGACCGCGGTCGCCCAGGTGGTCGCGATCGCGAACGAGAATAGCGCGCGCGGGCGCACGCGCGACAAGAAAGACTTTGAATGGATCACGAATTACGGACGGATGCTCCGAACACTGTACGATGAGCTGCACTAACCGAAAGGCTGAGCAATGCGGATCGTGACACCGGCAGAAGTCGCAGGACAGACGCAGAACAAGTACCTGGGCGTGCTCGTGGCCGCCAAGTTCGCACGGTTCGTGAATGATTTCCCCCGCGACCGGTCAGTGGATTGGGAGGAGAAGCTCACCACGCGCGCGTTCGACGAGCTCGTCCGCGGCGGCCTCAAGTACCGCCTGGTGCGGCGGCGGCGCTCGCAGGAAACCTGATGCCGTTCGCCGGCCGTCACGTCGTGCTCGGCGTGTCGGGCGGAATCGCCTGTTACAAGAGCTGTATCCTGGCGCGCCGGCTGACCGAAGCGGGCGCCACGGTCGACGTGGCGCTTACGGCGGCGGCGGCCGAGTTCGTGCGTCCGCTGACGTTCGAGGCGCTCACGGGGCGCCCCGTGCTCACGTCGCTGTGGGAGCGCGGGCGCGCGCTGGCACACATCGATCTCGCCAAACACCCCGACCTCATCATCCTCGCGCCGGCGACCGCCAACACCCTGGCGCGCTGCGCGATGGGGATGGCGGACGAACTGTTGACCGCGCTGCTGCTCGCGCGCGCCGATCGACCCGTGCTCGCGGCCCCCGCCATGAACGACGCGATGTATGCGAACCCGGCCACCACCGCAAACATCACCGCGCTCACCGCGCGCGGCTGGCACTTCGTGGGGCCGGAGATCGGCGCGCTCGCCGAGGGGCCCAGTGAGCGGCCGGGGCGCATGAGCGAGCCGGACGTCATTTTCGCCGCGGCCGAGCGGCTGGTCGGGCACACCAACAAGAGCAAGTGGTTCGGCAAGCACGTCGTCGTGACAGCAGGACCGACGCGCGAGCACCTCGACCCGGTGCGCGTGATTACGAACCCTTCGAGCGGTCG
>WNGD01015259.1_pt1 | contig 11898 bp, 14 predicted proteins | sample 5400671 | NCBI WGS metagenome assembly WNGD01 (sample SAMN13153369, study PRJNA577476) | soil metagenome | isolation source: 40 cm soil or saprolite under grassland replicate 2 | place: USA:California | collected 2016-06-15
GAGTTCGGCATCCTCGTGTTCGTCCTGCTGATAGATGTGGCGGTGTTCCGGTGGGCGAACCGGGTGAGTGAGAAGCTCGACGAGGGCCGGATGCTGGTCACCGAGAAGGTGTTCGGGTTCCTCATCGCCGCGATTGCCGCGCAGCTCGTCCTCGACGGCATGGTGCAGATAGGAGTCCTTGCGTCGGTTCCGCACTGAGCGCTACGGCGACGCGTCCGGGAACGCGAGGACCGTCTTGATGTCGTCGGGCTTGCGCGCGTAGGCGCCGACCCACTGGTTCAGCGCCCGGCGCGGCACCTACGCCAGCTCAGACGCCAAGTAGCGGGCCGCAGAGCCACCTATGAACTCCGCAGCCCGCCACCAGGAGTTGACAAAGCTTCCGCCGCCTCAGCCGTCGGCGCTCACCACACCTATCGGGCACGACAGGCCTGTGCCGTGGTCCGGGCAGTACCGTGCGGGTCCTTGGCGTCGGACAGGTACTGCTGGTGCCAGCGGTACCTGCCGGAACTCGGATTTGCTGCGGCCCGACACGAATTCAGAGCCGATTCTGCAGCCGGCCTCAGGGCCGTCAGAACCCGGCCGGGCAGGCTCCAGGAAACAGCTAATCCGATGCCGGCCCATCTGGCGCCGTCGATGGAGGTAAAGCGATGACCTGGACGTGGCTGTACATGCCGCTGGAAGTGGCGGTATTCCTTGCCTTTTCCGCAGCACTATGGCTGCTTGTCATCAAGCGCGCGGACGGAGGACCGGACGCTGCTGACGCGAACCGCTTGACCCAGGCGCGTACCATCTCGGACCGGGCCGCCGAAGAGTTGGCGGCCAGCCTGCGTAAGGCGGCGTGACGGGGTGAAGCTACCAGCGGGCTCGGCGGTATCACCGAGCCCGGTCACCTAACGGCCTGCGCCGAACTCCGCACTCGGGAACGCGGCGACACTTGGCCGGTCTCGGCCCGCGTCATAAAGATGCACATCGTCTTCCGGACATGCCGGGAGCCACGGGGGAATCTGGTCAGCCATGAGCCAAGGTGATGACCCCCGCATAGTCCTTCGCGACCCGGTCGGCGTCGCTGACCAGGTCGTTGCGCATCCCGGTCAGCCCCAGCAATATGTCGACCAGCGGGGCACCTGGGCGCACACTGATTCAGCGGCGAACTGGCGGCGCGTCGACGACGCGAATCTGCGCATCTATGACCTCGTCGAGCCGACCACTGGCTGACGGCCACGCGGACCGGCGCTCGCCCGGCGTGCGGGCGCCGATGCGGACGGCCCGGGGGGGCAACCCGCTCGGAACTGACCGGCTGGGAATCTCATCGATGAACTGGTCGATGACCTCAATGGCGTGGATGTCTTCGTGAACAACGCGGGAACAGGGTCGAGCACGCTGGCGCTCGACATGCCGATCGAAGAGTGGCGGCATGTCGTGGCGACCGATCTCGACGGTGCTTTCGCGTGCATCCACCGCGCCGTCCGCCAGGTTCCGTTTCGGGCGATGCGGGTGCCGACCGGTTCCAGCGGATGCGCCCGAGTCAGCAGCTGTGGTTGCCGGGATGGGGCTGACTAGGCGCGTGACCTGAGCGGCAGGATCCTCCCAGAATTCCTCGATTCCGCGAATAAGACCCTGGTTGCGGGGTACGGCAGGTCAGCTAAGAGACGTGCACCACCACGGGGAGACCTCATGGGTAAGACGAAACCAGTGCGCCGCATGTCGCGCATCACCAAGACCGGCCTGACCGAGCTCCCAGACAACGCTGCCTGGCTGCTGGCGAAGGCTTTCAAGCCCGCGCTGTCGGCTGCCTCAAGCGTCTCCTCCGTCGGGGAGGGGATTTCTGATGCAGCATCCTCTGCGGCTGACGCCGCCGGGGCGGCTGGGTCAACCGTTCGGCATAAGGCCAGGGCGGCCAGGCGATCGGTGGTGGAAGCCATGCCTGTCATCGGGCACGACTCGGTAGCGGCCTTGATGAAGGACGCAGACACCGCCGCCGAGCGTGCTCGCGACCAAGAGGCCCGAGCGCTGTCGCTGGCCCAGGAAGCGAAAGACAGCGCAGATGAATCTGCTCGTGTGGCTCACGAGTGTGATGAGTTCGTACAGCAGGTCCGCCGCGATGCCGAACGCAACGTCGCAGCGGTCATGGACGAGGCCAGGGAGCGCCTTGAGCGTGAACGGCGTGACGCGGAGGCCGGGGCGCAGAAGGAGATCGAGAAGGCCCAAGCGCAGGCGTCAGCTCGTACACGGGAGGCGAACTGGAACGCTGAACAAGCTCAGGCGAGGGCACGTGAAGCCATCCAGGAGGCGAGCCAAGCGCTGATCGAGACAAGAGACCGGGCCAGCCAGGCAGCGGCGGCAGCGAAAGAAGTCGCGGCTCAGGCCAGCCAAGAGGCTGATCAGCTGGCAAAGCACGCGCAAAAGCGCGCAGCCGAGGCGGAACGGCGGGTCGCCGAGGCGGGTCAGTTGCGGCGGTCCACGAGCAGCACTGGGGCCAACCGCGGAGGCTCGGCCGCGAATTCAGCCAACGTCATCGTCCGGGAAAGAGAAGATCTCGGGGCACTCACCAAGGGTGAACTGCTCCGGCTGACAGAAGACCTCGATGTCGATGGGCGGTCGTCGATGAGCAAGTCCGAGCTCATCGACGCGATCAGCCACGAAGGCGGCGTAAAGCTCGCCGTGCTCACCAAAGAGGAGTTGCTGCGGCTCGGCCGGGCCCTTGGTTCCGATGTCCATATATCAATGACCAAGGGCGACCTCATCACAGTAATCAGCACACGTAAGAATCCGGGCAAGTAAGCTCTGGCGGAAATAACGGAATGCAGAAGGAGACGAAGCAGATGAGGCTTTTCAGGCGTAAAAGCAAATGGGATCGTATGCTGGGCACCATGGCAACGATGGCGGCAAAAGGTGGCTTGCGTCGCCTGAGCAAGGTAGGAGCCGGTGTCGTCGGCGGGGCAGCCGCTGCAACTGCAGCGAGCGCTGCGATCTCCTCCATCCGCCACAAGGACGACTCATGAAGAAACTGACGGCGGTTGCCGTATTCGGGCTCGGTTACGTGCTGGGGGCGAAAGCTGGCCGGGGACGGTACGAGCAAATCCGCGAGCTGGCGCAGACCGCGTCGAAGAACTTCGAGGCGTCCGACTTGCGGGAGCGCCTTGAAACATACCGTGCGCGGCTTGAGGCCCACTCGAGTCGCACAGGAACATCAAAAACGTAGACTACGTGCCCAGATCACATCAGGAAATCGAATTTCCGGCGAATCCCGCTGGGGACCGACTTCCTGCCACTGGGTTCTTCCGGCCCGGGGAACGTGTACGGCATCGGCCGCGACCGCAGGGGCGGCTGGTTATCCGCGCCCTCGTAGTCGCGAGGTTGCTAGGGCTTAAGCTCCTGACCCTTGATGCCTGCGTGGTGGTCGACGAGGAGGATCCGCTCGCCCCGGTGGCGCCTCCTCCGCCGTCGGCTACTGGGTCGCATGCAAGGACGCGGTCCGCGTGGTCCCAACTGGCGTCGCCCCATCCTGGGCCAGAAACCAGCCTCACACACGCCGTGCAACTACTTGAACAGGGCATCCTCACACTTGAGCAGAGCAGGCGTGTTCGCTTAAGTTTGGCTGATCTTCCCCTGTCGGGTGATCTGCCGCCGCTCCTGGGAGCCGGACGCGCGGCATCGTCATGCGCGCCATCGAGCTCCTCTGCGGCGAAGGACTGGCTTTCACCGTCCCCCGGGGCGGCACGTACGCCAGCCCAGACACATTCCGGCACCTCCGTGTGATGGCTGGCTGTGCCGCGGCGGTACATATCCGAACTCGGGTCGCCTCAGTCCCGGGGTGAGGGGAAGGAGATGTAGAGGGGCGGCGTACGCGGCAGCCATCAGTTTCCACCTCCGAACCAGGTGGTCAGGGCGTCGCGCAATCCGGTGTCGGTGCCATCTCCCACCCAGGCGACGTACCCGTCAGGGCGGATCACCACGGCGACCGGGGCGGTGACTGAGCCCAGGACCGGAAGCTCCCACGGGCCGTCGTATTCAGCATCGATCAGCTGGACCCGGTCAGTCCAAGGTGTGATGTCGAGGACGCGTGGTTGATCGAGGTTGAGCAGCACCGGCTTGGCGCCGTGCAGGAGCTCATAGACGCGGAGCGGGCCATCGGCGGTCGCGATGTCCAGATCGGGCATGCGCCGTCCGAGCAGGGGATGTCCCGGCCCGAGGTCGTAGTGGATGTCGAGACCCGACATCATGGCGGCGATACTCTGACGCGGCTCGTCCATGCTGAGTAGCTCGGTCATCGTGTTGCGCAGGGCCTGGTGACGGTCGCCGGGGCTGGTCAGTGCGACTTGGGCCATGGTGGTCTGCAACACTCGGGCGCCGACCGGATGACGTTCGTCGTGGTAGGTGTCCAGCAGGCTCTGGGGTGCTGTCTTCTTGACCACCTGGGCCAGCTTCCACCCCAGGTTCACCGCATCCTGGACACCGGTGTTGAGACCTTGACCACCGAGCGGGGCATGCACGTGTGCTGCATCGCCCGCCAGAAGGATGTGCCCCTTGCGATACGACGCCGCCTGCCGGGTGTTGTCGGTAAAACGGGAAGTCCAGCTCAGGCTGTGCACGCCGTAGTCCGTCCCGTCGGCGGCGATGAGTGCCTCGCTGACGTCTTGCAGGGTGGGCTCGCTGGTGTGCTCGACCTGGCGTTCGGTCAGGACGACCCGAATCCGGTCTCCGCCCTCGGCCGGGCCGATCCCACCGCCCGGACGCAGGCCGAACTCCGGCTTCCCGGCCATCTCGACCTCGGCCATGAGCCAGCTCGTCGATGGATCCCACCCGGCGAACTCGATATCGGCCGCCTTTCGGATCACACTGCGGCCCCCGTCGCACCCGACCAGATAGTCCGCCCGGATCGACGTGCCGTCGGACAGCGCGACGTCGACGCCGGTGTCGTCCTGGGTGAACCCTGTCACCTCACGTTCGCGCGTGGTCGGCACCCCGAGCTCTTGGACCCAGGTAGCCAGCAGGCGCTCGGTCTGAATCTGCGGGAGGGCGAGCCCGTAGTTGTGGCGGGATGGGAAATCACTGATGTCCAAGGGGATTCGGCCGAATCCCTGGATCTGCATCGCCTTCCCCTCCTGGAGAAACCGATCGGCGACTCCGCGCTGATCGAGCACTTCGATGGTGCGCGCGTGCAGACCGCCGGCGCGTGAGCGGTCGGGATCCGGAGTGGCGCGTCGTTCAACGATGACGACATCGACCTGGGCCAGGGCCAGCTCAGCCGCCAGCATCATTCCTGTCGGGCCTCCGCCGGCGATCACCACCGCATGCCTTCGCTTCCGTCGCCTGTGGTTCAGTCTGAGACTGTGCACCACCACTGGGGTCTTGCCGCAAGACCCCAGTGCGCTACTTGTCTGAGGCGGGAGGGAGCGTGGGCCGGCCTACCCGGCGGAATACTCCTAGGCGGAGGGCCGGGAGGTTCACTTCAGGCAATGTGGCCCTCTCTGGCCTTGATCTGATCCCGAAGGTCTTCCACATCCGTCGCGCGGACCACAACTGGCAGGCTGCCCACGACGTAGACCGTGACACGGTCCTGCGAGCGGTCGAGATGCTCCGCGACGAAGGACTGGTCTTCACCGTCCCCCGGCGAGGCACCTACGTCAGCCCAGACGCCAAGTAGCGGGCCGCAGAGCCACATCCTGAGGCTCAGCAAGCCCGCCACTAGATACAGACGGCTTCAGCGGCTCAGCCGTCGGCGCTGACTACACCGATCGGGCAGGATACGCCCGTACCGTGGTCGGGGCAGTACCCGTGCGGGTTCTTGGCATCGGACAGGTACTGCTGGTGGTAGTCCTCGGCGAAGTAGAACTCACCAGCTGACACGATCTCGGTGGTGATCTCCCCGTACCCGGCCTCGGACAGCTTCTTCTGGTAGGCAGTCCGGGATTCCTCCGCCGCCGCCTTCTGGGCAGGCGAGTTGTAGAAGATCACCGAACGATACTGCGAGCCGACGTCGTTGCCCTGGCGCATCCCCTGGGTCGGGTTGTGCGACTCCCAGAACGCCTTCAGCAGGTCGGTATAGGAGACCTTGGCCGGGTCAAACACCACCCGCACGGACTCGGCGTGGCCGGTCCGGCCGCTGCAGACTTCCTCGTAGGTGGGGTTGGGCGTGAACCCGCCCTCATAGCCCACGGCCGTGGTGACGACCCCCGGTATCTGCCAGAACATCTTCTCGGCTCCCCAGAAACAGCCGAGCGCGAACTCGGCCACCTCGGTTCCGGCCGGGTAGGGGGGCCGGAGCGGGCCGCCGAGCACCTCGTGATGGTCGGGAACCGGCATCGTGGCCGAGCGGCCGGGCAGTGCCTCCTCCGCGGTCACCATCGTGGTCTTGTGAAAGCCAAACAGGCCCACTGTCGTCCTCCCTCATTTGTATTGCCACCAGGACAAACGCGATAGGACCTGGGCTTCTTCCCGATGCGCAGCCGCACCTGCATCATGATCATGGCTTTGGTGTCGTTAGGTGTGCAGTCAAGTCAAGATCATGAGTACACGCGGCATCCACGGCCGGGGAGGCGACCACCAGGCCGGTTGCGGGCCGAGAGCCGACGTCACACCGGGAGCGGCGGGCTGGGAGCCGACGTCACGCCCGGGGGGCGGGCCGGGAGCGGCGGCCGGGCGCCGGCCGTCAGGCCCGGGGCCGGCGGCCCGGGAGCCCGCGCCTGCGCCGGCCCTCGCCCGCCGGCCATAGCCAGTACCCGACCGGGAAGACGCGGATGTTCAGGCGGTCGGCGACCAGCCCCCACAGGCCCCGCCGCGCGAACAGGGCCACCGCGATGGCGACCAGCCCGAGGATGATGAAGTACCAGGTTCCATGCGAGGCGAGCGACTGCTGCAGGGCGTAAAAGATGATCGCGCCGAGGATCGGGCCCTCGATCGTGCCGATGCCGCCGATGATGGTGGCGAAGATCATCTGCGCGGAGAAGAGGACGCTGAACGCCGCGGTCGGCTCCACGTTGAGCTGGCTGATGGCCAGCAGAGCGCCGGCGCCGCCACAGCCGGCGGCGGCAACGACGAACACGAAGCGCTGGACCCTGCCGACCCGGCCCCCGGCGCTGCGCGCGGCGACCTCGTCATCGCGCACGGCGGTGAGAACGAGCCCGACCCGGCTGCGGAGAATCATGTAGATGCCGCCGATCGCCGCCACCACTACTGCCAGCGCGGCCCAGTAGGTATAGGCCAGCCGCAGGTTGTTGTCCATGGTGAGCAGCACACCTGGGATCGCGGTGCCGGTGCCGCCGCCCAGCGACGGGAACCGGACGATAACCAGGTAGCAGACCGACGCGATGACCCAGGTCGCGATCGCGAAGTACGCGGTCCGCAGCCGCGACACCAGCCACCACACCGGCACGCCGATCACCCCGGTCGCGATCACCACCAGCGGGATGCTCAGGAACGGGTTCACCCCGCGCTGCGCGAAGATGAGAATCCCGTACGCCCCCAGCCCGACGAACGCCTGCTGCCCGACCGAGACCAGCCCCGCGTACCCGGCCAGCAGATTCCACATGCTCGCCATCGTGATGAGGATGAACACGTTAACCAGCAGGTTGGTCGTGCTCGAGAACACCAGATAGGGCAGGAACGCCAGCACGATCACCAGCACGACCGCAGCCAGCCCCAGCCACCAGGTGGACCGGCGGGACCGGGTAACCCGCACCGCCTGGGCGGCCGCAGACGCGGCGAGCGGCTGGCGCACGGTGCTCACGCAGTCCTCCGCTGGCCGGTGATGCCCTGGGGAAGAAACACCAGCACCGCGAGGAACACCAGCTGGCCGGCGAGGATCTGGTTCTGGGGGTTGATCTGCGCGCCGATCTGCTGCACCACGCCGAGGATCATCCCGCCGGCCAGCGTCCCCCACAGCGAGCCGAGCCCGCCGATCACCACTGCCTCGAACGCGAACAGCAGCAGCTGATCGGTGCCGATCGTGGGATCGAACTGCGAATACATGCCGAACGCAATCCCGGCGAGGGCCACAGTAGCGAACGCGATCGCCGCCGCGATGCCGAAAACGTGCCGGTAGTCGGCGCCGGAGAGCTGCGCGGCCTCGCGGTCGTCGGCGACGGCCCGGATCAGGCGGCCGTGCTTGGACGAGGACAGGAAGTACTGCAGCCCCAGCAGGACAACGACCGCCACCACGAAGATCCCCAGCGAGAGATAGGCGATCTGGATATGCGGGCCGAGGTTGAACGAGTCGGTGACGAGCGAGCCGATGCTGAGCGAGTGGCTGTCGGCGGAGAAGAACTGGAGCAGCGCGTTTTCGATCACGACGGAAAGCCCGAAGGTGACCAGCAGCGTGGTGAGCGCCCCGCGGTCCAGGCTGGACTGGATCAGCGTGCGCTGCAGCACGTAGCCGACGACCGCGAAGATCGGCACCACGAGCACGAACGACCAGATGGCGGGGATGCTGATCAGGGCGATAACGCCGAGGGCAACGTAGGCGGCCACAACCGCCAGGTCACCGTGCGCGAGGTTGATCACCTTCATGACACCGAACATCAGCGACAGCCCGCACGCGAACAGCGCATAGAGCCCGCCGAGCAGCAGGCCCTGGATGATCGTGTTGACCCAGGTCACGCGGGTCCCCCTTTGGTCAAGAAGCCTGGTCTGCCGGGCCCGACGGGCGGGCCAGGCCGAAGTAAGCGCCTTCGATCCGCTCGGGCGTCAGCCCGTCTGGGCTCCCCTGAAGCGTGGTCCTGCCTTCGAGCAGGCAGTGAATGTGGGTCGCGACGTGCAACGCCTGGCTGACGTCCTGCTCCACGAGCAGCACCGTGACGCCGACCGCCAGCAGTTCGGGGAGCAGGGCGTAGATGCGCCGGACGACCACCGGCGCGAGACCCAGCGACAGCTCGTCAAGCAGCAGCACCCGGGGGTTGGCCACCAGCGCTCGCCCGATCGCCACCGCCTGCTGCTCGCCTCCGGACAGCTGCGCCGCCTTCTGCCGGCGCCTGCCGCGCATCCAGCCGAACAGGTCGTAGACCCGGTCGACCGTCCACGGCCCCTTGCGGGCGTAGGCGGTTCCCACCTGCAGGTTCTCCTCGACGGTGAGGGTGGGGAAGAGCCTGCGCCCCTCGGGCACCATCGCGATCCCAGCGGCCAGCCGCCGCTCGGCACGCTGCCCGGTCACCTCGACGCCGTCCAGCAGCACCGATCCTGCGGTGGGCCGGTGCAGGCCGGCGATGGTGCGCATCAAGGTGGACTTGCCCGCCCCGTTCGCGCCGATGATGGCGTAGACGTCGCCTGGCATCACCTTCAGGCTCACGTCGTCGAGGGCACGCAGCTGCCCATGATGTGCTGTCACCTCCCGCACTTCCAGCAGCGGCTCGCCTGTCCGCACCGGGCTGGTCATCCGCCCTCCCCGCCTGCCTCGTGCGCCGCCGGGCCAGCTGGGCCGGCCTGGCCGGTCAGCGACGTCGTCACCTCGGTGCCGAGGAACACCTCACGGACGGCGGGGTTGGCGAGCACCTCGACTGGCCGGCCGTCGCCCACGAAGGAGCCGCCGGCAAGGCAGATCATGCGTTCCACCGCGACGGTGAGCGCCCGCATCACGTGCTCGATCCAGAGCACCGCGACGCCCTCGGCACGGATCCCCGTCACGATCGCGACCAGCTGCGCGACCTCGGGGTCGGTCAGCCCGCCGGCCACCTCGTCGAGCAGCAGGAGCCGGGGCCGGGTCGCCAGCGCCCGGGCCAGCTCGAGGCGTTTGCGCTGAAGCAGCCCGAGGCGCTCCGCCGGGTGGTTGGCTTGCTGCGCCAGCCCGGTCCGCTCCAGTACCTCGGCGGCCACCGTGTAGCTGGCGTGGCGGCGCATCCCGCCACCCTGCTGCACGGCGACGAGCACGTTCTCGAACACGGTCATGTCGGAGAAGGGCCGTGGTACCTGGTACGTCCGCCCGATGCCAAGACGGCACCGGGCGGACGCGTCCAGGCGGGCGAGATTCTGGCCGTCGAAGTAAATCTCACCCGAGTCCGCCGAGAGGTCGCCGCCGATCAGGCCGAACAGGCTGGTCTTGCCGGCGCCGTTCGGTCCCACGATGCCCGCGATGTCGCCCTGCTCGACGGCCAGCGACAGCTCGTCGGCCACCACCACGCTGCCGAACTTCTTGGTGACGCGGTTCAGTTCAAGCAGCATGGCCACGCGGTATCAATTCGTCGCCTGGAGGTCGGCCTGGACCGGCACGGCCGTGTTCAGTGAGTTGTCGACGACCTTCATCTCGAAGGCGAACTTGCCGGGAACCTGTTTCCACTGGACACCGACCGGCTTGATGATCGCGACTCCCGGCGCCGGGCCGCCGGAGAAGTTGAGCGGACCGCACATCCCTTTGTAGTTCACATTGTGCAGCGCGCGGGCAACCTCCGGCTTGTCATGCGGGTCGCTGACACGGGTAAACACTTCCCTGGCCACCTCGAACAGGCTGTAAGTGGAGCCGATCCCCTGGACCCACTCCCGGCCGGTCTGCTCCTGGAAGTCCTTCACGAGCTTGGCCGCGGTCAGCTTGGGATCCAGCGAGGACTTGTTGGGCATGTACGGGCCCCACCAGGAGTCGGTCGCGATGTTGTTGACCAGCGGCCCGAGCGCGGCCGTGTCCGCCGGGAATAGCAGCACCTTAGCCACCGTCGCTAACCTCGGCTTCCAGCCCTGCTGGTTGGCCTGCTTCCAGAACGTGTTGAAGTCCGGCGGGAGCGGGCAGTTGCTGAAGTACTGGGCGTTCGCGCCCTTGAACTTGGAAATCATCGAGGTGAAGTCGGTGGCGCCGTCGTTGTAGGCGCCGCCGTCGACCGGCGTGTAGCCGGAGTCCGTGATAAGCGGCTCGAAGGCCGCCCGGAACGCGTTGCCGTCGGCGTCGTTCGGGTACATGCAGGCCACGTTCTTGTTCTTGCCCGGGAGCCGGTTCCACATGGGCACGAAGCAGCCCTGGAATTCCTTCAGGCCGAAGAAGAACACGGTGCAGTACTGGAACGACGCGGTGGGGTTGGCCGGGTTGCCACCCAGGCCGCCGTACCAGGACTCCCAGGGGTCGTTGGTGGCTAAGCACGGCACGCCCTGGGTCTGCCCCACCACCGCGACGGGGTTGACGGTCTCAGGGGTGGACGAGGTCAGCAGCATGTCGACGTTGTTGTTGAGTACGAGCTGACGGGCGAGCTGCGAGGCGCGGTTCGGGTCCGACTGGCTGTCGGCGACGACGATGTTGACCTGGTAGGTCCTGCTGCCGACCTTGAAACCCTTCGAGTAGGCGGGGGTAGCGCGGATTGTGTCGATCACGAACCTGTCGCCCGAAGCGAACCCGGCCAGCGGGCCGGTGTACGGGCTGATATAGCCGAGAGTGATTGTTCCGGTGGAGGAAGCGGTCTGCGAACCCTTGATGCCTGAGCTGCACGCGGCCAGGATGCCGCCCGCACCGGTGGCGAGCGCGCCCGCGCCCAGCCCTCGCAGCACGGACCGCCGTGCGATGCCCTGCTCTTGCAGCGGCTTTCCGGCCGCCTCGTCAGGATCCATCGTGTCTCCTTCGCACTAAAGCCTCGGGGCCGGTGGCGGCCCTTAACGGCCCCCATGGCGCTGCCGAACCTTTCGCGGTAGCGGCCCGGTTCGGCCAGCACGGTCACAGTGCATCACGGATCAGTGCTCGGTTTGTCTCCTTCGCCCTAAACGCCACAGAGGCCGCGCGGCCCCCGTTGGCCCCACCGGCTGCCGGTCCCTTCCCGGTGCGCGGCCCGGTTCAGCCGGAACGGCCGGATTGCCTTACGCGTTCGTCGGCGCGAGCTTGGCCCCGATCGGCACGTCCTTGTTCAGCGAGTTGTCGACGACCTTCATCTCGAACGGGTACTTGCCGGAACTCTGCTTCCACTGCACACCGACCGGGTTGATGATCGCGACTCC
>WNGD01005825.1_pt1 | contig 11896 bp, 11 predicted proteins | sample 5400671 | NCBI WGS metagenome assembly WNGD01 (sample SAMN13153369, study PRJNA577476) | soil metagenome | isolation source: 40 cm soil or saprolite under grassland replicate 2 | place: USA:California | collected 2016-06-15
TGAACGGTGTGGCTGCGACCGTGCGCGGGAATACGATCGACGGCAACGGCGATCCCGGCATCTACGAGCACGGGATCTACGCCGGCAGGAGCTCCTCGGACTATCTCATTGAGTCGAATACGCTGGCCCGTAACGCGGCTTCGGATATCAAGGCGGCCGGATCCGGCGGGACGGTGCGCTACAACCGCCTCGAAGACTCCAGGCTCGGCCTTGTTTTCTCCGATAACGGCCGGCCGGTCTCGGCGTATTACAACCTGATCGTTGGCACGTTCCAGCATGCGGTCTTCTTCACGAAGGGGGCGGGCGATTCACGCGCGCGACTGTGGGACAACACGATCGTGCAGACGGGAAGGCTCACAGCCAGGGGGGATGCGTCTGCGCTCTTCATCGCTTCCGCCGGGTTGGCCGATCTCAGGAACAACCTGATCTGCTACACGAACGCCGACAACCTCGGGGCCGCGCTGTTCGTAGCGGACGCGTCGCGCGCGACCGTTGTTTCGAACAGGAATTGGCTTTGCGGCAGTGAGGGGCAGGGGCGGAACGTGGCGCTGGACGGGGTGCGCACGACCCTCGGTCGTTGGCGCAGCCTCAGCGGCCAGGACGCCGGCAGCCTCTCCACTCGGCCGGCGACCTTCGACGGCGAGTTCCACGTCACGTCAAGGAACCTCGGCGCACGGCGGGGTCAGCCGCTCGGGCTCGAGCGTGACTATGTCGGCGCGAGAATCTCTGCCCAGATTCCGGACATCGGCGCCTACCAAGGCCGGTCCTGAGGCTCACACTGCGGTCCGCGTTCCCCAGCGGTTGTCCGTGAGCGTCGTCAGCGCGCGGATGCGCAGCGGAATCAGAAGCGCAGCGTGGAGAAAGCCGTAGAGAACGAAGAGGAGGAACGATGGTCGCCGCGTGCGATAGATGGCATAGCTGCAGCGCACGAGCGCCATCACTGTGATCGCCAAGAGATAGTGGAGGATGCGGTGCGGGTCGAAGAGGACCGCAAAGGCGAGCGAGGACGCGACCGCGAGTGTCAGGACAAGCGGCAGGATCGTCTGCACGATCACGTCGAAGACCATGTATCTCGATCGTGTGAGCAGGAAGGGAACCGTCCAGAGCAGCTCCCGGTAGAAGCTCTTGTTCCAGCGGAGCTGCTGCCTCAAGTAGCCGCGGACCGATTCCGGGGCATTGGTGATCGCCTTGGCTCCGGGGACGAAGAGCGTGTCGGAGCCGGCGGAGAGGATGAGATTCGTCAGATGACGGTCGTCTCCGTAGGTGCAGGAAACGCCGCGGAACGTCTGGCGGATGTAGTCGTTCCAGACCCGGTTGAGGACGGAGCGTCTGTAGGCGGCAAGCGGCCCTGAGCAGCAGAGGACGGTTCGGAACCACCCCTGGGCGGCTCGCTCCTGGTTGAAGGCGACCCAGTAGCGCATCCCGATCAGGCGCGTGAGGAGATTCTTGCGCCAGTTGGTCACGCCGACGTCTCCGGTCACGGCGCCGACGCGTGCGTCGGCGAAGGCAGCGACGAGTTTGCGCACGCCGTCGGGAGCGACGATCGTGTCCGAGTCGATCGTGACCATGATCTCGCCGCGGCAGTCGCGAAAGGCCGTGTCCTGTGCGTGGCGCTTGCCGCGGTTCCAGTCGGGTAAGAGGACGCGCCAGCCCGGGAGCGCCCCGAAGCGCTCGTAGATCGGGGCGAGCTCGGCCCGATTGGGTGAGCAATCGTCAACGACGTAGACCTCCATCGTTCCCGGGTAGCTCTGCTCGACGAGCGATTCGAAGCAGGCAGCCAGGCTCTCCGGATCTTCGTCGTAGGCGGCGACGACGACGTCGACGGAGGGCAGATACTCATCCGACGTCGTCATGCCCGTACCGCGGACAAAGCGCCGATGGCTGCGGTGGGCGAAGGACGTCTGCAGCAGGAAGTGCGTGATCACGAGCAGGGCGTAGGCCGAGAACGTGATCTGCAGGGTGTGGAGCAGGAGCTGGGTTGCCAGTGAGCTCATGCTCGCATCCTGTGGGCGATCCGTGCCGCGATCATGTCGGAGCCGAGCCGGGCGAGCGCGTGCGAGAGACTGGGGTTCGTGTCACCTTTCCGGGCGTCTGCGTCGAGGAGCGCGAGCGCCCGTGCGGTGACGCTTCCGGAGTTCGCCAGTGGTCGTAGCGCGGGCTGTGCGGCCGAGCTCGCGAGGAGCACGATCCGCTCGTGCTCGACCTTGCGATTGCGAAGAACCGGCCACTCCCAGGCGAGCGCGTGCCAGCGAGCGCTCGACGTCCGGTACACGAACAGCTCGCCGATCACGCCGTCGCCGAGGTCGACGTGCTCGGAGGTCTCGACGTGGAAGCCGTGGAAGCTGTAGCAATGCGCCAGCGTGTAGGCGTTGAGGGCGCCGAGATCGGGGCTGAGGATGGCGTCGGCCCAAACGGTGAAGCTACCCCGGCGGGCGAACCGCGGTTTTGGACGCAGCCGGTAGCGGACCCAGGACGAATGTGGCCCGTAGTACGGCGTCGCCCAACCGATCTCATGGACGGGCTTGATCCTCCAGCCGCGGCCGACGAGGGGTCGGTCGGCGAATGCGGCGACGGCCGGGCGACCGCTGCCGTCAAAGCCGCTGGCAACGTCTTGGAGCTGCGAGTCTGCCAGCGTCAAAGCCGCCGCGGCCGCGACGAGCAGCACGAGCCTCGGCGCGAGACGTAGCGGCGTCGCCTGTTCGGCGGCTGGCGCGGTACGCGCGAGCGGCGTGTCGATGATCTCGTCGTCGTCGTCGTGGCGCCGGACCCGCAACCTGAAGCGAGGCAAGAGCCTGAGCGCGATGAGGAACGCGAGGTTGAGGGCGATGATGCCCGCGATGGGATGAAGAATGTCGAAGGCCGCATGCTGGCCCAGGAGGCGGGCGACCAGGAGGACGGCGAGGATCCGCGCGACGTTTAGAGCCCAGACGAGAAGGCCGCCGGCAACGAGCCACGCGACGCGGCGCAGGACGCTACCTCGGATGAACCAGAGTGCGGCTAGACCGACCACTGCGAAGCCGACGAGGCTGTTCACGCCCGAACACGCGCTCGCGACACTGACCAGGAACTGACTGCTGCCGTGCGCGACGAGGTAGCGCGATCCCTCCGACCCAGGCACGGTTGCAGCAATCCCGCCGAGATCGCTCAGGTGCTCGACCGCGGCCGCCGTTGCCTGCGTGAACGCATCGAGGATGTGCTCGAAGAGCGCTAGGTACGGGAGCGGCCAGGCCAGGAACAGGAATGCCAACGGGAACAGCAGCGGGACTAGAGCCCTTGTTCCAAAGAGCAGCACGACTCCTCCGGCAGCGAAGAGCGGGAGTGTCAGCAGGTCGAGGCGCATTGCCCAGAAGTACTTCGACCAGTGCGCGGGCCCGATGGTGAGAAACGCGAGGGCCGCGACGATGAGGAAGCCGCCGACGAGGAGGTCGAGACGCCCCATCCTCAGCCGTGTGACGTAGCGATGGCGCCGCGAGGCGGCGACAAGCAGCACTGCGGCGAGTGGAGGCACGAGTACGAGGTCGGCCAACGGCGTCTCGTACTGCCAGTTCGACGCCAGCGTCTGCAAGGAGAAGTGGTATGCGACCGCGACAGATGCGACCGCCGCCGCCAAACGAAACCCGGCCGATACAGGCGCTCGGGCCACAGCGCTCCCCATGAAGATCAGCGTGCCGCGCGTTTGCGAACGAGCAGCAGCGAGGCCACTCCAAGCAGGCTCAGCGGCAACAGGATCGCGGCCGGCGCCTCGGGGACCTGAAGTCCCGGCGCGCAGGAAGCCGCCGGGATCGCGCGCGACACGATCCGACGGTGACCAACCCGATCGACCGCAAGCCGGTACGCGAACGCGTTCAGCCCGGAAACATCGAACCGGAACGTGTAGCCGCGGACCACCGCAGTGCTCTTGAACCTCCGCAACCGGGTCGTCGCCAGCCAGCGCGAGCCGGCGTTACGCCGCTGAAGACGAACGGTGAAGCTCGTGCCGATCGGAGCTCGCGCCTTGACCCGCCCCGAAACCGTGTCCCCCGCGCACGCCCCAGCGACGTCGACGTGAACCTTCGGCTGCTGGCCAGCAAGCGCAGAAGCCGGCAGCACGAAGAAGAGCACAGTGAGGCAGATCAGGATGCGGTGACGGCGGCGATGCACGGAGGTCCCTTCGTTGGGCTGCGGCAAACCCGAACGCGAACATAATCGACAGCATGCGGAAAGCCCTCGTCACCAAAACGAGTGAGTTACTTCACGCACCTGCCTCCGTTGGCGCTGGATCCTGGGCGCGAGCTTCTCGTGTCCAGCGATCTACCGAGGAACCTTGAGCGACGTCTGGTCCGTCCCTCTAGCGGAGCAGCTCAACAGATGCGTCGGCGCCGCGACCTGCTTCCCATGCCCGCACGAGCAAATCGAGCGTCAGCCACGCCTGCTCGATCCCGTAGGAACCGAGCAGCGACACCTCGATCTCGTCCTCACCAACGCGCGCTGTGACCATGTCGGCACGTGACCCCAAGAACTCAATGAGCTCTGGGAGGAGTTCCGGGTTACTGAGACGCAGCCGCATTCGCTTTTTTGGAGAAGGAGCACAGCCCCCGCTGCGGCGGGCGAGGGCCCGGCTATCCCTCACGTCCAACCTTCGAAGCATAGGTCTCGGCGCCAGTAGCACAATGCCCCGTTTGGAGTCGAAGAGTTCCGTCGCCTCTCAAAACCCGCCCGGAAGGTCAGTTTCGCGCGCAGACCGCGGAGATCAACACCGAATTCGGAGCCAACTACCCAAGCGATCCCGAGAGCTACTACCTCACGGCCGTGCTGGCTGATGGGCCTGATCAGTTAGTGGGTCACACCCCGAGCTCGTAGCGGACTCGCCGTGCATCGGTCGGATCGAATCGGACAGGCCTGGGTTGGTGCTAGCCGCGGATGCGTCCGGGGCGGAGTGGGCGGGCGTGGGTGCTGATCTTTTCGAGGGCGCGGGTGAGGGTTTTTATCTCGTGTTCGGACAGGTGTTGGGAGAAGTGTCGTTCGATTCCGTCTCGGTGGTAGCGGCGGGCGCGTTCCATCGTGTCGCTGCCGTTCTTGGTGAGAACGACGAGGATCGAGCGTCGGTCGTGTTGCGGGCGGACGCGACGGACGAGCCCCGCCTCTTCCATCCGGTCGACGACACGGGTGAAGCCGCTCTTGCTGTAGAGGATCCGGTCGGCCAGCGCGTTCATCGGGATCCCTGCCGGTGATTCCTCGAGCTGGACGAGGACGTCGTACCAGCGCAGCGGGATCCCGGTCTCGCGTTCGAGCTCGGTGTCGAGCAGGTCGTTAAGTGCGAGCGCGCTTTCGAAGTAGAGCCGCCAGGCCCGTAGTCGCTCGGGCGAGGGGCTTGACAGGGATGGTTCCTTGTGAGATTGTCCTCTCTGCAACTGTTTGCTCATGGACAATTGCAGATCATATCAGACGAAGGAAAGGAGTGGAGATGACCGTCATAGCTCAGGAGCGGGCGAAGCTCGGATATGGGCTCGGTACCGAGGAAGGCGAAGCGTTCTGGCTGCTCGGCATGCTCGAGACGATCAAGATCGGCGGGGAAGACACGGGTGGGCAGTACGGTCTCGTCGAGATCGAGGTGCGCGCCAGCGAAGGCTCCCCCTGGCACGTCCATCCCGACGAGGACGAGTGGTTCTACGTCCTCGATGGAGAATTCACATTCCACGTCGGCGACGCTCGGTTGACCCTGCCTGCCGGCGGATTCGCCTTCGGCCCCAAGGGGGTTCCGCACACGTTCATCGCGGGCCCCGCCGGAGGCAGAGCGTTGGTCGGCTTCCAGCCGTTTCTGTTCGAAGGATTCCTGAGAGAGATCGGTGAGCCCGCCCTCGAACGCGTTCTCCCACCGCCGCTCGACGCCCCGCCGGACATGGCGCGGCTCCTCCCTGTCGGCGCGAAGCACGGGATGGAGATCCTCGGACCGCCAGGACCGCCGCCCGGGGTAACCGGCCAGCCTGCCGCCGCCCGAGGCGCTCACGAGAGAAACCCATGAACACGGTCAAGATCACAACCTCCGACAACGGCCCCTACGTGATCGAGGGGCCCGCGAGAGTCGTCGACGCCGACGGAAACGAATATGACCTCACCGACCAGACGACGATCTTCCTTTGCCGCTGCGGCGGCTCCCGAACGAAGCCGTTCTGCGACGGAACCCACGAGACACTGAAATTCGAAGCAGCCAGTCGAGCACCGCACACCCTGGCAGCGATCGCCACCGCATCCTGAAAAGAGACGCGCAAACCTTCCGAGCCAGCCATCATCACAAGCCGGCCGGGTGCCGAGCTACACGTCGCCAAGACCGCACCCGGCCGGCCTCATCAACGCAGCGAGCCGCCGCGACGCGCTGAAGCGCGATCGAGACTACACCTAGCGTCAGCGCTGCGGGCCAGGCCATCCTGCTCTCACCTGAAGCCCAAGCGGCATGGCCTACGCGCCCCCTTCTGACGCGCCCCCTCCTATTACCCGCGCGCGCGAGGGCTCGATCAGAGCCACCAGCCAAGGGTCACCGTCGCAGTTCCAACAAACTGCGACATCCGCGCGCGGAATCGAGAGCGGAGTCCTCCGGCAAGACCTCGCCGCCGACGTGCTGCTCGAGCTGTTCGGCGGCGCCCTTGTCGCCGCTCTCAAGCTGACCCAGCACGGCCAACTCGGCCTCGAGGAAGCAACCGCGGCGGCCGCCTCCGTCTTCCTGAACGGCGCCCGCGCCCGATGACACGCGCATCCCGTCGCCGGAGTGTCATCTGCCACCGGACGTTCGCGGTCCCAAAGGTGATCCCTCTTTAGCACGAAGGCGGTCGACCTTTACCGTGCGCTCCGGATCGGCAACGGGTCGCAACCCACGGCAACGGTTTGGCTTGTTTTCGCGGTTTCGATGCTCGGTCGATTTGCCGCTGATTGCCACCGGTTGCAACCACGGGGCTTCATAAGGGCTCCATCCTCTGTTGCCCGCGCTGGCTACGTCGCCTGGCCGCGTCTGAGACTCAGACGGCTCTGTTCAACGCCTCGTCAACGAGCTGGATCGTGTCATTCAGGACTTCGTCCTGGGGTGGCAAGGCGCCGAGTGTCTTTGCCGCTTGCAGCGACTTGTAGATCAGCGCGAGCTCGTCAAAGCGGCATGGCCGGAACCTATCCCACCGACGAACGCGACGGCGCCAACCCCTAGCCGACCGCAGGCCCCGTCCGCCAGCTGCTAGCGAGGACGGCGGCAATGACATGGCAGAGGCACGTGCCCGCCGTCTCCACGAAATCTGCAGCCAAATACTCGAGATCCGAGGCCCGTGCTTCATGGATCCCTACGTCCGATCTTATGAATGGCAGACGCACGCCAAAAACTGGATATCGCCGCGCGCGTTCGTTCTCTGATGCCTGGTTAGACAACAGAATTGCAGCTTTTTTCGCCTAGCTGTTCCAAAACCTGTTCCATACCCGATCACGCTGCACGAAGTGCACAGCTATCGGGAAGGCGAAAGCCCCGGTTTGCGGGGCTTTCGTAAGAGCCCTCTTCTGGACTCGAACCGGAGACCCCCTCCTTACCATGTACTTCGATCGGCAACCCGTCGCAACCCACGGCAACGGTTGTGGCTTGTTTCTGCCGCTCTTGCGGCCTACCGATTTGCCACTGATTGCCACCGGTTGCAACCACGGGGCTCCATAAAGGCTCCATCCGTTTGCGAGCCCGACGTTGGACTTTCGAATTTGCCGGAGGCGCTCAGCGAGCCGGACGCTCGTCGTGATCCCTTGGCCGTCGCGCGTCAGTCTCGAAAAGCCCGGTCTCGTACGCGAGCACGACTGCCTGGACGCGGTCACGGAGGTCGAGCTTCTGGAGGATGTGCGTGATGTGTGTCTTGACGGTCGTGTCGCTGATGTAGAGCTCTCGGCCGATCTCGGCGTTCGAGAGGCCGCCGGCGATCAAGCGAAACACGTCGAGCTCGCGCTCCGTGAGATCGTCGAGCTGTCTTGGAGGCGCCGGCTGGGGAATGCGCGTGAACTGTTTGATCACGCGTTTCGTTATGGCGGGGGAGAGCAGCGCATCTCCGCCGGCAACGATGCGGACCGCGGCGAGGAGCTGTTCGGGAGGGTCGTCCTTGAGCACGAAACCGCTGGCGCCGGCACGGAGCGCCTCGTAGACGTATTCGTCGAGGTCGAACGTGGTCAGGATCAGGATCCGCGCGGCGTCACCGGCGGCGAGGATCCGCCGCGTCGCCTGGAGCCCGTCGAGCTCGGGCATGCGGATGTCCATCAGCACGACCGTGGGCCGAAAGCGGGCGGCCTTGTCGACCGCCTCGAGCCCGTTGCTCGCCTCGGCCACAACTTCGATGTCCTGTTCTCCTGAGAGCAGCATGCGGAAGCCGGCGCGGACCATCGACTGGTCGTCGGCGACGAGCACGCGGATGCTCATGGCCGTTCGCGGCTGAGCGGGAGGCGCGTGCTGAGGACGAAGCCGCTCCCGTTTGCGGTTCCTGCGCTCATCTCGCCGCCGTAGATCTTGACGCGTTCACGGATGCCGACGAGGCCGTGGCCGAGGCCGTCGGTCGTCGAGCTTCCCCTGCCGTCGTCGCGTACCTCGAGCTGTACCCCGTCGGGCTCGTAACGGAGGGTCACGTCGGCTTTGGTGGCGCGCGCGTGCTTGAGCGCGTTGGTCAGGCCTTCCTGAACGATTCGATAGGCGGAGAGGTCGATCGCCCGGGGAAGCGGGAACGGCTCGCCGTCGACGTGTAGCCGGACGGGTAGGCCGGCGCGGCCGAGCTCTTCGAGCAGTGAGTCGAGGCCGTCGAGGCCGGGCTGGGGCGTGAGCTCGACGCCGTCCCCGTCGTGGCGCATGGCGGCCAGGAGGCGACGCATCTCGGCCAGGGCTGTGCGGCCGGCCTGCTCGACGCCCCTGAGCGCATCGCGGTCCTCGGCGAGCGCGTCGGGGAGCTTGTGCCTGACGGCGCCGACCTGGAGCACCATCACGCTGACGGCGTGGGCGACGATGTCGTGGAGCTCGCGCGCGATCCGCACACGCTCCTCTGCGACTGCGATGCGCGCCGCGGCGTCCCGCTCTCGCTCGGCCAGGGTCGCGCGGATTTCCGCCGCCTCGGCCTGCTCGGCCCGCTCCTTCAGAGCAAAGCCCGCGACCCAGGCGATCACGAACTCGAGGGGGATGAAGACGAGCTCGGCGGTCGCGTGTCCCGGGATCTCGTAGACGACGATCGCCGAACTTCCGACCACGACGGCTAGGCCGATCGCCGCCTTCAGGGCGTTGCGCAGGTTCCCGAGCAGGAACGCGACCGTCAATCCGATGGGGAAGAGGCTGACCGCGAACGGGATCGGCCGCCAGTCGACGATCGAGATCCCCGCCCCCAGCAGCCAGTATGCGACCGGAGCGAAGGGAAAGCGCCGGCGCACGAAGATCGGGGACACCAGAACCGCGATCGCCGGCAGGGCGAACCAGAGGGTGCGGGCCGAGCTCGGCGAGTCGCGCCCGATGATCAGTTCGAGCATGGCTGAGATCGCCAGGAGCGCGATCAGCAGGTCGAACCAGTAGTTACCCGCGAGGTATCGGGTCCGGCTCACGCGTTGAAGGTACTCCAGGACCGCGTGTGCCGCCTCCTACCTGAGTAGGACTCGGAATCGTCGGCCGGTCTGAGTTCGAACCCGACCTCGCGACGACGCGGTTGCGCCGCTGCGCCCCTAGCGTCGGGGCGTGGACTTGACCAGGAAAGGAGCACTGATGGACGCCCCGACAACCCGCATCTTCACACCCGCACGAATCGTCGCTCTTGCGCTCATCGGGCTGGCGGTGGTCGGCCTCGCTTACCTCCGCTTTGCGCCTGACGCGGGCTCGGCCTCCGTGCCCAAAGACGCCCGCGCCGGTGAGCTGAAGCTGCACCCGTGCCATTACGCGACCGAGAAGGGCAGTTACCGCGCCGACTGCGGCACGCTCGTGGTACAGGAGAACCGGCACAACGCACACCCGCGCCTGATCGCGCTCCCGGTGACACGGATCCGCGCGCGCTCAGCGAGGCCGGGTGTGCCGATCTTCCGGCTCGAAGGAGGACCCGGGAAGACCAACATGCACTTCAAGGACGCGAGCCGGTTCGCGGACAAGCGCGACGTGGTGCTCGTCGGCTACCGGGGCGTCGACGGCTCTTCCAAGCTCGACTGTCCGGAAGTGATCTCAGCGCGCGAGCACGCGCGCGACTTCCTGAGCGAGCGGTCGTTCCGTGCCGATGCGGCCGCGTTCAAGGCCTGCGCACAGCGCCTTCAGCACGCGGGCGTCGACCTCGGCGGCTACACGCTCCCCGAACGCGTCGACGACCTCGACGCCGCCCGTCGCGCGCTCGGCTACCAACGCGTCGACCTCCTCAGCGAGAGCGTCGGGACGCGCACGGCGCTGATCTACGCCTGGCGCTACCCGAAGCGCATCCACAGCTCGGTGATGATCGGCGTCAACCCGCCCGGCAACTTCCTCTGGGACGCCAAGACGACGGACGAACAGATCCGCCGCTACGCGGCGGACTGCGCAAAGGACGCGTCCTGCCGGAGCCGTACGCCGGACCTCGCGGCCTCGCTGCACTCGGCGTACGAGCACATTCCTGGTCACTTTTGGTTCCTGCCGATCAAGAAGGGCAACGTCAAGGCAGCTGCGTTCTGGGGCCTGATGAACACGACGTCCGCTGCGGCGCCGATCCGTGCGCCGATGACGATCGACACGCTGCTGTCCGCCGACAAAGGTGACGGAAGCGGCGCCTGGTTCCTGTCGCTGATGGCGCAGATGGCCTTCCCGCGTGCACAGCTCTGGGGTGACGCCGCAGCCGTCGCCAGGAGCGACGCTTCCTACGCCCGGCGCTTCTTCGCGACGCACGCCAACAGCGGGTCGGTGATCGGCACCCCCGGCACCGACTTCCTGTGGGATGGCGGCCGGCTCCTCGACTCCTGGCCGGCGAGCCCGGACGAGAACCAGTACACCCGCGTCGAGGACTCGAAAGTCGAAACACTCCTGATCGGCGGCAAGCTCGACTTCGCGACGCCACCGCAGAACGCGACACGCGAGCTGCTCCCACACCTGCCGAACGGACACCAGGTCGTCCTCACCAACCTCGGCCACACCGACGACATCTGGGCCTACGAGCCGCCCGCGAGCACGCATCTGATCAACACGTTCTTCGACAGCGGCCGTGTCGACACGTCCCTCTACACGCCCAATCGGATCGACTTCACGCCCAGCACAAGCCAAGGCAAGATCGCGAAGATCGTTCTCGCCGTGATGGTCGCGTTCGCGGCGCTGACCGTGCTCTCGCTGCTGTGGATACCGCTGCGCGTGCGTCGGCGCGGTGCCTTCGGCCGCAAGGCCAGCGGCGCCGTGCGTTCTCTCTATGTAGTCCTGCTCGGGCTCGGCGGTTGGTTCGTCGGTTTGCTGATCGTGCTGACGGTGCTGCCGACGGTGCCGCTCGACGACGAGCTGCTCGCGGCCCTCTCGGTGGGCTTGCCGATCGGGCTGGGTGTCTACTTCGCCTGGACGAACCGCGACTGGTCCACCAGGACAAAGGCGACGGGATTTGCGGCTGTAACAGGAGGCGCCCTCGTCGGTGCGTGGTTGGGGTTCAACGCAATGGAAGGGCTCTTTGCTCTTGTCACCACGATCGTGGGAGCGGTCGCCGGTGCGAACCTGACCCTCCTCGCCCTCGACATCGCATGGGATCGGCAGGCTCGTGATCGCCTCGCTGCTAACGCCAAAGAGATCCTGGAGGCGCGCCCCTCGACCGGCTGGTGAGCGAGGCCTGCTCGGCCAGGATCGCCTCGTCAAGTCCTGCGGGCTTCAGCTCCGCAGGACTTGATGTTTTCCGGTCCGCGTCGGTCGCGCTCACACAGCACGTCGAAGCCGTACCGGCTCGCGGGGCCTCCT
>WNGD01005827.1_pt1 | contig 11892 bp, 12 predicted proteins | sample 5400671 | NCBI WGS metagenome assembly WNGD01 (sample SAMN13153369, study PRJNA577476) | soil metagenome | isolation source: 40 cm soil or saprolite under grassland replicate 2 | place: USA:California | collected 2016-06-15
CGAAAGCACCCATTCGCAAGCCAAGAAAGAAAGTCTGCCTGTTCTGCCAGGAGAAGATCACCTACGTCGACTACAAGGACACGGGGCTGCTGCGGAAGTTCATCTCCGACCGCGGCAAGATCAGGGCCAGGCGGGTGACAGGCAACTGCACCCAGCACCAGCGCGACGTCGCCACGGCCATCAAGAACGCCCGTGAGATGGCGATGCTGCCGTACACCAGCACCCCCCGCTAGGCCTGGGAGAGGACGAACACGATGGGTCGCACACCGATGAAACTCATCCTCACCCAGGAGGTCACCGGCCTGGGGGCCCCCGGCGACGTGGTGGAGGTCGCCGGCGGGTACGGCCGGAACTACCTGGTGCCACGTGGGCTAGCCATGCGGTGGACGCGCGGGGCCGAGAAGCAGATCGACCTGATCAAACGGGCCCGTGCTGCCCGTGACATCCGCGGCCTCGATGACGCCAGGGATACCGCCAACGCGCTGGCGGCACTGACCGTCCGGCTCCAGACCAGGGCCGGCGCCTCCGGCAGGCTGTTCGGCTCGGTGGGCCCGGCGGACATCGCCGAGGCCGTCCGCGCGGCCGGCGGGCCGAGCCTAGACAAGCGCAGGATCGAGATACGTAACCCGATCAAGACCATCGGATCGCACCAGGTCACCGTCCGCCTGCATCCCGAGGTCAGCGCCACGCTCGACATCGAGGTCACCGGCGGCTGAGCCACACCCGCCCGCACTCCGTGATCACGGACGATTGCGTGCGCATAGCACCTGCCATCGTCCGTGATCACGGCATCGAGGTTGGCCAGGGCCCGGGCGCCGGGGCCGGTCACTCGCCGCCGACGGCGTAGTCCCGCAGCCGCCCCGCCAGCGCGGGATCGAGTTCGGCGAGCATGGCCCAGATAGCGGCCAGCCGGGCGGTCAGGTCGTCCAGCCCGGCACCGGAGACGGCGCCCTCGCTCGCCGCCGCCGCCACCTCATCGATGGCTTTGCCGATCATGGCCAGGCGCCCCTCCACCGTCGAACACATGATCGAGACAATAGGGTAGCCGGACCATGATCGTGACGGTTTCCGCCCGCTGCGAACGGCTGGCCGCGCACGGCCTCCCGCACGCCCATTGCCGCCCGCGCGGCCCCCGAATCCGCCCCAGGGAACCCGCCCTGGGGAACACCCCCTGGGGAACACCCCTGGGAACCCGCCCTCGGGAACCCGCCCGGGAATCCGCCCCGGGAACCCCGCCCGCAGGCGCCTCACCCACCGTGCGCGGCCGCCCCGCCACGGGGTTCAGCGAACCGCCCTTGCCGGTACCGGTGACGGTGTTCTGGGTCGGCCCGGCGCGCCCGGCAGGCCGGGCAGATGATGCACCGCCTGGCCCATGAACTGTGGACAACTTCACAGGGATTGTGGACAGCCGGAATGCCGGAAAGTTTTTTCCACGCACAGGACGTGGACGGCATAAGTGCAGGTGGCAAGCTCGCCGACGGTCATCTTCCTGCCGTGTCCCCACTCGTATCCTCAACTTGCGCACAGTCCCATCGGCGTGTCTGCACAGAATGTCCACAGGCTTGTGCACACAGCGATTGGACGCCACGGCCGGGTGGCGCCCAGACTGTCGTAGCCACCTACTACAACTGAGTTGGCGGCGGTAAATGCCACTCATGTAAGTAGGTCGGCAGGGGGAGGAGGGGTCCGGTGAGCGTTACCGAGATCGCCTCCCGGGGCGGGGACTTCGAGCGGACGCCACCGCACGATCTCGCCGCCGAGCAGTGCGTCCTCGGCGGGATGCTGATGTCCAAGGATGCCATCTCCGACGTCATGGAGGTGATCCGTCCGGCCGATCACTACCGTCCCGCCCACCAGCTCGTGCACGAGGCCATCCTGGAGCTGTACGGCCGCGGCGAGCCGGCCGATCCGGTGACCGTCAGCGACCTGCTGGCCAAGCGGGGGGAGCTGACGCGCGTCGGCGGCGGGGCGTATCTGCACACGCTCATCGCATCTGTGCCGACGGCCGCGAACGCCGGCTACTACGCCAGGATCGTCCGCGAGCGCGCGATCCTGCGCCGCCTGGTCGAGGTCGGCACCCGGATCGTGCAGCTCGGCTACGCCGGTGATGGCGACGCCGATGAGCTGGTGGACCGCGCGGAGGCCGAGATCTACGGCGTCACCGAGCGCCGGGTCACCGAGGACTTCCTGCCGCTGTCGGAGATCATGCCCGGCGCGCTGGACGAGATCGAGGCGATCGGCTCGCGCGGCGGCGTCATGACCGGAGTTCCGACAGGGTTCGCTGACCTCGACGCCCTCACGAACGGTCTCCACGCAGGTCAGATGGTCGTCATCGCGGCCAGGCCGGCCATAGGTAAGGCGTTGGCGGTCGATACGCCGCTGCCAACCTCTTCCGGCTGGACCACCATGGGGGAGGTTGCCGTTGGCGACCGGCTCATCGGCGCCGACGGGCGCCCGACGACCGTTGTGGCGGCCACGGATGTGATGAACGGGCGCCCTTGCTACGAGGTCGAGTTCTCGGACGGCGAGGTCATCGTCGCCGATAGCCAGCATCAATGGGTTACTTGGGATGAGCGCACCAGAAAGGCATACGACTATCATCGCGGACCTGGCACTCCTGCCTATCCGGACGATTGGGCGACTTGGACCTCGTCGCGGTCATCTGACTTCTTGTATAGCCCTGGCGATCGCGACCAGATGCGACAACTGCGGGCAGCGGGGCTGTCAGCGGCGCAGATAGGCAGTGCATTCGCCCGCACAGCCACGGCCATCGAGCAGCAGTGGGACCGCTCGGAGTGCATCCCGAGCCGGGAAGCACGCGTCAAGCCGCGTAGCACCGAGGAACTTGCGTCCACCCTTCGGACCAGAGGTCAGAATAATCATGCCATTCCGGCAGTGAGGCCACTCTGCCTGCCGGATGCAGCGTTGCCTATTGATCCCTACGTGCTCGGCTACCTCCTGGGTGATGGCGACTCAAACGGGAGTGGTCGGGTTGCCTGCGACCCGAAAGATCGGGCCTGGCTCATCGAGGAGTTCCGTGCTCTCGGCTGTGATACGGTCGAGCACGCTGACCCAGGCCATTTCGGCGTAAGAGGGATCCGATCGGGCTGGCGGTCGTTGGGTCTGACAACGGGGAAACACATCCCTGCTGCCTACCTTCGCGCCTCATTCACTCAACGGCTTGCACTCGTTCAAGGGCTTGTCGACTCAGATGGCTACGTGGACAACCACGGCGCTTATCGGTTCAGCAACGTGAACAAGCGGTTGGTTGATGGCTTCGTTGAACTCGCCGTGAGCCTGGGCTGCGTGCCGCAAGTGCACTGCCGTGGACGGCGTTCTCGCGCAGATCGGCGTTCACGGGAGTCATGGGATGTCATAGTGCCCACCGCGTTGCCATTGGCGCGGCTGCCACGCAAGGCGCTTGCGGCACGCCGGGCATGGAAACGTGAGCAAGTCAGCCGCTACATCGTTGACGTTCGCCCGGTGCCGTCGGTTCCGGTGCGGTGCGTCCAGGTCGACAGTTCGGACCAACTCTATCTGGCTGGGCGAAGCATGATCCCAACTCATAACTCGACCCTGGCACTTGATCTTGCTCGGGCGGCGGCGGTGAAGCACCGGATGGCGGCCGTGCTGTTCAGCCTGGAGATGAGCCGCAACGAGATTACGATGCGGCTGCTCTCGGCCGAGGCGCGGGTGCCGCTGCACGCGATGCGGACCGGCCAGATGGGCGAGGAGGACTGGACCAGGCTGGCCCGGCGGATGAGCGAGGTCGTCGACGCGCCGCTGTTCATCGACGACTCGCCGAACATGTCGATGATGGAGATCCGGTCGAAGTGTCGGCGGCTCAAGCAGCGCCACGACCTGCGCATGGTGATCGTCGACTACCTGCAGCTGATGAGCTCGCCCCGGCGGGTGGAGAACCGGCAGCAGGAGGTGTCGGAGATGTCGAGGTCGCTCAAGCTGCTCGCCAAAGAGATCGACGTCCCGGTGGTGGCCATCTCCCAGCTCAACCGCGGTCCCGAGCAGCGCAACGACAAACGCCCGTTGCTCTCAGATCTACGCGAATCGGGCAGCATTGAGCAAGATAGTGACGTCGTTATCCTCTTGCATCGCGAGGATGCGTATGAGCGGGAATCGCCCAGGGCGGGGGAAGCTGACCTCATCGTGGCCAAGCACCGCAACGGCCCGACAACGACGGTGACGGTGGCCTTCCAAGGCCACTACAGCCGGTTCGTGGACATGGCCCCCGGCTGACCCGTGCGCGTATCGGATCGCAACGATCTTGGCCAGTACTCTCCCACTTGGCCAACTGGCTAGCCGAGAACGTGGTCGTCGATCAGCACCTGGACTGCGTCGCCCATCAAGTCCGGATCCCATCACGTGGTGACTGTCATGACGCCTGTATGACGGCAATATTGTCCGAGTAACTATGTCCCCCCTTGCTTGCAGCAGCGGGTGTTGGTCCCTGGCCGGAGTGGGGGGTCGCGATCTGCACCGCCGCGACAGCCAGCAAGAGACCCGCGGCCAAGACAAGTAGCATCAACGCTGCCCTGCGCATGCTCATCGTTACGCTCATTAGCGTGCGACCTCCGTCACTCGATACAACCCGCGGTGCGGGGTCGTAGGTGGTTCGAAGCCGCGGCGGCGGTAGATGGGTGCCGAATCGCCAGCCAGGGAAACAACTTGATGCCGATGCTCACCGCGAGGACGCCGTGAATGTATCCACCGTCGGCAGCGGCGGTCAGATCGTGATCGCTGGTGCGGGCTACGCAGGGCTGCACGTCGCCTTGCGTCTGACGGCCAAGCTGCGCAACAACCCCGAGATGGAGCTAACCCTGGTCGACCGGCATGACTACCACCAGGCGCTCACCGAGCTGCCCCGGGTCGCCGGCGGCACCCGCGCCGCCGACGCGGTGCGCATCCCGCTCCAGGACATGCTGGCCAAGCGGGTCCGCTTCGTCCAGACCGAGATCAATGGTTTCGACCTGGCCGGCCAGCGGCTGCTCACCGGAGCTGGGCCGATCGGCTGGAGCTGGCTGGTGCTGGCGCTCGGCAGCAGGCCCAATGACTTCGCCATCCCCGGTCTGGCCCGCCGCGCGCTGTCGCTGTATTCGGCCGACGACGCCGAGCGGGTGTGGGCGGCGGCCAACAAGGCGCTCACGGCTGCTGCGGCCGCCACCGACCCCGAGCGGCAGCGCCGCCTGGCGACAGTGGTGGTCGGCGGCGGCGGGGCCACCGGGGTCGAGCTGGCCGGCGAGCTGGCCGAGGTGCTACCCGAGGTGGCCAGCGGCCACGGCCTGGCGCCCGACCGTCCCGCTGTGCAGCTTGTCGAGGCGGGTCCCACCATCTTGGCCGGTTCCTCACCGCAGCTGATCGACAAGGCCACCAGGATCCTTTCTGACCTTGGGGTCCAGGTCCGCACCAACGCGGTGATCGCCGCCGCGACCGAGCACGGCTTCCGGCTCAAGGACGGCCAGCTGGTGGAGGGTGGCGTGTTCGTCTGGGCGGGTGGGGTGAAGGCGCCCGAGCTTGTGGCCGATTCGGGGCTGCCGACCGGTCACAATGGCCGCGTCAAGGTCGACCGTTACCTGCGCGTGCTGGACCATCCGGAGATCTACGTCGCCGGCGACCTTGCCTCGATAGTGGATCCGCGCACCGGGCATGTGCTGCCGGCCCTGGCGCAGGTGGCGCTGGAGGAGGGCGAGACGGTGGCCCGCAACCTGGACGCGGAGCTCAGGGGCAGGCAGCCGGAGGCGTTCACCTTCCACGACAAGGGGTTCGTCGTCTCGGTCGGGACCAGCCGCGGGGTCGCCGACATCGCCGGCATCACCACCGGCGGGCGGCTAGCCCATCTGCTCAAAGACGCCATCGAGTGGGAGTACCGCCAATCCGTCAGGCACCTGCGCGGCTGGGACCCAGTAGCCCAGTGACCGCGCAGTGATGTTCCTCGGTACGCGTTATCCACGGGTTATCTCAGGTCAGGCCCGTCGCCACGCAGGTAGTCGTGGATGAGGCGGATCGCGACTGAGCCTTCGCCAACCGCCGACGCCACCCGTTTTACCGAGCCGCGGCGGACGTCGCCCACCGCGAATACCCCAGGCAGACTGGACTCCAGGAGCATGGGAGGACGCTGGAGCGGCCAATCCGCCTGACGGTGCCCGTCGGCCAGGAGATCGGCCCCGGTGACGACGAACCCCCACCGGTCGCGCTTGATGTTGTCCGGCAGCCACTGGGTGCGGGGCTCCGCTCCGATCAGCACGAAGACCGCTATGGCCGGGACGGTCTCGGTCACCCCGGATACCTGGTCCTGGATGGTCAAGCTCTCCAGGTGGCCGGTGCCGCTGCCGCCTGTCACGACCGCGTTGTGGCGCACGGCGATGTTGGGCGTGCTCTCGATCTCCGTGATCAGGTACTCGGACATGTCCTCGGCCAGCGACTGGCCCCGGACCAGCATCGTCACCTTGGCGGCATACCTGGCGAGGTGGACCGCGGCCTGCCCGGCGGAGTTCGCGCCGCCCACCACGAACACTTCCCGGCCCTTCATCGCCTCGGCCTCGGACGTGGCGGCGCCGTAGAACACACCGATGCCGATCAGCTTGTCGAGTGAGGGGATGCCGAGCCGCCGGTAGGACACGCCGGTGGCGATGACAACGGCCCGGGCGCGAACCACGCTCCCACCAGCCACCGAGACCACGCGCTCCGGTCCCCGGGCGTGCAGGCCGGTCGCCGGGTTCCCATACACGTAGTCGGCCCCGAAATTCCAGGCCTGTGTGTAGGCGCGCACCGCGAGATCCCCGCCGCTCACCCCCGTCGGGAAGCCGAGGTAGTTGCGGATGTGCGAACTCGTGCCGGCCTGGCCACCGATGGCTTCGGGCTCCAGCACCACCGTGGACAGGCCCTCCGATGACCCGTAGACCGCGGCTGCCAGGCCGGCCGGCCCGGCACCGATCACCGCCACGTCGTACAGGCCGGTGCCCGGGCTGGTCTGCACCCCGATGGCCTCGGCGATTTGAGTGTTCGACGGATTCTCCAGCACCTGCCCATCGAACATGATGATCACTGGCAGTGCCGCCGCGGCGGCGTCGGCTTGTTCCAGCAGCGCCTTTCCCAGCTCGGCGTCCGCCGGGTAGAAGCCGAACGGGATCACGTTGCGGCTCAGCAGGTCCCGGATCTCATGCGAGCGGGCAGACCACTCCTCGCCCACCACCCGCATGACTTCGGACCTGGGAATATGCGATCTGGCCCACTTCTCAAGCAGTTCGGTGACCGTCAGGTGGAACACCTCGTCCGGCACCGCCGCAGGCCCCGCGGCGTAAGCGTCGATGTGGCCGAGCGCGATAGCCTGCAGGATTGGCTCCTGAGGCGGCCCATATGCCCCGCCGGTCAGGAGGAGACGTTTGGCCGTCCTCTGGAATTCACGGACCTGAGCCAGCAACTCTGTCCCGGTCGTCTGCGACATCGATGGGCCGGTCAGGACGATGCTGACCAGGCGCCGGTCGTGGCGAAGCTGGGCGAGTAGGCCGAGCGGGTCATCGGCGGAGTCCACGCAGATGACCTGGTAGTCGGACCCGTACCGCTTGCGAAGCTCTCCCGTGACGAGGCTCCGCGTCCGCGGATCGTCATCGATGACTAGCAGGACTGGAGCGTCTGGCATCGGCGGCACCTGTGAGCTCGGCTGGCCCGCCAACTCTAGGTCAGGACCGCTGGGCACGCTTGACCCGGTCCTGGCGCAACGACCGCATCGGCTCGGAGAGCTCCATGGTGGCGAAGGCCGTCGGCCAGTCGGCCGGGCCGTACCCGGTGCCGAGATCGCAATGGTGCAGTTCGACCTCGACCAGCCGCCGGCTCAGTAGCTGGGCGGCTGGGAACGGTGCCGAGTCCAGGACCCGTACCGGGAACTGCCAGGCATCATCGGGCAGCTGCTTGCTGATGGTGCGAAAGGCCATCGCCGAGGCAGCCAGGTCAGCCATGAGGTCCTTGGCCGGCAAGCCCGCGCCGTGCTCGATGTCGGCTTCCCGCGCCTGCACGCTGGGGTAGGCGGAACGCTCCTGACCGGACCGCGCCCCGACCAGCAGGTTGCGCATTGCGTCGGCGCTGCGGGCCAGGTGCGCCAAGACGTGCGCCCGCGTCCAGCCAGGCAGCAGCGACGGCTGCCGGAGGTCCGGCTCGGCGATGACTCGTGCCGTGCCGAGCAGGTGCTGCGTTGCGTGGTCGATCTGGTCGCTCAACTGACGTTGCGCGGCGTCCATCTGCTCACCTTAAAGAGCCGCGCTCCGCGCCTGGAGACAGCCCGCGTCATCGTCAGATCAGGCAGCGCAGCCTCGCCCCTGGAACGGCATAGCCGTAGGTAGCAACACTGGCCAAGCTGTCCGTTATGCGAAAATCACCCGCAGGCACGTGGGCCTACGACCGCGGCGTGCGGCTTGCGGTCGCTGGTCACTCGTCCGAGCCGACATCGGTGTCGTCGTCTGAGCGAATATCGGTGTCGTCGTCTTCCACCACGTGAACCGCCGCCTCCTCGGCACTTGCCGCGGCGCCATCGATCCCCACGTCCTGCGCGACCAGATCGGCTTCGGCGGCCGGATGGGCCCCCTCGTCCTCGGCCACCAGCCGACCCGCGCGAGGATCCGGGCCGTCATCGAGCAAGAGCCCGTCAACGTCCTCATCCCCCGCATCCTGGTCCCCGGCGATATCTTCGAGCCGCTCGTCGTCGACCTCAGCTGTGATGTCTGGCTCCTCTTCGGCAAGCAACTGGTCGAGAGATTCCCCTTCCTCCTGCTCCGCGGCCGTCGAGCCGAACTTCATCCCGGCCGACCAATGTTGCGGGGCGATCACCCCGCGGTCGAGGGGGTCGTCCCCCGGATCTCCCTCCAGCGTGTCGGACGCGTCCTGGACCTCGTAGTCCTCCAGATCAGCAGACTCGTAGCGCGGCTCGTCGGGCATCCCTCAGCTCCTCTCCATTGCTCTCACGGGCAAGGCGAATCAGAGCCCATGAACCCAAGCTACCCGCCGGCCGATCGGCCCAGGCCGGGCACCTCATCAGATAGCAGATCTCGTGATGTCCTCGCAGGCCAGGTCTCATGGTGTCCACGCAGGCCGGGTCCGGCGCGGGGCCGCGGGCTACCGCCGCTCGATGATGCCGCGGATGAAGGCAGCCTGGCCAGCGTGCTGAAGGTCATCGGAAATGACGCTTACCAGCCGCACGCCGAGCGTGACCGGCGGATCCCATCCCTCGTCCACGATGCGGGGAAGATCGGCATCGGTCAGCCCTTCAACGAATCGGATCGTCTGCTCGTGGACCGCGTCGTAATAGCCGGTCAGCAGTTCTGCCGAATCCGCGCGGACTGCAGCAACTTCGGCCGAGCTGTGGCCGTATCCATGAGCCCGCCTGCCGAACGGCAGCCCGAATCGCTCCACCCAGCCGCCGGACGTCCAGACCTGCTCTGTCAGCGCAACGTCCGCGACGTGGTCATCCTGGATCCGGGTCAGGTGCCAGACCAGCCACGCGATCGAGTTCGCATCGCTGTCGGTCCTGAACGCCAACTGCTCCGGCGTCAGCCCGCGAACGACGTCGTGGACAGTCTCCTGGATCCTGCCGAACGCGTCGGCGAGAAGCTCAGCGCTGGTCATCGTGCGGTCCTCTCGTCCCGTGTCTGCTGGCCTGTGGCGTCCGCTGGTCCGTGCCGTCCGTGGCCTCACCTCACGGCTATCATGTCCGCCTGCCTGCCGCACTGGTGAGGGCGATGGCGATGCTGCTTGCCGGACGGCCGGCGCGGCAGGTGCCGTAGACTATCGGGGCATCCGGCGCTCGTAGCTCAACGGATAGAGCATCTGACTACGGATCAGAAGGCTGGGGGTTCGAGTCCCTCCGAGCGCGCTAGCATTTCCGCAGGCCAGGGCTCCTCTATCCAGTTGTGTGGGTCCTTGATCGCGTCGCAGGGCCCGGTTTTGTCACAGGTTTTGTCACACGGCCTTGAAAATCTCGCCGAGCGCGGTGCTGATTACCGCGAGGTCGGACGGCGAGGCGTGGGTGTAGGTGGAGCGGTTGACGGCGATCGTGTGGCCGAACCACGCGGCCCGCAAGCTGTCGGGCACGCCCAGGTGCTCCAGGAGCGAGTTGGTGGAGTGGCGGCAGTCGTGCAGTCGGCACTTCGGCAGGCCGGCCGCTGCGCACAGGCGGCCGAACTCATCGGAGTACCGCTCCGGGTTGAGCGGCTCGCCGAGTTCGTCGGCGCAGACGTAGCCGTCGTCGACCTCGGTGGGGTAGGCGGCTCCCGCCGCGTCCTTCTCGGCGGCCTGCCGGGCGTACAGCGCTTCGAGCGCGGCCGTGACCGGCTGGAAGAGCGGCAGCGTGCGGTTGCCTCTGGCCGACTTGGTGCCCTTCTCGATCTGCTCGCCGTTCACCAGGACCCGGCTGCGGGCGATGGTGATTGTCCCCTCGCCGAGGCTGACGTCGGACCATTTCAGGCCGAGCACCTCACCTCTGCGCAGGCCCAGCAGCGAGAGCAGCCAGCACGCGGCCAGCCGGTCGGCTGCCGCGGTGGTGAGGAACCGCCTCACCTGGTCCTCCGACCACGTGGTGCGCACGTTCTCTTCCCGCTTGACGCGCCTGACCCACCGCACCGGGTTGGCGGCCACCTTGGCGTCCCGCTCGGCGAGGTCGAAGACGGCCCCGAGCTGCTGAAGCGCCAGGTTGACCGAGCGCGGGGACAGTCCCGTGCCGGCCTTCCCGCCGCGCCTGCGGCCACTGGTGCGCAGCCACTTCTTGTACTCCTCGATGTCCTCCCGCCCGATCGTCCGCGCCTTGCGGCGGCCGAACCATTCCCGGGCCGGCGCGAGCGCGAGCCGGTAGGAAAGCCGCGTGTTGGCCTCTAGCTCGGCGACGTGCTCCAGGTAGGAGTCGGCCAGCTCGCCCACCGTGCCATTCCACGGCTTGCGGTAGGTGCGGTTGTGGACCTGGCCGGTGATGCGCACGACCTCGGCCTCGACGTCCTTGAGGCGCTCGCCCGTGATCGTGCGCTGGGCTCGCTTGCCGGTCTTCGGGTCCTTGCCGACACTGACGCCGCGGGCGCGGTAGCGGATGCTGCCGTCCTTGAGCGTGACTTTCTCGATCTTGACCAACTGCTATCCCTCCTCATGATCGTCGTCTGTTCCCTTGGCGTGCCGCTGGACTTCGGTGTCCTCGGCGGCCAGGTCCCCGGGCTGCAGCGGCTCCAGCGCAGTGGATTCGCCACTCGCCTGGCGGCGGACATCCGCCACGTACTCCTCCAAGCGCCGAAGCTCCTCCCGCTTTCCGGCGAGGCTCGCATCGATGATCGGCGTGGCCCCGCTGGGCGATGTGATCTTGGGCTGGTCACCGTCCCAGCTAGTCGTGCCATCGAGCGCGTATAGCCGCGCGGCGCTCACGAGAGTGCCGGACGGCAGCTTCACCGCTCCCACATCCAGCGGTGCCATCGTGAGCACGGCGATTGTGGTTTCAAGCGCGACGGCCAGGCCGAGCAGCTCATCGGCACGGAGGTCCCGCCGGCCGGCTTCGATCTCGGAGACGGTCTGCGGGTGCCAGCGTTCCCAGCCGAGCTGGCGCATCCGCTCGGCGAGCGATGACTGGCGAAGGCGCATCCGCGTCCTCGCCGCGGCGAGGTTCCCGGCCAAGACCTGCTTGTACGGCTGCGGCTCACGTGGCATGTCGCAAGCATTCATTGAGGCACCCGGCTCTGACAAGCTCTCTCCTCTGCCTCTGACAAGCTCTCGCCTTGCTTTGCCTTGCCTGTGAGCGTAGTAGCGCGCTACTGTCGGATCAAGATTTTCCGATGCACAACAGAGGAACGTGAGCCCGTGAAGCCAGCCATTACACAGTCAAGCTTGCGCGATCTGCTCCGGCAGCGCGGGCTG
>WNGD01051723.1_pt1 | contig 11892 bp, 11 predicted proteins | sample 5400671 | NCBI WGS metagenome assembly WNGD01 (sample SAMN13153369, study PRJNA577476) | soil metagenome | isolation source: 40 cm soil or saprolite under grassland replicate 2 | place: USA:California | collected 2016-06-15
CCTTGAGGTCATCGCTGTTCCGTGTGTAGAAGGGCAGCCCTTGGGCAGAGGCGATGGCGGCGATCATCAGGTTGAGCCTGCGCGGTCGCGGGTCACGTCCCGCCGTGATTGTCAGGGCTACTAGGGTTCCGACCCACCTGGTCACTGGCGCCACCGAGACTGGCTGCGGCGAGGCGACACCTTCTCCGCCAGCCACCTCTAGACGCACGCCGCTGGCCGGAAGCGGAGATCCCACTCGGGTTACTGCGGCGGGGGAGGGAGTTGCGCGCCGACCTTGGCAGCGATTGCCTTGACGGCTGCCATCAGCCAGTCGATCTCGGCGCGGGCGGCGTCAACCTTCATGCCGACACCCTCGAGCGAGGCGAAGTCATGGGGGTCGGCTGCCGTCCCCTTCCGCTCCCCGACGCGGAGCAGTTCGAGCTTGGCCAGGATGTCGTTGACGTCCGCCATTGAAAGTCCCCCTTGCGCCTGAACCTGGACGTGGTCATACGCGGGACGGCAGTAGCCGTCGATCTCGGCTTCGTCGCGGCGGTGCTGGACGCGGCGGACCCGGTTGGAGCTGTTGCCCTCGACCGTCACGACAAAGGTCGGGTCGACGCTCTCCACGAAGCCGATGTGGCTGTACTTGAAGATCACCAGGTCGCCGACCTGCGGCGTGGTCGGGACCCGGAAGTAGCGGCGGCGGTGCGGGTCGTCGAACCAGTCCCGCACGAAGGACACGCCGGCGGACTTCGGGAAGATCGACGTGGGAACCCCCGCCGCCTGCATGCACCACCACTGGAACACGACGCACCAGGCGAACTGCTTCCCCGCCGGGTCGCTGACCTCGTGGCCGTAGAAGGCGGTGTTGTACTTGACGTTGTTGGACCCGAACGGGTTGCGGACCGTGCCGGGCTCCGATGCCGCGCTCTTCTTCGCTTCTCCAAGCTCGATGGCCCGCAGCCGGTCGATCACCGTCATCACGCTGGTCGCGGTCATCGTTCCCCCCCAGCCGGCCCGGACCCGCCACCGCCAGGGCTGGGGAAGGCGACGTCCTCGAAACCGGGGTCTGGCCAGCCGCTGACGCTGGTAACGTCCTCGACCGGGCCGCCGCGGTCGTCGAAGACCTTGCTGTGTGGGTCATCGGTGGCGCGGTGCTGGTTGATGCTGGCGTCCTCGATGGGAGGATCCTCGTCGCTGAAGTCGCTGAAGTCGCTGAACGGGAACGGTTCCGTCATCCTCGCCTCCGATCCATCGAACAATCCCCCCGGATCGGATACCGGGGCTATCGCGTCAGCGTCTCATCATGGGCGTGCCGAAACGCCCTGACAAGGGACGGCCGCACCCCGCGTAACGTGACGTCAGGCGTCGAATACCGCGAGATCGAGCTGGCGCAGCCGCTCGGGGTCGGCGATCACGTCGATCGCGGTGATCCTGCCGCGCCGGACTGTGAGGCCGAGGACCACGAACAGCCGGCCGCGCGGGGCCACGACGACGCCCACGGCGCCGTGCACCAGTGCCAGTTGCGCGAAGCGGGAGCGTCCCTGGAAGGCGAGCGCTCCCTTCGCGACGGCCGCGGCGCCACGGATCTCGGTCGCCGTCGCGGTATGGGCGGCGCTGCGGTCGGCGCGCAGGACGACGTCCGGGTCGAGCACGGCGAGCAGCGCCTCGAAGTCGCCGTGACGCGAGGCAGCGAGGAAGGCGTCGACGACCTCCCGCTGGCGGTGGAGGTCGGCGTCGGGGAGCGCCTCCGGGTCGTGGCCGTGCACCCGGCGGCGGGCGCGGCTGGCGAGCTGGCGGGCCGCGGTCGGGGAGCGCTCCAGGATGGGGGCGATCTCGTCGAACGGTACCGCGAACAGGTCGTGCAGCACGAACGCCAGCCGCTCGGCCGGGGACAGCGTGTCCAGCACCACCAGCAGCGCGAGCCCGACCGAGTCGGCCAGCAGCGCCTCCTGCTCGGGGTCGGCACCTGACGCACGGCCCGCGGCCAGCTCGGGGACGGAGCGCTGCCCGTCCACGTCGATCGGCTCCTCGCGCCGCGCTCTCCGGGCGCGCAGCAGGTTGAGGCACACCCGCGCCACCACCGTGGTCAGCCAGCCGCTGAGGTTTTGGACGTCGCTGGTGTCGGCGCGGCTGAGCCGCAGCCAGGCCTCCTGGACGGCGTCGTCGGCCTCGGCGAGCGAGCCGAGCATGCGGTAGGCGACCGCGCGCAGGTGGCCGCGGTCGGCCTCGAAGCGTTCTGCCAGCCAGTCGTGTTGGTTCATTGAGCCCTTCGGTCACATTCCCTGGCGGTGTCGGGTCAAAGCAGTGACCGACGAAATCCGTTCAATGTGACAGGGAGACGGAAGATGGCACGCATCTCGCTTGATCCACCAGGGAGTCTGTCGTACCGGATCGGCGCCTGGTTCATCCGGCGGAGGTTCGGGGACGACCTCGACCCGTTCCGCGCCATGGGCCACCACAAGCAGGTGGCGAGGGCGATCGGCCAGCTGGAGCAGCGGGTGCCCCGCTGGCACCGGATGGACGAGCAGCTGAAGGACCTGGCCGAGCTGGCCGCGACCGCCAGGATCGGCTGTCCGTGGTGCATGGATTTCGGTTACTGGGTGCTGCTGGGCCACGGCATCACGCACGAGAAGATCGCGGCGGTGCCGCGCTGGCGCGACAGCGACCTGTTCGATCCGCTGGAGCGGCTGGTCATGGAGTACGCCGAGGCGATGACCGAGACGCCGCCGACGGTCGACGACGAGCTGGTCAAGCGCCTGCGGGAGCACTTCGACGAGGCGCAGCTGGTCGAGCTGACAATGGCTGTCTGCATGGACAACCTGCGCTCGCGGTTCAACCTCGCGCTCGGCCTGACTCCACAGGGCTTCAAGGACCGCTGCGAGCTGCCGCAGCCCAGCCGCTAGCCCAGCCCGTCCGCGTCGGCCAGGCCGAGCCAGCGCAGCACCGCCCGCGAGCGGACCGGTCTTCGGCGTCACCGGGCGAGTTTCGCACACGGCCCGACCAAGGCAAGCATGCGGCCGGCTGACGGAGACATCGCCGGCCGCATGCCCCGCGAGAGCACAGCCACAGGACGGTGGCGGCGACCTCCTCGGCCTGGCCGACGCGGCGCATCGGGGTGGACTGGCCGGCCTGGCGTTGCGCCTCCGGGCCGGCGGCCTCCAGGTGATAGGTCAGGATCGGTCCGGGGGCGACGACGTTCACGCGGACGCCCTGGTCGGCGTAGTCGAGCGCGGCGACCTTGGTGAGGGCGATGATCCCGGCCTTGCCGGCGGCGTAGGCGGCCAGGTTGGCGACGGCCTGGATACCGGCGACCGAGGCCATGTTCACGACCGCGCCGCCGCCGCTGGCCAGCAGCGCCGGGATCTCGTACTTCATGCCCAGGAAGGTGCCGCGGACGTTGACGCGGATGCCCGTGTCGAACTCGTCGGGGTCGATCTCGGCCAGCGGCGCCGGCGGCGGGCCGCCGGTGGCGTTGTTGAAGGCGGCATCGAGGCGGCCGAAGGTGTCGAGGGCCTGGCCGACGAGCCGCTCGACCGAGGCGGCGTCGCCGACGTCGGTGGGGACCACCAGCGCCTGGCCGCCGTCGTTGCGGATGCTCTCGGCGACCTGCTCCAGCGCCCGCTGATCGCGGGCGGCAAGCACCACGGCGGCGCCGGCCCGCGCGAACGCCTGCGCGGTGACGGCGCCGATCCCGCGGCTGGCCCCGGCGACCAGGGCGACCTTGCCGGCGAACTGTGGGTTCGGTGGGGTCGTGGACGCGGTGCTCATCGCTGTGCTCCCTGTGCTGTTGGCTGTCACTGGCGGTTGTCGGTGCCCGGCTGGTGCGCTTCGGGCCGGGGTGGGGGATTGACGATCGTGAGCTCCATGATCAGCTCCTCCCCTTGACCATCGGGGTCCTTCCCGCCAGGTCTTTCTCCCAAGAACATCATACAGTCATAAAACTATTCCCAAGAGAAATCGTTTGTTGCCGCGACGGCCAGGGCGGCGAAAAGTCCGGTGACTCCAGAGCGGCGGAACTGTCACAATGCGCCGGGGTGGTGCATGCCGATGCTGTCGCGTCGCTTCCTGGTCAACGCCGCCGGGGCGGCTGTGGTCGTGCTCGTGTTGCTGCTCGCCGGGCGGCTTTCCGGCCTGACGGACAGGCATGGGCCGGGAGGCGGCGCCGCCGCGCCAGCGCCCGCCCGTGGCGACGCCCCGGCCACACCGCGCCTGGCGGTCATCGCCACCATCCCATTCTCTGAGAGCATCACCGCGATCAGCGCCGACCCGACCTCGGTCTGGGTGGCGGCGTGCACGGTGACCCGGGTGGACCCGCGCAACGACGAGCCGGTGGCGAACGTCGTCGGCACCGGCAGCAGCGCGGGCACGACCTGCGTCGAGGACGTGGCGATCGGCCCCGGGGTGGTCTGGGGCTCGGTCCCGGGGATCGGGCTGGTCCGCATCGACCCCGCGGCGGCCCAGGTGGCCGCCCAGGTGCCGCTGCCGCAGTTGCTGCCGCCGATCGCCGTGAGCGCCACCGGTGTCTGGGCGGTGTGCTGCCAGACCGCGCCGCGGCCACTGACAGCCGGCACGCTCATCCGCGTCGACCCCGCCACCAACCACGTCGCGGCCAGGATCCGCCTGCCCGGCCAGCCGGTCGGCGTCGCCGCCGGCCCGAGCGGCGTCTGGGTGGTCGGATCGGACCCCACGGGCGCCGGCCGCGTCTGGCGCGTGGACCCGTCCAGCGGGCGGCTGGTCGCCACCATCGACACCGGGAGCAGGCTGGGGCAGTCGGTGGCGGCCGACGGCGCGGCGGTCTGGGTCGACGCCCAGCCCCAGACCGGCCAGAAGGGCCAGGCCAGCCGGGACAATCCAGCGGAGCTGCTGCGCATCGACCCAGGCAGCGATCAGGTGGTGGCCACCTACCCAGGCGCGACCGGGCTCGGCGTGGCCACCATCGGCGGGACCACCTGGACCACCGCCCCCGACGGCCTCCTGCGGCTCGCCGCGACCACGGCGACCCGTGCCGGCGGCGGCGCCAGCGCCGGGAGCGGCACCCTCTACCCGGTCGCCCTCGACTCGGACGCCCCGCTCGCCATCTCCGACCTGGCGGCCAGCCAGCAGTCGCTCTGGATCGCCACCTGGAGCGGGGTGGAGGGCGGCCCCGGCCTGCTGCGCGTCCGCCTGCCCGCCTGACCGGCGCCGCCCCGGGCTCAGGCGAGCAGCTTGTCCACCGACAGCGGCAGGTCCCGGACGCGGATCCCGGTGGCGTGCCAGGCGGCGTTGGCGATCGCGGCGGCGGTGCCGACGATGCCGATCTCGCCGAGGCCCTTGGTGCCCATCGGGTTGACGTGCGGGTCGTGCTCATCGAGGCAGACCACCTCGACGCTGCCAACGTCGGCGTTGGTGGCGATGTGGTAGCCGGCGAGGTCGCCGTTGGCCACATGGCCGAAACGCTGGTCGAGCACGCCCGCCTCGTGCAGCGCCATCGACAGGCCCATGGTCATCCCGCCGAGGAGCTGGGAGCGGGCGGTCTTGGGGTTGACGATCCGGCCGGCGGCGAACACCCCGAGCAGCCGCGGCACCCGGATCTCGCCAGTGTCCTGATCGACGCGGACCTCGGCGAACTGGGCGCCGAAGGCGTGCATCGAGAAGCGCTCGGTCGCCGGGTTCGGCGGCACCTCGCCGTCGGCGGCTACCCCCTCGGCGGGGAGCTCCCCCGGCTCGCCGTCGGCGAGCTTGGCGCGCAGGCGCTCGGCGGCGTCGACGATCGCCCAGCCCCAGGTCCCGGTCCCGCGCGATCCGCCGGCGATCGGCGCCTCCGGCAGGGCGCTGTCGCCGATCTGCAGCTCCACCGCCTCCACCGGCACCGCCAGCGCGTCCGCCGCGATCTGGGTGAGGGCGGTCCAGGCCCCGGTGCCGATGTCGGATGCGCCGAGCTGCACCAGGAAGCGGCCGTCCGGCAGGGCGCGGATCCGCGCGGTCGAGGGAGCGCCGCGCCGGTAGGCGGGGTGGGCCGGGTAGGTCGAGGCGGCCACGCCGGTGCCGACCTGCCAGCGCCCGTCGCGGCGCCGGCCGGGTGCCGGGTCCCGGTCCCCCCAGCCGAAGCGCGCGGCGCCCTCCCGCAGGCAGGCGACCAGCCCGCGGCTGGAGAACGGCAGGTCCGCAGCTCGACCGGGTCGATCCCGGCGGCGACCGCCAGCTCGTCCATGGCCGACTCCAGCGCGTACATCCCGGGGCACTCGCCCGGAGCGCGCATGATCGTCGGATACGGCACGTCCAGCCGGGCGAGCCGGTGCGTGGTGCGGCGGTTGGGTGCCGCGTACATCATCCGGGTGGCGAGGCCGGTCTGTTCGGCGAACTCCTTGCCGGTGGCGGTGTGCTCGATCACGTCGTGGACGATCACGTCGAGGCGCCCGCCGGCATCCGCGCCGAGCCGGACCCGCTGGATCGTGGGCGTTCGGTGCCCCGCCAGGGCGAACAGCTGCCGCCGGGTGAGGGCGCATTTCACCGGCCGGCCCACCACTTGGGCTGCCAGCACGGTGAGGATCACGTGCGCCTTGGTGAACACCTTGCCGCCGAAGGCGCCGCCAACATGCGGCGAGATCACTCGGATCCGCTCCGGGTCGAGGCCGAAGACCCTGGCCACGTCGTCGTGGACGTAGCGGACGCCCTGGTTGGCGTCGTAGAGGGTGACCGAATGGCCGCCGTCGTCCCAGACGGCGACGGTGGCGTGCGGCTCCATCTGCATGTGGAAGTACCACGGCGTGGAGTAGGTGGCGTCAACCGCCACCGGGGCGGCGCTGAGCGTCGTGTCCGGGTCGCCGCTGGAGGTCTGTGCCGGCCACCTCGGGTAGACGCGCTCCGGGGCATAGAGGTCGTCGCGGTCGGCCCGCAGCGCCACGTCGTGCGGCTCCTGCTGGTAGGCCACCCGTACAAGCCCGGCGGCGTGGCGGGCGGCCTCCAGCGTCTCGGCGACCACCGCCGCGGCCAGCTGGCCGTTGAAGGCGACCTCGGGGGACTGGAACACGGCCAGCTCGGCGTCGCTCTGGTCGGCCAGCCGCGGCGCGTTCAGGTGCGACAGCACCGCCACCACGCCGGGGATCTGGCTCGCGTCGACGGCGTCGATGCCGGTGATGCGGCCCTTGGCGATGGTGGCCTGGACCGGGTAGACGTAGGCCGGGTCGTCGACCGGGTGCTCATAGGCGTAGCGGGCGCTGCCGGTGACCTTGGCGGGCCCGTCGAGCCGGTCGAGCGCGGCGCCGACCGCCCGGTTCGCGGTGCGGGTCATCGTGCCTCCCCGTTCCCGGCCGGACCTCCGGCCTGACTGCCGGCCTGACTGCCGGCCGGGCCTTCGGCTGGGTCTGCGGCCAGGTCGAGCAGGGTGCGGACCATGACGTTGCGTGCCAGCGGCACCTTGAAGGCGTTGTCGCGCAGGGGCGCGGCGGCGGCCAGCTCCGCCTCGGCGGCCTGGCGGAAGCGCTCCTCGCTGGGCGGGGCGCCGCGCAGGACCTCCTCGGCCCGCTCGGCCCGCCATGGTTTGTGGGCGACGCCGCCGAGCGCGATCCGCACGTCCTGGAGCACCCCGCCGGCGACTTCCACCACGGCGGCGACCGAGACCAGCGCGAACGCGAACGAGGCCCGGTCGCGCACCTTGCGGTAGCGGGACCGCGCACCGTCCGGCAGCGGCGACAGGTCGACCGCGGTGATCAGCTCGCCGTGGTCGAGCACGGTGTCGCGGGAGGGGTCGTCGCCGGGCAGCCGGTGCAGATCCCGCAGCCGGACAGCGCGGGGACCTCCGGGACCCTCCACCTGGACGACCGCGTCGAGGGCCGCCAGCGCCACCGCCATGTCGGACGGGTGGGTGGCGACGCAGGCCGGCGAGGCGCCGAGGATCGCCAGGTTGGTGTGGTAGCCGTCGCGGGCCGGGCAGCCCGACCCGGGCGCCCGCTTGTTGCAGGGCAGGGTCACGTCCTGGAAGTAGGCGCAGCGGGTGCGCTGCAGCAGGTTCCCGCCGGTGGTGGCGAGGTTGCGGAGCTGCCCGGAGGCTCCCGCCAGCAGCGCCTGGGCCAGCACCGGGTAGCGGGCCCGGACGGCAGGGTCGGCCGCCAGGTCGCTGTTGCGGACCGTGGCTCCGATGCGCAGGCCGCCGCCGGGCAGCGGCTCGACCCGGTCGTAGGGCAGCCGGGCGACGTCCACCACCAGCTCCGGCGTTGCCACGCCGAGCCGCATCAGGTCGACCAGATTGGTCCCGCCGCCGAGGAACACCGCCGACGGGTTGCGTTCGAGCAGCCTGATGGCGGACTCCGCGTCCTGCGCGCGAGTGTAGTCGAACGGCCTCACCGGACCGCCTCCCTCGCGCCGCCGCCGTCTGGGGCATTGGCGGGGGCGTTGCCGGGGGCATTGCTGGAGGAATTGCTGGAGGCAGCCGCCTCGGCGATCGCGAGGACGATGTTGGCGTAGGCGCCGCAGCGGCACAGGTTGCCGCTCATCCGCTCACGGATCTCGGCCTCATCCAGCGCCGCCGGGCCCGGCGCGCACAGGTCCGCGCTCACCACGCTCGGCCAGCCCGCGGCGACCTCGGCCAGCATCCCCACCGCCGAGCAGAGCTGGCCGGGAGTGCAGTAGCCGCACTGGAACGCGTCGTGGCGGATGAACGCCCGCTGCAGCGGATGCAGCGCCGCCGCCGCCTCGCCGTCACGGTCGCCGTCGCCATCGCCGTCGCCGTCGCCATCGCCGTCGTGCGCGCCGGCCTGGGCCTGGGCCAGGGCGGCCAGCCCCGAGACGGTGGCGACCTCGCCGCCGTCGTGCGCCACCGCCAGGGCCAGGCAGCTGTTCACCCGCCGCCCGTCGAGCAGGACCGTGCAGGCGCCGCACTGGCCCTGGTCGCAGCCCTTCTTCGGGCCGGTCACCCCGAGGTGCTCGCGCAGCAGGTCCAGCAGGCTGGTCCGGGTGTCCACGATCACGTCCCGCACGATGACGGACAGGCTAGCGCCGTTCCGGTCACCGGCGGCTGCTGGCGGTGATCCTTGCCCTTGTCCTCGTGCTTGTCCTTGGCGCCGCCGTGGGGGATGGGAAGGGCTCGGGAGCGGGGCGTCCGCCAGCCGAAGAAGTAGGCGAGCATCCGAAGCCCGAAGGTGACCAGGATCGCCGCGACCGCGGCGGTGGCGCTGTCGGAGAGGCGCTCCACCGCCAGGAAGGTGGTGCTGCCGCCGAGGGCGGCGATCGAATAGAACGACCCGACCCGCACCACCGAGACCTCGGTGCGCAGCAGCAGGTCGCGGATGATGGTTCCGCCGGTGCAGGCGATCACGCCGACGAACACGCTTGGGACCACGCCGAGGCCGAAGCCGTTCGCCTTGTAGGTACCGACCGCGGCCCAGATCCCAAGCGAGGCCGCATCGATCGCGACCACCGCCAGCTCCATGCGGTTGACCAGGTCGGCGAAGAGCATGCCGACCAGGGCGGCGAGCACCGCGGTCGCCAGGTAGCGGTTGGAGCCGAGCGCTGCGACCTGCGTCTCCAGCAGCAGGTCGCGAAGCATGCCGCCGCCGACGCCGGTGGCGATGCCGATGCTGGCGATGCCGACGAGGTCGATGTGGCGCTCGCGCGCCATGCGGTTGCCAAACACCGCCCCCTGCACCGCGCCGATCCCAACGGCGGCGAGGTCCACTGGCAGGGGGACACTGAACGTGCCGGACACACAGCCTCCTGCTCGTTTCTGATTGGTTCGGCCATATTGGTCAGGAGCTGAACTTAGCGGGAATGTCATGCTCAACGGATTTGCCACGGGCCAGGCTTGGACGGGACAATTCCCCCGCAGCGAAGTTCTGAGCCAGGCGACCGCTCTCTCCCGATCCGGGCTATATGGTCGAGTCGGGAGGCACGCTCGATACGACGCGCTTTTGCATGTATGCCGTGTTTCTGTCTTATCTTCAGGGAGAGCCCACATGAGCGTGTTCGAGCCGGACACCACCGACCGGTCGCGGGACGCGACCGAGCTGCCGAACTTCCCGGTGGTGCTGCGCGGCTACGATCGCCAGCAGGTCACCGCCTACGTCGAGGAGCTGGCCGCAAACCTGGAGGGCGAGCGCCAGCGAGCCGACCAGGCCGAGCGGCACATGGCGCAGATGCAGTTGGAGATCAGCTCCGCCCGCAACCAGCCGCCGCCCACCTTCGAGCACCTCGGCGCGCAGGCCGCCCGCGTCCTCGAGCAGGCCGGCATGTCCGCCGAGCGGCTGGTCGAGGAGGCGCAGGTCCGCGCGGACGGGATCGTCGCCGACGCCCAGGCGCAGTCCTCCGACCTGGTCGACGCCGCCGAGCAGCAGGCCGAGCAGCTCGACCGGGAGGCCGCCCAGCGCCTCGCTGAGGCTGGCCGGCAGCGGGACCGGATGCTCGCCGCCGCCGAGCACGACGCCGAGCAGGTCCGCGCGGGAGCCGACGCCGACGCCCGCCGGATGCTGGCCGAGGCCCGCACCCTGGCCGAGCGCATCCGCCGCGAGGCCGAGGAGGAGCGCGCCGCGACCGAGGCCGAGGCCGACCAGCTCCAGGACATCCACGACAGCCTGCTGCGCCACCTCAGCCAAGTCCACGGCGAGCTGGGCGACGTGCTCGCGGCCAGGGGCGACGGCGGCCACGAGGAGCCGGCGGCGGACCCCGCCCGCGCACCGCAGGAGCAGGCGCCGGCCGGCAAGGGCCAGGGCGGCGGTCCCAGCGCCAGCGGGGGCACGGCCACGGCCGCCGAGACGGCGCCCTCGGCACGGCACGACCAGCGGGACCAGGCGTCGGCCACCCACCGGGACCAGCCCACCCAGGCGCTGCAGGGCGCGCATTCCGCCTCCCGGCCCAGCCACGCCATCGAGCGGGCGCCGGTCACCCCGACCCGCCGCGCCAGCGGCAGAGGCTGACGCTGAGGCTGGGGCTAGTGCCGAGGTCGCCAGCGCAGGCTGGCGACAAATAGCCAGATATCCCGCCGAGCCTCCTCGGTCCCGACGGGAGGAGATCAAGCGCTTGCCTTCCCGCGTCGATTTGGTTGCCAGACATCCAGCAGCGGCTGGGGCGCCACTCGACCGGGGGCTCGCGCATGACCACCACCCGCAGGGACAAGGACCCGCAGCACCTCTCCCGCCAGCAGGAGCGTGAGCTGCAGCAGCTCAGCCCCTTCGAGCTGAAGTCCAAGCTGATCGAGCTGGCCGAGGAGCACCAGCGGGCCAGCGCGGCCACCATGCTGAACGCCGGCCGCGGCAACCCGAACTGGACCGCCACCACCCCGCGCGCTGCCTTCTTCCTGCTGGGCCGCTTCGGGCTGGAGGAGGCGCGGCGGGACTGGGACGAGTGGCCGGGCCTGGGCGGCATGCCGGGGCGCGACGGCATCGCCGCCCGGCTCGCTGCCTTCCTCGACGCCAACGACCGCGACCCCGGCGCCGACCTGCTGCGCCGCGCGGTCGCCTACGCCACGACCAAGCTCGGCCTGGACGCCGACACCTTCGTCCACGAGCTGACCGACGGGATCATCGGCGACAACTACCCGGTGCCCGACCGCATGCTCCGCTGCGCCGAGCGGGTGGTCCACACCTACCTGGTCAAGGAGGTCTGCGCCGGCAAGCCGCCGCGGGTCCCCTTCGACCTGTTCGCCACCGAGGGCGGCACCGCCGCGATGTGCTACATCTTCGACTCGCTGGCGACCAACCAGCTGCTGCACACCGGCGACAAGATCGCCATCATGGCGCCGATCTTCACCCCCTACCTCGAGATCCCGCGCCTGGAGCGCTACCGCTTCGACGTGCTGGAGCTGCGGGCCACCCGCACCAGCCAGGACGGCTTCCACACCTGGCAGTATCCCGACAGCGAGCTGGACAAGCTCGCCGACCCGTCGGTCAAGGCGCTGTTCCTGGTCAACCCGAGCAACCCGCCGTCGGTGATGCTGGCGCC
>WNGD01010150.1_pt1 | contig 11891 bp, 12 predicted proteins | sample 5400671 | NCBI WGS metagenome assembly WNGD01 (sample SAMN13153369, study PRJNA577476) | soil metagenome | isolation source: 40 cm soil or saprolite under grassland replicate 2 | place: USA:California | collected 2016-06-15
ACGCCAGGCCGCCAGTCTGCTACCGGGCTCCCTGGCGATTACCCGGACCGGACTTCCACCGGCTGGCGGCGACGAGCTTACGGCTGAGTCAGATCACGTCATGATCCCTCCCAGCCTCTGGGCGCACTCCCGGCCTTCGGTCGGGTAGCGGGAGCGCATTGCTGCGCTCCCGCCCCCTCAGAACCGTGCGTGCGGGTCAGTCCCCGCACACGGCTCAAGCAAGCCGCTCGGGCTTTGCGGGTTGAAGTGCTGGGCTCCTCCGCTGGCGGGCGTGGAGCCCGCGCTGGCAGGATGCGTGCACCAGGCGGGTCTGGTCACCGTCGGCATGGCCCGGTCTCCCGTGGTGGACGAGGTAGCTGGCGGCTATCGCCGTGCGAGTGACTTGCAGCCACCATCGTTCCCACTGTTCAGAGGATTGGGGTGGCTGGTCGGCGGTCAGCAGGTGGTCCCCGCAGAGCGGACATAGCCCGGCCTGCCTGGACAGCAGGCGCAGGGTGTACCTGTCCAGCGGGGGTCTGACCTTCTTGCGCCGGTTGGCCCAGTACGCGGCCAGTGCGGGATCATCGGGTGATGCCGCGCCCTGACCGGCACGTGCCGTTCGATGCCAGTCCAGGAGAACTTGACCAGGCAGGCGCCGCTGTCGCGGTCGCCGAACACCCAGTGGTCGTTCCTGAACTTGTTGAACTTGCCGAAGTACCGGCCGACGATCCAGCGCTTCGCCTTGTTCTTGTGGCGCCATCTGGCCCACTTGTGGAGCAGCTTCCACATGTAGCTGTCCAGCCAAGCGAACAGCCTGGATGACACCACGCCCCGGTAGTAGGCCGCCCAGCCCCGGATGATGGGGTTGAGCCTGGCGATGACCGCCATCGCGTTGCCGCCGCGCAGCATGCGCATCTCGGCCGCGAGCCGTTCCCGGAGCCGCCTGATGGCCGCCTTGCTCGGCTTGATCAGCAGCTTGGACTGGTAGCGGCGGACGTTGAACCCGAGGAAGTCGAAGCCCTCGCCGAGACAGACGATTCTCGTCTTGTCCTCGTTGAAGGCCAGGCCACGGGGCGCCAGCCACTCCGCCAGCCGCGCCTTGACCTGCCCGGCCTGCTGCTGGCTGTGGCAGAGCACGACCATGTCGTCGGCGTACCTGATCGCGATCGGGGAGCCTTGCCTGGCCTCCCCGGCACGCGTGCCGGAGGCCCAGTAGCGGACCCCGGCGGCCTCCTCCAGCCCGTGCAGCGCGACGTTCAGCAGGCACGGTGAAACCACACCGCCCTGCGGGGTTCCCTCCCCGGTCGGCGCGAACCCCTTGCCCGCCTCGAACACGCCCGCCTTCAGCCAGCCCCGGATCATGTCCCTGGCCGGGAAAGACCCGATCGCGGCGAGCAAACGGTCATGATCGATCTTGTCGAACGCCGCGGCCAGGTCAGCGTCCAGCGCCCATGTGCGCCTGGCCCGCGGGCCAGCGCACGTGGTGAATATCGCTGCGATCGCGTCGTGGCAGCCGCGGCCCGGCCGGAACCCATACGATCGGGGCTCGGACCGGGCCTCCCACTCGGGCTCCAGCGCGTTACGGACCCGTGCCTGATGGCAGCGGTCCATGATCACCGGGACGGTTGATTCATGCTGCCCCTCCTGCAGTCGCGTGTCGGGATGTGAGGTCCTGGCGCGAGAATGTCCTGGCCAGGACCGGATGGGCGGGTCTTGTGAAGCGAGCATGGCTGGCGGCACCGGCGTTGTCATCACCGGTGCCGTGCCTGGCGTGTCGGGGTGAGGTGCCCGGATCGGTCGATGCGGTGACGGCACGCGGCCTCGATGCGGTCGTTCCAGCTGACGCACAGCCGGTTGCCGGGGCCGCGGCGGGCGTCTAGCTGGGCGGCGTCGATCCAGTAGTAGATGACGCCTGTGCTGCAGCCGAGCCGGCGGGCGGCCTCGGTCACGGAGATCTCGCCGGAGCCGTAGGGGGCCGGCGCCGGGATCTTGTAGGCGTGGCGGATCCACTGGACGGCTTTGACGTCGAACGGCCGGCCGTGGCCGGTGGTCAGCCCGGCGGCGTTCAGCTTTTCGGCCAGCTCGGCGGTGGGCGTGACGGGGCCGAGGCCGCGGACCATCTCGACAGCGTGTGAGGGGCTGCGCTTGGCGGTGCCGGGATGGATGGCACGGGCCACGGTGAGCTCGTCGGTAGCGCCGGTGTGCCAGCGGATCCCGATCCGTGCCTTGCCAGGGTCGGGTTCGGGCAGCAGGGTGACATCGGCGACGAGGGTGCGCAGCAGCCGCTTGCGGTCTTTGCTGCTGGTGGTCGGCGCGTGCCAGAGTGCGGGCAGGTCCGCGGCGAGTTTCTCCAGCTCGGCCCGGCTGGGCAGCGGCGGAAGCAGGCCGCGGGCGGCCTCCAGGGACTGCTCGGCCTCGGCGAGGGCGGCGAGCCTGCTCTCCCAGCGGGCTTCCAGGGTGCTGGCGACCAGCCGGTTCTCCGGCTCGACCTGGTGGAAGGAACGCTCGGCCCGGTCTGCCTCGTAGCGGGCGCGCTCCACCGCGAGCTCGGCGGCCCGGCTAACGCGCTGGTGCCGGTCGGTGACCTGGTCGGCAGCCGACAGCGCGAGGGCGACCTGGCCGGGGGTGAGCGCGTCGAGCAGAGCAGCGGCGACTGCCGCATCTACTGTGGCCGCCGCGACCGACCGGCACGTCGGCGTGGTCAGCCGGTCGGCTCGTGAGCTGCACTCATAGGCTGGCCGCTGGTCGGTGTGGTAGTTGGCGCGCATCGGCTTGCCGCAGCTGCCGCAGGTGATGATGCCCTGACACAAGGCGCAGCCCTCACGCGGCGGCCTGGCTCCGGTATTGGTGCGGTTTGCGGCCAGCTTCGCCTCATTGGCCAGGTAGCCGGCCCAGGTGATGTATCCCTCGTGGTGGTCCTTTATCAGCACCGGCCACTCCGCGCGCGGCCGCTCGAACATCATGGTGCGCACGGTGCCGTCCTCATCGACGCTCCGGCGGGAGCCGTAGCGGCCATGGACATACGCGCCCGCGTAGGCCGGGTTCTTCAGCACGCCCACGACACGGGCGTGGGTGAGATGGCCCCAGCGCAGCTGGCCTGCCCAGGCGCCGCCGTAGGCGCGCAGCGGGAACCGGCGGCCGGCGAACACTGCCACCACGCCGTAAGCCGAACCGGTCGTGGCGAAGCCTGCGAACACGTCGGCTATCGCCGCCTGCACTTCGGCATCGGGGTCGATCACCACTTCGCCGGCGTCGTGGACGTAGCCGACCGGCAGCGGGGTGCGCAGCTCGCCGCGGGCGGCGGCGGCCCGCTTGGCCGCCTGGAGGCGGCCGGCCATCACATGCAGCTCCACCTCGCCCATGGTGCCCTTCAGGCCCAGCAGCATCCGATCGTTGACATCGGCGGGGTCGTAGACGCCGTCGCTGTCGATCAGCAGGGTGTCGGTGATCCGGGCAAACTCGATCAGCCGGCCCACATCGGCATTGCTGCGCAGACCAGGGAGACCAGGTCCCTGAATCCCTCCCGCGCGACACCGAAGCGGCCCGAGATCCCCAGGTCGGTGTCGATGACCTGCACGTCGCCCGGTGCCCAGCCGAGCCGGGTCGCCTCGCCGGCCAGCCCGTACTGGCGCGTCGTGGACTCGGTGTGCTCGCGGACCTGCGCCATTGAAGACTGGCGCAGGTAGACCACCGCCAGCCGCTCCCGGTGAGAGCTGGTGATCTTCTGCTCGCCGTTCACCACAGCCTCCCAGCACCGCCGACGTCATGTTGGCCAGCACCGCCACAGCCTCCGCCCGGGCGGGGCCGGCCAGGACGGCGCCGGTCACCGGTTATTCCAGCTCTCGCCGGGCCAGCAGCTCGGCGTTGATCGCCGAGATCTCCGCCAGCACCGCCTCGACCTGCTCGCCTCGCCGCAGATAGCCGCGGACCGTCTCGGCCAACCCGGCCGGCACGTATCTCAGCCGGCCAGCCCCCCGGGCCCGCTGAACGAAGTAGGCATACGGGCCATGCGGCTCCCCATCGGCGCACCGGCACCCGGCCTTGCCGCACCGGCGCGCCTGCTCCACCAGCGACCCGGCCAGCACCTGCTCCACATCGCCAACCCGGCCGGCCAGCATGCGACGCCGGGCCAGCAGCTGCCGCCCCGACATCACAGCTAGATCGTTCTTGTGCTCTTTCATCACACAAGAGTGTGCCGCTATCAGTCATCACAATCAACGACCCCCGATAGCACGGCACAGCGTGTCGAGCGCGGCCAGCCCGTCGGCCGACAGCCGGCGCGCCAGCGGAGGCTCACCCCGGTCGGTCCACGACTCCGGCAGCGTGATCTGCCCGCTGACGCCACCCGCGCAGACGAACACCGTGGCCGGCCCGCGGCGCTTGGCATAGAGAATCTCCAGCCGCTGACCGCGCAGCGCATGGAACGGATGGGTGACGACGACGAAACCCGAAAGATCACTGGACGGTGCGGCACTATGCCGCTTCCGTCGGAATTCCGAGCGGGCGGGGTTTCGCACGGTTTGATGCCTTCGGTATGTGCACGCGCCGGACCGCGCGGGGATTCCACGACGAGACGGACTGGCGCACCCGCGCCGCCACGTCCGCCCTGGCCTCGGGAGTCAGCGCGACCTCCCCGTCGATCCCGGCGGTCTTGCGCCCGGCGTTGCGCTGCGTCACCTGCTGCACGCTGACCAGCGTGTTCGACCGGCTCCGCAGCATCAGCTTCTGCAGGTTCCTGACCTTCGGCCAGTCCTGCTCCCGCGCTGCCTTGAAGATCCGCTGCCGCAGCCGCCGTACCTCGCCCTCACAAGCCCGCCAGTCAATTGCATCCCAGCCGGCGGTGTCCTGCTCTGGGGTCTGGTCCTCCGGTCCGTTCACCTCGAGGGCCGCCATCGCCAGCGCGAACGCGTGTCCTGTCATCGGCGCCTAACTTGCCCTTCGGTTCCAGCGGTTACCGGCTGCTTGCCTTCATCGGCTCACCTGCCCACGTCAGCGCGCTTTCGCGCCCGGGCACCAGGCCCGGTATCCGGCCGGTTAGGCGAAACGCCCGGCGGAGGAGCCGGCCATGCATGTCCCGCTTTCCCGCTGCCTTTCGGCCGCCGGCATTCGCTTCTTGGGCATCCTGTCCCGCCAGGGGCTTCCGCCCCTCTCACGATCGGCCTACCGCACCACGATCAGCGGCACGGACCCTGACGGGGTTTCCATGTTCCGCACGCGTGAGACACGGCTGGGGCCGGGTGCCCTCTCTACCCCGGGAACGGCGGTGCCCACACGGCCACGTTCCATCCTTAGCCGCCGCCTGCCGCCTTTCAGCGGCCGGTCCCTGTCACCCCGGTGTCACGATCCGTCCCCCGGGATGTTCTCAATCACGGAGCATCAGCGAGGGTTCACTGGCGTTCACCCCATACCCAGCCTTCCCCTCGCCTGTGATTCCCGGACGGAACAGGAACCCTCGGGCTTTTCCCTGAGCTTCACACCCGGCTGAGCAGGACCCAGCCACGCATGTCAGGGCGGGGACGAGCCTTGGACACTTGCCCGGAGCTATGTCTTCAGCATCGCTGACCTCCGACGGCACACTCACTCATCGCGAACGGCCTCATGTCGCACTAGAACTTGAAAGTGGCGGTCCCCTAACCTGATGCCTGCCGAGTGGCAGGCCACGGGTGAACGGACTAGGAACACCCGATGGAAAGGAACCGCCGCGAGGAACACCTACCAGAAGAAGACCCGCGGTGCCTAGCCCGCACCGCTGGCGGGGGAGATCAGCGTTCCCGAGCAGGTGATCGTATCGATGACCGAGATCGCCGGGGCGGCGAGGGAGCGCCTGCGGCGCTGGCCGTCGGCACTGGCCTGCAGGTGATGGCTGCCATGTTCGAGGAGGATGTCCCCCAGCTGTGCGGGCTGGACGGCAAGCACAATGCTGACCGGGCGGGGTACCGGCGCGGCACCCGGGGACGGGTCGGTCACGTTGGGCGGGCGCCGGGTTGGCGTGACCCGGCCGCGGGTGCGGGCCGCCGACGGCTCCAGCGAACTGCACCTGCCGTCCGATGATCTGTTCTCCTCCACCGAGATCCTCACCTCGATGGCGATGGAGAAGATGCTGGCTGGGCTGTCGTCCCGCGGTTATGGCGCGGGGGTTGAACCCGCCGGGCAGGCGGTGGAGGCGCAGGCTCGGCCAGCAAGTCGGCGGTGTCCCGCCGAGACCGCGCTCGGTCAGCTGATGTCTGCCCGGCTCGACGACCTGTGACGACGGTTGCTTACGACTTGAAGATCTTCTTCACCGTGGTGGGGAAGTGACCGCGGCGGGTTCGTGCCGCCGGTGTGCTGGCGTTCATGACCGCGCAGCGCACCGGCGGGCGGGGCCGCATGCAGGTGGCTGGCGATGACGCGGGCGAGGTGTCAGCTCACACACTGTGGCGGCGGCTTACGAGAAGCCCGGCACGCCGCCCTGGGCCAACTGCCTGCACTGATAGCAGCACGCCTGCCCCGGAATGCCCTCAGCGCACGGCGTGCACAGGGTTCCTGGTCCGCGACCCGGTCCACGGCCCGGCGACCTCCGATAACAGAACGTAATCATCATGACTCTCGGCACAGCGGAGTGCGGCGGCCACCACGCCGGGTGCCCTTGACCTCAGGACTGTGCTCCCCCCGACGGGCGTCCTGGTCCGGCTTGTCTCCCCGGGCACAGCCGCTACGGTCCAGGTCTTTCCGGCTGAGCGAAGAAGGAGAGCTGGCCGAGCAGCGTGTCAGCGGCGGCGATCAGCCGTTCTGCAGTCTCGACAGCCTGCTGGGCTTCGTCCGCGGTGGCTGTGTCTGCGGGCAGGCGGGGATATTCCAGCTCGTTTCGCCGGCGCCGCAGGTCCGCGAACGGCCGGAAACCCTCGCCAAACTGTGCCCTCACCGCGCGTTCCACCGCGTAGTGACCTCCGTCGGTGGTGGCGCGCATGCCTTGCTGTGCCAGCAGGGCGATGCAGGCGAACCGGGCGGCGTCGTAGGCCAGGACGTACGCGCTGTGCGCATCGGCCTGGACCAGGCCCGCGGCGGTGGCTGCCGTCTTGTGTGCCTGCACCAGCAGCGGGGCGCCGGCGGCGGCTGGGCCCGTCACATGCTCCAGCTCCCTACGGCGGATGAGCTGCTCCACGTCGGCGTCGCCTCGCTGCCACCTAGCCACCGGCGGCCCTCACCGCCGGATACCCCTTGCCGGTGACGTCGTCTGGCACGAGGACCGCCACGAAGGGGCCGGATTGGATCTGCTGGATGAGAGGGTCGGCGGCCTCGCGCCACGCCTGTGCCGGCCGGGTCACGGGGTTCACCGGCATGGCCAGCCGCTGCTGGGCGCGGTCGGCTGCGTCATAGACCGATTCCCGCGTGGGCCGCCCGACGACGAGGACATCCAGATCATGGGGTGGCGGGCCAGGCCGCTGCTGGTAGCGCGCTGCCCACGAGCCGAAGATCAGCACCCGCTCCGCCCCCTCCAGTTCCGCGAATTCGTCAGCGATTACCTGCAGCGGCCCCCAGGACAGCAACAGGACCTGCGTCAGCGGCTCGACCAGGCGGTTGCCCGGGTTCGCCTGGACCAGCGCCGACCGGCCGACATTGCGGCGGCGCAGCAAACCCGCCTCGGTCAGCCGTTTCACCTCGCCGTGGACCGTGCTGAGCGGAGCGCCGAACCGCTGCGCAAGCTCTGTCAGGCTGCACTCCCGCCCGGGGCTGAGCAGCAGCGCGGCGAGGATGTCGGCCTGCAGCTGGGACCGGAACACCGGCAGCAGCGCCGGTGCAGAACTTCGCATAACCTGAATTTATCTACGGCTCAACCGAAGTGTCAAGCTTGGGCAGCATAGCGGCGGGACGCAAGCGGCAGGCCATTAACACGGAGGTCACGAGCGGTGCCGCAGCGATATGCCCGGCCATGTCGTCGACCCTTCCAGGTACAACCCGACCGCCTCCGCGAGGTTCGCGAGAGTCTCGTCAATCGTGTGAGCCTGGCTGGCGAAGTTCACCTCCAGGCACTGCGCGATGTAGCAGTCCCTTCGCGATACAGTGCCGCGGTGAGAGTATGGGGCGTCTCCGGTACGGCCCAAGGTAGCCGCACACCAGCCTGCGTGCCGGGGACCACGAGCCAAGATCCGCGAGCCTTCCATCCTGACCCAAGCCCTCCGATAGGTTGCCGTCTATGGCCAAGCGCGGACGACGCCCGCACAATCGTGGGCAACAGGCCGGGCAGCATAAGCACAGGCGGCAGGCGCGTCCCGCGCCTGCGCACCGGCACGGCCCGGCCGGGCTGCTGGCCGATGTCCGCCACCGGCTCGCCAGCGGCGAGCCGTGGGACTTCCTCGCATACGCGAGCACTCTGCTCGCCGCCGTCGACGTGCGCGGGCAGAACCCGTTCGAGCGCGAGCGCGCCGACAGACCGGAGCGCGCCACGCTGCCCAGGCTGCTCGAGTCCTTCTCCGAAGTCGTGCTGCCGGAGACCACGGCGCTGCTCGCCGCGCTCGCCGAACTCGGCCCGGACGAGCTGTCCCGTGCTCGTGCCCGGCTGGCGCTGGCGACGCGGCCGCATCCGCTGCCGGACTGGCTCGCCCGGCTCGGCGAGGCCTCGGTCTACCGGGCGGTGGAGAGCACGCATGTGCTCGGCGACGGGGACAGTGTGCTGCTTGGTGCGCGGCTGCCGGGCCACGAACTGACTGCGGTCATCTACATCGACCACAACCTCGGCACGGTGGTGAAGGACGCCTTCCCGGCGCCGAGCCCAATCAGTGAGGTGGTCGAGCGCATGCAGGAGGCGGCCAACGACCCAGATGTGAGCTTCCGCGACATCAACCTCGCCGACGCGCGAGCCCGTGTTGCGGAGGCGATCGAGGTGGGCGCGATCACGTTCCCGCCGTTTGAGACGGAGACCTGGCCGGCCTCGAGGCCGCTGACCGAGTGGCTGCTGCGGCTGCTGCCTGAGGGCGGGACCGGCTACGTCCGGCCAACGTGGAGCGAGGCCACGAAGAAGAAGCTCGCGAACCGGTTCTTTGGCTCGGAGTTCGGCAAGCCGCTCGACGATGCAGACCACCGGGACCTGCTGGATCAGTTCCTCTGGTTCGGCACCGACTACGGGCCGGGCGACCCGCTGCGGTGGAGCCCGGCCGCGGTCGAGATCCTGCTGGCCGACTGGATCCCGCGCAAGATCGTGGAAAGCCCGGGGTATTTGAGCAGGGCGCCGGCGCTGCTGCGTGCGTTCATCCGGTTCTGCCATGCGGAGCGCAAGATCCGGCCGGCGCTGACCGGCCAGGCACTCGCCGCTGTCGACGAGCATGAGCCGGAGTATCAGCGGGTCATCCGCTCGCCCCGGCCGCAGGGGTCGATGGCGCTGCTCGCCGCAATGGGCATGCTCGGCGACCAGAAGCCGTGGGAGGACGAGCCGTTCGGGGCCGAGCGGTACCTCCTCGACGCGCTGGCCGAGGAGGTCGGCGGAGAGGACGCGCTCGACTCACTTGACGACACGCCGCTGCCGGAGGAGGACTTCGGCTGGGACGAGGTCCCCGCCGACGTCCGCGACCGGGTCGGGGAGGTGCTCGCCGCCTGCGACCGCTGCTGCGACGACCTGCTCGGAGCCGAGTACCGGACGGCGTGCCGGCGGCTGCTGGTCCGCGCCGTGCCGGGCCTGTCCGGCATGCTGCGCAAGACAACCAAGCCCGAGGTGATCGCGGCTGCGGTGTGCTGGGTGATCGGAAAGGGCAACCAGCGCTTCGGCCAAGGGGGCGCCGAGCTGCGGGTCAAGGACCTGATGAGCTACTTCAGCCTGGGCCAGTCGAGCGTCTCCGAACGCGGCTACCAGATCATGCACGCGGCTGGAGTCCAGCCCGCCAGTGCCTACCCAGCAGTTCGCCTGCGCTCGCCTGACCTGCTGGTCTCCGCCCGGAGGCGGCGAATCATCGAACTGCGCGACCGCCACCGCGCCGCGATCAGCGGTGTGCGCCGGGCATGAGGGGCCCGATCGGCCGCCGGCCGTGACGTCCAACGGGATCTCCCGCAGACGGCGCAGCGTCCGGCTATGGCCCGGAAACGAAGTCTCATGGAGCGATCTTGCCCATGGGCATTTGCTGCCGCTGATGGTGAATCGCGGCGGCGGCCCACGGTGCACTCGGGCAGCTGGTCGCCCGCCCGGCAGGCGCTCTATGTGACCCTGCGCCACGACCGCCATGGCCGGGCGTACCCGGAAGATCGACATCGGTCCACGACTCGGTCCACAGTGCTGCCGAGCGCGGGCCCTGGCCACACTCAATCGGGCCGCGTGACAAAAGAAACCCCAGGTAAAGGTAGATGACCTGGGCAGGACGGTGGAGCCGCCTACCGGATTCGAACCGGTGACTTACGCATTACGAGAAGCCCGGCATTCTGCCCTGGACACGCTGCGTGCACGGATAGCAGCACTCGCGTCCCGGAACGCTCTGAATGCACAGAGTCCTACCGATTCCCGGTCCACGACCCGGTCCACGACCGGTCCAGGTTTCCGGTAACAGAGTGTCACCAGCGCGGGCACCGGATGGCGCTTACGCGAGGCCACCGCCTATTTCGGCGCTGCGGTCAGCGTGGCCGGGGATTAGGGGCGATCGACCTCAAGGCGGCTGCTCATGGCAGCGGCGATCGCCTGGAGATCATCCTCGTCCGAACTCACTACTAAGTCGTGCCGGCGCATGGCTCCTTCAACGACGCAAGCATCAACGATGTCGGTGGTTGCGGCGCGAGCAGCGAGGGAGCCGACGGAGCGAGCCTGGTTATCGTCGAGGGCCTCGACGTCGCACCCGGCCAGCAGCCGGGCCAGGAGAGCCTGGCGGCCTCCTCCGCGCCAGGACTGGGCCACGACTGGCGCGGGAACCGTGGGCACTTCCCGGCGCGCAAGGAGAGCCCAGTGGCGGACCCACAAACGGCGTTCTCCCCGGTCAGCGGCGATGAGTGCGCCGGTGTCGTAAGTGACACCCATTACGCGGTCCGGCGCCGGGGACTTGTCCCGGTCCGCCTGGCCCGCTCCACCGCCCCGGCCGCCCACTCTTCGGCTTCGGCAAGCTCCACGGAGGTGAATGCCCCGTGCTCCCGCTCGAACTCACTGACGGCAGCAAGGCCGGCCCGGATGGTGAATTCCTTTCTCGCCGCATCTGCGAGCCACGCGCTATAGCTCATTCCTGCCTGCTCCGCCGCGGCCGCGATCTCAGCATCAAGATCGGGGGGCATGGAGATCGAGCGCTTCTTCCGGATCGCCATGGCGTGATGGTAGCACAGCGGTAGGACAGTCTGGGGCGAGCGTGATGTGCTCCATCAGAAGCCCGGTCAGCGAGGCTGCCGGTTCGGCTGCACGTACCTGCCGCTGCGGATTGGCTCACGCGGTCTGGTTCTCCATCTGGGTCGGCCTCGATGTTGCCGCGCAATGCGGTGGCCGCTGGAAATCGGCGGGCGCGCTGATCCTGCATCATGGGCCTGGTGGTGACGCCATACGGCAGCCGCTGGGGATCATGGTCCCCAGCGGCTGTCGCGGTGCGTCCGTCCTTCAACGGCTGTCGGCTTGTGGCATGTCATGCCCGGTCGGCGTAGTGGTGGCTGGCGAGGATCTCGCCCTGCTTGGCTTCGGGCTCGGCCGTCGTTGAGGGGATTCGCGCGCCAGGCTGGGGTTCGGCAACGGCCGCCGGTGTGCGGCGGGCCCGGCGCATCTGTTCCAGCGACAGGGTGACGAGCGTGGTGGCGACCGACAGGACGACCGTTGCGGCCACGATCGCGATGACGGCCCACAGCGGGAAGTGCGCGGCCGCCACTGCCGGCGGCGGGGGTGGCGGTGGCGGAGGCGGAACGCCGGGCGCCCCCGGCGGCACGTGGGTTGCCGACGCGGCGGGGGTAAACCCGATCGCCACGGTCAGGAAAACGGCTAGCCCGCT
>WNGD01005830.1_pt1 | contig 11890 bp, 9 predicted proteins | sample 5400671 | NCBI WGS metagenome assembly WNGD01 (sample SAMN13153369, study PRJNA577476) | soil metagenome | isolation source: 40 cm soil or saprolite under grassland replicate 2 | place: USA:California | collected 2016-06-15
CACCTCGCTATTGACTACCTATTCGTCTTCAGCGTCATCATCATCTGGTTCATGCTGGCCTATCAGTTCATCCTTTTCCTGCTGGGCTACCTGTATGGATTCCGTTCCGAGAGGCAGCGGCTCGCCCTGGAACGAGATGCTGTCCCGCTGCCGGCTATCTCTCTGATGATTCCTGCTCACAACGAAGGGATTGTCATCACGCACACGCTGGAGGCGCTTCTGCGGTTGAACTACCCGAAGGACCTCCTGGAAATTCTGGTAGTCAACGACGGCAGCACAGACGACACGGCGGAGCAGGTCGAGGTCATCGCCCTCCGCGACCCGCGCGTGCGCCTTTTCAACGTGCCGAAGGAATTCGCCGCCCGGGGAAAATCCGCGGCGCTGAACCGGGGACTGCTCCACTGCAAGCACGATATCATCGGAATTTATGACGCTGATAATCTTCCCGAGCCCGATGCCGTGCTGCTTCTCGCACAACAACTCGTCGCCAACCCCCAACTGGGCGCCGTTATCGGGAAGTTCCGCTGCGTGAACAAGCGCAAGAACCTCCTGACTCGCTTCATCAATCTGGAGTCGCTGGCTTTTCAGTGGATTGTACAGGCGGGCAGATGGCGCTTGCTGCGCATGTCCACGCTGCCAGGTACGAACTATTTGATTCGCCGTTCTCTTCTGGAAGAGCTGGGCGGCTGGGACGAGCAAGCTCTCACGGAAGATGCCGAAATGTCGATCCGAATCTACCAGGCCGGGTACCTGGTCAAGTTCATCCCTTACGCGGTCACCTGGGAGCAGGAACCCGAGACCCTGCGGGTCTGGTTCCGGCAGCGAGTACGGTGGGCGCGCGGAAACAACTACGTGCTCGAAAAATACATTACCCAGGTTTTCCGGATAAAGCCGCGTGCCGTCGGGCTGGAATTGTTCTACTCGATGTCTGTCTACTATATCTTCTTCGTTGCTATCCTTCTTTCGGATCTGCTCTTCATCACTGCATGGCTTGGGCTCGTATCCATTCGCGTCCCGGGGCCTTACAAGGAAGTCTGGACTTTCGCGTACCTCCTCTTCATCCTGGAAATCGTCATTGCACTTTCACGCGAAAAGGAAGACTCCCCGCTCAACATCTTCTTGATCGCCGCTTCGTATTTCACCTACTGCCAGTTATGGATCTTCGTGGTTTTGAAAGCCGCCTATGACGATTTCATCCGCCGGCGCGAGCATCTCTGGGTGAAGACGGAGCGCTTCCGTGTAACGGAGCCGTAAGGGCTCGCGCAGAAATTGGGATTAAACATCGGGCGCACGATCCTCGCCCTTCTTCTTTGTCAATGCTCGGGCCATCTGCACGAGCGTAACCAGACCGAGACAAAACCCCATGACGCCCGCGCCGATGAACACTCCCCAGATCATTCCGACTGCCGCAGCGTATCGTGGCAGCGATGCGTCATTCGGTGGTGAGAACAACCCTTTCACGAACTCTGGCGAAACCAGCGCCACCACTGAGGCAAACACCCCGCCAACAACAGCTGACAATAGAGCCGCTCCGAGGACGTAGAGAAAATAGCGAAGAAATGTCATAGCGTGTGGTGCCGCCTGACGCCCGCGCTCAGCGGCGTCCGGCGCCGGCAGGTAACGCCCGCCGGGACTGCGCCTTTTTCCTCAACTCGCCCGAACGCACTGGCATAGTTCTGTGAACGCTTCATAGTATAGGAGCCGGATTTTACACCCAAAAAGATCTCAGGGCGTGGACTTTGGGGTGCAATATTGCAATAAACGAATGCGCCCCGGTGGTCCTGCCGCGGCATCGGCCGGAGTCCAATAGGGATTTTGGATTGCGGATTGCGGATTGCGGATTTGGCGAACCGCCACACATTCACGATGGTGCTCTCGGCAGCGAATGCTTTGCGCGCACGGCGGCAGCCCAAGTTTGCCGAACCGGCGAGCCGTCGTACGGAATCACCTGGGCTTTCCGTTGCTTCTGCAATCCCAGGCGACGATGTCCTTCGCGTTTTCTTCGCGTCTTCGCGCCTTCGTGGTGAAAGCCCAGCCAGCACTCACCGCGAAGCCGCGAAGGAAATCCTTAGCGTTTCGATTCATCCAACAATGCGGCGAGATGCTGCTTCCACAGCTGAGGCAGGGAATGTGTGCCGTGCCCCCGGGTCTCATCGCTCGTGGGAATCAGGACGAAGCGCCCGCGTTTCACCCGCTTGATTTCCCGCTCCATAATGCCCAGCTCCGGCGGATTGACTTGATCGTCGGCCGAGTTGATGGCCAGGAGCGGAGCCTCGACGCTTTCGAGTCTCGGCGAGGGATCGTAATCGCGCGAGGCATCGAATTGGTAGAGCATGTCGTTGGCATCCCTGTTGTCCAGTGACGCGCGCACCCGGCTGTCGAATAACCGGTCTGCTTCCTCCCGCGCAGGCGCCTGTTTCTGCAGTTGCAGCGGGCTGCTGCTCATAAACAGCAAGGCATAGACGGCATGGGTCAAGCCGCGCATGGGCTGCTGCGTGTACTCGCCGTTGTGCCACTCGGGGTCGTTTTTGATCGAGTCCATGATCATGCGGCGGATCATCCGGTTGCGGCCTGCGATCTGCACCGGCAGGCTGGCCAGCGGCATAAGCGCATCCATAAAGCCGGCATATTTCTCGCCCCAAACCCACGTGTGCATCCCACCCATCGAGGTCCCCATCACCAGCCGCAAGTGATTCACGCCGAGCCCTTCGGTCAGAAGCCGATAGTGCGCCGTGACCATGTCGTTGTAATTGTAGTGCGGAAAGCGCGCCCGCAACCCATCGCTCGGCTTGCTGGACTGGCCGTGCCCTATCCCGTCCGGCAGGATGATGAAGTATTTTGCCGCGTCCAGCAATTGACCGGAGCCGAAGAGCACGCCGCCAAACTGTGAGGAAAGAAACTGGCGGCCGGAGCCCCCGGTGCCATGCAGAATGAGGACCGCGTTGCGCACCGCACCCGGCACGTCCCGGCTCGGTTTTCCGAGCGTCCTGTAATGCAGCTTCAGCTCGGGCAGCACCTCGCCGCTCTCAAAGCGAAAGTCGCGAATCGTGAAGTCGCCCTCGACGGGCGTGGGAAATTCTTGCGCCATCGCGCCCGTCTGGACCCAGCGCGCGACAAGAATGAGCATCATAACTTTTTGAATCATCATCCGAGCCCCTCTTCGCGGCGGGCATTATACCGCGAGCCCTGCTTCAGAAATATGCGAGCGCGCAATCGAATTGCCCTGGGAGTCGGCGCCTGCCTGCCGATTCGCTGACCCCATGATCTCCGCCGGGCCGGGTTGTCCAAGCCCGGCGTGATCCGGCAGCTACCGCGCGTACACTTCAACAGGTTGCGCGTGATCAAGGGTTTGTTGTATAGAATTACACCAAGGAATTAATAAGGAGGCTGGGGTAGAACGTGAAGATGTCGAAGGTTCGTCGAAAATCTCGATCCATTCCCGCCCGCCAGGACTCGGAGACGCACGGGGCAGCGACTGGCTCGACCATTTATCAGCTCAAAGTGATTCTCACCGGCATCTACCCGGAAATTTGGAGACGGCTGCTCGTCTCCGGCAACACTACGTTGAGCACTCTGCATGAGGTCCTTCAAACTGCCATGGGCTGGACCAATAGTCACGTTCACCGGTTCTCGGTCGCGGGGGCGTGCTATGCGGATCCCCGGCTCGAAGACGACTGGGCCGGACTGGGAGCGGAAGACGAGTCTGCCGCGCGACTCTGTGAGGTAGCGCCCTGGGTGGGCGATCGGGTCGTGTACGAATACGATCTCGGCGACCACTGGGAGCACGAAATTCTGGTCGAGAACGTCCTGCCTCCGGATCCGGCATTCGTGCTGCCAATTTGTCTGAACGGGGAAGGCGCCTGTCCTCCGGAAGATTGCGGTGGAGTTTCCGGCTATTCATCACTGGTCCATAGCATCCGCGAACCCCGTCACGAGGAGCACAAGGAGACGGTCGAATGGGTTGGAGGCAAGTATGATCCGGACGCGTTCGATCGGAAACACGTGAACCGCCTGCTCAAGCGGCTCAACCGAGCGACCGGGTCAAGCGATGGGTGATACCGCCAGAAAGCCTTGCCACGAATTTCACGAATTACACGAAAAAAGAGGATAGCGGTACAGGGGGGCACACCCAAAGCGCATGAAAATGCAGCGCGCGCAGGTTCGGAGTTCAGCCTTCAGGCTGCACTGATCGGGGCAGGCTAAAGCCTGAACTCCAAACGGGTCCTTCACGGGCGAGACGCCCGTGCCACGTTGGCTTCGTGGCCACGAAGTGGAACCAGTTGCGCCATTCGGCATTTTCGGGACAGATGAACAGAGATGAACTGGATCCGTGTTCAATCTGTGGTTGCATTCATATTCTTGATTTCGGCTCTTCTGCGCTGTGGAACTCGTGGCCGGTAAAAGCGCCACGAATTCCACGAATTAAATTCGCTGAATTTATTTCTGTGAGAGCCCTTACAACGAGGGACGGTTTCTCAGCGCCGCATGAATCGTCGCGCGGGCTTCCTCCAGCTCGGCTCCGGCGAGCTCGAGACGGGGAGGCCGCACACGGGCGTTGCCCATGCCCACCTCCACCTGCACCAGTTTGATCAGCTGCACGAACTTGGGCACTGTGTCCATTCGCAGCAGCGGCAGGAACCACGCATACAGCTTGAACGCCTTCGCCCTTTCGCCGTTCCGGGCGTAGTTGAAAAGATCGACCGATTCCTTCGGCAAAGCATTCGCCAGTCCGGCAATCCACCCCACGGCGCCCACGCCGATACCCTCGACGATCGCGTCGTCCACGCCGACAAAGACCGCAAGCCGCTCGCCGGCGATCGCGCGAATGGCCGTCACACGCCGGACATCGGCGCTGGATTCCTTGACCGACTGAAAGTTCTCGTGCTCGGATGCCAGCTCCTGTATCTGTGCCGGAAGAAAGTCGGTGCCGTAAGCGATCGGATTGTTGTAGAGCATGCACGACAATCGCGTCGCGCGCATGACCGCCGCCACATGAGCCTTCATTTCACGCCAGTCGCTCCTGTACACATAGGGCGGCAGGACCATCAACCCTGCGCACCCCTGATCGGCCGCGCTTTGCGCCAACCGCACGGCCTCCGCCGTGCTCAGCGAGGAGATTGCGGCGACGATCGGCGCGCCGCCCCCGGCCGCGCGAACGCAGGTTTGCCAGAGGGCAACCTTCTCTTCGAAGGTCAGCGTCGCGCCTTCACCGAGCGAACCCGGCGTCACGATCCCGGTACAACCGTGATTCACCAGCCACCGCGCATGTGTTGCCGCAAAATCCCGATCGATGCTCAAGTCTTCCTTGAAGCAGGTCGTCATCGCGGGCATGACGCCCTTCCATTCCAAAGCCATAGTTCCCTTCACCCCCTAATCCGTCGAGAGGCTGTCGTAGGAGCGGGTCCTGTGTGGTCTCCGCAAGTCGCCGCCATTATCGGCTGTGCTTGAAATGACAAATGACAAATAGACCGGGGCGGCTTGCCCGAGGATTCGTAATCCGTGATTGGTCGTTGGTCATTGGTCATTTGTCATTTGTCATTTGTCATTTTCGAGAAATTACCGGCCTTGCCGAGAAGGGATCAGGCTTTCCAACCTGGTGGGGAAGACAGGAGGACGGACGGACTCCATCCCCCAACCCAATAAGAACTCCGCGGCCGCGCCGCAAATCCGGCCCTGACACGGCCCCATGCCGCAGCGAGTCTGAAGTTTTGCCGCGCGCCACGAGTTGTATGCCTGCATGCGTCGAAGAGCCACGTCCTCGCACCGGCACACCACAGTTTCGGGCTGGGGCAGGGCCTTCAACTCGTCGCGGAGCGCGAACGTCCGGTTGAGGGCCCGCGCGAATCGCCGGAGTTTTTCACGCGCGGCAAAAAGACCGCCCGCGCGTTCGGGCAGGTCCGCCGACGCGTAGCCGGCGATCCGGCCTTCCACGAGCGAGAGATCCAGTCCCCCGATTCCCGTCAGTTCTCCGGCGCAGTACACTCCGGGCACCGATGTGTCCTGGAACTCCTGGACGCGCACAACGCCATTTTGCGTCTCGCACCCGAGCAACTCTGCGAGCTCCAGATTGGGGACCAGATGGAATCCGCACGCGAGATAATCGCACTCCACGCTCCAGGTTCGGCGCCCCTGCCGCAAGGTTACGCCAGAGAGTTTTTCCTTTCCCAGCGCGGCCACCGGCCAGCAGCCCGCGAAGATCGGCACACCGAGGAGTTGAATCTTGAGGTCCAGGGCCTGCAGTATCTTGCCGGGCTGCGCCAGCAGCGCACGGGCGAAGCGGAACAGGTTTTTCATCGAAGCCTGCTCGGCAACCAGACAGACATTCGCGCCCCGCTTCCGCAAATAGGCGGCGACCGCCAGCAGCAGGGGACCGCTGCCCGCAACAACAACCCTCTTGCCGCTGACAGGAAGCCCTCCCTTGACCAGGGCCTGGAGCCCTCCTGCGCCGCAGACATTGGGCAGCGTCCAGCCTGGAAAGGGCAGGAACCGCTCGCGCGCGCCGGTAGCCAGAATCAATTTTCGGTAGCGGAGATGGCAGATCCCTTCCGAAGTCTCGGCCATCAGCTCGCCCGATTCCGGCTGATGAGAGACTCTTGCGCCGGCGATCCGCGCTACGCCGGCGCTTTTGAGCTTTTCGAACCAGGCCGCGGCCTCCCTCACCGCGGGCTTCGCCGCTTCGGCGCGCCAGACCTGGCCTCCCAATGACGGGTTGTCGTCTACGATGGTGACGCTCTGGCCGCCCTCCGCGGCGCAGCAGGCTGCCGCCACGCCTGCGGGACCGCCGCCGACGATCAGCACATCACTGCTATGGAAGACCTTCTGATCCCCTGACATGCCCTAGGAAGTACCCGGGAAATGACAAATGACAAATGAACAATGACAAATAGAAGTCAGACGTCCGGACAACGAACTGCCATTTGTCATTTTTCATTGGTCATTGGTCATTGGTCATTTTCTTTCTCTGAGCCTCAGCGGTCGTGAGAAAAAATGCAGCGTCGGCTTCCAGCCGGCAAAGGTCCTGTTGACGCAAAAGGAGTTGTCGAGGCTCACATGCCGGCGAGACGCTGGCGCTACGATTTTTTCTCACGACCAGCGTCTCTGCGGTGAGAGCCCTGTTGGTTGCGGCTATGCCGCGCCAGGTGAATCTACACTACTAACCGGCAAATTCTTGGCCGCATAAAAAGGCTCGCGCGCGATTACTAGTCATCCGTTCGTACTTCCATTCCTTCCCGGCAAGGTATCTGACAACTCCGGCAGTGGGCCCGGCCGTCGATCGACACCCGGCATTCAAAGCAGATGCCCATCCCGCAAAGGGGACCTCGCGGCTCGCCCCGTACCGACCGGCGAAACGGCGTGACACCTGCGATCGCAACCGCTGCCGAAACCATGCTCCCCTCAGGAACGGTCACAGTAGCTCCGTTGATAACCAGGCTTACCCTCTCAGACATGGGGGGACTCCTGGTACACCCTGGAGGGGAGATAGGGCTCGATCGGAATCGCGGACGGCCGACTTAACAACTGATCCACCAGGAGCCTCGCCGTGCCAGGCGCCGTGGTGATCCCCAATCCCTCGTGCCCGGTGGCAAGGAAGAGATTCTCATGGCCGGGACAGGGGCCGATCAGCGGAAGCTTGTCGGGTGTGGCGGCTCGAAAGCCTGTCCAGGTGCGGATCGCCGAGAGTGCTCTCAGCCCGGGCATGTACTCACAGGCGCGGTCGATCATCCTGCCGAGAATACCAGGATCGACTTCTGTCTCTTCGACACCAAACTGGCGTGACGAGCCGATCAGCAACTGCCCTGTCCGGCGCGGTTGAACGTTAAAGGCAACGGAGTCGGTTGTGAGCGTGTGCGCGCTTTTCAGATACCCCAACTCCACGAGTTGATGATGCACAAAGCCGGGGTAGCGATCGGTGATCACCAGGTGACCCTTCCGCTTCCGTACGTCCAGCCCCGGAGTGAGCATGGGCGACCACGTGCCGGCTGCGTTCACCGTCAGATCGGCCGGGACAAAGGATCCGTCGCTCAGCCTCGCCCCCCTGCCGGTCAATTCCACAACCGCACAACCGAGACGGACCGTGGCGCCCCGCCCTTGCGCCTGCTCAATCAAAAAGCGCGCGGCGCAGGGAGTGTAGATGACGCTGTCACAGGAAACCAGCAGGCCCCCCGCGAGGCCGTGCCGGAGGTTGGGTTCGGCGCCCGCGAGAGCGCGCGCATCCAGGATTTCGACCGGCACGCCGCGGTCTTCGTAATACTTTTTCTTGCGCCATACTTCGGCCATTTCTTCATCGTCCGCCGCGACCCAGATCGTGCCGCAGGCTTCGAATTCGACGTCGGGGGTCAACTCCCCGGCAAGCTCATTCCAGAGGACTTGAGAATAACGCGTCAGGGCGAATTGAGCTTCCGAATCGTCCATCACGACGATGTGGCCCATTCCCGCCGCAGTCGCGCCCCCTCCGATGAGAGCGGCTTCAATTACGGCGACACGCATCCCCGCGCGGGCGCACTCGGCAGCGCACGCTGCGCCGACAATGCCGGCGCCGGCGATCACAACATCGAAACCCCGGGAGGTCATCGCATGCCCCAGCAGAACGGATCTCGCTCGTCCAAGATGAGAGTCGCTTCCGCGTTCACAAATGCTGAACCTTTGATGCTGGGATGAATCTGGCCGTCAACAACGGAGACGCTTCCTTCGAAGATGCTGCCCACGATACTCTCCTGGCGCCAGACCTGCCCTTCCCTGAGCTTGCCATCGGCGTACAGGCAGGCCATCTTTGCGCTGGTCCCCGTGCCGCACGGCGAGCGATCGTAGCTCTTGCCCGGGCACAACACGAAGTTCTTGCTGTCCACACCGGACAGCTTTGACGGACCGAACAGCTCGATGTGGTCTATCTCCTGCCCTCCAGTCCCTGTGATTCCCTGTCGTGAAAGGGCAAGCCGAATCCGCCAGGTCAGGGCGGTCAGCTCTTCAGCTCGATCCTGCGTCAACTCCATGCCGTGGTCGTCCACCAGAAAAAACCAGTTTCCCCCCCAGGCCACATCTCCGGTGACCGGGCCATGCGCGGGGACATTGACTGTGACCTGTTTTGCGCTCCGGTAGCTCGCAACGTTCCCGACAGTGACTTCACCGGATTCATGCAAGTGCGCCGTTACGACGCCGACCGGCGTTTCAACGCGATGCACACCGGGCCGGATTCGATTCATGTAGGCCAGCGTGACCACCAGCCCGATCGTCCCGTGACCGCACATGCCGAGGTATCCCACGTTGTCGAAGAAAATCACACCTGCGGCGCACGAACGGTCGCTCGGCTCGCACAACAGAGCGCCGACGTACACATCCGAACCACGCGGCTCATTGACGACGGCGGAGCGGAACCGATCGTGCTCTGCCCGCAGCTGCTCCAGCCGGGCCGCCATCGAGCCGCCGCCCAGTTCCGGACCGCCGCTCACGACGACTCTCGTCGGCTCCCCTCCAGTGTGAGAGTCTATGACTTTCACCAATCTCCGTTTGACGCTTTCCATCGCCCGCCAACCCCTCGCGTTCGTAACCGTTTGCACAGTAGGACCAACAACGGCGCCCTGTCAAGACCGCTGAGACAGCTGCAGAGGAGCAGGGGAGCGGAGGGGCAGAGGGGCAGAGGGGACTTTGAGGAGACCTTTCTGGGTCCACTCGGTGGACACAAGGTTCACGGCGCAGCGGAGCCGCAACCAAAAGTAAAATCACACCCCACTGCGCTCTTTGGAGTGCGGCAGCTTGCTAAGCTTGCTGCCGCTTTCGTGCGGATGGAAATGTTCCGTCGCCCCTAAAGCGCAAGCAAGCTTGCGCACTCCAAAGAAGCGCCACAAAATCTTACAAGGAACACACGAATTCACGGCGTAGTACTACGAATTACACGAGTAGAGGCCTGCGGTTGATACGCTTGGAAAGGTCCTGGTGGAGCTTTTGCATCACATCCACCAAGCCATGCACCGCCACTGAGACAACAGAATTCGTGTAATTCGTGAAATTCGTGGCAGGTCTTTCTGTTTCCCGCTGGATTGACAAGCGTGTCAGGACCGGCGTAAAGCGTGATACATTTCAAGAGTTGAGGCGAAGCGGCAACCCGCCGGAGGTTTCTTAATGAAGGAGCACGCGGCGGCAGAAATGCCACGCCGTCCTCGAGCCGTTGGGAACGGCAATTCGGTTTTGATCGAACGGATGAAGATCGAAGCGCAAAAATCGGAACTCGCTGCGGTCGCCGGCGAGTCTCTGCCGGTGTGTCCCGTTTGCAGAAACACGGAGTTCCGAACCTTGTTCGAGGCAACGGACCGTCTCTACCACACCACGGACAGGAAGTTCCAGATCGTCGAATGCAAGCAGTGCCGGCTGATGCGGCTTTTCCCCGCGCCGGGCGCAGCCGAGCTGCGCGCGTATTATCCCGACACCTACTGGTTCAGTCCCGAGGAGGAAACTGTCGATCATTTGGAGGAGCTCTATCGCCGTTTTGTGCTCCGGGACCACGTGAGCTTCGTATGCCGCGCCCTCGAGTCTTATCAAACGGACGGACTCGTCCTCGATGTCGGATGTGGCGGCGGGCTCTTCCTGAAGATGCTCGCCGAACGCGGGTACCGCGTGGCCGGGCTCGACTTCAGCCACGATGCCGCGAGACTCGCGTGGAGAGGCAACGGCGTGCCCGCCGTCTGCGCAACCCTGTCCAAAGCACCTTTCGCCCCGGGCAGTTGCGCCGCCGTCACCATGTTCCACGTCCTCGAACACGTCTACGATCCGCACTCCTATCTCGCAGAGGCCCGGGCGCTGCTGAAACCTGAAGGCTGTCTCATAGTTCAAGTGCCGAACGCCGCCTGCTGGCAGCTGAAGTTGCTCGGAAAGAGGTGGAGCGGCCTCGATGTCCCGCGCCACTTATGGAACTTCCGTCCCAGCGATCTGGACCTGCTTCTCGACCGCACGGGATTCGAGGTCGTGCGCCGAAAATACTTTTCGCTGCGCGACAATCCTGCGGGCCTCGCTACCAGCCTCGCCCCCGCGCTCGATCCCATGGCGCGCAGGATCCGCCGCCTCGGCGAGTCTCCGCGCAGTCAGTTGTGCAAGAACCTGATCTATTTCTGTCTCGTAGCCGCCTGTCTCCCGTTCGCGTTCCTCGAGGCCGCCTGCCACGCGGGTTCCACGATCATGGTGGAGGCGCGCAGAAAATCTTGAGATACGGGACGCTCCAACGCTTCCTGCCGCTGTTTTTCCGCAATTACGTGCTCGACTTCGAAGCCTCCATCGAGCGCGCCGTATCCGCGTTTGCGGCCGCGCTCCCCAAGGGAGCGCGAGTCCTCGATGCGGGTGCCGGCGAAGGCCAGTACAACGGCTTCTTCCGCGATCATCGCTACATCGGAGTCGATTTTGCCTTAGGCGATGCAAATTGGGACTACAGCAGCCTGGATGCGGTCGCCGACCTCCATGCCCTCCCTTTCCGGGATGAGTGCTTCGATGCCTGCTTTAACATCGTGACGCTGGAGCACGTGCGCGAACCGGCTTGTGTGCTGAGGGAGATTGCAAGGACCCTGAAACGCGGCGGCCGGCTGCTGTTGGTGGTGCCGCAGGACTGGGAGGTGCACCAATCGCCGCATGATTACTTTCGCTTTACACGATACGGAGTCCGATACCTGCTCGAAAACGCCGGGTTCACGGACATCGAGATTCAGCCTAGCGGTGGATTCTTCCGGCTGCTCGCGCGGAGGCTGCTGAATGGCCTGCAGTTCTTTCCGCCGGTCTTGTTGCTCCCGGCCGCGCTCTTTCTCGTTCCACCGGCCCTCGTGCTGCCGCTGTTCGATTCTCTCGACCGCGACCGCAACTTCACTCTGGGTTACATCTGCACGGCAAGATGGCTGAACGCTTACTCACATGA
>WNGD01005831.1_pt1 | contig 11890 bp, 8 predicted proteins | sample 5400671 | NCBI WGS metagenome assembly WNGD01 (sample SAMN13153369, study PRJNA577476) | soil metagenome | isolation source: 40 cm soil or saprolite under grassland replicate 2 | place: USA:California | collected 2016-06-15
TCCCCACTGCTGCCTCCCGTAGGAGTCTGGGCCGTGTCTCAGTCCCAGTGTGGCTGATCGTCCTCTCAGACCAGCTACGGATCGTCGCCTTGGTGAGCCGTTACCTCACCAACAAGCTAATCCGCCGCGGGCTCGTCCTTGACCGGAGGCCGAAGCTACCTTTTCCTTCAGATCCGAGGATCCGAAGGGCCATCCGGTATTAATCCGGGTTTCCCCGGGCTATCCCAGTGTCAAGGGTTGATTACCCACGTGTTACTCACCCGTTCGCCGCTGTCCCCAGGCCCGAAGGCCTGGTTCTCGCTCGACTTGCATGTGTTAAGCGCGCCGCCAGCGTTCGTCCTGAGCCAGGATCAAACTCTCCGTGAAGATGGATTGCCGGCAAAGAGTCACCGGCGATCTTTCGTCACCTTGAGCTTGTGCTCAAAGTCTGTCTCCGAAGAGACATGACAGGTTCATTCGTTTCCTCCCCAACCCCGAAGGGTCGGTGAGGTCTCGACGTAAACGCACGCTGCTGAGTTTTCAAAGACCGTCGCTGCTAACGGCGTAAAAAAGCCTCCGACTCGCGCCAGAGGCCCAGGGATGCTCGGAACTTTCGTCGTATCCGATTGCGTCCTGAGGGCGCTCCAGTGTCGAGGTACAGGAACCGTCCTACACCGCCCTTATCGGGCAGCCGAGGCATGGTAGCAAGTCTCAGCCTCGAGTCAAGCGCCGGAAAACCGCATGAATCGTCGCTTCCCGGCCTGGACGAGAGCGCCCTCCAGGCTGGCCCTCGGAACGTCGATCTCCGTCGCCGCCTCGCCGTCGATCTTGACCCCGCCCTGGGAGATCAGGCGCCTGGCCTCACTTGTCGAGCCGACCCCGAAGTGCTCGACCAAGAGGGCCGGGAGGTGAACAGGATCGCCAGGCGGCAGCTGCACCTCGGGGACCTCTTCCGGCGCCTGATGATCGCGGACGACACGTGTGAAGTAATCGTCGCCGCGCTTTGCGCCGTCCTCCCCATGCCAGCGCGAGACGATCCTGCGCGCGAGCTCGAGCTTCCACTGCATTGGGTCATCCGGATGCGGCCCGCCGCCGCCGAGCATCTCCCACCATTGCGGCAGCGCCTTGTCCGGGATCGACATCGTCTTTCCGAACATCTCTTCCGGGGGCTCGTTGATACCGATGTAGTTCCCGCGCGACTTCGACATCTTGTCCTCGCCGTCGACGCCGACGAGCAACGGGTACGTCATGACCAGCTGCGGGTCCAGACCGTAGTCCTGCATGACGTCACGGCCGGCAAGGAGGTTGTAGAGCTGGTCGGTGCCGCCGATCTCGATGTCGGCTTCGATCGCCACCGAGTCATAGGCCTGCATCAACGGATAGAGAAGCTCGGAGATCGAGATCGGCTCGCGCGCGGCGAACCGCTGGGCGAAGTCGTCCCGTTCGAGAATGCGTGCCACGGTGATGGTGCGCGCGAGACGCACGACCTCTGCGTATGACAGCCGACCGAGCCACTCGCCGTTGAAGCGAATCTCCGTGCGATCTCGGTCGAGCACTCGGAAGGCTTGCTCTGCAAATGCTTTCGCATTGGCATCGAGCACTTCGCCGGCGAGAACGGGCCGTTCGTCGGAGCGACCGGACGGATCGCCGATCCGCGCCGTGTAGTCGCCGACTATCAGCACCACGGTGTGGCCTTCCCGCTGAAACTCCGCCAGACGGTCGAGGACGTAGGCAAATCCGAGGTGGATGTCCGGCGCGGTCGGGTCGATGCCCAGCTTGACGCGCAACGGACGTCCGAGCTCCAACTTCCGCTCGAGCTCGCCCCTGGGGAGCACGTCGACCGCGTTGCGCGTGAGGTCGGCAACACTCATTGCAGCGAGTCTATTGGGGGACTGAGTCGAGTCTGCTGATCTCGATCGGCTCGATCTCGTCGGCGGGCTCGAAGCCCGAGACCTGTGCGAGGAACGAGAGGTGCGCCTCACCTGCGCGCTTGATGTTCTCGGCCTTGCGGAAGCCATGGCCTTCGCCTTCGAACGCGATATACGCGTACGGGATGCTGCGCCGCTTCAGCGCTTCCACGATCACCTCGGCCTGCGAAGGCGGCACGACCTTGTCGTCGAGACCTTGCAAAAGCAGAAGCGGATCGGAGATCGAGTCGGCGTGCGCGACCGGTGAACGGTCGCGATACAGGTCGACCGCCTCAGGCCACGGTCCGACCAGATACTCGTCGTAGTGCGACTCGAACTTGTGCGTCTCCTCGTGGAAGGTCACGAGATCGGCCACGCCGTAGTACGACACTCCCGACGCGAACTCGTCGCGAACGGCCAGTGCCATCAGTGTCGTGTATCCGCCCGCGCTGCCGCCGGTGATCTGGACGCGGGCGGGATCGATGTGCCCGCGCTCACCGAGGTAGAGCGCGGCGGCAGCGCTGTCTTCGACGTCGATCTCCCCCCAACGTCCGCGAAGCCGGTCGCGATATTCACGGCCGTAGCCGGTGCTGCCGCCGTAGTTGAGGTCGAAGACGGCGATGCCGCGGCTCGTAAAGAGCTGGACATGAAGGTCGAGTGAGGGCGTCACGTGTGCGGTCGGCCCTCCGTGGACGAGGACGACGAGCGGCGGCCGCTCGTCCTCGGGACCCGAGAATTCCGGGTTCGCGGGCGCGTAGTAGAAGCCGTGCGAGGTGAGATCGTCGGCGCCCGGGAAGTCGACCGGCTGAGCAACCGAGATGTAGCGCTCGTCCAGCTTCATCTCCGTCGAGCGGCGCAAGATTTTCCGGTCGCCCGAGTCGAGGTCGAGCTCGATGACTGCGGCCGGCTCGGTCGGTGTGGAGGCCGGGAAGACGAGACGCGTGCCGTGACTATGCAGTGACGGCGATGAATAGCTCGTGTAAGGAAGGTCGAGCGACTCGAGGGTTCCGCTCTGAGGGTCGAGCAGCTCGAGACCGTCGATCGCGGCCCGCGTGAAGATGCAGGCAATGCGCCCGTCCGCAAGGAAGGCATAGCGCGAGAGATCGAAGACCCACTGCGGATAGCCGAGCTCCGCGTCCTCGCGGGTCAACGCGTGCACCTCGCCGCCGCGCTCGATGTACAGATTCGACCAGCCGGTCCGGTCCGACACGAAATGGAGGAGGCCGTCGCTGCTCCACTCGGGCTGAAAGATCGACTCCTGCTCCGAGCCGGCCACCCGACGCCCGTTCGAGACCGAGCCGTCGTCGCCGAGATCGGCGACACAGAGATCCGTGCCTTCGAACGGCATGCGCGGGTGATCCCAGGCCAGCCAGGCCAGGGACTTGCCGTCGGGGCTGGGACGGGGAGCGGCGTAGAAATCGCGTCCCATCGCGACGACCTTCGGGTCGGAGGACCCGTCGACGGGCAGCACGACCAGCTCGTTCACCGGCTCGCCGCTGCCGTGGAGCTCGCGGACGCAGACGATCAGTCGCCCGCCGGCGAGGACGCGGCCGTCGGCGTACCGCAGCGCATGCGGCTCGGGAGGCTCTGGGGTGATCGGCCTCGGCTCGCCGCCGGGGTCGATCCGATAGAGGCGGCTGTCATCGAAGCTCGAGCAGAACACCACGCGGTCGTGGCGGAACCAGGCGCCGCCGCCGTACTCGTGTACACGCGTGCGAACGTTGAAGTTCGGGGGAACGACGTCGACGGGCTCGCCGCCGTGCGGGCGGAAGACGAGCGCAGTCCTCCCGCTTTCCTGCGGTCGGCTTTCAGTCCAGTAGGCCCCCTCCGCGTCGACGTCGAGGTAGCCGAACGCGACGCCGCCTTCACTTGCGACGAGGCCGGTCGTGATCGGAGAGGCCCAGGACCCGTAAGGGGCGGTCGTTGCCACCGGCCGCAACGTATCGAACTAGAAGACGTAAGGCACGAGACCTTGCGCTCCCAGCGCATACCAGACGCCAAAAGCGAGACTGGCCGCCCCGAGCGCCGGCGCCAGGACGTGGAAGGACCGGCGGACTGGGGCGCTCGCAAGGGCGAGGCCGAAGCCGGTCGACAGCGCCGCCATCGAGACGGCCGTGCAGGACGCGTACACCGCGAGAGCTGCGATCGCCAGCACGCAGCTCTGAATCGCAGCGAGCAGCAGGAGTCCGACGCCCGCCGTCCCTCCCATTCCATGGACGAGCCCGATTCCGTAGGCCTGCAGCCCGGTTCGCGTCGCGTGCGTATGGAGAGACGCATGGTGGTACACGCCCCGGCGCCAACGCAGCATCAGTAGAAGCGACAGGAGGACGATCATGAAGCCGACGCTCGTCTCCGCCGCCTTCTGCACCTCCGCCGGAAGGTAGGCGCTATAGAGGATCACCGGCAGTCCGAACACGAACAGCGAGGTCGCGTGGCCGAGGCCCCACGTGAAGCCCAGCCGAGCTGCCCGGCGAGCTGCTCGCTCCTTTCCCGATGCGATCATGGTCGTCACGGCGGCGAGGTGATCCGGATCGCCCGCATGGCGCAGGCCGAGCAGGATCGAGACCGCGACGACGATGAGTAGCGTAGTGCCGTTCGAGTACGTAGAGATCCGCTCGTCCAGCCCGAACATGGCTAGCCGATCCTGGGCAGTGCGTGGAGGGTCATGACCAAGCCGGCCGCCACGATGACGAGCGCGCTCACCGTCGGCAGGAGGGACACGACGCGACCGTCGAAGCTCACGCGGCGGAAGGCGCCGCGAGCGAGCACCGCCGCGAGGCCAATGCCGGTGATCGTCAACGCCAACCCGGCGCTGAAGGCGACGACGAGCAGCATCCCGAAGGCGACGCGGTGCAGCGTGATCGCAGCCAGCAGCACGACCAGTGCGGATGGACAGGGCAGCAGCCCACCCGAGACACCCACGGCGACGAGTGAGCGCCGGCTCAGCCCGTCTTCGTGGTCGTGATGGTGATGGTGATCGTGTCCATGTGTGTGCGCACGGCTGTGCCGCCAGCGAGACCGCAGCACGGATGCGCCGATCAATACGACCAGCACGCCCGAAGTGAAGTTGAGCCATGGGTACAGCGTCTCCGGCACGATGAAACGTGAGAGCAGCAGCGTGACCGCACCGAGCGCGAACACGCCAACCGTGTGCGTGGCGGTGACGACCAGGCCGAGCAGGGCTGCATGGCGCGGCGTTCCACGCTGTCCGACGAGGTAGGCGGTGACGATTGTCTTGCCGTGTCCCGGCGACAGGGCGTGCGCCATGCCCCAGAAGAGCGCGGCGCCGAGCGACGCGACGATCACCCAGAAGTCAAGCCGATCTCGACCGACGAGCGACGCGAAACCGGAGTCGGCGACGCGATCCGGCGCCCGCAGTCCGGCCGCGCTCGTCACATGCGGACGCGCACCAGGAACGGTTCCTGGGGTAAGCAGGGTCCGGACGCTCGTGACGGCGAGCGGGCTCGAAAGGAGATCCTTGGGATACGCACGCAACTCGTGACTCTCGCTGGGCGCGAATCCGACGACGATCTCCTTCCAGCCGATGCGATCCGCGTAGTTCGTGTCGTGGTACTCGACGTCGCTCGCGCCGTCGAGTACCGGTCCCCGCAGGATGGTCTCGAGCCGCGTCGTCCGTAGACCTCCGGCACCCGCCGGGTGTGCGAGCGCGGTCTCGACCGGCATCAATCGCACGCGGCGCCCGTTCACCGTCAGGTGAGCACCGCGCGCGATGCGGCGCGCATAGGAATGCGCGTCGATCTTGCCGGCCTGGAAGGTCGGGATCTCGGCGAGGTCGAGGACGTACCGAACGTAGATTTGCGGCCCGGCGACCTCGATCCGACTGAAACGGTTGACGGTGAAGTTGCCCAGCGGATGAGCCGAGCCGACCACGGGTAGCACGAGCGCGGTGAGCGCGACCGCCAGGAACACGAACCGCTTCACGCCGAGTACCTCATCGCGACCGGCGCCCACAGCAGGGAGAAGTGCGGGTTGAGGGCGAGGGCCCGGCGGAACCACATCTTCGCAACCGTCCGGTTGCCGAGGCAGCGTTCGACCATGCCGCGATGGAAGAACTTGACCGCATCGTGCGTGCCGAGTCCCAACGCGCGCCTCGAGTAGTGCAGCGCCTCCGCGCACCTGCCGTTCCGCGTGAGCGCCCACGCGAGCACGTCATCACCGTCGATCGAAGGTCGTTCGGCCTGGGCGGCCCTGGCCAACGACAGAGACCGCGGAAGCCGGACGCCGTGATCCACGTCGAACAGTGCGGTCTCGAGATCTGTTCTGACGCCGTTCGCGCGCAACAAGCGCCGGATCGCGCCGATGAGAGCGTACTGCCGACGCGCTGCGCTCTGGTTGCCGGCCACCCGCTGGAGATCGCCGAGGGAAGCGACGAACTGAGGCAGGGGAATCGCGTCCACTGCTCGTAGCTCGTATGCGATCGCGTTGCGGATGCGGCCGCGCGCGGCCTCCACCTGAGCGAGCCCGTCGAACGCATAGACGTAGCCCGGGCGCGTCGTGAGCGCCGCGCGATACTCGCGCTCGGCCGCCGCCACCCGTCCTTGGGACCAGAACAGCTTTCCGAGCTGAGTCTGCGACCACGCGAGCGCCTCAGGCTGCCCGGTCGCTGCATCGATCGCAAGGCGCATCGCCTCCGCGGCACCGCTGGCGTCGCCGAGTAGCTCACGCGCGTAGGAGACACGCGCGTACGAAGACAGGCTCGGCTTGAGGGACGCCATCCGGTCGAAAGCCGTAAAAGCTTCCCGGTAGCGGCCGAGCTCCACCAGAGCGTCGCCGACGACGCCGTAGCTGCGTGCCGTGGACGGCGAGAGCGCGACGGCACGCCGGCCGAGTGCGAGGGCCCGTTGAAAACGATGGCGGGAAAGTGCAAGCGCGCCCAACCCACCGGTGGCGACGAGGTCGTCGGGCGAGTAGCGGAGGGCGCGACGCAGCACACCCTCGGACTTCGTGTAGTAGCTCGGGTCGCCGGTTTCTCGTGCGCGCTGCTGATAGGCGAGGCCGAGCAACCCCAGGCCGACGACGCCGGTCGGGTTCGCGCGCACCTCCTGCTGCAACTGCGGGATCAACGCGGTCCCGGACGCGCCGATGCTCGAGGCGATCGGAACCGTTGCCGCCTCTTGTGCCGAGCCGTCGGTCAGCACGCCGCCCAGCAGGAGGGCGGCGGCGGTCGAGGCCGCCGCCAGCCCTCCGAGGATAAGCCGTTTCACGGTCATTACGGCTTCTGCTGGCCCTTGGTGTTGTCGAACCCGCTGAACGGATCGGCCTGGTACGGGAAAGACGTCATGTACGGGACGTCGTTCGCGTCCACTCCGTCGCCGAGCGGCAGGCTATGGCCGATCAGGGCGCCGCCGACGGCACGCTCAGCGATGTCGATGACGTCGTCCTCGAGCCGGCGGCCGTTCGGCCATCCAGCCAGGTCGCCGCCGAGCACACCTAGGCGGTTGCCCTGCCCGACGGGCGCCGTCGGCGCGATCGTCAGGTTCAGGCGGATCTCGTCCGCACGTGTCTCACCGGTGAAGTTGAGGTTGGGCTGCTTCAGGCCGGTGAGCAGCACCGAGACGAGGTCGGTGCGGTTGTTCTCCTGGAACGGGCCGAACTGCGGATACAGCTGGTTGAGCAGCTTGGCCAGGATCGGGCTCGAGTAGTACTGCTCGAACTGCTTGTCCTTGTTCGGGTCGGACGCGTTCCATTTGTCCTTGAGCTGCGTCGGGATGAGCAGCTCGTTGATCAGCGGATTACCGAGCCGCGAGACCTGCTGCCACTCCGTGTCCTTCTGCAGGACTTTGCGACCGCGCCACTTCGCGAGCGTGACCTTGACGACCGGACGTTCGGTGGCCGACCAGACGCCGACGATGTGGTTCGACCCGTTGTCTAGCTGCGACAGCGGGACCTGCAGGGAGACGGTGTGAACTGCGTAGCCTGCGAAGAAGTCCTTCCCTCCACCGCTCGCCCCCGTGCCCTTGCGAATCGCGACGAGATCGAACGCCGCGCCGATGTCACCGAAAAAGCCATCGTCGCGTTGACCGGCGAAGACCTTCGATCCGTCGTTCAGGTCGTGCACGCCGGCCATCGCGACGGCGTGGTAGTTCGGAGTCGACCGCGGCCCGATGTTGTCGGGCGGCGTCAGCAGACCCTCGCCGACGACGCGGGAGGATTTCCCCTCGACGCGAGTGACGGTGTAGGACTGCTGCGTGTTTTGCAGGAACGCGACCGGCGCCTGGTTCTTGAACCGGAACCTCCAGGTCACGTCCGGCTTGCCGTCGCCGTTCTTGTCGGCGTAGATGACGTAACGCGCCGACGGCGAGAACGTGTACCAGTTGGGACCCGCCGCGGGATCTTCTCCCGGGATGTAGTTGGAGATGATCGTCACGCTGTCCGGCCGGTCTGGGCTCCGGAACGCGTAGGTGTCCGTGTTGTCCGCGGAGGGATCCTCCGAGATCAACGGTGCTTCCCGGTGGCTCGACGCCTGCGCCGCCGAAGGGCTTCCGCCCTGCGACGTGAGCGCTGCTACCAGCGCCCCCAAGGCTGCGGCCGCCAGGACTAGGACTGCCAGCTTTCGCATCGTCCTTTTGCTCCTTTCAGACGGCCGGTCGGAGTCTGCGGTGGCCGTCATGTCGGCGCTGATTCGCTGCACTCGCCGGACCGGTTCAACCCGAACCGAAACGCGCTCCGTGTCGAATGAGAGACGATGCGCGAGACTCCTCGGCTGATGCCGCGTTCCTTCGCCCACCTCTCCGACGAAGCAGTTGTCGCGATGCTCGCGCGATCCGACGAGACGGCGCTGGCGGAGCTCTATGACCGCTTCGGGCGCGTCGCCTACGGACTCGCGGTGCGCATCCTTCGGGACGAGAAGCTGGCCGAGGACGCGGTGCAGGAAGGCTTTCTCGCCGCCTGGCGCAACGCCGACCGGTTCATCCCGGAACGCGGCAAAGCGAGCACGTGGTTGTTGACGCTCGTGCATCGTCGCGCGGTCGACCTCGTTCGGCGCGAGGATCGTCGGCGCGCAGAGCCACTGACCGAAAGCGTCGACTCTCCCTCCGCCGGCTCGGCGGCGGACGACGCGTGGCTGCGGTTCGAGCGTGAGCGCGTCCAGTCCGCCCTGAAGCAGCTTCCGGATCAGCAGCGAGAAGCGCTCGAGCTCGCCTACTACGGTGGTTTCACGCAGTCCGAGCTCGCGGAGAGGCTCGGCGAGCCCGTGGGTACGATCAAGAGCAGGATGTTCACCGGTCTCGCGCGGCTGCGCGAGCTGCTGGCAGACCCCAGATCCGGAGAGGCGGCATGGAAGCCGACGCCCTACACGACCTGACCGCCCCGTACGCGCTGAACGCCCTCGATGCAGAGGACGCGCGACAGTACGAAGCTCATCTGGCGCGTTGCGAGCGCTGCCAGAGCGAGCTCGCCGAGCTGTCGGAGTCTGCGAGCGCGCTGGCCTATGCCACGGAGGCGCCGATGCCTTCTCCCGAGTTGCGCGCGCGCATCCTCGACGGAGCGAGGGCCGAGCGGCCCAACGTGGTGCCGCTTCGACCGCGCTGGCTCCGGCCCGTCATCGCGGTCGCCGCGGTGGCCGCGTGCGCAGCAATCGGCCTCGGCCTGTGGGCGGCCTCCCTCTCGGGGAAGCTCGATCGCCGAGAAACCGCGCTGGCCGCTCATGAGCGCGTGGCGCAAATCCTCGCCAAGCCCGGCTCGCACCAGGTCTCGTTCGCAAGCGGGACGCTCGTTGTCGCGCCGGATGGTACGGGAGCCCTCGTACTGAAGAAGCTCGCCAACCCCGGGTCGGGCCGGACCTACGAAGCATGGGTCGCCGACGGCGGAGCCCCGCGGCGTGCAGGGCTGTTCGGCGGTGGAACGACGATCGCCGTTCCGCTCGACCAGCCGGTCCGGGCAGGGGCCACGGTGATGGTCACGGAAGAGAAGGCGGGCGGGACGGAAGCTCCTTCGCAGGCACCGTTCCTGATCGTCAGGAACGCGCCTCAGAGCTAGAATCGGCGCTTGCTTCGCCGCAGACGCAGTACCCGCGCGCCGGCTTCCAACGGACGCCGCCGGAGGATCCGCAAGCTCCGCCTGTCGGCCCTCCTCCTGCTCCTCGTGGTACTGGGGTTGACGTCCTTCACGTTCGGGCTCATCACGGCGATTGCGAGTCAGATTCCGAACTGTGATCCAACTCGCGTCCCGCGCGAAGTCGACGGACACATCTACGCCAACGACGGGCACACCATCCTCGCGACCTTGCGTGGGTCCGAGAGCCGCATCCTCGTCGGTACGGCCGACATCGCGCCAATCATGCAGCAAGCGATCGTCGCGGTCGAAGACAAGCGTTTCTACGAGCACAACGGCGTCGACCTGCGCGGCATCGGCCGCGCAGTCTGGGCGGATGTCACGAGCAAGAAGGTCGTGCAGGGCGGATCGACGATCACGCAACAGTTCGTCAAGAACTCTTGTGTCACGTCTGCACGGACGATCAGCCGCAAGCTCAAGGAGGCCGCGCTCGCCTGGCAGCTCGAACAGCGGTGGACGAAGCTGCGCATCCTCACCGCATACCTCAACACCATCTACTTCGGAAACGGTGCCTACGGCATCCAGCGCGCTGCGCAGACATACTTCAACACCTCCGCGGCGAAATTGACGCTTCCGGAGGCGGCTCTGCTGGCCGGCATCCCAGCCGATCCGACACGTTTCGATCCGGCGACGAATCCCCGGACCGCGCGAGCACGGCGCCTCGAGGTCCTCAATGCAATGCTCGCGCAGGATGAGATCTCGGCGCGCGACCTCAGACGAGCCGACCAGACGCCGCTGCCACGGGCAGCTGACGTCCACCTGCCGGGGATTCAAGGACCTGCGCCGTACTTCGTCAACTACGTGAAGCAGCAGCTGATCGAGAGGTACGGCACGCGGAAGGTTTTCGGGGGCGGGCTCAACGTTCGGTCGACGATCGACCTCCGACTGCAGAAACTCGCACGACGCGCTATCGGGACCGTCCTCAAGGAGCCGAACGGACCTTCTGCCGCGCTGGTGTCCATCCGTCCAAGCACCGGCGAGATAGTTGCGATGTACGGCGGCGACAACTTCCGGCAGAGCCAGTTCAACCTCGCCGTGCAGGGCGAGAGACAGCCGGGATCGTCGTTCAAGCCTTTCGTCCTCGCCACCGCCCTCAAACAGGGCATCTCGCCTGTGACGACCTTTCCGTCGAAGCCGGTCTCGATCTTCATAGGCGACAAGTACTGGCCCGTGCACAACTACGAAAACGACTACATTGGCTCGGCCGACCTCACGACCGCGACGGTGGTGTCGGACAACAGCATCTTCGCCCAGCTCACCCGTCTGGTCGGACCCGCCAACGTCGCCCGCACCGCGCACCAGCTGGGCATCACGCGGCACCTGAATCCCTACTTCTCGATCGGGCTCGGCGCGGACGATGTCAGCCCGCTCGAGATGGCGCGTGCGTTCTCCACCTTCGCGAACGACGGCCGCCGAGTGGACGGCTCTGCATTCGGGAACCGTCCTCGCGCGATCGCACGCATCGACAATGCGGAGGGCAGGCTCATCGAGGACAACCGGCCCGTGAACCGAGTCGTCCTCGACCGCGAACAGGATGCGCTACTTACGAGCATCCTCCAAGGCGTCATCCGTTCGGGAACCGGGAAACGGGCCAGCCTGCCGGACCGCGCGGTTGCGGGGAAGACCGGGACGACGGAGAACTACGGCGATGCGTGGTTCGTCGGGTATACGCCGCAGCTTGCCACGGCGGTGTGGGTCGGCTATCCCAACCGCTTGAAGCCGATGCTGACCGAATACCACGGGCAGGCGGTGGCTGGCGGAACCTTTCCTGCCGAGATCTGGCGTGTCTTCAGCCAGCTCGCGCTCGCGGGTACGACGCCTGAGTCGTTCCCGTCCTACTCGTACCAGTCCTCGTCGGCCAGGCGGGTCGCTTGGCGCGACGGCGTCCTGCGGCTCGACAATGGCCATTGCCGCGACACGGAGTTGGTGTC
>WNGD01005833.1_pt1 | contig 11889 bp, 10 predicted proteins | sample 5400671 | NCBI WGS metagenome assembly WNGD01 (sample SAMN13153369, study PRJNA577476) | soil metagenome | isolation source: 40 cm soil or saprolite under grassland replicate 2 | place: USA:California | collected 2016-06-15
TGGGGGCTCGGCCCGTCCATTCAGACCGCACTGTTGCATTGGTGTCGGGTGCCTGTCTTAGGCAATGCCGCTCGGAGGGCGATCTCATCTACGCTCGCCCCCGTGCGGCTGGCCGTATATACCGATTACGCGTATCACCGGGCGGGGAGTGAGGTGTTTGCCGAGCGCGCATTTGCGCTCTTTCTGGCCCGGCTGGCAGGGGAGTTCGACCGCCTGGTCCTGGTTGGGCGAGAGGCTCCGGTGCCGAATCGGGCCCGCTACGCGGTCGGGGCCGGGGTCGAGCTGGTTCCGTTGCCCTATTACCGGAGGCTATCCGAGCCCTTGGCCGTCTTGCGCGCCTCGGTCCAGTCGGGGTGGAGGTTCTGGCGCGCTCTGGGCGGGGTCGACGCGGTATGGCTTCTGGGGCCGCACCCCCTGGCGATGGCCTTCGCGGTGCTGGCGGCGCTCCGTCGCAAGAGGGTCGTACTGGGAGTTCGCCAGGACACCCGTGCGTACGTCAGCTCCCGGCATCCGGGGCGGCCGTTGCTCCGCTTGGCGGCTACGGTTCTCGACGCGATCTGGCGCGGCCTCGCCCGCGCGTTTCCGGTGGTGGTGGTTGGCCCCGAGATCGCCGCCCACTATGGCGGCGCCAGGTCGCTGCTCGAGATTACGGTCTCCCTGGTCGACGAGCGAGACCTCGTCCCCGCCGAGGCGGTGCTCAAACGCTCATACCGGGACGAGCTCCGGGTGATTAGCGTTGGCCGGCTGGAGGCTGAGAAGAATCCCCTGCTGCTGGCCGAGGTGATGGCGCGATTGCGGCAGGACGGCGATCGCTGGCGGCTGATCGTCTGCGGCGAGGGTGCGATGCAAGCGATGCTCGAGGATCGCCTGCGCGAGCTCGGCATCGCGGAGCGGGCGGAGCTGCTCGGCTATGTACCCTTCGGGCCGCGGTTGCACGCCCTCTACCGCGACAGCCACGCGCTGCTGCACGTATCGTGGACCGAGGGCCTTCCGCAGGTGCTGGTGGAGGCGTTCGCCGCCGGACTGCCCGTGGTGGCGACCGACGTCGGCGGGGTGGCGAGGGCGGTGGGCGGGGCGGTCCGCCTGGTCCCTGCCGGGGATGCCGGTGCCGCGGCCGCCGAGCTTCAGGCGATCGCCGCCGATCAGGGGCTGCGCGAAGAGCTCATCCGTGCCGGTCACGACTACGCTGCGGCCCGGACCGTTACCACGCAGGTGAAACGCTTGGGGGAGTTTCTGCGCGGCGCCGAGTCGCGGCCGGCGAGCGACTAGCGACCATTCCGGCCGGCGGCTAAGGATCCCCCCACTCCCGGCTCCCGAGGGCGAAGAAGCTCACCATCTTCAGCTTCGCGAACGCGGCGATCCGCTGGGCGGCGCTGTACAGCGGGTGGCAGGCGGTGAGCACGAGCCGCTCGTAGCCGACCTTGTGGATGATGCTGACGTCGGAGGGGTCCACGACCTTCGTCTTCTGGACCCGGTAGGCGAAGTTCGCATAGGGCAGCTCTACGTCGACCTCGTCGCCCTGCTGCAGCTGGTCCAGATGGCGGAATGGGGCCAGGTAGGTGGTCCTGTGGCCGGCGAAGGCGGACGTTCCCACCTGGCCCGGGAACGGTGTCTCCGGGTAGTGACCCGGTCCCTTCTGGAGGCTCGCGGTGTCAGTGCCCTGGACGGCGACCACGTCGAGGTTGATGCTCGGGATCTGGATGCGCCCGATCGCCTCGCCGGTGTGGACGCGCTTTGCGAACAGTTCGGCGAGGATCGCGACCTTCTTGCGGATGTTCTTGACGTGCGCGACCTTGCGCAGGTCGGCCTTGGCCGGGAACTCGCTCTCGAGCTGGGCCAGCTGGTCTGCGGCCTTGCTCTGCTGGATCGACCCGTAGACGGTCGACACCGGTTCCTTCCAGACCAGCGTCGTGGCTACGTCCGCGAGCACCACCAGGCCGGCGGTGATCAGCGCCACAGAGAGGATGCGAAGCGCATGACGCACGGCGCCAATCATTGCGGACAAGCGCATCGGCGGCGGCGTTTCTTCACCCCGTCGGCGCGTGCGAGACTTCGCGCCTCGTGCCCGAGGGCCCCACGCAGCGCATCGCCTCCTACCAGGCCGACCCGGCGCAGGTCGGGCGCGTCCTGCTGCTCTATTCCGGCGGCCTCGACACCTCCGTGATGCTGCGCTGGATCCAGGAGCGCTATGGGGCTGAGATCGTCACCCTCACCGTCAACCTCGGCCAGCCCGGGGAGGACTGGGAGGTCGTGGTCACAAAGGCACGCGACCTCGGGGCACTCGACGCGATCGTCGTCGACGCGCGCGAGGAGTTTGCGCGCGACTACGTGCTGCCGGCGATCAAGGCCAACGCGCTCTACGGTGGCGGCTATCCGCTGTTCACGGCGCTCGGGCGGCCGCTGATCGCCAAGCTCGCCGTCGAGCACGCCCGCCGCACGGGCTGCGACACGGTCGCCCATGGCTGCACCGGAAAGGGCAACGACCAGGTGCGGATCGAGGCGACCGTGGCCACGCTCGACCCCGACCTGGGGTTGCTCGCGCCGGTGCGCGAGTGGCGCATGGGACGTGAGGAGGAGATCGCCTATGCGCGCGAGCACGGGATCCCGGTCAAGGGTGGAACCGAGGTGCCGCCCTACTCCATCGACGACAACCTGTGGGGGCGCTCCTCGGAGGGCGGGGCGATCGAGGATCTGAGTTCACCGCCGCGCGACGACGTCTTCCAGTTGGTGACGCGCCCCGAGGACGCTCCGGACGCGCCCGAGCTGGTGCGGGTCGGCTTCGAGAGCGGCTGCCCTGTCTCGCTCGACGGCGACCGGCTCGGCCTCGTGGAGCTGCTCGAACGAGTGGCCGAGCTGGGCCGGCGGCACGGCGTCGGGATCGTCGACCAAATCGAGGATCGCGTGGTCGGGCTGAAGGTCCGCGACCTCTACGAGGTGCCGGCGGCGGCGATCGTCCTGCCCGCGCATTGCGAGCTCGAGAAGCTGGTCTCCACGATCCACCAGAACACCTTCAAGCGCGCGCTCGAGGACAGGTGGGCCTACCTGTGCTATGCCGGGCTGTGGCAGGAGCCGCTCCGCGCCGACCTCGACGCCTATATGGACTCGGCGAACGAGCTGGTCAGCGGCGAGGTCACGATGAGGCTCTACAAGGGCTCGGCGACCCCGGTGGCGCGCAGCTCGCCCTACGCGCTCTATGACCGCTCGCTGGCCTCGTTCGGCGAGTCGGGCGGCGAGTTCAGCCAGGCCGCGAGCCCGGGTTTCATCGAGCTGTTCACCCTGCAGAGCCGGATGGCGCACCGCGTCCGGGCACGCGCGGCCGAGAAGCGAGAGGATGGGGGGGAGGATTGATGGCAGCGATCTACGAGCTGATCGGTCGCCTGTGGGTGCGGTTCATCAGGGTCCGCTACCGGCGCCAGATCCGCATCGCGGTGGGCATCGGCGTGGCGGGCGTCTTGGCCGCCGCCTACCTGGCGGCGACGCGCGAGCCACCCGAGGGCTGAGGCGGCGATCGAAGGGCGCGCGAGGCTCGTGCGTGCCTCAAGATGCCTTGCAGCCACTGGCTCGCTCAGCCTGGCTTCATAACTTCCTAACGATTCGCTAGGATGCCGCGCTTGAACACCGCCGAGCTTCCCGGAGTCTCTCCGGGAGGGCGGGGGAACCACTGAGGCGGCGCAGGTTGCCCGCCTTGGGGCGAGTCGCGGCGACCGCCGCGTAGCGTCAGTCCTTCGGCGCGAGCCCGTCAGCTAACCCCGCAGGCAGTGAAGGATGGACTTTAGACGCCAGACACCTGATGGCAGCTCAAGCGCCGACGGGCGGCATCGCCGCGTGCGCCGGGGCGGCCTGGTCGCGCTGGCCGCGGGGATCGCGCTCGTGCTGCCCGCGGCCAACTCGGGCGCCCAAAGCGTCGAGCAGCTGAACTCCCAGATCTCCTCCGCCCAGTCGCAGGCGCAGAGCCTCGGCGCCGAGATCGACGCCAAGGCCTCGCAGGTTGCGGCGGCCCGCTCCCAGGCGGCGGCTGCGGCGGCGCGCGAGGCGCAGCTCTCCGCGGTGCTCGTGCAAGGGCAGCAGCGCGAGGCCGAGCTCGAGGCCCGCGTTCAAGAGACCCAGGCGCAACTCGCCAAGGCGAAAGCCCGACTACACCGCGCGCTCGCCGAGCTCGAGGCCCGCCTCGTCTCGATCTACAAGGGCGAGGCGCCGGACGCCACGGCGCTGCTGCTCAACTCGAGGGGCTTCGACGACCTCGCCAACCGCGCCGAGCTCCTCGGCCGGATCGAGGACGCCGACGCGGCGCTCGCCGCCAGCGTGCGCCAGCTCCGCAACCAGGTGGCGGCCCAGCTCGCCCAGGTCAAGGAGGCTCGCGCGCAGGCGATCGCCTTCAACCAGCGGATCGCCGCGGCGCGCGACCAGATCGCCAGCGCCCGCGCGAACGCCGAGGCGCAGGCGGCGCAGCTCGAGCAGGCTCGCGCCGCCCAGGCGGCCGCGCTGTCCAGCGTCCAGTCTCAGGTCGCCAGCTGGGAGCAGCAGGTCCAGGCGGCGCAGCAGGTCTCAGCAGCCCAGGCGCAGCAGACCGTCTCGAGCTGGTTTGGGAACTGGGCGATCCCGCAGGCAATCGTGATGTGCGAGTCGGGCGGCAACTTCGGCGCCGTCAACGCCTCCTCGGGCGCCGGCGGGGCCTACCAGATCCTGCCCTCGACCTGGAGTCTCTACGGCGGCAGCGGCTCGCCCCAGAGCGCCTCGCCGCAGCGCCAGAGCCAGATCGCCTCGCAGATCTGGGCGGACTCCGGGCCGAGCGCCTGGGAATGCGCCCAATAGCCCTTTCCTAGGGCTGCAGTTCGTCGACGAAGCGGGCCTGCGCGAGCCGGGGAAACATCGGGTGGACGAATAGACGAGCCGCCGCACGCACGATCGCGCTAAATCCGGTACTTGTAAGTTTTACGCAGTTTGTCTACTGTTCTGCATGCGCTTAACGGGCGCTTAACGGGGCCCCTCACGGACGGGCCTTTCACGGAAGAAGGGAATGGTCAATGGGTTATCGCGGCGGCTGAGCACTGGCGACGGATCCGGATCGTTGACGGTAGGCCTCCAGGCACGGTGGCCTTCACGGAAGAAGGGAATCTTCATGGGTTATCGCGGCGGCTGAACACCTCACAGCAAGCGGTTCAAGTCGGCCCCTCACGGAACTGGGGCCCTTTCACGGAAGAAGGGATGGTCATGGGTTATCGCGGTGGTTGATCGGTAGAACAGTTCTTGGTGTCCAAAGTTGCGGCTCCACAGAGACTTCATCGGCGTGTGGCGGCCACTGCTTGAGCATTCCGTGACGCGATGGGCGTGGCTCAGATCGGGAGCCGCGGCCCCGCTGGCGTAGTGCCGGCCGTCGCGTATTCGTGGATCCGCCGGTCGAGTGCGAGCTCGGTCTCGAAATCCGCGTCCTCGCCGTGGCGGTAGGGCAGATCCTTGTCGACGAGCAGCTCGGCGAGGATCTCGACGTAGGCGGGCTCGAGCTGTGTGCCGGCCGAGCGGCGCAGCTCGGCGATCGCCTCGTACGTGCTCACCGGCCGCCGGTAGGAGTCGCGCGCCGTGAGCACGTCGTAGGTGTCGGCGACGGCGAGCACCTTCGACAGCATCGGAATCTCCTCGGCGGGCAGGCCCAGCGGGTAGCCGAGGCCGTCCAGGCGCTCGTGGTGGGCGAGGATGACGTCGCCCACCGGCTGGTAGCCGTCGATCTGCGAAACGATCCGCGCGCCCTCGTACGGGTGCTTGCGGATCTCCACCCAATCGGCCTCGTTCAGCTCCACGTCTCCCTTCAGGATCCGGTCGGGGAGGATGAACTTGCCGATGTCGTGCAAAAGACCGGCGGTGTGGGCGAGCTCCTGCTCCTCCTCGGAGAGCCCCGCGGCGGCCGCGATCTCCCGCGCGTAGCGGGCCACCGCGGCGCTGTGGCGCGCCGTCATCCGGTCGCGTAGGTCCAGGGTGCGCAGCAACGCGCTCAGCAGCGCGACCTGGAAGCCGGCCAGTTGCTTGGCCCGCAGCTCGAGCTCGTCGGCCCGCTGCTGGGAGAGGAGCAGGGCCCCGATCAGGTACTGGAAGACGATCACGACGACGGCGAACAGGGCGACGGTGGGAAGGCCGAATTGGACGTACAGGTAGGCGACGCCGACGGCCAGCAGGGCGGAGGCGAGCTCGGAGGGCAGCAGGGGGACCAGCGCGCGGCGCGCCTTGGCGGAAAACCGGGTGCCCTCCGCGTAGCTGAAGTAGCCGGCGATCAGGATGAAGTCGATCGCCAGGGCGATCACGAAGAGGCCGAACACGCACAGGTAAAAGAGGCTGTCGGTTTGGGCGATTCCAATCTCCTGGAGGGACGCGTGGAAGGCGATCCCGGAGAGCAGCGGGAACCACGCGAAGGTGACGAGGTTGATCAGCAGGATCGTGGCCGCGTAGCGGAACCGCGCCCATCCAGCGAAGATCGTCGCGACGCCGATCAGCGCCGCCGGTGTCGCACCCAGGAAGACCGTCGCGGTGACGATCGTCAGGAAGCTCGACGAGATCTTCACCCGGCTGGTCGGGGTGTCCACCGCCGTCAGGTCGCCGACGACCGATGTGGCCAGCAGGATGCCCAGCAGCGGCAGGTCCCAGTTCGACTCGCCGTTGCTCCAGAACGCGACGGCGACCGCGGCGGCCAGCGCGGCCAGCTCGAGGGTTACGACCCTGTTTGACGGGCGACCCGGCATGCAGGTGGCTAACCGCGCATCGCAGCGACGGGCCGGCCGTCGTCACCGGGCTCGCGCATCGAGAGCATGAACCCGTCGAGGTCGGAGGTCGAGAAGCGGCGCTGGCCCCCCGGCGTCCGGTAGACGGGAACCAGGCCCTGGTTCGACCAGCTGCGCAGCGAGGCGGCGCTCACGCCCAGATAGGCTGCCGCCTGGCCCACGTTGAGTAGTCGCATGTGTCCTCCCATCAGTAGCTAGATCGGGGCCGTCGGTGTCAAACCCGGATAAGACAGTCGGTGCCTTAACAAGATAAGCGCGGGTTTGATGCGGAATCTAGCTAACTTTTTCGCACTTTCTGCAACTTTTCTAAGGTCTCCGACGGGCTCCTTCGTTACAGGCAGGCACGGTGATCCAAGTTGGCTCGGCGAAGGTTCGCCGATTGGCGCCGGGAACGATGCCGATGGTCAGCGGCTGATTGCGGGGTTACACTCGCACGCGGGGATGGTAGATCCGGAGCGAGAAGACGCCGCTGCGGGGGCACCGGCGGACCCGGAATCGCCGGCCTCGGGCGAGGAGTGGGCGGGAAGCGAGCCCCGCGAGGGCGACGCGATCCTCGGCGCGACGCTGGACGCGCTGAAGCGAGCCGCGCAAGGCGTCGAGATCGAGCGGCAGGTCGCCGAGACCCTGCAGCGAAGCCTCCTGCCGCGCTTGCCGGTGGTGCCTGGCTTGCGGCTGGCGGCCCGCTATCGGCCCGGGAGCGCCGAGACCAGGATCGGGGGCGACTGGTACGACGCGATCGCTTTGCGGGGCGGGAAGGTTGGGATCGCGATCGGAGACGTGGTTGGTCGCGGCGTGGAGGCTGCTGCCCGGATGGCACACCTGCAAAGCGCCCTGCGGGCCTATGCGCTCGAGGCTCTGAGGCCAGCCGTGGTGCTGGAGCGCATGAACAGCTTCGTGCTCGAGGGAGAGCAGGGCGGCATGGTCACGCTGCTGTATGCGATCGTCGACCCGGACGGGCAAACAGTGCAAGTGGCCAGTGCGGGCCATCCGCCGCCGCTGGTGCTCGATCCGGACGGTGGCTCCACGTTCGTGGAGGCGCCCGCTGGCAGCCCGCTGGGGGTGACGCGCTACGCCGCATACGAGGAGAGCGTGACCACGCTCGACCCCTGGTCGACCGTCCTCCTGTACACCGACGGACTCGTCGAGGGTCCCGAGCTGCCGCTCGGCCAGGGACTGGAGGGACTGCTCCGTTCTGTCGAAGGCGGGCCGCGTGAGCCCGAGGCGCTGTGCCACGCAGTGCTCGGCTCGCTCGACATGCGGGCGGGCTTTCGCGACGACCTCGCACTGCTCGCCCTTCAGCTCACGCCGCCCGGCAAGACGCTGGCCCTGGCCCTTCCGGCCCGCCCCGCCTCGCTTGCCTCGATGCGGCGTGCGATGGCGCAATGGCTGCGGCTTGCTGGGGCTGGTGACGACGAGGTCTACGAGATGCTGGTCGCCTGTGGCGAAGCCTGCGCGAACACGGTCGCGCATGCACATCCCGCCCTCTCCGATTCGTCGTTCGAGGTCCGTGCCGGGCGAGAGGGTCCGGAGGTCGAGATCACGGTTCGCGACACCGGCCGTTGGCGACCCCCCGATGAGCAGGGGCGAGGGCGTGGGCTCGCCGTGATGCGAGAGCTGATGGACGACGTCGAGATCGAGCCCTCGGAGCACGGGACGACCGTCAAGCTGCGGCGGCGTCTGCGTGGTGACGGTGGGACATGAGAGACGGTCTGGCAGAGCTCAGCTTCGAAACCGCCGGCGACGTCGTCGTGGGGCGGATCGAGGGGGAGATCGAGAGCGTCAACGCCGAGGAGCTGGGCACGGCGCTCGCCGGAAAGTTGCCGAGCGAGAAGGCCGGGCTGGTCATCGACCTGTCGCGGGTTACCTACCTCGACAGCGTCGGAATCGAGTTCCTCTTCGACCTGGCGCGAAGATTGCGCACGCATCGCCAGCGGCTGCGGCTCGTGGTGCCGACTGACGCCCCCATGCGTCGCGTCCTCGAGCTGTGCGACATCGAGCGGGCCGCCCCGATCCACGCGACCGTCGAGGGCGCGCTCGAGAGCCTGGGGGAGCCGTCCGGCTAGGACGCGCCGTCGGCCGCCGACCAGGAGCCGCGGAAGCGCTCCAGCGTCTCCTTGAGCCTGGCTGGCTGATCGCCGCCCGAGGACACGAGAATCTCGCCGACACGGTTCGCGAAGGCCTGCAGCAGCAGCAGCTCTCCTCGCGCGGTGAGCCTGCTCGGTCGCGTCGTCAGGCAGATGACGCCCACGAGCCTCCCCGACGAGATCATCGGTGCGTAGATCGTCGACCGACCGCGCGCGTCGCTGCCGGAGCCTGAGCCGTGAACCAGCTGAGCCCGGCGCTCCAGCGCCGCGCGGCCCAGCGTTCCTTGTCCGAGCGAGACCCGCTCGGGATGATGGTGGTCGCCGTTCTCGTCGGCTTCGCCCAGGATGGCGGCGCGGCGCAGCGTCAGCCCGTCCTCCTCGGTGAGGAAGACCGTGCCCCCGTCGACGTCGTAGAGCGACACCAGGCCCGTAAGTAGGGCCGTCAAGGTCGAGTCGGATCTCCCGGACGCCAGGTCCGCCCGGGCGCGCCCGCGCCCGGTGGACGTTGTCGTTGCTGGGCTCGACTCGGACCCCGCGTGGGAGGCCGGGGCGTCCCCACCCAGATTTCCCTGACCGCCGATCTCGTTGCGCTGAAAGGCGAGCGCAACCGCCTGGGCCCGGCTGGAAGCGCCGAGCTTCGACATTGCGTTGCGGATGTGCGTGCGCACCGTCTCCGGCGACAGCACGAGGGCCTCGGCTATCTGGGCGCCACTTTCACCGCTGGCGAGGAAGCCGAGGATCTCCCGCTCGCGGACGGATAGGGGCGCGCCCTGGGCGCGTCGCGAACCGGGCGTGCTCACGCCGGCGCCTGCGTGGGTCGTCTCTGTCGCGTGCGTGTCAGGGTCCGCTCGACTTGCAATCCGCCCTGTCGCCGCGAATGGATCGGTTCCGATCTTCGGTCAACTTTCTCCGTCTGCGGGCCGGCCGTGCCCCTGCGACGGCAAAGCTTAGCTCCTCGGCAGGCTACCACTAACCGCATTGCGGTAATGCACCAGCCATTTCTAGGTAATTGATTGCGGATTCGTTGACTACGGACGCCTATTCCGGGCATCCTGTGCCTGTCCCGAAAAACCAAAGGTGGGGTGGATCCCAGGGGATCGGCCCCCGATCTCCCGCAGTCCTCGCAGTCGCAGATACACAGCACAATCACAGCAGAATCGATGGTGAGGCTTCCGGGGGGTGACAGCGCCGTCGTTGACGGCAGGAGAGAACAGCATGCTAAATCGAGACGTAGGCCCGCGCACGCGGCCTAGGTGGGGAATGTGGCTTGCCTTGGGGCTTGCCATTGTCGCGCTGGCGGTTCCGACCGCTGCGTTTGCTGCCTCCCCCACCAACACGCAATACAACTCCACCAACCATCAGGTCTCGGCCGCCGGCGGTGGCGGTGGCGCCCCCAATGGAGGCGGCCCGACCGCCGCGACAAGCCCCAGCAGCGGCTCGCACGCGGTCATCAGTGGTCTGCCGTTCACCGGCTTCGACGTCGGAGTCCTCGCACTCGCGTCGGTCGCCCTGCTGGGCGCCGGCCTGACGCTGCGACGGCTGTCGGATCCGGCCAGGCGGTCCTCCGTCTAAGTCCGGCGGAGCAAAAAGGAAGAAGCGAGAGGGGAGACCGCGGAGCGAGCGGAGGATGAGCAGATGGTCGATTTGGTCGATTCAGCCAACACACGGGCCACACGGGTAGTCGTCCCTGTGGCGCTCCGCGCCCTCGAAGCTCAGCGGCTGGTCGCCCTGATCGCGTTCAAGGTCAGCCCGGCGTTGGCGGCGGGGCTGATCGCCTACGTGCACATGGGCGATGTCGGCTCCGCGCTGCTGGTCGCCACCGCGATGGTCGGCGCGCTGCAGCTCGTGGAGCGCTCCACCTTGCCGCTCGGGTTGATGCCGGCTGCGCGGCTGGGGCTTGGCCTCTGCGCGCCCGTGCTGGGCGCAGGCGCGGCGGCGGCGCTGGCCCTGGCGGCCGGCGAGCACATGGCGCTCGCCGACCTGGAGGCGCCGGTGGCCGGCGCGTGGCTGATCATGGGCCTTGGGGTTTGGGTGACCGCCCGATTCGACGACGACCGGCGTGCGCGGGTCGCCGTGGTCGGGTCGCCGGGGTTCGCCTCCGATCTCGCTGAGGAGCTCGAGGCGGCCGGTATCCGCGCCTATGAGCTGGTTGGCTGGTTCGGGCGCGAGGCTCCCGCACCGTACGCCCACGACGCGCCGGCCGGCCGCCTCGAATACCTCGGTGGCCTCGACGAGGTTCGCGCCGCTGTCGTCCGGCGGCAGCTCGAGTTGCTCGTCTGCGGGCGCGTGGAGTCCGCCCAGGCCGGCGACGGCGCCGATCCGGATCCCGACCCATGCGCCCTGATCGCGGATTCCTGTCTCGATCTGCCGGTGCGGATGATCGAGGCGAACCAGCTCTACGAGGAACTGCTTGGGCACGTGCCGCTAGGAACCACGGACTCGGCCTGGTTCCGTTACATCATGCATCCTCGCTTCCGCCCGACGTCGCCGCTCTGGAAGCGGTGCTTCGACCTCGCGAACGCGACCTGGATGGCACTCGTCGCGCTGCCCGTGGTGGGCATCGCGGCGGTCGCGATCAAGCTCACCGATGCTGGGCCGGTGTTCTACCGGCAGCGGCGCGTCGGCGAGCGCGGCAAGGAGTTCGAGATCGTGAAGCTGCGGACGATGGTGCCGGGCGCGGAGGAGAGCGGTCCGCAATGGAGTGAGGCAGGTGACGGGCGCGTGACGCGGCTCGGCAGGTTCCTGCGCCGGACCCACATCGACGAGTTGCCGCAGCTGTGGTGCGTGTTTCGTGGCGAGATGACGCTGGTCGGCCCGCGACCGGAGCGCCCCGAGATCTGCGCCGAGCTGGAGAGCCGCTTCCCCCACTACACCCGGCGGCACCTCGTGAAGCCGGGGATCACCGGATGGGCGCAGGTCCGCTGCGGCTACGCTGGCTCGGAGCTGGGCACGGCCTGGAAGCTCTGCCACGACCTCTTCTATATCAAGCGCCGCTCGATCCTGGCCGACTGGCTGATCATCGTCGAGACGGCCTTCCA
>WNGD01011987.1_pt1 | contig 11889 bp, 4 predicted proteins | sample 5400671 | NCBI WGS metagenome assembly WNGD01 (sample SAMN13153369, study PRJNA577476) | soil metagenome | isolation source: 40 cm soil or saprolite under grassland replicate 2 | place: USA:California | collected 2016-06-15
TTCAGATCATGCGGCGGTGGGCCGAGCTCGGCGTCGACGGCTTCCGGTTGGACGCCATCCCGTATCTGTGCGAACGCGAGGGGACCAACAACGAGAATCTCCCGGAAACCCACGAAATCATCAAGAAGATCAGGGCCGCTCTCGATTCTTACGTGCCCGGCAAAGTCCTGCTCGCCGAGGCCAATCAGTGGCCGGAAGACGTCAGCGCCTATTTCGGCGACGGCGACGAGTGCCACATGGCCTACCATTTTCCGCTGATGCCGCGGATCTACATGGCGATCGCCCAGGAAGACCGCTTCCCCATCACCGACATTCTCCGGCAGACGCCGGACATTCCCGCCAACTGCCAATGGGCGCTGTTCCTGCGCAACCACGATGAGCTCACGCTCGAGATGGTGACCGACGTCGAGCGCGATTATCTCTGGTCCACCTATGCGACCGATCCTCGCGCCCGCATCAATCTCGGCATCAGGCGACGTTTGGCGTCGTTGATGGACAATGACCGGCGAAAGATCGAGCTCATGAACTCGCTTCTGCTGTCGTTTCCGGGCACGCCGCTCATCTATTACGGGGACGAGATCGGGATGGGTGACAACATCTATCTCGGTGATCGCAACGGCGTGCGCACGCCGATGCAGTGGACACCCGATCGCAATGGCGGGTTCTCCCGCTGCGACCCGGCACGGCTCTACCTGCCGATGATCATGGACCCGGTCTACGGTTACGAGGCGGTGAACGTCGAGGCCCAATCGCGCAGTCTGGCCTCTCTACTGAGCTGGACCAAACGCCTGATATCGGTGCGCAAGTCGAGCAAGGTGTTCGGCCGCGGCTCGTTGAGTTTCATCCGGCCGGCAAACCGTGCCGTTCTTGTCTACATAAGGCAATACGAGGGCGAAGTCGTCCTCTGCGTCGCCAATCTGTCGCGCTCGGCGCAAGCTGCCGAGATCGATCTCGCACCCTGGCGCGGCCGCGTGCCATTCGAACTGCTCGGGCGCACGAACTTTCCGCCCATCGGCGACGCTCCCTATATTGTGACTCTCGGACCATATGGCTTTTTTTGGTTCCTGCTTCGCGAACCGGATGCATCGACGGTCGAGGTGCCGCGGACGTGGGCTGAATTCGAGACGCTCGTCGTCACTGACGGCTGGAAATCGCTGCTGCACGGCCGTTCCAAGTCGGTACTCGAACGCGACGTTCTTCCGGCGTTTCTGGCGAGCCGCCGCTGGTATGCGGAACGGGGCAATTCGCCGACGACCCACATCGTCGAGGCCATACCGATCGGTGCCGGCAGTTCCGATTCGGGAATCGCGTTGCTCGAGGCCAAAGGCAGACGCGAGACTGCGAATTATCTGCTGCCGATGACCATCAAGTGGGCCCGTTTCGATCGCGAGCAAGAGAATCCCAATGCATTGGCCGCGGTGCGCCGCGGGCCGCGCGAGGGGACCCTGCTCGATGCCACCGCCGATGCGAGCTTTGTCGCTCTTCTGCTCGAAAATATGCATGCCGCGCGGACCGTCGAGGACGAGCAGCGCCGAATCGAGTTTGCGCCCACGGGAAGATTTCCGGACAGCGGGCCCATTGCCATCCAAGACGTCCACGCCGTGGATACAGAGCAATCCAATACGACCGTTCTGGTTGGAGCAGACTACGTCATCAAGCTCTTTCGTCGCCTCGAGCGGGGTCTCAATCCGGAGATCGAGGTCGGTCGATTTCTGACGGAAACAGTTCCGTTCGCGCATATCCCGCCGCTTCTTGGAAGCGTCGAGCTCGAGGAGAATGGAGTTCGCAGTGCGGTCGCGGTCGTGCACGGCTTCGTGCAAAACCAGGGCGACGCGTGGACCGTGACAAGCCACTATCTCGACCGTTTCGTCGAGGAGCAGCGGCTCCTTACGGCGGAGGCCGCCGGGCACAGCGATGAGGAGGCCGCCTATCTGCGGCGGATGGACCAAGTCGGCAGGCGCGTCGCCGAGTTGCAGCTCGCGCTTGCCAGTCGTGACGACATCGTCGACTTCGCCCCGGAACCGATCTCGGCCAACGATGTACGGTCATGGACGGAAACACTGCTGCAGCGTGCCGGTCGCGCATTCGATGATTTGGCGCGCCGTCGGTCGGAACTCTCGGAGGACGACCGGCAGCTGGTCGACGCGCTTCTCTCTTATCGAGGAGCGCTTCCCGCGCGGCTGCGCGAATTGCTCCCGGAAAGCGTGGACGCGATGAAGATCCGCCATCACGGCGACTTCCATCTCGGGCAGATGCTGATCGTCAAGGACGATGTCTCCATCATCGACTTCGAAGGCGAACCGCGCCGCAGCATCGAGGATCGCCGGCGCAAGGCCCCGGCCGCGCGCGACGTGGCCGGCCTCATCCGGTCAATCGACTATTCCGCAACGGCTGCGCTCGAGCGTGCGCTCAAGTCGGCACCCGATGAACACGGTAAACTCGCCCGCGCGCTCGAAGCTTGGCGCGAACACTCCGCCGCCGCCTTCATGGCGACCTATCGATCATCGCTGACCGACACGAGGCTTTGGCCGCAATCGCTCGAGGCCGCCGATCGTCTTCTCGATTTCTTCCTGCTGGAGAAGGCGTTTTATGAAATTGAATACGAGCTCGCGCATCGGCCGGATTGGCTGCGGGTGCCGCTGGCAGGCACCTGGCGCATCCTCTCGCGTTCGGAGGAGGCTGCGCAATGACGTCGCTCACGCCCGAAGCCTACGCGGTCATCGAGGGTCGCCATTCCGATCCGTTCCGCTACCTCGGCCCGCACGTCGAGAAAGGCTCGTCCGTAGTGCGTGTTTTCCTTCCCGATGCGGAGGGGGTGGCCGTCATCGACGAGCAGGGTCACGAAAGCGATCTCCAACGCATCCACGATGCCGGCCTGTTCGAAGGTCGTTTGCGCAACGGGTCGCAACACTACCGCCTGCGTGCACGCTACGGCGAACGCCTGGTCGAGATCGAGGATCCCTATCGCTTCCCGCCGATCCTATCCGATTTCGATCTCTACCTGCTCGGCGAAGGCACGCATGTGCACCTCTACGACAAGCTCGGCGCCCATCCCATGGTGCTTGACGGCGTCGAAGGCGTGGGCTTTGCGGTCTTTGCACCTTCGGCCAAGCGGGTCAGCGTGGTCGGCGACTTCAATTTTTGGGATGGACGTCGGCATGCCATGCGCGTGCGCGGCAACGGGTTTTGGGAGATCTTCGTCCCCGAAGCCAAGCCCGGCGCCAAATACAAATACGAGATCATCGGGCCGGACGGCCACTTGTTGCCGCTCAAGTCCGATCCGCTGGCATTCGCCGCCGAGTTGCGGCCGCAGACCGCTTCGATCGTGGTCGATCAGAATGCGGTTCAATACCCGCAACCGGCCCCTCCCGGCGTGAATGCGTTGAGCGCGCCGATATCGATCTATGAAGTTCATCTCGGATCGTGGCGGCGCCATCCGCAACACGGCGGGCGTTGGCTCAGCTACCGCGAGTTGGCGGAGGAATTGCCGGCCTACGCGCACGACATGGGATTCACTCACGTGGAATTCCTCCCGGTCGGCGAGCATCCTTTCGACGGATCGTGGGGTTATCAGCCGACCGGGCTTTTTGCGCCGACGAGCCGCTTCGGCAGCCCCGCCGATTTCGCGGCTTTGATCGACGCATGCCATCGGAAAGGCCTCGCCGTGATTCTGGATTGGGTGCCCGGACACTTCCCGGACGATCCGCACGGGCTCGCTCGCTTCGACGGGACGGCGCTCTACGAACATGAAAATCCCCAACAAGGGCGCCATCTCGATTGGAACACCCTCGTCTACAATTACGGACGCACCGAGGTTGCCAACTTCCTGCTGGGCAGCGGGCTGTTCTGGCTCGAGCGCTACAGCATCGACGGCCTGCGCGTGGACGCGGTTGCTTCCATGCTTTATCTCGATTACAGCCGGCCTGAAGGCGGCTGGATCCCGAATAGATATGGTGGGCGCGAGAACCTCGACGCCATCAACCTCCTGCGCCGCTTCAACGCCGAGCTGTTCTCACGATTTCCCAATGCCACGACTGCGGCGGAGGAATCGACCGCATGGCCCATGGTCTCGAGGCCGGTGGAGTGGGGCGGCCTCGGATTCGGCTACAAGTGGAACATGGGATGGATGCACGACACGCTCGAATACATCAGCAAAGACCCGATCTACCGCAAGCATCACCACGGCCAGATCCTTTTCGGTTTGCATTACGCATTCTTCGAGAACTTCATCCTGCCGCTCTCCCATGACGAGGTCGTGCACGGCAAGCGTTCGATTCTCAGCCGCATGCCGGGCGATGAATGGCAGCGCTTTGCCAATCTGCGCGCTTATTACGGCTTCATGTTCGGCCATCCCGGCAAGAAGCTCCTGTTCATGGGCGGCGAGTTCGGCCAGGAAAACGAATGGCGCCATGACCATTCGCTCGACTGGCATCTTCTCGAGCAGCCGCGGCATGCCGGCATTCAGACTTTAGTCCGCGACCTCAATCGACTTTATCGGACGGTACCCGCTCTGCACGAGCTCGATTGCGAGGACGCCGGGTTCGAATGGCTGGTCATGCACGATGCCCAGCGCAGCGTGTTCGCATGGCTGCGAAAGGGACGCCACACGCAGGAGCGCTGCCTGGTGGTGGTGAATTTCACCCCTCAGGTGTACCGCGACTACCGCATCAAGGTCCCGTTTTCAGGCACCTGGCGCGAAGTCCTCAACACCGATTCCGCGCTGTACGGCGGCACTAATATCGGGAACGCGGGCGCGGTCAGGACGTTGGACGAGGGCACAACTCCCGAGGTGAGCCTTGTTGTTCCGCCCCTCGCTGCAATTTTTCTCGTTCCGGAGCGCTAGCGTGCGGGTCTCGGCCGGCGCGCCGCATCCTTTGGGAGCTACCTGGGACGGACGCGGAACGAATTTTGCCCTATTCTCCGCCAACGCCGAGAAAGTCGAACTTTGTCTGTTCGATAGTCATGGCCGGCGCGAGATCGAGCGTATCTCCTTGCCGGAGCGTACCGAGGATGTCTGGCACGGCTACCTCAACGATGTCGCCCCGGGACAGCTCTACGGGTATCGGGCGCATGGCCCGTATCACCCCGAACGTGGACTGCGCTTCAATCCGCACAAGCTCCTCATCGATCCCTATGCGAAACAGCTTGTAGGGCGGCTCGTCTGGAGCGACGCGCATTTCGGCTACCGGGCCGGCAGCCCGCGGGCCGACCTCTCGTTCGACCGGCGCGACAACGCGCGCGGCATGCCCAAGAGCATGGTGGTCGACGAAGCGTTCACCTGGGGCGAAGAACGCAGACTGTCGATTCCCTGGCAGGACACGATCATCTATGAAGCCCATGTAAAAGGTCTGACGCAGCTTCGCGACGACGTGCCACCCGCATGGCGCGGTACCTACCGTGGACTTGCGGCGCCGGCGGTCATCGATCACCTCAGGCGTCTTGGCGTGACAGCAGTCGAACTGTTGCCGATCCACGCCTTTATCGACGATCGGCATCTGATCGAGCGGGGCCTGAGCAACTACTGGGGCTACAATACGATCGGTTTCTTCGCGCCTGAGGCGCGTTACGCCGTAGACGGGCCGCTCGATGCATTTCGATCAACCGTGTCGCGATTGCACGATTCCGGCATCGAGGTAATCCTCGATGTCGTCTACAACCACACCGCCGAAGGCAATCACCTTGGCCCCACGCTCAGCTTCCGCGGCATTGACAACACCTCGTACTACTGGCTGCTCCCGGACCAACCCCGTTACTACGCCGACTTCACCGGTTGCGGGAACGCGCTCAACCTCACGCATCCGCGCGTGCTGCAGATGGTCATGGATTCTCTGCGCTACTGGGTGCAGGTCTGCCATGTCGACGGCTTTCGGTTCGACCTCGCAACAACGCTCGGCCGCGGACCCAGCGGCTTTGACGGCGGCGTGCCCTTCTTTGCGGCGATCCGGCAGGACCCCGTTTTGGCCAGAATCAAGCTGATTGCCGAACCCTGGGACCTTGGTCCCGGCGGCTATCGGGTCGGCGGATTTCCATCGGGCTGGTCAGAGTGGAACGATCGCTTTCGTCGCATGCTGCGTCGCTACTGGTCCGGCGAAGGCAATCTCATCGGCGAGCTCGGCCGACGCATGACCGGCTCGGCCGATCTGTTCGATCACAACAATCGCGCACCTTGCTCGAGCGTCAACTACGTTACCGTGCATGACGGGTTCACACTGGCGGACCTCGTCAGCTACGAGCGCAAACACAACGAAGCAAATGGGGAGGACAATCGCGACGGCTCCGATGAAAACGACAATACGAATTACGGCGTCGAAGGACCCGCCGACGATCCAGCTATTGTGCAACTGAGGCGGCAAGCGCGCCGCAATCTGCTTGCAAGTCTCATGTTGGCACAAGGCGTGCCGTTGCTGCTCGCGGGAGACGAAGTCGGCAACAGCCAGAGCGGCAACAACAATGCCTATTGCCAGGATAATCCCATCGGATGGGTGGATTGGTCGGCGCTCGGCGACAAAGAGAAGGACATGAGCTCCTTCGTGAGCAAGCTCACCGAGCTGCGCCGGCGATTTCCGCAGTTGCGCGCACGGCATCGGGTCGAAGGCCGCCGCCCTGACGGTTCCTTCGGCGTGTTGTGGCTCACTCCGCACGCGACCGAAATGACGGAGCAGGACTGGAACTTCCCGGAAGGACGGTTCCTGTCCTATGTGCTGGGACCGGTGGGGGAGGGAGGCGCCCCCCTCTACGTCGTGCTCAACGCTGCACCGCAGGCGATCGAGTTCATGCTTCCTAAGGTTCCGCCGTACAGCCGCTGGACCGCTTGCTTGGATACCTCGCCGCAGCCGCGGCTCGGCGTGGAGCTGACATCGGGCGCGAAGGCACACGCGCAGCCCCGGTCAATTCTGGTCTTTTCGGGCTCTCCATGAAGCCCGGCGCGCGCTTTGGCGCCGAGCTGCACCGAAGCGGAGTCACGTTCCGCCTCTGGGCGCCGGCAGCCAACCGCGTCGAGGTGTTGCTGGATCGCGCCTATCCGCTGCAAGCAGGGGCGCAGGGCTGGTACGAGCTCACCGTACCGGGTGCGCGCGCCGGCACACTCTATAAGTATCGCATCGACGGCGAAATGCAGGTTCCCGACCCAGCCTCGCACTTCCAGCCGCAGGATGTGTTCGGGCCGAGTGAGGTCATCGATCACGATCAATTCGAATGGCGCGCAAAGCAATGGCGTGGGCGACCTTGGCAGGATGCGGCCATCTTGGAGCTGCACGTCGGCACGTTCACGCCCGCCGGCACGTTTCGCGCAGCAATCGACAAGCTCGATCACGTCGTTGACACCGGAGTAACCGCAATCGAGTTGATGCCGATTGCCGATTTCGCAGGCCGCCGAAATTGGGGCTATGACGGTGTCCTGCTCTATGCGCCCGACAGCGCCTATGGTCGGCCCGACGATCTGCGGATGTTGATCGACGAAGCGCATGCGCGCGGGCTCATGGTTTTTCTCGATGTCGTCTACAACCATTTCGGCCCTGAAGGTAACTACCTCCACCGCTATGCGCCGGCATTCTTCGCCTGCGCTCACACGCCGTGGGGACATGCCATCGACTATCGCGTTCAGGAGGTCCGCGCCTTCGCCATCAGCAACGCGCTGCATTGGCTCGAACACTATCGTTTCGACGGCCTTCGCCTCGACGCGGTGCATGCCCTGCTCGAAGCCGAGCGGCTCTCGCTTCTCCATGACCTCAGCCGCGCAGTCGGGCACCTTGCGGTAGCGAGCGGACGGTTGATCCATCTCGTGCTGGAGAACGTCACATGGCGCGCGTGCTATGCTCGGGCTTCGCCTATCAGGGCGAGGCCTCACCTCACCGACACGGTCGAAGCCGTGGTGAGCCATCGGGCGCTTTGTCGCCCCTGGCCTTCGTCAATTTTCTCCAGAACCACGATCAGATCGGAAACCGCCCCTTGGGCGATCGTCTCGCAACGCGCGTCGGGGAGGCTGCCCTCGCCGCGGCGCTCACCGTCACGCTGCTTGTCCCGATGCCGCCGCTCCTGTTCATGGGGGAGGAATGGGGATCAACCCAGCCGTTTCCTTTCTTTTGCGATTTCCGGGGGCCGCTCGCGGACGCGGTACGCAAAGGGCGACGGGAGGAATTCAAGACGGCGTATGCCGAGCTGGGTGATCAGGTTCCGGACCCGCTCGCAGACGCAACCTTTCGCACGGCCGTGCTCGATTGGGACGCGCGTGCGACGCCCAGCGGTCGCAAGCGGTTCGCGCTCGTGCGCGAGCTGCTCACTGTTCGGCGCCGGGAGATCGTGCCGCGGCTTGCCGGTGCAAAGTTCGCCACCGCGCGATGCGACGATGATGTCCTAACGGCCGATTGGTCGCTCGCCGACAACCAAGTACTCCGATTATTGGCTAACTTATCCGACCGCAACGCCAAGCCGCCGGGTAACTTTCGACCGTTGCGACCGATTTGGGGCGGAGAGCCGCCGGCGATGCTGCCGCCGTGGTCGGTGTTTTGCAGCATCGGAGCGGAATAGATGCCGCCCTCGATCCCGCTCGCAACCTACCGGCTCCAATTCACGCCGCGGTTCGGCTTCGACGAAGCCGCCGCGCTCGTGCCCTATCTCAAGGCGCTCGGCATCAGTCACCTCTATGCTTCACCATTCCTCAAAGCACGATCGGGCAGCCCGCACGGCTATGACGTAGCCGACCACAATTCGCTCAATCCCGAGCTCGGCGGCGAGGACGCCTTTCGGCGCCTAGCCGCGGCGCTCGATCGGGGGGATATGGGGCTCATTCTTGATTTCGTTCCCAACCATATGGGCGTGCATTACGCCGACAATCCCTGGTGGCTCGACGTCCTGGAATGGGGACCGAAATCCCCCAGCGCTGCTTCATTCGATATCGATTGGCAAACGCTCCCTGCACACCCCCGCGGCGGCGTCCTCATCCCTGTTCTCGGAATCTCCTATGGCGAGGCGCTGGAACGTGGCGAAATCGAGCTTCGGTACGATGCCGGGGAGGGAAGCTTCTCCGTCTGGTACTTCGAGCATCGGCTGCCCATCGCTCCCAATCGCTACGGCGAGATTGTGCAGAAAGCCGTGGCGGAAGCCGGCGCGAGCGAGGAGCCTGCGGGGCGCGAACTGCTAAAATGGGCGGAGCGCTACCGCGGTCCGCATAATCCCCCGCGTCAGGTGGCGCCAGCCTTCAAGTCGGAACTGGCTGCCATCGCAGGCGGCAAGGAGGTGATCGAACGCGGGCTCAAGGCCTATCGGCCCGTACCCGATCGACCGGAGGCCGTTCTCGCCTTGCACTACTTGCTCGAGCGCCAGCACTATCGGCTGGCGCATTGGCGGCTTGCCGGCAGCGAGATCAACTACAGGCGCTTTTTCGACATCAATACCTTGGCCGGCCTGTGCGTCGAAGACCGCGGTACGTTCGATGCGATCCATCGTCTCGTACGCCGCCTCATCGCCGAAGGTTCTCTCCATGGCTTGCGGCTGGACCACATCGACGGGTTGCGTGATCCGCATCAGTATTTCCGGCGACTGCAACGGCTGATCGACGTCGCACGACCGTCGAGAAGCAGGCCTTTCTACGTCGTGGCCGAAAAGATTCTCGGCGACGGAGAGCGCCTGCCGCGCTTCGCCGGCGTTGCCGGCACCACCGGTTACGAATGGCTCAATCTCATCTCGCGCCTCCTGCTCGACAACCACGGGCTTCCCGTGCTCGACCGGACTTGGCGCGACGTCAGCGGTGATGAACGTGACTTTGGCGGCGTTGTCCTCGAGGCCAAGCGCCGCGTGATCGCAAACATTCTGGCGAGCGAGTTCACCGTGCTGACCCGGTTGCTCGTGCGTATCGCCGCCGGCCACTACAGCACGCGCGACTATACTGCCGAACGTTTGCGCGCGGCGTTCGAGCTGTTCATTCTGCATTTCCCGATCTACCGCACCTACCTCACTGCGTCAGGCCCGAGCCGCGAGGATCGCGCTATCATCGAGGGCGCACTCGCCAAGGCGCGCGCCGAGTGGTTCGGCCCGGACGTCGGCATTTTCGATTTCCTGCGCGATGCGCTCACGCTCGATCTCGTCGCCTCCGACCGTATCGGCCATAGCATCGCCCGCGACCGGCGCTTCGCGTTCAAGGTTCAGCAGTTCACCGGCCCGATGATGGCAAAATCTTTGGAGGACACGGCGTTATATCGTTTTCACCGCCTCTTGGCCCTCAACGAGGTTGGCGGCAATCCTGCCGCCGGCGGAGTCTCGATCGCCAGTTTTCACGAGCGCATGCGGGAGCGTGCCGCTCAATGGCCGCATGGCCTGACCACAACCGCAACCCACGATACCAAACGCGGCGAGGACGCGCGCGGCCGGCTGCTCGCCTTGACCGAGCTCGCCGACGAATGGACCCGCAACGTGCACCAATGGAGGCAGCTCAACGCCAAGCTCATCGTTTCGACGGGGTCCTCGCGGATCCCGTCACCGGCGCACGAATACATGGTCTATCAGGCGCTGCTCGGTGCCTGGCCTCTGGCCGGCGTCGATGCGGATTTCATCGAGCGGATGCAAGCCTATGCCATCAAAGCGGCGCGCGAGGGCAAACAGCAGACGAGTTGGCTCGCGCCCGATGAACGTTACGAAGCCGGCCTCACGGACTTTGTTCAGCGTGTTCTCGATCGCGGGCGGTCCGCAACTTTCATCGACGGCTTCGACACATTCGCGCGCCGTGTAGCCTTGATGGGAGCGCTCAATAGCCTCGCGCAATTAGTCCTCAAGGCGACCATACCGGGCGTTCCCGATTTTAATCAGGGCAGTGAATTCTGGGACCTGTCGCTGGTGGATCCCGACAACAGACGACCTGTCGATTTTGCGGCGCGAGCATCCGCGCTGGCATCGATCGGTGCGGCGCCGGATTGGCGCGCGCTGGCGAGTACCTGGCCGGACGGCCGCGTCAAGCTAGCGCTTATGCGCGGGCTTCTTGCGCTGCGTCAGGAGTTCGCGGACCTCTTTACCCACGGCTCCTATCGTCCGCTCGACGTCATCGGCCCGCACCGGCGGGAGATCATTGCGTTCGCTCGGCTGTGCGAGCGAAACGCCATTGTCGTGGTGAGCGGACGGCTTTTTGGCCGGGCGACCCAGGAGGGGCGGCGATGGCCGCCCAGCCAGGCCTGGAATGCATCGGTGTTGGCCGAAGGCTTTTCGGCGATGCGCAATCTGCTGGCGGCCGGCAAACCGCTACCAGGACCGAGGCTGCCGGTTGCGGACTTGTTCGATGTCCTGCCGATGGCACTCTTGCAAGCGCAATACACGCAAGTGAGGCACGAGCGGTCGAAAGCCACGGTCAGCGCCGCCGCAAAATGACGGCGCGCCCGGCGATCGGCAAAGAAAAGGCCGTCCGGGATCTCTGCAGGGCCGGACGGCCTCGCGGACGTCGTGCCGACCGACCAAGGGTCGGTTCCCTCCCTCCGCCGAATCGCTATTTACGCAAGAGCGCTGATTCGGGCAACCAAAAGCGCACACTTTGTCGCTTTCACCGGGACGAATCATTCCTCGTCGTCAACAGGGCGGTTGCAAGCTCATTTGTAGACGGCGGCGGCATGACGACGACGTGATTGAACGCAGCGGTTCCGTCCATCGTTTGTGCCGATGGGCCCGTTATCTCGAGGCGCTCTCTAGACCCGGCGATGCAGCCGATGCTCGATCCATAGCAGCAGCGCATTCGCGAGCGCCGCGAATGCAAACAGCACCACCGCAACCGACATCATCTCCTCGGCCTGCAGCAGCTGCATGGCGTTGATGATCAGAAATCCCAATCCTTGCTTGGCAGCGAACATCTCGGCCAGGAGGACCCCGAGCAATGTCAGCGTGAAGCCGATCCGCAGACCTGCGACCACCTCC
>WNGD01005838.1_pt1 | contig 11887 bp, 14 predicted proteins | sample 5400671 | NCBI WGS metagenome assembly WNGD01 (sample SAMN13153369, study PRJNA577476) | soil metagenome | isolation source: 40 cm soil or saprolite under grassland replicate 2 | place: USA:California | collected 2016-06-15
GAGGAGCAGGCGGCGCTGCGGCGGGTGGCGACGCTCGTCGCCCGTGATGTCCCGTCCACCGAGGTCTTCGAGGCAGTTGCGACGGAGGTTGCCAAGTTGCTCGACACCGACATCACGGTTCTTGGCCGCTACGACGCCGACGGAGCTGCGACGGCGATTGGAAGCTGGAGCGCGTCTCCTGTCGGGGTTCCCGTCGGGACGCGCTCGGTCCTTGGCGGCCATAACGTGTTGACGCTCGTCGCCGAGACGGGCAAGCCGCCCGTGTCGACGGGTACGACGACGCTTCGGGGGAGGCAGCCGACATCGCGCGCCGCTTCGGCTGGAACTCGTCGATCGCCGCCCCGGTCATCGTCGAAGGGCGACTTTGGGGCGTCATGCTCGTCGCCACGGAGAGGCCCGAGCCATTCCCGGCCAGCGCCGAAAATCGGCTGGCCGCGTTCACGGACCTGGTCGCGACCGCAGTCGCGAACGCGCAATCGCACGACGAAGTGCGCCGCTTCGGCGACGAGCAGGCGGCGCTCGGACGAGTCGCCACGCTCGTCGCTGGCGGCGCCGCACCGGAGCAGGTGTTCACGGCCGTCGTCGAGGAGGCCTCGAGCCTACTCGGGTTGGAGCGGATCGAGCTTGTCCGCTACGAGGGAGACACGATCGGGACGGTCATTGCGGCGTCGGGGGACCATCCTTTCCCGGCCGGGAGCACCTGGTCGCTCGACGACCCGAGCGTGATGGCGACGGTCGCGCGCACCAGGCGTGCCGCGCGCATCGACGACTACGACGCCTTGAAGGGCGAGATCGCCCGCGTGGCGCGTAGCGCAGGCTTTCAATCGGCGATAGGCGCACCGATGACCGTCGGAGGCCGCCTGTGGGGCGTGATCATCGCGATCTCGACCGATCCGGAGCCGATTCCCGAACGGTCGGAGGCGCGTCTCGGCCAGTTCACCGATCTCGTCGCGACCGCAGTCGCGGGCGCCGAGTCGCGCGAGGCGCTTGCCGAGCTCGCCGACGAGCAGGCGGCGCTGAGGCGCGTCGCGACGTTGGTGGCACAGGGGGCATCGCCTCATGATCTCTTCGAGGCCGTCGCCGAGGAGGTCGGCCGCGTGCTACTCGCCGCGAACGTCTCGATGGGCCGCTACGAACCCGACGGCAGCATTACCTCGATGGCCTCGTGGAGCTCCGTCGGGCCTGTCTTTGCTACCGGCGTGCGGTGGCCGACCAAGGGCACGAGCGTCGCGTGGCTGGTGCTCCAGACGGGCCGGTCCGCACGTATCGACGACTTCTCAGCTGCCACCGACCCGATCGGCGTCGCCGTGCGCGAGGCGGGCTATAAGTCGGCGATTGGAAGCCCGATCGTCGTCGAAGGTCGCCTATGGGGCGTCATCTCGGCTGCCTCGACCGAAGGGCCGATGCCGGCGGGGAGCGAGGCGCGCCTCGCCTCGTTCACGGAGCTCGTCGCCACGGCGATCGCGAACGCGGAAGGCTCGGCAGAGCTCGCCGCGTCGCGGAGAAGGATCGTGGCCGCCTCGGACGATGCGCGCCGGCGGATCGAGCGAAACCTGCACGACGGCACGCAGCAGCGGCTCGTTTCGCTCGGTTTGGCGGTGCGCGCCGCGGAAGCGAGCCTCCCTCCCGAGCGGGACGACCTCCGCACGCAGCTGTCAGGCGTCGCTACAGGACTCGTGGCTGCAGTCGAAGATCTGCAGGAGATCTCCCGCGGGATCCATCCGGCGATCCTCTCCAAGGGCGGGCTCGTCCCGGCGTTGCAGGCACTGGCTCACCGGTCGGCGATTCCCGTCGATCTCAACATCACGACTGACGTGCGACTCGCGGAGCCGATCGAGGTGGCGGCCTACTTCGTCGCCTCAGAGGCTCTCGCCAACGCGGCCAAGCATTCGCAGGCGTCGCGCATCGACGTCTCGCTCGAGCAGCGCGAGCGAAGCCTGTTGATGTCGGTTCGCGACGACGGAGTGGGCGGAGCGGATGCCGCTCGCGGCTCAGGGCTCGTCGGCCTCACCGACCGGGTCGAGGCCCTCGACGGCTCGATCAGCGTCCAGAGTCGGGAGGGGAACGGGACGCAGATCACGGCCGAGTTGCCGCTCGAGATTGAGGCGCCGCCCGCGCCTGGCAAACAGGCCGATATGCCAAAGGATTCCAGTTAGCGGGGATGCGGACGCCCACCTGATTGTGGATCCTTAGAGGGTGCCGGTGAAGTGCGTCATCGTCGACGACAGTTCCCTCTTCCTCGAGGGCGCCGTTGACCTGCTCACACGTGAGGGGCTGGACGTCGTCGGGGTAGCGTCCGACAGCGCCGAGGCGATTCGACTCGTGACGGAGCTCCGTCCGGACGTGACGCTCGTCGACATCGACCTCGGCGACGAGGACGGCTTCGAGCTCGCGCAGCAGCTGAGTGACATCTCAGCCGCATCTTCGAAGGTGATCCTCGTCTCGACGTACGCGGAAGAGGATCTCGCGCACCTGATCGAACGAAGCCCCGCACTCGGTTTCATCGCGAAGGCGCGCCTCTCGGCGCAGGCGATCCTCGACGCCCTCGAGCGCGCGGCCTAGACCTTCTCTTTGCTGCTCTTGAGGAACGTGACGACCGCGAGGACGCGGCGGTGGTCGTCCCTAGTCTCCGGCAGCCGGAGCTTGGCCAGGATGTGCCGGACGTGCTTCTCGACCGTTCCCTCGGCGAGCCAGAGCTGGCCCGCGATGCCGGCGTTCGAGCGACCCTCGGCCATCAGCGCCAACACCTCGCGTTCGCGCACAGTGAGGTCCGCGAGCGGGTCATCGCCCCGCCGAGCCTTGACCAGTGTCTGCACGAGACCCGGGTCGACAACGGATCCGCCCGCCGCGATCCGTTTCAGCGAGTCGACGAATTCGTCGACGTCCAGCACGCGACCCTTGAGCAAGTAGCCGATCCGATCGCCCGTCACGAGGAGCTCTGTCGCCTCCTCGATCTCGACATGTGCCGAGAGGACGAGGATGCCGATCTCCGGAAACTCCTCGCGGATGGTGTGCGCCGCCGCGAGGCCCTCGGTGGAGTGCGTCGGGGGCATCCGGATGTCCACGATCGCCAGATCCGGCTCGTGCTTGCGCACGAGCTCGACCAGCTCGTCCGCGTTGCCCGCCTGGCCGACCACCTGGAAGTCGGATCGCTCGAGTAGACTCGCGAGCCCTTCGCGCAGAAGGACGTCGTCGTCGGCCACGACGACGCGACTGCGAATGGCCGCCTGCGCCTCCACGATCGTCTCAACCTTACGCCGTTGCCCGGTAGCGGGTACGGAAAGATCCCCGCCCTCCGGATGCACAGAGGTGCACTGGTCGGCTGTTGGCGCGAGGCCCCTTAGCACATTCTTCATCGCGTAGCAACGCCTCCCACACTGAAGGGATCTCGCGATGTTCGAAGCGACAGACGACATTTCGCGGACGGAACTGGCGTCGCGCCAGACGAATAGCATCACCGTGAGACTGCTCTGGAGTCGATCGACGAATCTGGTGACCGTCGCTGTCGACGACGCTGCAAACGACGACTACTTCGAGCTCATCCTCGACGAACACGAGCGGGCGCTGGATGTCTTCCACCATCCCTTTGCGCACGCAGCCGCCCGGGGGATCGAGTTCCGCACACGTCGGCCGGAGCCGGAGGTGCTGCGCGATGCGGCCTAACGTCGACGCGCTCTTCTGCCTCTCCTGCGGCGTCGAGCCTGCTGAACCCCTGCGCCGCACAGCGTCGCTTCGTTGCCACGACTGCCGAGAAGCCGGCGCGCCGATCTCGTTCGAGCTTGCCCTACGTGCGCGAGACATCTGCCGAGCGCAGGCAACGCACGCGTTCGAGGGCGCCGTCTCCGATCGCCGACCTGCAGCCTGACGTCATGTCATCAGTTTCGAACGTCATCGAACTTCCGGTCCGCCACGTTGACCACGAGCGTGTCTCACTCGAGTACGACATCGTCCTCGCGCTCGCGACGGCCGACGATCTCGCGTCAGCGATGGTTCGGGTCGTCGAGTCGGTCCATCGCAGCTCGGGCGCCACGAGGGTTGAATGGTGGGCGAAGGGCGACGACGGTGCATTGCAACTCGGCGCTGCAATCGGAATTGCTCGCGGGAGGCGTCACGATCTGCCGCTTGGGCGCGCGGGTGCCTTCGTTCTGCTTGGTGGCAGCGTCGAGCCTGAAATCGCGTCGGCGTTGATGACCGCGGCGCCGATCATCCGGCGCCGCGCGGCCGAAGAACGTCTTGCACGAACCGTTATCGACCTCGCTCGGCGCAACGAGGCACTCGAGGACTTCGCGGCGCTCGTTGCGCATGAGCTTAAGACGCCGCTCCAGGCCGCGCTCCTCGCCGACCATCCGTCGAGGCACCTCGAGGATGCGCTGGACCTGGTCGATGCGCTGCTCGAGGCAGCCCGAAGCGAACCGAGCGAGAGGGTTTTCGTCTCGGCGGAGAAGTGCCTCGATCAAGCGGTCGAGGATCTCGGCGCTGAGGTTGAGGTCACGACTGACTTGCAGGCGACGCTGCCGCTTCCACCCGGACCGCTACGCGTGCTCCTGCGGAACCTGCTGTCGAACGCTGTTGCTGCCGGCGCCCACCACGTTCACGTGGCGGCGGTCCGGTCGTCGCGCTCGTGGCGGCTGTCCGTCGATGACGATGGCGTCGGTCTTGCAGAGGTCGATCGCTACGCAGCGGGGAGCGGTCTTGGGCTGTCGCTCTCCCGCCGGATCGCCGGCCGTTTCGGCGGCGTCCTCGAGTTGGCCCCGCACCCCTCCGGCGGCACGCGCGCGATGCTCGAGTTCGCCGAGGCGGCGTGATGATCAACGTCCTGATCGTCGACGATCACGAGCTCCTGCGGGCGGGAGTGCGTAGTCGGCTCGAGCGCGAGCCCGGAATAGCTGTCGTCGGCGAAGCCGACACGGCCGAACGGGCCGTCCTGATGGCGCGCAGGCTGCAGCCGGACCTGATCCTGCTGGACCTTCTTCTGCCGCGCACGAGCGGCTACGACGTGATCCCCGAGCTGGCGGAGGTCGCGCCGCAGGCGAAGATCCTCGTCGTGTCGTCGCAGGCCGCGCCGAGCTCGGTTCGCCGTGCGCTGTCCGCCGGCGCCGCGGGGTACCTTCCGAAGCGCTCATCCGACCGGGAGCTCGTGGCCGCGATCCGGCTCGTAGCGGGCGGCGGCGGTTACGTCGAGCCCGATCTCGGCGCAAAGCTCGTCAGTCCCAACGGCTCACCGGCACTCGAGCCGCTCTCCGAGCGAGAGCGCGACATTCTCCATGTGCTCGCGCTCGGCTACACGAACCAGGAGATCGCCAAGAAGCTCTTCATCTCCGTCCGCACGGTCGATACGCATCGCGCGCACATCATGCGCAAGCTGCAGCTCGAAACACGCGCCGAGCTCGTGATGTTCGCACTCGCAAACGGCATCATCGGCCCGAACGCCGGCTGAGACAACTGGGCGACCTCGAGCAGCACGGCGAGCGGCACGGCGCAGGCTCGCTAAATAGGTCCGCCTTCCAGGCCACCGCGCACTGCCTCACCGGCTGCGCGGCCGGCGAGGTGCTCGGCATGGTCATCACGACCGCGTTCGGCTGGGGGAACGTCGCCTCGATCGCCCTCTCCGTCGCGCTCGCCTTCCCGCTCGGCTACTCCTTCACGCTCGGCACCGTCCTCAGCGCCAGCGTGCCCTTCCGCCGTGCCGCCACTCTTACGCTCGCCTCGGACACGCTCTCGATCGTGAAGATGGAGATCGTCGACAACGCATTCATCCTCATGGTTCCAGGCGCGATCGACGCCGGCCTCGACGATGCCCTCTTCTGGTGGAGCCTCGGGGTATCGCTCCTGGTCGCCTTCGCCGCCGCCTTCCCGGTCAACCGCTGGCTGATCGCGCGCGGCCGCGGGCACGCCGTCGTGCGCGAGCTGCACGCGCACTAGGCGAACCGCGGCGCGCACAAGAACGACCCCCCTTTCTCGATCTGTGCGACCTGGTGCGACCTCAGGTCGTCCACATGGACAACACGCAGAGTGAAGAATCCGCTCATTTGCGGCGCTTCGAAGAGTCGACTTCCAGGCTCGTGAGTTACGCGGCCGGTCCGCTTGAGGCGCTGCGCTCGCGACCACCAGTGCACGCCATCCGCAGCAGATCGGAGGTGTCGCTGACGTCTGGCACACGGCCGATCTGAACACTTCAAGTGTGCACGAGGCGCCGATCCTGATCTGCTACGACGGTTCCGACGCTGCGCGCGACGCGATCGTCGCTGCTGCAGCGCTGCTGCGTCGGCGCAAGGCGGTGGTCCTCGACGTCGGCCCGCTCGAGGTCGTGGCCGAAAGCTTCGCTGCAGGCTACGCCTTCGACAGCTATCCACCGTACGGGCCGGACCCGGAGGAGACGGACCGCCTCGTCGCGGACGCTGCGCTCGCGTGTGCGGCGGCGGGAGCGGAGCTTGCCCGGGCCGCTGGCTTCCTTGCCGAAGCGCGAGCTGAGGTCGATGCACCGGCGTGGCGAGGGATCGTGGACGTCGCCGTCCAGATCGATGCAGCGGTCATCGTCATCGGCTCGCGCGGCCTGACCGGGATCCGCGAACTGGTTGAAGGGAGCGTCTCGCACCAAGTCGCGGTCCATGCGGGTCGGCCCGTCTTGACCGTTCCACCGTCGCGCTGAATCGCGTGTCGGTTGCGCACCTCGCGCAGTCGATCGGAGACCTCGCCGACGCGCAGCACGCGGCCGATGCTGAGACTGGGAGTGTGGACGACGGCCCGATTCTGATCTGCTACGACGGGTCCGAGGGCGCGCGCCGGGCGATCGCGGCTGCGGCAGCGCTACTCGTTGGCCGCAGGGCCGTGGTCATCGACGTCGGGCCGGTGATGGTCGCGCAGGGGTATGCCGCGCTGGCTACGGATGCTCCCGATGTTGACTACCTCGGTTTCGAGGATGCACGCGCACGGGCGGAGGAGGGAGCTAAGCTTGCACAAAGCGCGGGCCTCCGCGCCGAGGCTCGAGCCGACATCGCAACGGCGACCTGGCGAGGCATCGTCGACGCCGCCGACGAGATCGATGCGGCCGCCATCGTACTGGGATCGCGCGGTCTAACCGGACTCCGTGACCTGCTTGCGCGGAGCGTCTCGCATCGGGTCACCAAGCATGCGGGTCGGCCTGTGTTGGTCGTCCCACCGCGTTACTAATCGCGTGCTCGGGCCCTTCCTGCAGCCGCACCTCTCGCTGACCCGGCTCAGCCGCGGGCGGCCGTCGCGTTGCTCGCCGGAACGGCGGGATGTTGCGACGCTGCGGCGTATGTCCTCTTCCGACGGCGCTACGACGGGTTTGCGGAGTTCACGCACGCGATCAGCCGCGTCGCCGATTCCCGAGGACGCCGCGAGCGAGAGAGTCCGGTTGTCTGAAGTCCAATCTGGGGGTACCCAAGATGGAGTCCAGGTTCGATCACGCCGTGAAGTCGGCCAACACGCAGCTGACGAAGATGCGGTGGGCTCTGGGCCTGAACGGCCTGCTCGCCATCGCAGTCGGCGTGCTGATCCTCGTCTGGCCCGGCATCAGCCTCGACGCCTTCACGATCGTCTTCGGCGCGTACGCAGCCGCGACCGGTGTGGTCGGGCTCGCGATGGCGTTCACGGCGCAAGCGAAAGGCGAGCGCGGCTGGCTTGTCCTCTCCAGCCTGCTCGGCATCGCCGTCGGCGTGATGGTCCTCGTCTGGCCGAGCATCTCCGCGCTCGCGCTTCTCTACGCGATCGGCGCGTACGCGATCGCGCTCGGGATCATCGCCGTCGGAGGTGCGTTCTGGCTGCCGATCGATGGTGGCGACACCGCGCTGATGATCCTGAGCGGCATGGTCTCGATCCTGTTCGGGATCGTGATCTTCTCGCGTCCCGGGGCCGGCGCACTCGTGACGCTCGCGTTGATCGCGGCGTTTGCGCTCGCCACCGGCATCACAGAGGTCGTGGTCGCGATCGGCGGCGAGCGGCTCGTCGACGAACAGCTAGAGCGCGTTTTCGCGCCCTCGCGGCCCAAGGCGCACCCATCCACCTGACAGACAGGCACCACCTCTGCGAAGAGGGCCGATCGGCAATCCCGCATTCGATCGAGAAGGGAGCGACCATGACGAACGACACGCACGCTGAGCACGAGTTCCGGAATGCGACCGTCATCGGCGGGGGTGTCATTGGGATCTCGTGGACTGCGCTCTTCCTCGCACACGGGCTGCAGGTGACGGTCTCGGATCCGCTCCCAGACGTTCAGGACCGCGTCCACGCGGGCCTGCGCGAGATCGCTCCGACGCTCGAGAAACTCGGCCTACCGGTCGCGGCGCTCGAAGAGGAGTCGCCCGCGTTGACGTTTGCGGCCGACGCCGCCGCCGCCGTCGCCGCCGCCGACGTCGTGCAGGAGAACGCGCCCGAGCATCTCGACATCAAGCAGGAGCTGTGGCAGGCAATCGAGCGCGCCGCTCCCGCGCACACGCTGTTCGCGTCGTCGTCTTCGACCCTGCCGGCATCAGAGACGGCGAAGGGCATGCAGGCGCCGGGACGCCTGATCGTCGGGCATCCGTTCAACCCGCCGCACCTCGTGCCGCTCGTTGAGGTTGCGCCGTCGAAGACCACCGACCCCGCCGTCGTCGACCTGGCGGTCGCGTTCTACACGTCCGTCGGCAAGCGCCCGCAGGTGCTCGGCCGCGAGATCCCGGGCTTCATCGCCAACCGGCTGCAGGCTGCGCTCTTCCGTGAGGCCGTATACCTCGTCTCGCAGGGAATCGTGAGCGAGCAGGCACTCGACGACGTCGTCACGTCCTCGATTGGAATGCGGTGGGCGGTCGCGGGGCCGTTCCGCACGTTCCACCTCGGCGGAGGGCCGGGCGGCCTGGCCGACTTCCTCGTCCACCTCGGCCCGGGGCTGGAGGCGCTCTGGCCGCAGCTCGGAAATCCGTCGCTCGATTCGCAAACCGTCGACCTCCTGACGAAACAGGCCGGCGACTTCGGCGGCACGGTTGCGGAGCTCGCCGAGCAGCGCGACGATGCCGAGATCCGCCTCATGCGCGCGCTCGACGAGATCCCGCTGCCGCAATGACCCGCGTGCTGCGCAACCTCGGGCTGCGTGCGGAGCAGCCCACGCCCGGCGGCGCCGTGCTCCTCGCCGTCGCGGTCGCGAACGTCGCGCTGTGGGTATCAGCGCGCCCGGCCGGGCAGCCGACCGGCCGCTTCATCGGCGAGATCTGCGGCGCGGAGGCGGTGCTCCTCTTCTCGTGCACGCTCGTGCTCGCGACGTTGCTGCCCGCAATCGAGCGCGCGTTCTCCGGCCTCGACCGCGTCGTCGTCTGGCACCGGCGCACGGCGACAGCGGGAGTCCTGCTCCTCATCCCGCATTGGGCGCTCGCCACCTCGTCGCCCGACCGCTACGCGACCGGCATCGGCCCCGGCCTCGGCGACCTCGCCCTGCTTGGGCTGCTCGTCCTCTCCGTGTGGGCGCTCGCGCCGACCCTGCGTGCGGCGCGCTGGCCCGGGCCGATCCGCCGGCTCGCGCGCACGACGTACGAGCACTGGCTCACGCCGCATCGTCTGACTGGGATCTTCGTCGCGACCGCGGTCGCGCACGGTGCGCTCGTCGACCCGGTTCAGCACCGCTCGACGCTGCTTCGGGTCGTGTTCCTCACTGTTGGCGGCCTCGGGGTGGCCGCGTATCTCTACCGGGAGCTCTTCGCGCGCTTCGTCGTCCCCATTTACGACTACCGGGTCGCCGACGTCCGCCGGCCAAACGACGCGATGCTCGAGGTGTCGCTCGACCCGGTTCGCGTCCCGATCGAATTCGTGCCCGGGCAGTTCGTCTTCCTCGCCTTCGGCGGGCCGGACGGCTGGCAGCGGCACCCGTTCTCGGTCGCGAGCGCGCCGGGCGAGCAGCGGCTCGAGGTCGCGATCAAGGCCGTCGGCGACTACACGCGCCGGCTCCGCGACGAGATCCGATCGGGCGACGCGGCGAAGGTCGCAGGGCCGTTCGGCGGCTTCGACTACAAGCGCGGCGGCAACGAGCAGATCTGGATCGCCGGCGGCATCGGGATCACGCCGTTCATGAGCTGGATCCGGAGCTTTGACGACAGCTTCGACCGCGACGTCGCGTTCTTCTACTCGGTGGCACACGAGAGCGACGCGGTCTACCTCGACGAGATCGAGCAGGCCGGGAAGGAGCATCCGACCTTCGTCCCGCACGTCGTCGTCGCCGACCGGGACGGCCTCCTGACCGCCGAGAAAGCAGCGGCGGGACGCAACCTCGCCGACGTCTGGGTGTACATGTGCGGCCCACCGCCGATGACCAAGGCCTTCCGCGACGGCTTCCTGGGCATCGGGGTCCCGCGGTCTCGCCTGCGCTGGGAGGAGTTCGCAGCTCGCTGAACTCGCTTTGCAAGTCGATCTGAACGCGAGCAGGCGACGTGCGGGGTTTTTGGAGAGCCCTCTGACGGACTCGAACCGTCGACCCCCTCTCTGTCAGAGAAGGGGTCACCGACCCCCACGGGTGGCATCGCTTCCTCATTGCGTTATCGATCGAGGGAGGTGCGGCGATGGCACAGCACGGTCAGACTTTCAAGCTCGGGGCGCGTCGCCCTGACGGGAAGGCGGTACGGGCTTACCGCTACCGCGTCAACGGCAGCCGCTCCAAACGGCCTCAGGTCGGGGGGTTCGCGACCCGTGCACAGGCCGAACGAGCGCTTCGGCGAGAACTCGAGCGGCTGCGTCCGGGTCGGCAGATGGCGCTCGCGGAGCTGGTGGAGGAGTACCTGCGGGTGCATCAGGCTGCTCCGGCGACGATCGAGAAGCTGCGCTGGTTGCTTGCGAAGGCGACGGCGGCGTTCGGTGAGGTGCGGCTCGTCGAGCTGCGGGCCGACGAGATCTGCGCCTGGCGCGGCGCGTTGCCCGATGGGCATCGCTTCGAGGCCACGCAGGCGCTCCGGCAGGTGCTCAACGCCGCCGTCGCCTGGCAGCTGCTGGACGTCAACCCAGCCAGACGCGGCGTCGCCAACCCGCTGCGGCGGTTTCCGGAAAAGCGGCCGTTCGAGTCATGGGACGAGCTGCGAGCCGTCGCCACACAGCTCGGTGCCGTCACCGGGACGATGGTGATCTTCGGGGCCGCGACCGGGCTTCGACCGGCGGAGCTGGTGGCGCTCGAGCTGCGCGACGTCGACCGCGCCGGCGGGGTTGTCTACGTGCGCCGCCAGCTCGTGCGCGGGCAGATCAAGCAGACGAAGACGCGGCGGAGCGTCCGCGCAGTGCCGCTGCAGGCGATCGCGCTCGAGGCGCTCGACCGGCTTCCAGCCTCGGGCAGTCCGATCCTGTTCCCGGCGCCGCGCGGTCGCTACATCGACCTGCACAACTTCCGAGCGCGGAACTGGAGGCCCGCTCAAGTCGCGGCCGGGATCAACCCGGTCCGCCGCCCGTACGACCTCCGCCACACCTACGCCACATTCGCGCTCCGAGCCGGGATCTCGATCTTCGACCTGTCGCGGTTCATGGGTGCAAGCCTGGCGATGATCGACAAGCACTACGGCCACCTCGCCCGCGACGGCCGCGAGCACGCCGTCACGCTCCTCGACGGCTACGCACGCGACTCCGCCGCGTGGACGCCATGTGGACGTCGCAATCGACCGCGCAAGCCCGCTCGCAGAGAGCGCTCGCGCCGTCGCTGAGACGCTGACGTTCGGAGCGGTGGACGTTTCGTGGACGTCGCCGCTCCGAAACGTCGTCCAAGCAGTCAACGAAAACGACCGCTACGCAGGCGCTTCGCTGAAGCCCTCTGACGGACTCGAACCGTCGACCCCCTCCTTACCATGGCCCGCCGCAGCCTTCCTCGAAGAGCCCTGAGCCTCTCCGAAAAACCCTCGGACCTATCCCCAAAACCTGTCTGTGA
>WNGD01023321.1_pt1 | contig 11887 bp, 10 predicted proteins | sample 5400671 | NCBI WGS metagenome assembly WNGD01 (sample SAMN13153369, study PRJNA577476) | soil metagenome | isolation source: 40 cm soil or saprolite under grassland replicate 2 | place: USA:California | collected 2016-06-15
CCCGAGTTGTTTCTCGACCGCGTCGAATACTGAGGTTCCGCCGACTGGGTCCGAGGCTGCAACCGCAGTTTCGGCAGGCAATGCGGCCGGCGGCGCGCCGCGCATCCCCGCGAGCTGGTTCGGAGGTATCGCGGTAAAGGAAAAAGTAAAGTCCCAGGCGCCAATAATGCCGGTTGCATCGAGTACCGGATAACGAACATACGGTTCCGCGATCATCTGCAGCTGATCCGCGAATTGAGCCATCGTGATGTTCTTACACGTGACCAGGAGAGTCGGCACAGAGAAAGAACCGAAGTTCGCCACGACCGGAGCATTTCCCAGCTTGCATCCCGTACGACTCGAGGGATCCGCTTTCTGGAGTTTCGGTTTTACCGCCACCAACGTATAGGCGGTCACCGGCCGGTTTTCGAAATGCGTCTGCATTTTGAAGCGGTCCTTCAGCAGGGCTTGCAGCATCGGCCCGAGATCCTGAAGCGGTGCCGGCGCGCCGTTGGGTGGAGCGGCGGCGGGAGGCGCCTTCGCGATGATGTCGAATCTGGCCGAATCGAGCCATTTCGGCGCCCCAACGATCTCCCCGAAGAAATTGAGGTTCCATGCGAGCTCGATCGCGACTCTCAGCGAGAAACCCGGCAAATTGACACGGCCCCCGGGGAGAAATCCGAATCTTCCGCCTTCTGGTGGACGCGCTCCAGGCATGGTGGGCTTGATATCCGCTACTTCGAACTCGGCCGGGGGTAGAGCCGGCAACTTCGCCTCGATGTCCGGCGGATTGTCGGTTGGCGTCCGGTTCACCTGATCGACGATGATGACCGGTGCAGGAAGTTTCTTCTCTTCCAGTCTCAGCCCGAGCTGCTTATCGACGGCATCGAATATGGTGATTCCGTCGGACCCGGCTAATGGAAGCAGACCCTGCGGGGTCCACTTGAGATCAAAATCCCACGAGCCGGTCAGTCCCGTCGAATTCACGACAACGTTGTTGATATAGCCATTGGCGAGTCGCCGCAGCTCTGCCGCAAACGCCTCCATGGTCAGGTTGTGGCAGGAAACAGTGATAGGCGGAATTGAAACTTGGCCAGGGACGGGTGCGACAGGAATCCGAGGTTGTAATTGGCATCCCGGATTGCCCGAAGGCTCTGCTTCCTTGAGCTTTGGTTTGCCTTTGCCGATCGTCAGTACGAATCCCGCTATGGGCTGGGTATCGTTGTGGACCACGAGCTTGAAGCGGTCCGCCAGCAGGGCTTGGAGCATCAACTTCAATGTTTCGGGAGGCGTATTGGATGGAGCCGGGGCGATTATATCGAATCGATCGAACTCCACCCAGTTCGGTCCGCCAACGACTTTCTCCGGGTCGACGCCGTAGGCAGTCCGGATCAGATCCACCATGTTTGCGTTACGTAACTCATAACGTCCACCACGAAGCACGCTTCGCATAATCGGATTCATAGTGCAGGGACTCGCGTGGACGTCCGCAAATTCAAATGTCGGCTGAGGCGGCTTGGATTGAGCGAATGCCGCGACGAACAGAAGGGGTGCGAGGCTAATGGCTGCGAATACTCGCGTCATCTCTTCCAACCTCCTTTGGGGACTCACCGGTGTCGGTTAGTAGACGCACTAAGCGGAAAAGAGTCAGTAATCAGTAATTAGATTGTATCGCAAAAATTCCCGCCCCACGATGCTTCGAGTCTAAACGTAGCAAGAGCTAGGTATGAGGAACAATTAGGCAATTTCAATGTATTTCTGGTGGAACACACGTACCATCGGACCGGGCGCGGGGCTGCATGTTCGACTATCGTCGTTGCTTCGCGTGTGCTTCACGGAGGCGATCCTCAATTATTCGTGAACACATGGACCCAAGTCCGGATCGAGGAAACGATCGGCATTTCCGAAATAAATGCTTCCGTGGAGTTGTCCCCTTATGAAAACTGTAATTGCGTTATTTGCGATGGTGACTCTGACCTTCGGTCCAAGGGCAAATCCTCAAAGATTCACCGCCACTGACGTTCGTTCCCGAGGGTGATATTACGCATCTTCGCGGGAATGTCCTGATGAGGACGCCGAGCGCGATCATTCACGCGGGCGATGCCGACTTCGATGCGCGGCACTACATCATTACAATCCGCGGAGAGTCCCACTGGGATCTCCTTCCCGTGCGGTCCATTCTGGATGCAGACCTATTTTCGAGAGGAGAGTCTTATGCGCGAATGGTTTCGTTCCATTTTTGGAGTTCTCGTGCTTCAGAAGACACGATTCATCGGATCAATCGCCGATCTTTCCGCGCTCGCCGAAATCCGATCCGGCGTGCAATGGGTATCGCTTGCCGGTGGCGGACGTGATCCGCTTCAGGATTTCTGGCGCTTCGGAGGATTCGAACCCTTCCGCGAATACATCAAGCAGGTCGACGCTTTATTCGAGCAACTGCTGAACGCGATCGATACCGAAACAGCCGCACGGCTCAACAACAGCGAAATCACCGCCACCGAGCCCTCGCGCCGCGGCACAACCTGGACATACATCACGACCGACCAACCATTCGGCACCTGGGTCCAGAGCGCTCTTCGCGAGTACCTCCAGCGTCGCGTGACCGCCGAACGAGGAGGCAGGAATGATCGGTAAGAACGCTCGTCTTATATGGCGTAGATGCCTCTCTTGATTGTTTCGCTGATAACCAGACCCTCAGAACAAAGCTGGGAAAAGTGCCTCAGACAGTGTAGATCGGTCCGGACCCACGGCATCAGTGAACCGTGAGAATCCTCTGCCCACACAAGCCGGGATGGTGGTTCACCAGTTTACAGCTCCGATTGGTGGCGATATGATCAAAGCTGCCAAGGCCTCCAGCTTTTCGAGGGCAGCATGCAATTTGCACTTTCTCTAGTAGCGGCTCTCTGTTTTTCACTGGTGCAGCAATCTTCAGTCGTTTATCGCGTCGGCGGTGGCGTAACTACTCCCACGATTATCAGCAGAGTGGAGCCACGGTATTCGGAGGCCGCCCTGGCCGCGATGGTGCAGGGAACGGTAGTTCTCGAAGCGGTCATCGGCGCAGACGGCGTTCCGAAGGTCGTTCGTGTCGTGCGCAGCTTGGGCTACGGACTCGACGAAAGCGCCATCGCTGCGCTTGAGCGCTGGCGATTCAATCCCGCAAGAAAGGACGGAGTGGCCGTTAACGTGAGCTTGAATGTCGAGATCAACTTCAATCTCGCGGCGAACCCTACGAACTCGAACATCGAAGCTCTTGTCGCAACGCGCTCGGGGATGTCGTTGCAGCTTCCCGACAGCAGCGCCCCAGGCGCAGGTGACGTTCTCCGGGCAGTGCAGGCCTGGTATGTCTCGTTCCAAGGTTCGGCTGGGACGCGGGCGCAGTATAACGGGTATGTTGGCGGTCGATTTGACAAAACCTACGAATTGATGTCTCAGGACTTCAAAACGAAAGTCCCGCAGTCAGCCCTTGAGGAAATGTATGCCGAAGTCGCCCATATGAAGCTCCTCCAGGCATACTTGGCGCAAATTGACGATAACGCCGGAACCGCAGATGTGTTCGTCGAGGAAGAGCGTACTGTTGTGTTCAGCCAACAGGTCCCAGCCGTCACCTGGTACGGAGGCACGTTGAAGCTTACACGCGATGCGGGAGAATGGCGGATCACAGGAATCGATCTGCGGCCAGAGGATCTGATCAGCGTGAACTACGGCGGTCACTCGCCCTGGCGGAACAACCCAATCGAGGTGGCGCGTGTGGCCGTTCAACCTCTATATAACGCTTCCTCTCTACCTGAATCCTGTGTGACACCTCCGACAGACACTGCCTCCGGGCTTGCCGACATTGACGTCTGTGGCGATTCGCGTGACGTCGTGCGCGTGGTGCGCCTTCACAGCGGAGAGTGGCGGGTCATTCGGATGCAATCTCGCAGATAACAGCGCCGGCCATTTTACGCCGCAGTGTTTGATCTTCAACTACCAAGAAGTCGGGATCGTGGAAGTTAAAGACATTCTTCCGCATCCCGACTTCCCTGTCCTCGAGAAGAGGCCTCTTATTCTTGCTCTCGTCCCTCAAACCGTCGGGATTCGTTGCGCTATAATCTCGCGCATGATGACTCCAACGATCGAACGACTCCTGCGAGATTACGACTGCGGGGAGATCGATCGAACGACTCCTGCGAGATTACGACTGCGGGGAGATCCCGCGCAGAAACTTTCTCCTGTCGCTCGCACCGCTGACGGCCGCGCTCCGGGGGATGGCCCAATCGAGCGCGCCAACGATTCCGCTTCGGGCGCTGAACCACGTGACGCTCACCGTCTCTGATGTCAAGCGCTCTCTGGAGTTCTATCAGGGGCTCTTCGGGATGCCCATTCAGAATCGGCAGACCTCGATGTCCGCCTCCCTTCAGATCGGGCTAGGCCCGCAACACATCGGCCTGGGAAGAGGCGGGGCGAATGCAAAGCCCGGCATCAACCACTTCTGCGTGACCACCGACAATTTCGATGTAAACCGGATTCTTCAAGTGCTGGCCGCGCATGGCGTAACAAAACTCGATCCCCTTGATGCAAATTTTCCCGCGAGGGGCGGCGCGCTCAAGTCGCGGGTAAGAATACGTCGGGAAGATGCGGGGGGAACAAAGGAAGGGACGCCGGAACTTTATTTCACAGATCCGGACGGGATCGTGGTCCAGCTTCAGCATACGAGCTATTGTGCCGGGTCGGGCTACCTGGGCGAGGTATGCCCGAACAAACCCGAGCCCGCGCCCACTCGGGGGGTTCTTGCGTTGCGCGATCTGAATCACGTTACACTCGGCGTGTCCAACCAGCAGCGCTCGCGGGAGTTCTATCGGGACCTCTTCGGTATGAAGGTTCAGGCGTATCAAGGACCATCGCCAGTCCACGCGATTGGGTCCGGGCCGCAATTCATGGCCTTTGGCGCCGGCAGTGCGAACGGCGGGATTCCGCGGACCCCCAATATCGCCCACTTCTGCATGACCGTGGACAAGTTCGAACTCGACAGAGTTCTCAAAGCGCTCGCTGATTTCGGGGTGAAACCGAGGGGGAACTCCGCCGGGCCCGTGGTCCCGCTGACATCGTACGTGAGCATGCGAATGGAAGATCGAGGCGGCGCGCGAGAAGGAACCCCGGAGCTTTATTTCACCGACCCAGACGGAATCGTCGTCCAGCTTCAGGATACGCGCTATTGCGGTGGCGCCGGCTATCTGGGCGATGTATGCCGCCCCTGACCGCCACCGATCGTCGATGAGCAGCGCGGCCTAGCTGTAGCTCCCGTGAGCCGAATTTTATGTGTTATTGTGGCCATCAAGAATCTACGCTTGCAGCTCGAGGAGTTTCTTATGAAGACACTGACCATGCCAAAAATGACCCGATTAGCCCTCATCGCGTTGATCATTACCGGCCTCGTGGCGCTCCCTGCGTTGCTCCGAGGACAAGGGGCGGCGCAGGGCGCCGTGCAGCAGGTCCGACATGATCCGCGGCGCAGGGCGCCGTGCAGCAGGTCCGACATGATCCGTCCAAGGAGCTTGCGATGAAGATCACGCAGCCGTTCACTTTCGCTGCGGTGGGCGACATCATCATCCGGCGACCGGTCGGAGAGGGCGAGGCCGGCTATCAGGCTCTGGTGAAAGTGATGCGGGAGGCGGACATGACCTACGCCAACATGGAGGGACCGATCCTCGACGAGGTTAGCTTCCGCGGACCTCTTGCCGGAGGCCCTAAGAGTGTGGTTGATGAGCTGAAGCGTATGGGCGTCCGCATCATGACCACCGCGAACAATCACACCCTCGACGCCGGCACCGAGGGGATGTTCGAGACCCATCGGCTACTGGCCGAGGCAGGCATTGTCCACGCCGGATCGGGGAAGAACCTCGCCGACGCCAGGCTCGCCCGCATCGCGGTGACCCCGAAGGGAACGGTTGCGGCCGTCGGCATGTATTCGATTGATGCGAGCTCGAACAATCGGTCGCGTTTCACCGATGCTACCGCCGATATGCCGGGCCTCAACCCGTTACACGTGACACCGTACAACGTGGTCACCGCCGAGCACATGCAGGCTCTGAAAAAGATCCGCGATGCCATCTATGCCCGACGTCCGGAGGTGCGCTTTCCGGTCGCGCCGGTCGCGGCCGACGAGCCGGCGGGGCGGCTGCAACTCTTTCAAACCGCATTCGCAGTCGGCCCTAATCCTGGCGACCTCACGTACGAGATGGACCCGACGGATCTCAAAGGCATCATCACGAGCGTCCGACTCGGTAAGCAGCTGGCGGACTTCCTCGTCGTCGCGATTCACTGCCATCAGAACTCGTTCGCGTTTCAGGCTTACAGTCTGGACCATCACACGCCGAACTTCCTGATCGAGTTGGCGCATCAGGTGATTGACAACGGGGCGGACGCTTTCGTCGGACATGGCGTCCACACGCTCCGTGGTGTCGAGATCTATAAGGGGAAACCGATATTCTACGGCGTGTCGAGCTTCTTTTACCATCGTGGGACGGCGCCGGAGATCACCGATCGGTCAGCGGGTCCAAGCAGCGGCGACCTTGTTGACGACAGTCTGGAGACACTCCTGACCACGAGCCGCTTCGAAGACGGGAAACTCGTGGAGGTGCGCCTCTATCCGGCCGACCTCGGCCAAGATCGCATGCGGCCCATCTCAAGAAGCGGCACTCCCTCGACGCCATCGCCTGAAATGGCTCGTCGCGTCCTCGAGAGACTTCAGACACTCTCGAAGCAGTTCGGCTCTCGAAGCAGTTCGGGACCACGGTGTCGATTCAGAACGGCATTGGCGTGATCCGCGTCGCCTCGAAGCAGACCAACTGAGTTTCACGGAGCCGACCCCGGACACAGCGCCGGAAGGGTGATCCGTGACCGAATCATCAGAATTACGGCACATTGCTGTCTCGGAAGGTGGGTTCCGTGTCGTTCGAACGACAACTCTTCTGGCTATAACCTAACCTCGCGCTTGAATAATCGCCTCAACGTGGTCTTGCGATGGATCGCGACCTGGGAGTCGGGATCTCAGAAGTTGCGCCTGTTTTGGCGTCAAGTCGGCGACTAAACGGTTTACCCCAAATCCTATCGAATGATTTCTGAGCGCTAGGAATAGGTGTAGATTTATGGCCGATGCATTTCAGTACAGCCAAAGGCATGGCGCATCCCCTGGGCGCCACTCCAGACAAATCGGGAGTTAATTTTTCCATCTTCTCGGGCCATGCGACGAGCGTGGAATTGCTGCTATTTCAAAATCATGATGACGCGGCGCCCCTCCAGGTCATCGAGTTTGATCCGTACATCAACAAGACCTTTCACTTCTGGCATGTTTTTGTAGAAGGACTGCCATCCGGCACTCATTATGCCTTCCGCATTGACGGGCCATCCAGCGTCGAAGCGGGCCACCGGTTTAACCGGAACAAGGTTCTCATCGATCCCTATGCCATGGGCAACACCAAGAGTGTCTGGAACCGCGCGGATGCCTGGGGCCCGCAGGATAACCTGACAACATCCATGCGATCGATTGTCATCGACACAACCGGCTATGACTGGGAAGACGATCAACCTCTCAAACGGCCAATGGAGGAAACAATCATCTATGAGGTGCATGTGGGCGGGTTCACTCGCGCGAGCTCATCAGGGGTCGCACACCCCGGCACGTTTTCCGGGATCATCCAAAAGATTCCCTATCTGCAGGAACTGGGAATCACGGCAGTCGAGCTCCTGCCGATTTGCGATTTCGATGAAACGGAGGTCCTGCGTACTGTGGACGGCAAGCCCGTCCGGAACTTCTGGGGATACAGCACACTCGGTTTCTTCGCCCCGCAGGCCGCCTATTGTGTGAAGGCTTCAGCCGGTTCGCACATGGATGAGTTTCGAGACTTGGTGAAAGCACTCCACAAGGCCGGCATTGAAGTCATCCTGGATGTTGTTTTCAATCACACCGACGAAGGAAACCAGTTCGGCCCGGTTTTCAGTTTCAAAGGCATCGATAACAGCGCTTACTATCTGCTGGATTCATCGGACAAGCACATTTATTCGGACTATACCGGCTGCGGCAACACATTCAACTGCAATCACCCCGTCGCAGAGAAGCTCATCATCGACTGTTTGCGTCACTGGGTTCGAGACACGCACGTTGATGGATTCCGTTTTGATGAGGGATCGATTCTGTCGCGTGGAGAAGATGGGCGGCCCTTGGTTCATCCACCGGTCGTGTGGCAAATCGAACTCGACGAAGAACTGGCGGAGTCGAAACTCATTGCCGAGGCCTGGGATGCCGCCGGCTTGTATCAGATTGGGCGATTCCCAGGCGACCGTTGGGCGGAATGGAACGGCCGCTTTCGGGACGACCTGCGGCGTTTCGTAAAGGGCGATCCGGGCCTTGTGGGTGCGGTGGCGTCGCGCTTGGCCGGGAGTGCAGATCTCTATGAGGATGACGGAGAACTACCGGTCAACAGTATCAACTTCATCACCTGTCACGACGGCTTCACCATGAACGATTTGGTTTCTTACAACGCCAAGCACAATGAAGCGAATGGAGAAGACAATCGGGACGGTATCAATGATAACTTGAGCTGGAACTGCGGCGTCGAAGGCGAAGCCCACGATTCCTCAATCGAGACGCTGCGAGAACGTCAGATCAAGAATTTCGCCACGCTCCTGATGCTTTCCCGCGGCGTTCCGATGATCCTCGCCGGCGATGAAATCCGCCGCACGCAGATGGGCAACAACAATGCGTATTGTCAGGATAACGAAATCAGTTGGATGGACTGGAACCTCGTCGATCGGAATCGGCAAGTGTTCCGGTTCTGGAAACGGATGATCGAGTTCCGCAAAAGCCACTCCAGCTTGCGAAGCCGCTATTTCTTCAGAGGTCAGCTCAATGAGCGCGGTCTGCCCGACGTCGAGTGGCATGGCAGCCATCTGAACAGTCCTGGATGGTCGGATCCAGATGCCCGCGCTTTAGCGATGACACTTGCCGGCTTCCACGGAGAGGAGGACATTCATGTAATGATGAACATGCATTGGGACATGCAGGATTTTGAGCTTCCATCCCTCGCCGATCGCCGCTGGTTCCGACTGGTTTCTACCGCCGACTCGGCTCCAAACGATATTGCCGACCCCGGCACCGAGAAGCCATTTGATGGAGAAATTTATTCGGTCGAAGGACGAAGCATCGTCATTCTGGTTTCCAGATCACGGTGGACCCCCACCGCAGTCCGTTCCCACAAGGCGACTTCCGGGGAGTTGAGATCGGATAGATAAACCCTTCGGCGTTAATCATTAGTAATCGTGGCGGAACACTCTCAAGGTTCGCCTTTGACCATTGGAGTTCTCCCAGCCAGCGGCCATCCCTCCCCCGTCTTTTGGAGTAATCCAATGAACCCATGTCAAAATGACCCCTGCCTCGAGTGGGGCCAGCAGTTCCGGGCGACGATGGCGCCTTGACTTTGGGCCCGTTTGAGCTACTCTTGGTTCGTCGTGAAAGAAAAGAAAAAGGAGGGCCTATGAACTGGAGCGTTCTTAAAGGACATTGCGGTGGGCGAAGGCACGTGTGGCTCCTGCTTGGGCTGCTGTCGGCAGCCATCCCCTTGGCGGCGGCTACGAACCTGATTTATGTCACGAACAGAGGTGGAACCACCATTGATGTGATCGACGCTCGGACGAACAAGGTCGTGCAATCGATCGGTAACATCGAATCACCCGAGGTGGTTCGATTCTCTCCCGACGGCCGCCTGCTCTATATCTTCAGCAGGGAGGAGGAAAACGCCCTCATCGTCATGGATCGGAAGAGCGGAAAAACGGTCAAAAAGGTGCCGCTCAGCGGGTGGGCCAATGAAGCCCAAACGACGAAGGATGGAAAGCTGATCTTAGTCTGTATCCGAAATACCGGCACAAAGGCGGAGGACGCGGGGGCCTTGGATATCATCGACGCCACCACCCTGGAGAAGGTAAAGAGCATCCCGGTACGAAGAGGGCTGCACGATCTCGCCGTGACCGCGGATGGCAAGTATGTCGCCGCCGGCGCGCCTGGGGGACGTTTTCTAGTCGTCTTTGATCTCCAAAAGATGGAAGCGGCTTGGGAGGTTCAGTACGACAGTGGTGTAAATCCGATAGCAATTGAGAATAACCCCGACGGCTCAGGCCGCCGGATCTTCGTAAACCTTGGCGCTCTGAACAGCTTCTCGGTAGTGGATTTTGCCAAGCGCGCTGAGGTGGCCAGAATTAAGGCCCCTGATGAGCCGACAGGGTTCGGCGCCGGCAGGGGCTGCGAAAGCAACGCCCACGGCATCGGTATCTCCCCGGACCAGAAGACTCTCTGGGTCAACAGCAGGCCGTCCAATTCTGTTTTCGCCTATTCGCTGCCTGATATCAAACTGCTGGGACATGTCTCGTTGCCGGAGCAAATCGTGCCGGGAAAGCCAAGCAGGTCAGGAAATCCGGCCTGGATCACTTTCACTGCTGACAGCAAGACCGTTTACGTTTCCAGCTGCGGAGTGAAGATGGTGACCGCCATCGATGTGCAGAAAATGAAGGAGGTGGCTCGCATCCCGGTTGGGGAGATGCCCGACCGCATCAGCACCTTGAGCTTGCCCTAGAGTGGCATGGCGTTTTGCAACAAAGACACCGGCACTCAGTGATTGGAGCAGATTATGGTTTCTAATGTCCGTCCGAAGAGAATTCTTGCGAGTTTTCTAGCAGCGTCGGCGGTTGCACTTTACGCACCTGTACCATTCGCCGCGCAGGCGCCTTCTGCTTCGCGGCCGTCTCTTGATTATGAGGTTTTCAAGACCCAAGTGGAGCCTATCTTCCTGAAAAAGCGGTGGCCAGACCACGCCCGCTGCTACGTTTGCCACGAGGTAAGCCGTCACGGCGGCGGACCCCTAAGCCTGGAGAGGCTGTCGCCCGGGACGAGCTTTTGGACCGAGGAGCAGTCTCGCGCCAACTTTCAAGTTGTCTCAAAACTGGTGACTCCCGGCAATCCGCTAACAAGCCTGTTGCTGCTAATGCCGCTGGCGCCGGAGGTGGGCGGCATCGCCGATACCCACCAGGGAGGGAGGCAATTTACATCCCAGGACGACCCGGACTGGAAGACCATGGCGGCGTGGGTTCGCGGGCAAAAAGCAGGAGGTTCCTCCGCGCGGTAGCCGAAAGGTTCCGATGCACTCCCCCTGTTGCCGCTACGGCAGATTGAAGTGCAGAGGGAACCCAGTACCCGCCGTCGTTTCGTCCCGCCGCACCCGCATTCTCCAGCGAGAGGTGAAATATACCGGAGCTAGTTCTGAACTTTTCAGCACTTAAACCAGTTCCGCCCAGGGTTAGTGTCTCCGGACCGGCGAAAGCGGGCTTAAACCGGCGCTAACACTTTGCAGTCTTTGCTGGAAAGAACTTAGTTCTTTACGGTGATAGTTTCGGAGTTTACGGCCTTTTTGCCAGACAGTCCTTCGAGCGCCGTCAGGATGCCCCGGTATTCGTTCTTGTCGCACTGCATGGCGAGGCCGCCTTTTTGATCGCCGTTCGCCCACGTTAACCCGACGAAGTGTTTCTTTGACTTACTCAGGGCAGTCAAAGCACCGATGCCGAACGAAACCATGCCGACGGCCACAGCGGTGCCAACTCGTCGGTGAACATCTTGGCCATAGCTGATTTCACTGATTGCGGAAGCCGGAATCGTTACGACTTCGGTCTTGCCTTTCATGAATCGAATCTGATTAGAATCTATAAATAGTTTCAAGCCAAACTGAACTGAGTGAGAGAGCCGAACACTCAGACATCTGCTATAATCCGCCAAATTTCTGGAGCCAATTATGCGCTTATTGGGATCGCTGTTTTTGGCAGTGCTTGTCTCAAGTCAGACCACCAACATTCCTCCAGATCCGTTGCAGGAGGTGGTCCGCCGTCT
>WNGD01005839.1_pt1 | contig 11886 bp, 9 predicted proteins | sample 5400671 | NCBI WGS metagenome assembly WNGD01 (sample SAMN13153369, study PRJNA577476) | soil metagenome | isolation source: 40 cm soil or saprolite under grassland replicate 2 | place: USA:California | collected 2016-06-15
GAGGATCGACTCCATCGAGTCGTCGATCGAGAGGATGAAGCAGGCCGAGCACTGCGGCGTCGCCTCGAAGCCGACGTTGAACCAGACGGGGCTGTTGAAGGAGGCGTACTGGTTGACGAGGATTGCCTTCAGCTCTGCTTCGAACGACTCGGCCTCGTCGGTGTCGGCGAAGTAGCCGCCCTCCTTGCCCCAGGCGACGACCGTGTCGACGACGCGGCCGACCATCTGCTTCACGCTCGACTCGCGCTCCGGTGAGGAGAGGCGGCCGCGGAAGTACTTCTGTGCGACGATGTTCGTCGCGGTCTGTGACCAGAACTTCGGGAACTCCACACCGCGCTGCTCGAAGGCAGGACCGTCGCGGCCCGGGATGATCGCGTCGCGCGTCTCCCACTCGATCTCGTCGAACGGGTCGCGGCCGGGAATCGTGAAGAAGCGCTTCACGCCGAGCCGGGCGCCCTCCTCGACGACCGTGTTCACGACCTCCTCGGCCGTGGTTTCGCTGCCCTGAATCTGCTCGACGCTTGCCATCTTCCCTCCCGGAACTCTAGTCTCGGACTGCTGCTCGACCGCACCGCCGGCACGCGATTCCGCCGACGGGGAAGGGGACCGTAGACCCCGCATCGGACGGAAACAGAAGGCGGCTTCTGGAGCTAGTTCGCGCCGAGGATGACGATGAGCGGGACGTGCGCGTACTCGGGTGCGACGCGGCCGTCGAGCGTCGCCACGGTCGGGATCTTCACGTCCCGTGCGAGGCGCTCGGCCTCGCGCTGCCAGCCGGGCCTGAACAGGACGAGCGAACGCGCGTAGTCGAGCTGCGTCGCGTCGCTCGGGATGGCGTGGCGGTAGCCGCGGGCGAGGATCGTCGTCGCCTCGGTTCCTGCCGCACCCGAGGCTCCGTTGCCGTTGAGGACGAGGACGGAGAGGCGCGAGCGTGGCCGCAGCGGCGTCACCGCCTGTCTCGTCGGGACACGGCCGGTGTCTGACACCGGACGTGTCTGTGCGGGCCGGTGGGTGAGCACGAGCCCGGCCAGGATCGCGAGGGCGACGGCGCTCGCGACGAGGGTCGCGAGGCGCCAGGGGAAGGGGCGGCTGAGCGGTTGTACCTGCTCCACGGACCGTCACGGTTCGCCCTGGGAACTGCTGCTCCTCCTGCCGTAGAGTCGAGGCGTGTTCGTTTCGTTCGAGGGAGCCGACGGCTCGGGGAAGTCGACGCAGGCGGAGCTCCTGCACGCGGCGCTGGTCGGGGAGGGGCGCGACGTCGTCCTCACGCGTGAGCCGGGCGGCACGGAGCTCGGCGAGGCCGTGCGGACGCTGGTCCTCAACGGGCCCGTCATGGGTGCCTGGGCCGAGGCGGCGCTCTTCGCTGCATCGCGTGCCGAACACGTGGAAGCGGTGATCCGTCCGGCGCTCGAGCGCGGCGCAGGCGTCCTCTGCGACCGGTATCTGGACTCCTCGCTCGCCTACCAGGGGATCGCCCGCGGGCTCGGCATCGACGCCGTGCTGCAGCTCAATCTCGCGGTGACCGGCGGTCTGCTTCCCGACGTGACCTTCCTGCTTCTGCTCGATCCCGATGTCGCAACGGGACGTCACGTCGATCCCGACCGGCTCGAGCGCGAGGGAACGGAGCTGCAGGCGAAGGTCGACGCCGCCTACCGCAAGCTGGCCGAGCGCTTCCCCGACAGAATCGTCACGATCGACGCGACCCGAGAACCCGAGGCGATTGCGAAGGAGGTACGTGAGCGGCTTCGAGACCGTTCCTGAGCAGCACGAGGCAAAGCGACTGCTCGCCGCCGCGCTGCAGGAGGGCCCGGCGCACGCCTATCTCTTCCACGGCCCGGCCGGCGTCGGCAAGCGCGAGCTCGCGCGCCGCTTCGCTGCGGAGCTCCTTGGCGACCACGCGCGGGTCGAGCGCGGCAGCCATCCGGACCTCTACCTCCTCGAGCCGCTGGGCGAGCAGATCCGGATCGACGACGTCCGCGAGCTCCGCCGCGATCTGCACATGCGGCCGTTCGAAGGCGAGCGGCGCGTCTACCTCGTCTTCGGCGCCGACTCGCTGAACGAGGACGCTGCGGACGCGCTCCTCAAGGATCTCGAAGAGCCGCCGCCGTACGCCGTCGTCGTCCTCGTGGCCGAGCGGCTCGGGCCGCTGCCCGAGACGATTCGCTCCCGCTGCCAGCTCGTTCCCTTTCGGCGCCTCTCGGAGCCGGGCGTACGGCAGGCGATCCGCGAGCACGCGCCCGACCTCGCGGAGGAGGAGCTGACGACGCTCGCGCGTGTCGCGGGCGGCCGTCTGGGCCGTGCGCTCCAGCTCCTCGATCCGGCCGCGGCCCAGAGGCGGGAGACGCTGATCGGCGTCGCCCGCTCGGTCTACGTCAACGCGGCGTTCGAGCCGGCCGACGGCGCCGAAGCGCTGCTCGCCGGCATCGCCGAGCGCGGGGCGGAGGCGAAGGCGGCTGCCGAGTTGCAGGTCGAGTCCCTGGAGTTGACGGGGAGAGAAGCGGACCAGCGCGTGCGGCGAGTCCAGCGCGGCGCCGAGCGCGAGGAGCTGCTCGCGCTGCTCGAGGAGCTCGAGTCCTGGTATCGCGACCTCGTTGTCGTCGCAGCGGGCGCCGAGGCGGCGGCCGTCCACGTCGATCGGCTCGAGGAGCTGCGAACGGACGCCACGCTCGAGCGGATGCACGCTGCCGAGGAGGCGTGCGAGCTCGTGCGCGCTGCCTGGCGCGAGGCCGAGGAGCTTCAGGTCTCGACGCTGCTCGCGCTCGAAGCCCTCCTGATCCGGCTGCGCGGCGAGCTCGGAGCCACGGCAGCCGTCGCCTAAGGCGACGCATCCGCCGCGGGTAAAGCCCGCGCCCGAGCCTGTCGATACCTCTCACGTATGGAAGCTGCGGCCCAGCTGCGGGCCTCTGCGGTGCCCCGGCTCTGGCAGGCGATTCTCGTCACCGGCCTGGCCGCTCTCGCGCTCTCCTACATCGGGCACCTCTCGCCCGGCGGGACGCGGCTGTACGAGACCTGGCTGTACGAAGGTCTCGAGCTGCTCGCCGCGCTCGGCTGTCTTGCGCGCGCGGCTCTCGTCCGCGCCGAGCGCCCGGCCTGGTTCTTCATCGGCGCCGCGCTGGTCGCCACGACCCTCGGCGACACCCTCTTCGACTTCCGGTACGGCGGCAATCCACCCTTCCCGTCCGCGGCCGACGTCGCGTACCTCGCGTTCTACCCGCTCCTGTATGTCGGGATCGTGCTCTTGCTCCGCCGGCGCGTCTCGGCCTTCAGCGCGACCCTGTGGCTCGACGGGCTCCTCGCGGCCACCGCCGCGGCAGCACTTGCCGCCTCGGCGCTCGTCGAGGTCGTCGTCAGGTCCACGCACGGCAGCCGGCTCGTCGTCCTGACGAACATCGCGTATCCGATCGGGGACGTGCTCCTGCTGGCGCTCCTCGTCTTCGTCTTCTCGGTGACGCGGTGGCGGCCCGGGCGCGCATGGACGCTGATCGCCGTCGGGCTGCTCTGCAACACGGTTGGCGATGCGATCTTCCTCTACCAGACGGCGGTCGGTACCTACGCCGAGGGCACGTACCTCGATCTCGCCTGGCCGCTTTCGCTCGCCCTGATCGCGCTCGCCGCCTGGCAGCGTCCGGGGCGCGTCTCGCGCGTCGAGCTCCAGGATCGCGCCATGCTCGGCACGCCGATCGTGTGCGGACTGACCGCCACCGGCGTGCTGGTCGCGGCGTCGCAGGTTCACATGCACCCGATCGCGCTCGTGCTCGCGAGCGTGACGATCGTGCTCGTCCTGGCGCGGACGGCGCTGACCTTCTGGGAGAACTCCCGGCTGCTCGAGACCAGCCGCAGGGAAGCGCTCACGGACTCGCTCACGGCACTCGCCAACCGGCGCAAGCTCCTCGTCGACCTCGAGGCGGAGATCGAGTCCGCGAGCGAGGAGGAGCCGCGCCTGCTCGTGCTCTTCGACCTCAACGGCTTCAAGACGTACAACGACACGTTCGGCCATCCCGCCGGAGATGCCCTGCTGGCGCGTCTCGCGGGGAAGCTCGCGGCGGCGGTCGCGCCGGCCGGCGCGGCGTACCGGATGGGCGGCGACGAGTTCTGCGTGCTGCTGCCGGGGGCCGAGGCCGACGTCCACCGGATTGCACAGGCGCTCTGCGAGAGCGGCGAGGGCTTCGACGTCACGAGCGCCTATGGTGCGGCGCTGATTCCCGACGACGCGACGACGGTCTCGACCGCTCTGAGCGTCGCCGACGAGCGGTTGTACGCACACAAGGAGCTGCTGGCCGAGGTCCGCCGCGGGACGGCGCACGAGCCGCTCCTCCGCACCCTCGCGGAGCGGGAGCCGGAGCTCCGCGCTCACGTGGCCGACGTCGCGTCGCTCGCGGCGCGCGTCGGAGAGCAGCTCGGCCTCGCGCCCGACGAGCTCGAGGAGCTGAGGCTCGCTGCGGAGCTGCACGACGTCGGCAAGCTCGCCATTCCGGACGTCGTTCTGCAGAAGTCCGGTTCGCTTGATCCGACCGAGTGGGGCTTCATCCACTCCCACACGCTGATCGGACAGCGGATCCTCGGCGCGGCCCCGGCGCTGCGGCCGGTCGGCACGATCGTCCGCTCGACCCACGAGAACTGGGACGGCACGGGCTATCCCGACGGGCTCGCCGGCGAGGCGATCCCGCTCGCGGCCCGTATCATCGCCGCCTGCGACGCGTACTCGGCGATGACGAGCGACCGGCCATACCGCGCCGCGCGGACACCCGCGGCAGCGGTCGCCGAGCTTCGTCGCTGCGCGGGACGCCAGTTCGACTGCCAGGTGGTCGAGCTGCTCTGTGCGGTGCTCGCCGACGAGGCCGAGCCCGCCAGGCTCGCGGTCGGCGCGTAACGACGAAGGGCCGGGATCGCTCCCGGCCCTTCGCGGTGTTTCGTAGACCTCTCAGCCAGCCTAAGCGGCGAAGACGAGCTCGTCGCCGAGCGCGAGCTGGAGCCGCGCGAGGGCGTCGCTCTCGAGCTGCCGGACGCGCTCCCGCGTCAGGCCGAGCTCCTTGCCGATCGTCTCGAGCGAGGCGGGCTCGGACTCGAAGCCGAAGCGAAGCTCGATGATGCGGCGCTGGCGCTCGGGCAGGTCCGCGACCGCGCGCTGGACGCGCTGCCGGCGGACCGACTCGACTGCCTCCTCGGCGGGATCGACCGTCGACTCGTCGGCGAACAGGTCGCCGAGCTCCGAGTCGCCGTCCGAGCCGAGGCCCTGGTTCAGGGAGACCGAGTCGACCGCGTCGAGTGCCTCGACGACATGCTCGAGCTTGAGCCGCGTCGCCTGGGCAAGCTCCTCCGCGGTAGCCTCGCGGCCCAGCTTGGCCTGCAGCTCGGCCGAGGCGCGGTTGAGCTTGATGCGACGCTCCTGGACGTGCACCGGGATGCGGATCGTCTTCGACTGGTTCGCGACCGCGCGCTGGCAGGCCTGACGGATCCACCAGGTCGCGTAGGTCGAGAACTTGTAGCCCTTGCGCCAGTCGAACTTCTCCGCGGCGCGGTTGAGGCCGATCACGCCCTCCTGGATCAGGTCGAGGAGAGGCACATCGTGGCCCTGGTAGCGCTTCGCGATCGAGACGACCAGACGCAGGTTGGAGTTGATCATCTTCTCCTTCGCTGCGAGGTCGCCGCGCTCGATGCGCTTCGCGAGCGCAACCTCGTCCGCGGCTGTGAGCAGCTTGTGCCGGCCCGCCGCGTCCATGAAGAGCTGCAGCGGGTCGAGCGTGCCCGTGACCGGTGCGGCTGCGACCGGACGCGTCTCCTCCGGCGTCTCCTCGCGGACGACGACGTCGCGCTCTTCGAGCGCGGCGCGGAGACCGGTGACGTCGTCCTCGGTCAGCTCGTGCTCGTCGGCGAGAGCCTGGATGTCCTTCTCCTCGACGAAGCCGCGCTCGGCGGCCTCCTCGAGCAGGCGCTCGACAGGCGAGAGGTCGTGCAGGTGAATGGTGTCGCTCAGGGTGTTATTCCTTTCGGTCGTGAGGGGCTGCCGGATTCCGGCGCCCACGGGCGGCGGCGTGATACTCGGCTAACTACTGCGGCGTCGCCACCCCTACGAGTTATAGAACGGCGTTGCACCGAAGTCCATTCCCAAACCAGGTGTTTTTCTATTTCCGTACAAAGTCTCATTCCCTGCTTATGCAGGAAAAATTCACCGCTCGACCGCGCGACCCGAGACCTCGGCGAGGCTGATTCGCAGGACGACGACGTTCGGCCCCGGTGGGCGCGGCTCGGCGGCACGGCCCGCGGTGCGCGCGAAGCGTTCACGCATGAGGGCGAGCGCGGGCTCGACAGCGTCGCCGACGAGCTCCTCGTACGTCCCGTGGGCGATCACGCTCCGCCAGCTTCCCTTGCCGTCGGCGTCGTACTCGTCGACCTCTACACAGACCCGCGGATTTTCCCGCAGCATCGCGGTCTTGCGGCCCTCGGTCGTGACCGCGACGACCGCGCCGTCTTCGTACGCGTAGATGAGCGGCACCACGTACGTGGTCCCGTCGGCGTGACAGCCGAGGCGCGCGATCCGCTGGACGCGCAGAAACTCCTCGATCTCGCTGCTTGAGAGCTCGCGCGGGATCCCTCGGCCGCCGTCGGGACTTGCCATCTCGTTCGGAGCGTAGGACATACTGAAATCGTCGTGTTGCGCAGGTGGTTCCTGACAGCCCTCTGTTTGGGCCTGGTTGTCGCGGTCGCCGCCGGGGCGGCGTTGCTGGCCTGGCCGAGCGTCGGCGTTGCCGCGTCGCCGAACGGTCTCGCGGGCATCTCGCTGCCCGGCTTCTCGGGCCACGTCGAGCACCTGTCCGTGACAGGCCCCGACGGAAAGCTGCTGCCGGTCGCGCTTCGCGGCGGCACCGTATGGCCGCGTGTGCGGCTCAGGCCCGGCGAGCGCTTGACTGTCACCGTCGAGATCCGCCGGCCGAGCTGGATCGGCTGGCTCGTCGGCGGCCAGGAAAAGCGCACGATGACGGTCGTGACGCCGGCGGCGCACATCCGCTCGACTCTCCTGAGGCCGCGGCGGGGTAGCGCCGTAACCGTCAGCTTCGTCGAGCCCGTGAGCCGGGTCGCGGTCGGGGACGGACAGCTCCGGAGACTGGGGTCCCGCCGAAGCGAGGTGCCGCTGGGTATCCGCGCGTCAGGCCGGGCGACTGCAGGAACGACGACGGTGGCGGCGGCCGTCCGGCCCTGGGAGACGCTCTCGCAGCCCGCCCGCGTCTCGTGGTTCGTGCCGGGATCGCGGACCAGCGTCGTCGCCGAGCCCGGTGCCGGTAGCCGCATCTCCCCGCTCGCTCCGCTCACCCTGACGTTCGCCCGGCCGGTGTCCGCCGTGCTCGACTCGCGGCTGCCCCGGTTCGAGCCGGCCATGCCCGGCCATTGGGAACAGGTGGACTCCCACACGCTCTCGTTCCGGCCTGCTGGGCTCGGCCTGGGTCTCGGCGGCACCGTGCGGGTGTCCGTTCCGGGCGGGTCGCTCGCCTGGAACGTGACCGCCGGCTCCACGCTGCGGCTGCAGGAGCTCCTCGCCCGGCTCGGTTATCTCCCGGTCCGCTGGCGGATGCCTGCCGGTTCGCCGTCGACGCCTGCCGAAGAAGTGGCCGCCGCAGTCTCGGCGCCACACGGGACGTTCTCCTGGCGCTTCCCAGGCACCCCCGCTTCGCTCCGGGCCCTGTGGAAGCCGGGCAGCTGGAACGTCGTCACCGAGGGTGCCGTGATGCGCTTCGAGAACGTGCACGGCATGGCCACCGACGGAGTGGCCGGTCCCCAGGTCTGGCGAGCGCTGATGCACGACGACCTCGCCGGCCGGCGGTCCGATGCCGGCTACAACTACGTCTTCGTGCACGAGACCGAGCCGCAGTCGCTCAGCCTCTGGCACGACGGCCGCGTGATCGTCACCTCGCCCGGCAACACCGGCATCGCGTCGGCGCCGACCGCTCAGGGAACGTGGCCCGTCTTCGAGCACGTCCCGGTCGGGACGATGAGCGGCACCAATCCCGACGGTTCGCACTACCACGATCCCGGGATCCGCTGGATCAGCTACTTCCACGGCGGCGACGCGCTCCACGAGTTCCCGCGCGCGTCGTTCGGGACGCCACAGAGCCTTGGCTGCGTCGAGCTGCCGGAGGCGGCGGCCGCCGCGGTCTGGCCCTACACGCCGATCGGGACGCTCGTGACGGTCGAGTCCTGAGGAACCTACCGTCAGGCCCGCGTAAAGGTCGGCCCGCGAGGGAGGCGCTCGCGGCTCTAGTACGGCAGAATCACCCCGCGTGGTGAGTGTGAGGGGTCTCACCGGGCTGTTTCTCGCCTTCTCCGCCCTGTTGGTCGTGACGGGGGCTGCCGCAGCCCATCGGTCCAACCGCCGGCCGGTTCCCGGCCAGCGGGCCGCCCTGGCAGCGGTGAGGCGAGCAGTCGCGGCGGGTCGGCTGCCGAGGGCGGTCGCCAAGATCGACCGCGGCGTGATCGCCCACGCGGTGCATCTCGTCCGGGTGCTGCCGTCGGCGCGCCGGGAGCGCGTGGACGTGGCGCTTGAGCAGGTGGCGGCCCTGGGCGGGCGTCTGACGAGCCAGCGTGCGCTGGCGGTGTTCGGTCAGTTGCAGGCGAACGACGACTACTTCGCGCGGCACGGTGTTCCCCGGAGCGGCACCGACATCACCGGTGCGGACGGGATCGTCTATCGCTACTTCGCCGGCCGCTGCTTCGAGTTTCATCCGCTCGCCGACTTCTCCGCGCTCAATGCGCGCGTCGCCGCCAAGGACGTCGCCGGGGCGCAGCGGCTGGCGGCGGCACTGATCGCCCGCGCGGTCCCTCGGCGGGGAGGAGGGGTCGCCTGGGAGTACTACTTCCGGTACGGGGGCGGCCGGCCTCCCTGGGTTTCGGGCATGGCTCAGGCCGTTGCGGCGCAGGCATTTGCGCGGGCCGCGTCGCTCGTGACCGCCGACTCCGCCATCCTGTCGCACGAGGCCACCGCGGCGTTCAAGGCGATCCCGCGGTTGACGACGAAGGTCGCGGCAGGCCCCTGGATCCGGCTGTATTCCTTCAGCTCGATTGCGGTTCTGAACGCGCAGCTGCAGTCAGTGCTCTCGCTCGAGACATACGCGGAGGCGTCGGACGACTCGGCGGCGGCGACGCTCGCCTCGCAGATGGAGCAGGCCGCAGCGGCGACCGTGTCGCGGTTCGACACCGGTTACTGGACGTACTACTCGCTCGGCGGCGGCCCCTCTCCGCTCTCGTACCAGAGGTTCATCGTGCAGCTCCTGCACAGGCTCGCGCCCGACGATGCGCGTTTCGCTGAGGCCGCCGCTCGCTTCGCCGCATACCTGCGACAGCCGCCCGCCTTCAAGCTCGCGAATGCGTCCCCCGGTGCATCTCGCTTCTGGCTGTCCAAGCCGGCCTTCGTGACCGCTTCGACGCCGGCAGGTCGTTCGGTGCGGCTGACCCTCCACGCCGGCTGGCACACGCTTCGCTGGGACGAGCCGAAGCGCGCCGGGTTCTACCCGATCCACGTGACTGCTGTCGACTGGGCGGGCAACCGTGCGTCGTTCAGCGTCCTACCGATCGTTCACGTCCCCAAGCCCGCACATCGGCCGGCCGGCGTACCCCGGCCCTCGGGAACCGGCGCGGCGACCGCCACGTCGACCTTCGCCGCAGGGGTTGGGATCGACGACTCGGGCCAAGCGGTTCTCGCGGGCTCGCTGGGGTTGGGTCTCGTCTGCATGACGGTCGCCTGGCAGCCCGGCCAGACGGCGCCGGATCCTCGAGTCGTCAACTCGCTGCAAGGCCTTCCGTCAGGTGTCGGGCTCGTGCTCGACCTCGATGCCGCCCAGCTACCGACGGGCGATGCGGGCCGCACGGCGCTGGCCGACTATGCCGCATCACTCGCCCGCCAGACGCCGGAGCTGCGCGACCTCGTCCTCACGCCCGCTCCCGCGCGCGCGATTGCATCCGCCTACGCCGACGCCCTGGCCGCCGTTCGCGCGGGCGTCAGGTCGGTGAGAACGGACGTTGCGGCCGGCCCCTTCTTCGACGGGTCGACCGCGGAGCCGCAACTCACCGCGCTCGCGCTCGCGCGCGAGCTCGCACACGACGACGCTCGGCCCGATCTCGTTTCTTTCTTGCCTGCACCGGTTCCCGGTGCCGGAACGTGGGCCGTCGGCGATCTCGGCAGCCTGGCATCCGCGCTCGCCGAGGGTCTGGGAACGGCACCGCCTGTTCTGCTCGACGCAGCCCCCACGCCGACGACCGTGCCCTCATCGGAGCTGGGCGCATACGGCGGTGGGGCGCCGCCGCAGGAGGGTGCGGTTCCCCCGGCGACGCAGGCTTCGACCTATGCCGCCGCGATCGAGGCTGCGTCGTGCATGCCGGACGTGAGCGGGCTGCTCCTGGACCGGCTCACGGACGACGGCGCAACGCCGGAGCCGGCAACCGGGCTCTACTACGCGAGCGGTGACCCGAAGCCGTCGGCGGCGGCGGTGAAGGGCGCGATCCGGTCCGTCGCGCGCGGGGCCGTTGTCTGTCCGGGGCTGGCAGCGCGCGTCACCCCGACCGCGCTCACGTTCCCGGCGCAGCTCTCGTCGTCCGCCGCGTCGGTCGTCCTCGGCTGTAGCCGTGACTGCCTCTATCTCGTCACGCTCGACCGCGCCAACGGCAAGCCGGTCGTCGCCCGGCGCGGGGCGCTCAACGGCGACGATGCGGCGAGGACGATCACGCTGCCCGAGCGGGCGCTCCGTCGCGGCGGCTACCGCGTTGACGTTCGGCTAATCAGCCGCGTCGACCCAGGCGTGGTTACGCGCCGGCGGAGCCCGTTGCTGACGACGCCTGGAGGCGGGTCGGGGCCCGGCTAGACTGGAGCCTCCCCGCCGACGTAGCTCAGCTGGTAGAGCACATCACTCGTAATGATGGGGTCGGGAGTTCGAGTCTCCCCGTCGGCTTCTTCCCGGGGTTACGGCATCCGGACCACGTCGCCACGAGGACGAGTAGCAGGATGACCAGGACAACGGGTGACCCAGGCACCGAGGGCGCGGGAGGCCGCGCCCTCTCTCTTCCTCAGGCGTCGGCGGCGCGCCGCTCGGTTTGCGGCACGAGCGGGATGGTGTCGTCGACCAGCGCGATCGATCTCTCCTCGGCCGAGAGCGCTGCGTCGAGATCCACCTGCGGTGGCTCGACCGGAGCCGCACAGTACGGGCATATCTGCCAGAGCGGCTCGAGCGGCGCGTTGCATCTTGCGCACGGCTCACGGAGCATCGTCATGCAGACGGGGCACGCGATGTAGTCGGGCTCGATCGCCGAGCGGCAGACGGGGCACGCCGGTTGCGAGCGTGCGAGCTGCTGCTCGAGCGCCTGCAGCTCGACCCGCCGCGCCTGGACGTCCTCGAGCGTTTCGGAGGGCCGGAAGAGGAGGTAGACGACCGGGCCGATGTAGGGCGGCGCGAGCCCGAGCAGCGTGGCGAAGAAGACGAGGATCGGATCCCGGCCCCGCCGGCGGGAGGTCGATCACGGCGGAAAAATTGCCCCCGCCTTCGACGCGCAAACGCATGGGCACGGCTGGGCCGGTTTCTCGGACCGGCGTTTGCAGCACAATGTGCGAGGAGTGGCAGGGAACCAGGGTCGTAACGGGAGAGGACCGCAGCGCCGGCAGCCGTCGCGCGCGGACATCGAGTTCGAGCGGATGCTCTTCGCTCGGCACGGCCGGCTGCGCCGCCGGAACCGCAAGCGCCGCAGCATCCTGCTCTTCGGAGCGCTGCTGCTGGCCTCTCTGATCGCGCTCCTGCTCGCCACCGTCGCCTTCACGGGCCAGCAGATCCTGCTCTCGCAATGCAACCTCGCCGATCTCCATCGGCTCACGCTCAGCGAGAACTCGTTCCTCTACACCGACAACGGAAC
>WNGD01005840.1_pt1 | contig 11883 bp, 11 predicted proteins | sample 5400671 | NCBI WGS metagenome assembly WNGD01 (sample SAMN13153369, study PRJNA577476) | soil metagenome | isolation source: 40 cm soil or saprolite under grassland replicate 2 | place: USA:California | collected 2016-06-15
TTTTACTTTTTTCGCTTCACGAAATATGGCCTGGCTATGCGTGCTACTGCGCTTGATCAGGAAGCTGCGCTGGCAGTGGGCATCAACATCCGTACTGTTTATGCGCTTGCCTGGGGTATTGCAGCCGCCATTGCAACGATTGGCGGCGTCTTTCTTGCTATCGATTCCTTTGCCATTGATCCTACATTCGGCAACACGGCGCTCCTCGCTTTCCCAGCCATCATCCTGGGAGGGCTGGATTCTGTGAGTGGAGCCGTGGTGGGTGGAATCATTATTGGTCTCGCGCAGGTAGTGACGGCTGGTTACGAAAGCCATTTCGCGAATGTCCTGGGTGCAGGCTTTCATGAGATCACTCCATACATCATTATGATTCTTGTATTGCTTATCCGGCCTTACGGCCTCTTCGGTACACGAAAGGTGGAGCGTCTATGAGTGTCTCTGCACCAACCAGGAAAGAAACAACTGGTGCTCAACCGCCCCGGCTGCTTGGAAGCGCTTCACGCTGGATTACCATGAGTCTTGCCCTGATAGTCGTGGTCGTCTTCTTCTCTGTTGCTAACGAAGACTGGCTCACGATCGTCAACTATACGTTAATAGCAGCTATTGCGGCGCTAGGACTGAATGTACTTTCTGGCTATACTGGCCAGGTTTCGCTTGGCATCGCGTTTTTCATGGCTATCGGTGCTTATACCGCAGCCTTGCTCGGCGGCACCCCTCCCACGACCCAAAATGAACCGCTCGGTTTTGGCCTGTCGTTCCTCTTCTGGTTGCCAGCGGCTGGCATCGTTGCGGCCCTGGTGGGTGCGCTTGTTGGCCCGACGGCTCTGCGGCTCAAAGGCTTTTACCTGGGTATCGTAACACTATCGCTGGTCTTCATAGGTGAATACATCTTCTTGAATGCTCGCGGCATAACCGGCGGGCCACAGGGACGTACTTTCCCGGTACCAGCCTTTGGCGATTTCTCGTTCGACCAGCAAAACACTGTCTTTGGCATCGCACTTACGTCGGGTCAGCAGTTTTTCCTGTTGATTCTGCCCATCCTGGCGTTGTCGGCACTCTTCGTGCACAACGTAATGCGGTCGAGGGCCGGGCGGGCTTTCCGGGCAGTACGTGATAACGAAACAGGCGCGGCCATTATGGGGGTGAACCTCTTTGAAGCGAAGATGGGTGCTTTCATCCTGTCTTCGTTTCTGGCTGGCATCGCGGGCGCTCTTTTTGCCTCGTATACCCGCTACGTCATCCCGACTAACTGGAATCTTGTCTTCTCCATCCAATTCGTCGCCGCTATCATCGTCGGCGGTATAGCCAGTATATGGGGATCTATCCTGGGAGCGGCTTTTGTGTTCGCGCTTCCACTGGTAATTGATCATTTCTCGCTGCTGCCACCAAGTAGTGGTTCGGGCGGTCTGACGAGTGGCGATCTGAATGCCCTGATTTACGGTTTTCTGATCATCGTGTTCCTGCTCTTTGAGCCAGGAGGTCTTATCGGATTGGCGCGCCGAAGCCAGGCGCTGCTACGCAAATTCAATAGACATGGGGGAGAAGGAGGTGAACCTGCTGAGATCACCGACCTGCCATCTACCTCTGACGCCCAGCTCGACGTGGGAGACTCGGCAGTTACCAGACGCGAAGGGGCCTAGCGCTTTGCCGGTGACTGCCTCTGGCAGGTCAGAGCCAACTGCAACTGTTTAAACGGAGCGCTGTTTTTGTTCTCAACCAACGTTATCTCAAGTTTTTTCACGATGAGGTGCAACACATGTTCATCAAAAAGTCACTATATTCCTGCGTACTCGCTTTTGCTACATTACTGCTGGTGCTCTCCGGCTGTGCCAGCAGTAGCTCGGGCACCAGTTCGAGTGCCCTCAAAGCCGGGACTGGCGTCGATGTCACCAACAAAACCGTCACCCTTGGTATCCTGTCACCTTATTCGGGACCAGTTGCAGCCCCGATCGGCGTACCCCTTGCCAACGGCGTCAAAGCCTACTTCGACCACGTCAACGCCAGCGGCGGCGTTGATGGCTACAAGGTCAAATTCCTGGAAGAAGACACGCAGTACAACCCACAGATCGAGGTGCAGAAATACAACCAGGTCCACAACCAGGTGCTGATGATCGCTGATAGCCTGGGCACGCCGACGACATTCGCGATCAAAGACCTGGCTGCTGCCGACCACATGCTGATATCCGGTGCTACGCTGTCCTCTGCCCTGGCTCGTGAGAAGTACCTCGTGCTGGTGGGCACTCCCTACCGACTGCAGGTCGAGAATGCCTTCGACTATGTGGTCAACAAGCTGAGCGTCAAGAACCCGGCGGTCGGCATCCTCTACCAGAACGATGAGTACGGCCAGGATGGCCTGACCGGCTACAAAGAAGCGGTCAGCTATTACCACTTACACGATGTGGCACAGGCCACCTATGCCGTCACCGATACCGACTTCACCGCCCAGGTGTCGCAGTTGAAGGCGGCCGGTGCCAAATATGTCTTCCTCACGGCCATTCCCACGGTCACGGCAGGGATCATCGGCACCGCCTTTAAGCTGGGCTATAACCCCCAGTGGATCCTGCAAAGCCCGGCCTTCGCGCTAGGCTTGCTGGCGGTTCCGGCGCTAGTACCACTGCTGAGCAAGGCCTGGGTAGTTGGCCAGGGGGCGACCTGGGGGGATACGAGTGTGCCTGGCATGGCCCAGCTGATGCAGGATGTCTCCAAATATTATCCCAACCAGAAACCGGACGGCTATTTTGAGTTCGGCTATACCGAGTCGGCAATCACCTACGCCATCTTGAAGAAAGCCCTGGACAACAACGATATCACCCGTGATGGGCTTTTCCGCGCCTTTGAGTCGCTCAAAACCGTTGATCTGGGGGGGTTGTACCCCCCGGTGACCTACGGCTCGTCACCCAATGAGCGCGTGCCCACACGCGATTCGGTCATTTACCAGATCGATGCGAAGCAACCGGCGGGGATCAAAGCCCTCACGTCCGATTTTACGGGCGCTGCTGCAATGCAATCCCAATTCTGAGGAAAGCTTACACGGATAGGTTTGTTGAGGGAAGCGGTTTTCTAAACTGTAGGGACAGAGTGTGGAAGGGACGGGTGGTGGGGGCCTTGTGCCTGTCCTGGCCGCCTTGTCGCGCCTGCTGGGAGGACAAGCACAAGGCCCCCACGCAACCACTCTGCCACCCCTTGTCCCTACAGGACCGAGGACCCTTTACTGTGTTCGGTTGGGAAAATTCATAAGAGGTATACCAGTGCCAACGCTAAAATCGCCTCAGGTTGCACGCTCTACAGTAGCCGATAGCTGGCGCTGGATGTGGCTCGACCTGCTCTTGCGAATCATCCCTCTCACAGTCATTCCCTTTCTCTACATTGTCATTTTTCACTTACCGCTTGCTTTTTTAGGGCTGACATTGCACAACTGGCCCCAACAGCTCATCATCGGACTGGCGGCTGGTTTTCTAATGGCAGCCTGCGCCATCGCCTATCGCATGTTTATCGTTGGCCCCTGGTTTCGCTGGCCCACGCCCGGTGACCATGCGCTACAAAGTTTCTACTACCTGTTTATTAACGGGCCAGTCGAAGAGCTTTTTTTCCGTGGGTTCCTGCTGGCAGCAGTTACACAGTGGACAGGCTGGCTCGGTTGGGGATGGTTGGTGAGTACAGCCATTTACACTTTCTATCATCGCCTGGGCAAGTGGAGCTGGCGCAGTGTCGCAGGGGTAGGACTGGCTGGCATTGTGTTCAGCTCCCTGTACCTGGCACAATCAGAACCACGCTCGCTGCTGGCTGTCGTAATCGTCCATGGCTTCACAACATGGGGCTTCCTTAACCTGGGAGACGAGGTTATGTACAGGAGATGGAAACGCAGGCATCCCTAAATATCCACTTCGCTCCCAATACCCAGCTCACGCGCCCTGGTATAGACATGCAATGCTGCAGCAACATCCTGCACTGCTATACCCACCGACTTAAAGAAAGTAACTTCATCCTCCGCCTGGCGACCTGGCTGCGTTCCTCTTACTAACTCGCCCAATTCAACCCATGTTTCAGCACCAGCAATCCAGCCGCTGGCTAGCGCTTGCAGCAGATCGCCAGCTTCGACAAGCGCAGACTCGCGTTCATCTACCACGATGCGCGCATGCGCAAGCGTTTCCGCATCCACTTCGCACATCTGAGGCGTGAACGCGCCAATTGCATTGATATGCGCACCTCCAGCTACCTCATTCCAATGAAAGAGAGGAGCAGTCGCAGTTGTAGCACAAGCCACCAGCAGCGCTCCTGCAAGAGCCTCCCTGGCAGAAGCAGCACGATGAATAGCAGGACAGGCCGGGCCGAGCAAAGTGTGTAAACTCGCAACCAGTTGTCGATAATGCTCATCATTGCGATTAACCACGCGCACCTCGCGTAAAGGACGCACAGTATGGATGGCCAGCGCCTGCATAGGAGCCTGGGCACCAGCCCCAAACAGCGCTAATACATCAGCATCCTGGCGTGCGAGCAAGCTGGTTGCCAGGCCCGAGACAGCGCCAGTACGCATTGCTGTAAGCCACCCGCCTTCTAGAATCGCTTGCGTTTTACCTGTGATGGCATCCAATAAAAGCACCGAGGCAGAGATACGTGGCAAATTTCTTAGCGGATTCTGTGGCATGACAGTTACTACTTTTAGGCCAAAGGCGTGCTGTCTCATCGTTTGTAATAAGGACGGCATAAGCAAAGCACGGCCCTGCTCCGCAAGACCAACTGCCATGCGCTGCGGAGCCTGGGCTTCTCCAGCGCTTAATGCGCTGAACGCAAGCCGCATAGCTTCAATGGCTTCTGTCATATCCAGGCAACGTTCTACATCGGCACGAGAAAGTATGAGGGCCATGAAACCAAACTCCTATGTTTGCGTCTTCTATAGTAGATAGATAGTTTGTACCAAGCGCATTGATAAGTGTCTTACATCGTTACCTTGGCACATGCTAATCGTCTGGCATTAAAGTATAATATTAAAGCCTGATTCTTCAATACTTCGGAGGTCCAATTCATTGAAAATCGTCGTGACCGGTGGAGCCGGGTTTATTGGCTCCCATCTTTGCGCTCGTTTAGTGGAAGATGGACACCAGGTGCTCTGTGTCGATACGCTTCTCACCGGCTCAGAACAGAACATTGCGCCATTACGGAATCATCCACGTTTCACTTTTGTACATCAGGATGTCACCCACCCTTTTCGCTTTGAAGCAGAGGCTATTTTTCACCTGGCCAGTCCGGCCAGCCCGGTGGGCTACATGGATCATCCCCTTGAAACCATCCTGGTCAATAGCCAGGGAACCTATCACCTGCTTGAACAGGCACGCCAGCAGCAGGCGCTTTTCCTGTTTGCTTCGACCTCAGAGGTCTACGGTGATCCCCTCGCCCATCCGCAGCGCGAAGACTACTGGGGAAATGTCAATCCTATCGGGCCACGAGCCTGTTACGATGAGAGTAAACGGCTGGGCGAAACGTTGACCATGGAATACTCCCGGCACTTTCAGGTGAATGCCCGCATTGTGCGCATCTTCAATACCTATGGTCCACATAGCCAGGCCGACGATGGTCGCATGATTCCGAATTTCATCACCCAGGCCTTACAAAACAAGCCGCTGACCATTTATGGGGATGGCAGTAAAACCCGCAGCATCTGCTATGTGAGCGACCTGGTTGAGGGGCTGGTCCTGGCTTTATTGCAGCCGTGTACTGCTGGCGAAGTGTTTAATCTGGGCAATCCGGAAGAGCACACGATCCTTGAATTTGCTCAGACCATCATCCGGCTCTGCCAGGCTTCCTCCACGATCAGGTTTGAACCTGGCCGCATTGATGATCCAGAACGTCGCCGCCCGGATATTGCCAAAGCACAACAGGTGCTCGGCTGGCAGTTGCAAGTTTCTTTAGAAGATGGACTGAGGCGTACCATTGAGTGGTTTAGCAATCACATCGCCCATTTATCCTCAGTTCGATTGTAAGTCCTTTGATGTTACTACAATTTGTTCTGAACCGTCTAAAGAGGGTAATGCCCCACATATCGGATTAGATGTATTGGAGGATCATTTGATTAGGCAGAATACTGGTAGTGCTTCCGAAATAGATGCGCAATCCGTCCTTGACGATCAAGCAGAAGTTAGCGAGAAAAAAGAGACAGAACTTGAACTTCTCAGGCAGGAGACACTGGAAGAGCCGGAGATAACACAGGAGCAGTTATCAATCGGTAAGCGACTCCTCAATTGGCGCACGATCATACCCCTCGTAATTGTGATAGTTGCACTTGTTTACTTCGCGCAAAAGGCAAATATTAATCCACAGCATACATGGGCAGCAATTCGCACCGCTAATATATTCTTTGTTTTTGCTGCTTTTTTTATCTATTACCTTTCATTTCCTATACGTACACTTCGCTGGCGGTTGCTGCTGCAAAATGTGGGTTACTCAGAAGAGAGCGGTGTTCATTTACCAAAGTTCTTGAAATTGCTTGAGATAGTTTATACTTCCTGGTTTGCAAATGTGATCGTTCCCGCCAAACTGGGTGATCTGTACCGCGCATATTTGTTCCGCAGGGAAACAGGACTCTCAGGCTCAAGGACTTTTGGGACTGTGCTTGCTGAGCGTCTCCTCGACCTGATCATTTTGCTGCTGCTCTTCATTCCCGCTGTCATGATCAGTCTGCACGAGAATCTTCCCCCGCAGTTGCAGACCGGTCTGAAAATCGCCCTGGCAATCGTAATAGCGGGAATCATTAGCCTGTTCTTGCTGCGCATGTTCCGTACACAGATTGCCAGGTTAGTGCCGAAGCGCTTCCGAGATCACTACGATCATTTCCAGCAAGGCACCCTTGGTTCATTTCGGCGCGTTCCCACTTTAACGCCACTCACTCTTTGCGTATGGGCTTGCGAGGCGTTGCGTTTTTTCTTTATCGCGTTAGCGCTCGGCCTGATTAGCGGAAATCTTGTACATATTATTGCTGTTTCTTTCTTCATCGCGCTTGGTGAGGCCTTACTAACGGTGGTTCCTTTCACCGGTGGAGGCGTTGGTCTGGTCGAGGGCGGCATGCTAGCGATGATGGCTCTTTTCACACCCAATTCGAGCCTGGCAGCAGCAGGTATCCTGATTGACCGCACAATTACCCTGCTCAGCATCTTAGTGATTGGCTTTATCGTATTCATGATTGTCACCGGGATGCAAGTGGCAAAGCAGAACCAGCAAAAAAAATCCCTGGCTGTTCCGCAAGCAACAAAATCTTGACACTCAATAGCGGCTGGACTATAATCTTCGCGCAGGCCCAAGAGGTACGCATCGTCTAATTCCCTGCACGCCTCGAATACTGGCCACAAAGGGGTGATCCTGGTGTCGGAAGTTAAAATCGGCGAAAATGACTCGTTTGAAACGGCGCTAAAGCGTTTCAACCGCAAGATTCAGCAGGATGGCATACTGGCTGAAGCTCGCCGCAGAGGGTATTACGAGAAGCCGAGCGTCAAACGCAAGAGAAAAGAAGCAGCTAAACGGCGTAAAGTCCGTAAAGCGCAATAGCATAAGCTACCTTCGCCGGAATATGCATGACGCATCAATGTGTGTTATACCTTTGTTTCTGGCGGAGGTATTATTTTTTCCAAGCTATATATTGAGGCGCTATGGCAGAAAACGCTTCGCAGGTAGAACTCACTATAGACCTGGGCAATGATGAGAGCGATACAGCTCTTCTGCATCTACTTTCTTCCCTCCCACTTGAAGCAGTAGTTAATCAGACCTTACAGATGGCAGCTATCGCACAACCTGTAACGCTCGCTCTGTTGATTACCAGTGACGAGGCTATTCGTATTCTGAATAAGCAATATCGAGGCCAGGACAAACCTACCGATGTGCTTTCATTTCCCTTGCTCCACAAGCCAATAGTAGACGCACCTGCCGATCAACTATGGACACAGGCAGAAGCACCTGCTGGAGAGAGAGCTGAAACAGTAAGCACGAAGCAAGTTTTTATAACCCCGCCTGAACTGTCCAATCACCTGGGTGATATTGTTATTTCGTGGCCAGCAGTGCTACGCCAGGCGGCTGGAGCGGGTCATGATCCCAGTTACGAATTGCTCTATCTCCTCTCACACGGTGTACTGCACCTCATTGGCTACGACGATCAAACCGAAGCCGGCTACCAGGCCATGGTACGAATACAGCAAGCCGTAATGGAGGCAACTTAGCAGAGAGCATAGTCATTATGAGTGACTCTATACCCCCGGATCAACATCGACAGAAAAGCGAGTGGACAAAATTCATTGCTGGTTTTGGGCATGCTTTCAGGGGACTCTGGTATGCGCTCCGCACGCAGCGCAATAGTCGTGTACACGTCTCTTTTGCAATCCTTGCCATCCTGCTTGGCATCGTCTTGCACATTTCAGCCGTCGAGTTTGCCATGGTCTTTGTAGCAATTACAGGTGTGTTCATTGCAGAGATGTTCAATACGGTCTTTGAGCTATGTGTTGACCTGGCTTCACCTGACTACCACCCTATGGCAAAAATTGCCAAAGATGTGGCAGCAGGTGCGGTTCTCTTAAGTGCCATGCTGGCCGTCGTTATTGGCCTGTTCGTCTTCGGACCGCACTTGTGGGGACTATTTCACCCGTGAAACATACTGACCGCTGCGCGTATCAATACGTATTTTGTCGCCGGGATTCACAAACAAAGGAACGTTGATCACGGCGCCAGTCTCCAGGGTCGCAGGTTTGGTAACATTGGTGGCCGTATCACCTTTCACGCCCGGCTCAGCGCTTTCGACAGACAGCTCCACAAAATTAGGCAACTCTACGGCAACTATTGTTTCAGTATCGCTGTCCACCAGCAATTCCACAATATCTCCCTCTTTGAGGAAGCGTATCCCGTCGCCCAACATTTCTTTCGGAATAGGCTGCTGATCGAAAGTCTCGGTATTCATGAAAACATATTCGTCGCCATCGACATAAAGGAACTGCCAGTTCTGATGCTCAACCCGCACATCTTCAATTTCTTCACCTGCGCGGAAACGCTGCTCTATCACACGTCCAGTTCTTAGATTCTTCAAGTTTGCACGTACAAACGCGCGCCAGTTTCCGGGGCTGACATGATGGAATTCAGTCACAGTATATAGTTCGTTGTTATAACGTATAACCATGCCGTTATAAAAATCGGCTGTAGTCGTCGCACCCAAGGGAGGATTCTCCTTTCATTCAAACAATAAATCCTTCATTCCCAATCAATTAGACACCCGGCACAGGGCATCTTCAAAGGGCGGGAACACCTTCTCTGGTCGGTTCTAAGACCATGCGCATGCCAAATCTTGTCCGCAACGTGACCATTGGCCTTGGCACAACTGGATGACCAGGAATGAGCCTCGGAGTAAAGCGCTGTAAAATCGTCGCCAGCAGCAAGCGTGCCTCCATCATGGCAAAAGTTGCGCCAATACACATGCGAGAACCAGCACCGAATGGGAAGTAAGCAAAAGGCGGCTGCTTTTCACCTTTCTCCGGGTCGAACCGTTCGGGCCAGAATCGCTCCGGCTCAGCAAAATACTCCGCCATATGGTGAATGACCCAGGGGCTGAGAACAACAAAGCTAGCAGCAGGCAAATGGTAGCCCTCTAAATCATAGTCCTTTACCGCACATCGCCCCAAAAACCAGGCTGGAGGGAAGAGGCGCATTGACTCTTTCACCACCATCTCCAGGTAGGGTAGTCGCTCCAGATCCTCCACTACTGGCGATCGCCCATTCAATACGGTGTGTAGTTCAGCTAATAGTTTATCACGTTCTTTGGGGTTTTGCGAGAGCAGGTAGAATGTCCAGGTCAAGGCATTAGCAGTCGTCTCATGGCCAGCAGCGAGCAATGTCATCAGTTGATCACGCACCTGCACATCACTGAGTGCGGAACCATCCTCATCGCGCGCAGCCAGTAGCATCGACACAACATCGCCCATATCCTCGCCAGTTTCACGTCTCTGCGCAATAATTTCATAGACTGTTCTATCCAACAGCGCTTTGGCACGCACAAATTTGCCATAAGGAGTAAATGGGAGGTTGATGCGTAGGCCACGGAAAGAATAGCGACGGCGATTAGGATACTCACGTACATCATCGAAAGCGACACCGAGTGTATGGCTCTCGTGTGTCAGGTCCACATTGAACAAGGCTTTGGCAACGATACGGAGCGTCAAATGCTGCATCTCCATCGCCATATCTACCCGCTGACCAGGTTGCCAGTATTCAAGCATACGCTCAGTATAGTCTATCATGGTATCGCGGTAGCTCTCGACACGCCTACGATGGAAAGCTGGCAACACCAGCCGGCGCTGCTGTTGATGAAATTCTCCGTCGGTCGTTAGCAAGCCATTGCCTAGCAGAAGCCGGAGACCTTGTGTTATCTCGCGTATGGTAAAGTTTTTAGCATGCTCCACAAGCACGTAGCGCACTGCCTCTGGCGTTGTGAACATCACCATTGGTGCTTTGCCAAAGTAGAATGTGCTGGCCTTCCCGTATTGTTGTTGCAAGCGTGTGATGTAGCCAAGTTGATCTTTACGAAATTCCAGGAGATTGCCTACTATTGGTCGTGGCCTGGGACCAGGAGGAAATTGATAGAGCATAGCATTATCCCATTTTTTTAGACAAATCTCTAAGCTAGCAGTCTGGATACCTTCTCAGTATGCTCAGTAAACTTCGCCAGCCGCTTCTTCTTCAGATTCTCGCGCAGCACCCAGTTGATATCGGGATCGCCCCAGGTAGCAGACTCACGCATCAGAGCAAAACCCTTTTCAGGAGCAGCTGCCGCTATTACGCTGAGCGTATACCCTAAAGCCTGGCGCAACACACGGACATCCGGTCGTTTGCGCTCGGCGGCAGGAATCGCGTGTAGACGCTCCAACACAAGCTGCTGTATAGTCAGTGCTGCTTCGATGATAGCCGGGGTATGAAGTAAAGGTGGCTCAGCAATAGCTGCGATGCTGGCACGCTGCTGAAAACAATTTCCTTCTGTAGCCAATTTCACCAGGCACTCAATGGTCTCTTGTGGCGCCACAGGCAACAAGCGCTGAAATGCCATCGCAGCTCCTTCGCGCACACGCCATGCACCGCTACAAGCAAAGTGGCCCAACAATTCACATACTTCAGTACGCCATTCTACCCGGACGGTTGCACATGCGCCAAACGAGACAACGCCGCATAGGACAACGAATTCGTCAGGAGTATTACTCACAACCGCTTTTTCGTCCTGAACGAGGTGATTCAACAACATCCATACCTGCTCAGGCTGCTTTGAGACAGCTGCAGTCAAAAGATTGCTCAGATCATCTACCAGTTCCAGATTTGCACGCGCACCTGGTAAGCGACTTTGTTCACGCAAATAAAACTCCAAAGGACGCTGGTTGCCCTTAAAAGCTCTCTCCACCAGAGACGATAGGGTATCATGCATGCTTACACATCCTTACATTCATCCTCACTACGAGAACATATCCATGAGTAAAACCATTTTACCACAAGGGACTGCATGCCAGTTCTTCCATAGAGACCTCGAATAAAAGGAGGTGATGCAGTTCGAGTGGCTGCAGACCGACCTCTTCAATCGATATCGATTCCCAGGACGAGAATTTGGGATATAATAAACGGATAGCAGATATCTGCAGAGGATGCCTTCATCGCCATAACTCATAGAGAAGATAGACAGAAGGAACAATCACCTTGACCGAAGAACCCCCGATTGTGATCGAAGACCGCGAAGAGCTGATCTTCATGCTCTCCGAAGCGGCGGCGCTCGAGCACATGGTTATGTGTGAATATTTGTTTGCCGCTTTCAGCCTGAAGCGTGAGGAAAGCGAAGGCGTGACGGCAAACCAGCTCGCAGCCATCAAGCGTTGGGAGCGA